>RRZU010656897.1_pt1 | contig 11773 bp, 12 predicted proteins | sample 2165561 | NCBI WGS metagenome assembly RRZU01 (sample SAMN10456909, study PRJNA506462) | wastewater metagenome | isolation source: wastewater sludge | place: USA: Moscow, Idaho | reverse complement strand
GGCGCACGGCGTCCATCAACTGCCGTGCTGCACGCTGCTGCCCGCAGACGGTGGCAGTGATTCGCCTCAAAACTTCTTGGGGCTGCATGATCTGCCGCTGTTGCGCGAGGCGGTTGGCGCCCGCCAGGTGTTCGCCACCAAGGTTTAATCGGGAGCAAGCATGAAAGCCGTATTGCAGCGCGTACGTTGGGCACATGTCCGTGTTGCCGGGCAACAGGTCGGCGCTATTGAGCAGGTCTTGCTGGCGCTGGTATGCGCCGAGCCGCAAGACACGCCCGAAACGGCCGATCGCCTGCTGGCCAAAATGCTGAAGCTGCGCATTTTTTCTGACGAGCATGGCAAGATGAACCGCAGCGTGCAGGATCTGGACGGCCATGGCAAGGCGGGTGGGCTGTTGCTGGTGAGCCAGTTCACCCTGGCTGCTGATTGCAGTGGTGGCAATCGCCCCAGCTTTACGGGGGCAGCGCCGGCGGCGCAGGGCGAGGCCTTGTTCAACCACTTATTGGCACGTGCCAAGGTGCTGCACGCACCGGTCGCTTCAGGCATTTTCGGGGCGGATATGCAGATCGAACTGCTGAATGATGGGCCGGTGACGATTGGTTTGCAGATGGACTAACTATAGAACGGAAGCCGATTTGGGGTAGCTGGCAGGCAGCCTCATATAATGCCAAATTCGCTGCTGCCAAGGGGTTGCCATGGGGCCAGTGGCGTATCCAGACCAATTCTTTTCATATTCAATTTATTGTTTCGCTATGCCTATTTACGCTTATCAATGTGCAGCTTGCGGGCACGTTCAAGATGTGCTGCAAAAAATCAGCGATGCACCGTTGACGCAGTGCCCGGCTTGCCATGCCGAAAGTTTCAGCAAGCAAGTGACAGCTGCCGGTTTCCAGCTCAAAGGCTCGGGCTGGTATGAAACGGACTTCAAAAACGGTCCGACCTGTGCCGCCGGCAACAAAGCAGAAGCGTGTTCGGGCTGCCCGGCAGCAGCCCAGTCATAAAGTCTTTTGCCCGTAGGCAATAGTGACGTTGTTTTGATCCATCAGGCGTTATTTGCATGACCAAGCACCGTTTTCAGCGCTATTTTTTGACTGGTTTGCTGGCGTGGCTGCCGTTGGTAATTACCGTTTGGATGCTGCTTTGGCTGCTGCAGCTGATCGACAGCATCTTTGCCTATATCGTGAAGCAGTTGGCGCGCGTTTTGCCAGCCATTTCCACTTTCAGCGATTGGGTCCATAACATTCCGGGCATTGGCGCACTGGCGATGGGAGCCATTATTCTGCTTACTGGCCTGTTGGTCACCCATATCGTGGGCCAGTGGTGGGTGCGGCGGCTGGATCGCATGTTCGATCGCATTCCCGTTTTTCGCAGCATTTACAGCAGTGTGAGGCAGGTATCAGATACCCTGTTCTCAGGTAACGGCAAAGCGTTTTCCAAGGCATTGTTGGTGCAATATCCTCGCGCGGGCTGCTGGTCGATCGGGCTGTTGACGGGGGCTGCCACGGGTGAGTTGGGGGCGCATCTGGATAGCGAACACCTCAGTGTATTCATTCCTACTGCACCCAACCCGATGTCTGGCTTTATCTTGATTGTGCCGCGCTCTGAAGCGATAGAGCTGAACATCACGGTGGATGAGGCACTCAAATACATCATTTCCATGGGGGTCGTGGCGCCTGGAGAGCTGCCGCATCCATCCGTGACGGCAGCACCTCCGAGGGATTGAATTGAGTTTGCAAACATGGTGGCTATTTGCTGTGGCCGTATTTGTTTTATGCGGCACACCTGGGCCGAATATGTTGCACGTCATGTCGCGCAGCGTGCATTGTGGTTTTCGGCGCAGCATGGCGACTATGGCGGGCTGTTTGCTGGCGGTTGTGCTGGTTTTGCTGGGCGCATCCACAGGGCTTGGCGCCTTGTTATTGGCTTTTTCAACTTTTTTTGATGTGCTGCGCTACGTGGGGGTGGCCTATCTGCTGTGGCTTGGTATACAAGCTTGGCGCCATGCGGGCAAAGAAAGCACAGCTGCTTCTGGCAGCTACGCCCTGAATACCCTGCAGCTGTTTCGAGGCGGCTTCTGGATCGGCGTGAGCAACCCCAAATTCTTGCTGTTTGTTGCTGCCTTTTTGCCGCAATTCATTGATCCTGCACGCCCGCAGCTGATGCAGTGGCTGATATTAGGCGCAACTTTTGCCTTGTGCGAGCTGTTTTGGTACACGGTTTACGGTATCGGCGGCCATGCCTTGGGCCGTTGCTTGCAACGCCCCCGCCTGCGTTGGTGGTTTGACCGCGCAACGGGGTTGATTTTTATCGGTTTTGGTGCGCTGTTGTTGCGCTTCAAGCCGCAATAAGGCGGATCAAGCGATTCAAAGAGTGGGCAAGCCTTTAAAATCTTGCTTTTTGCACTCCATATCAACAAATTATATTTTCTGGAAATTAGCATAATGCGTACGAATTACTGTGGCTTGATCAACGAGCAATATCTGGGCCAAACCGTTACCCTGTGCGGCTGGGTCAATCGTCGGCGCGATCACGGCGGCGTGATCTTTATCGACCTGCGCGACCGCGAAGGCTATGTGCAGGTGGTGTGCGACCCCGATCGCCCCGAGATGTTCAAGATCGCAGAAGACCTGCGCAACGAGTTCTGCATTCAGGTCACGGGGCTGGTGCGCGCACGCCCCGAAGGCACCACCAACGATGCCATCACCACCGGCAAAATCGAAGTGCTGTGCCATGAGTTGACGGTGCTGAATCCGTCCATTACCCCCGCTTTCCAGCTGGACGATGACAACCTGAGCGAAACCACGCGCCTGACGCACCGCGTACTGGATCTGCGCCGCCCCTACATGCAAAACAATCTGATGCTGCGCTACCGCGTGGCCATGGAAGTGCGCAAGTTTCTGGACGAGCACGGCTTCATCGACGTGGAAACGCCCATGCTGACCAAAAGCACACCCGAAGGCGCGCGCGACTACCTGGTGCCCAGCCGCGTGCACGACGGCCAGTTCTTTGCGCTGCCGCAATCGCCCCAATTGTTCAAACAGTTGCTGATGGTGGCTGGCTTTGACCGCTACTACCAAATCACCAAGTGCTTCCGCGACGAAGATCTGCGTGCCGATCGCCAGCCCGAGTTCACGCAGATCGACTGCGAAACCTCCTTCTTGGGCGAGCAGGACATTCGCGATCTGTTCCAGCGCATGATTACTCACGTATTCCAGAAAACATTGGGTGTGGATCTGGGCGAATTCCCTGTCATGCCCTATGCCGAGGCCATGCACCGCTTTGGCTCCGACAAACCCGACTTGCGCGTCAAGCTCGAATTTACCGAGCTGACCGAGGTGATGAAAGACGTGGACTTCAAGGTCTTCAGCGGCCCTGCTACTACACCCGGCGGCCGCGTGGTGGCTTTGCGCGTGCCAGGTGGCGGTCACATCAGCCGTGGCGAGATCGACGGCTACACCGACTTCGTGAAGATCTACGGTGCCAAGGGCCTGGCCTGGATCAAGGTCAATGATGTGGCAGCTGGCCGTGATGGTTTGCAATCGCCTATCGTCAAGAACATTCACGACGCGGCGCTGGCCGAAGTACTCAAGCGCACCGGTGCGCAAAACGGCGACATTCTGTTCTTTGGCGCCGACAAGGCCAAGGTGGTCAACGACGCCATTGGTGCGCTGCGCCTGAAGATCGGCCACAGCGAATTTGGCAAACAGTACGGTCTGTTTGAAGATCGCTGGGCACCGCTGTGGGTAGTGGACTTTCCCATGTTCGAGTTCGATGAAGAAGCGAACCGCTGGAACGCCATGCACCATCCCTTTACCAGCCCCAAAGACGGCCACGAAAACTACATGGACACCGACCCCAGCCAATGCGTGGCCAAGGCCTACGACATGGTGCTCAACGGCTGGGAGCTGGGTGGCGGTTCGGTGCGTATCCACCGCGCCGACGTGCAGGCCAAGGTCTTTGCCGCGCTCAAAATTGGCCCTGAAGAGCAGCGCGAAAAATTTGGCTTCTTGCTGGACGCGCTGCAATATGGTGCGCCCCCGCACGGCGGCTTGGCATTTGGGTTGGATCGCCTGATCACGCTCATGACCAAGGCCGAATCCATCCGCGACGTGATTGCTTTCCCCAAAACCCAGCGCGCCCAGTGCCTGCTTACGCAAGCGCCCAGCCCGGTGGACGAAAAGCAGCTGCGCGAGTTGCACATTCGCCTGCGCAATCCGCAGCCTGCGGGTTGATGGCTGCCGCGACCGACGGATGCACGCATGTACAGCGCCAACGGTATCTGGTTGCCCAACGGCCAAGAGCCACAAGCACCTGCTGACCATGCGGCGGCTGACGGGCAAACCGGCCAAACGCTGCGGGTGGTTACCTACAACATCCACAAAGGGGTGCAGGGTGTGTGGCCATCGCAACGGCTGGAAATTCACAATATCCAGCAGGCCATTGCCAGTTTGCAGGCCGATGTAGTGTGCCTGCAAGAAGTGCGCAAGCTCAATCGCAAGGCCGAGCAAAAATTTGCCAACTGGCCACGCCAGTCGCAAGCGGAATACCTGGCGCCAGCCGGTTATCAGTCGGTGTACATGACCAATGCCATCACCACCCATGGCGAGCACGGCAACGCCATGCTTTCCCGCTGGCCGGTGGTGCGCCATCAGCATCAGGATATTTCAGACCACCGCTTTGAACAGCGGGGGCTGCTGCATTCCGTGATTGACATCCATGGCCAGCACGTGCATGTCATTGTGGTGCATCTGGGGCTGATTGGCACCAGTCGCGTGCGTCAGATTCACCAATTGCAAAAATTCATTTCGCGCGAAGTGCCCGATCGTGTGCCTTTGCTGGTTGCGGGCGATTTCAACGAATGGGGCCCCAAGCTGCATGGCATGCTGGCGCAGCACGGCCTGCACAATGCAACTGGCATGCCCGGATGTTTGACTTATCCGGCGCGCCTGCCATTGACTCAACTGGATCATGTGTACGCGCGTGGCCTGTCGCGGGTGCGGCAGTTCGTGCCGCAAAAAGAACATTTGATGGAACAGGTGGGGCTGCGGAATTGGGCGCGCCTATCGGATCATTTGCCATTGGTGGCAGAATTTACTTTGACCTGATTGCCATATGATTTGAATGCGCATGCATGATGCATGGCATTTTCTGGATGCTTCATGAAAAAACAGCAAGAGCTTCAATCTCCCCAGTCCCACGATGAGGCAGGGGTTCCGGTTTCCGTCAAAATTCGCGAGCGCTTGTTGGCAGCGCGCCAGCGTTTTCATGCCAACGACAACATTGCCGAATTTTTGCAGCCCGGCGAGCTGGATGCCTTGCTGGATGAGGTCACGAAAAAAATGCAGGCGGTGCTGGACAGTTTGGTGATCGATACCGCAAACGACCATAACACCCACAACACGGCACGGCGCACGGCCAAGATGTACCTCCAAGAGGTGTTTGCGGGGCGTTATGTGCAGCAGCCCGTGATTACCGAATTTCCCAACGCCGAAGCGCTCAATGAGCTGATGCTGGTTGGCCCCATTACCGTGCGCAGTGCCTGCTCGCACCATTTGTGCCCCATCATCGGCAAGCTGTGGATCGGCATCATGCCCAATAAAGACACCAATGTGATTGGGCTGTCGAAATACGCGCGCTTGGCCGAATGGGTCATGGGACGCCCGCAAATTCAGGAGGAGGCCGTCGTGCAGCTGGCCGACCTGATTCAGCAAAAAACCCGACCGGACGGCTTGGCGCTGGTCATGCACGCCAGCCACTATTGCATGGCCTGGCGCGGCGTGAAAGATATGAACAGCCGCATGATCAACTCCATCATGCGCGGCGCTTTTTTGCGCAACAGCGATTTGCGCAAAGAGTTTCTGTCCCTGATTGCGCTCAAAGACTAGAAATAGGCAGGGTGCATCGCTTTTCTTTTGTCTCTTGTGTTTGCGTTGGGCAAAATGGTGTACTGATGGGGCGATGGTTCTTTCTGGCAAAGGCGTTGGTTGCGATAACGTGTTGTTGCAAAACCACCATTTCCCATTGATAATCGACAAAAGCCGTTGGCCTGTACATGCAGAACCAACATTTCAGCAATCGGGCAATGCCTGAGCCACCAGATCAGGCAAGCTTGCATGGCGAATGATTCAAAAGGTCTCATCATGATCTATGCCTTGCTCAAGGCGCTTATTCTCAAACCGCAACTGCTGACTGCGCATGTGCGCAACTATGGCGAATTTGTTCGCAGTGAAATGCAGGGCGCGGCCCGGCAATGGGCCATCACAGCGGCGGCGTGGGCAACATTTGCCATCGGCATGCTGGTGTTTGTGTTGCTCTGCGGCGTTGCGGCCATGATCGGCATGCTGCATGGCCAGTATCACTGGATATTGATCGTGGTGCCAGCTATTCCCTTGCTGTTGGCTGTGGCCGCCCTGATCGTTGCCTTGCGCAAGACAGAAGGCTCTTCCATCGACACCATCAAACAGCAATTTGCTGCCGATATGCAGGCACTGAACGGCCCGACGGTCAAAGATCATGAGCACTGAAAATACCCCCTCTCATCCATCCACGGCTGCGCCCCAGCCAGTATTGACGCCCGCCGAAAAACTGGCGCTGTCGCGGCAGGCGCTGCATGCGGCTTTGTATCCTCCGCCCAAACCCAAAAAGCCGACAGTTATTAGCTCCTTGCGCAAGCTATGGCCAGTTGGTCGAAAAGCCAAGCAGACAGCGGCATCTGTTCCCACAACAGCCGCCGCTGCGCTTGTGCCTCAACAGACAGAGTCGTTCAATGTGGGCGTAGCAGAGGCTGAAAAAGGCGCGGTCATTTCTGCGCCGCGCGCCCGCCAAGAGGCACGTGGCGGCGTAGGGCAGGCGGTTGCCAACGTATTTGACAAGGTCGGCAGCTTGTTGGGCGCTGTGTTGCACTCTCGCTGGCGCAAGCATCCTGCGCATTTCGCCTTGCAGGTGGGAGAGCCGTTGCTGCAATCCGAAATCCGCAAACGCCCGCTGCCTTGGTTGGCAGCGGCAGCTGCTGCGGGCGCTGCGGTGGTGTTGCTGCATCCCTGGAGGTGGAAACAGTCGCGCCGATTGGCTGGCAGCATCTTGGGCAAAGAGATGCGTGTGCTGGCGGGCAGCGGTTTGGTCTTTGCCGCTTCCAGCGTATTGAGCGAGGTGTTGCGCCGCGTGGCTGCAGACGACAAAAAATAAGCCTGCGTGCGGGCTGCTGTATCTGCGCAGCGCTGCCTGCAGCCGCGTGCAGACCCATGCATCGGATAGTGAGCCTTGAGTCCATTTTGTGATGATTGAAAAGCCTTCTGCCGTGACTGCTGTAGCGTTCGCTGCTAAAGCAGCTAACGCAGGCAGTCAAGCGACCAGTGCCTGCCCCATTGGCGTGTTCGACAGTGGGGTAGGGGGCTTGAGCGTGTTGCGGCAATTGCTGCGGCAGCTTCCGCACGAAGACATGGTGTATCTGGCAGACAGCGCTTGGGCGCCTTATGGCGAACGCAGCCCCGAGCAAATCGAGGCGCGCTGCCTGCAAATCGCCAGCTACTTGCAGCGCCAGCATCACATCAAGGCATTGGTGGTGGCATGCAACACGGCGACCAGCCATGCGGTGCAACGGTTGCGTGCGCGTTGGCCGCAGTTGCCGTTGGTGGGGGTAGAGCCCGCCATCAAACCGGCTGTGGCGCTTTCACAAACAGGGCATATCGGCATCATGGCAACCCGTGGCACGGTGCAAAGCGCCAAGTTCGCCCGCTTGTTGCAGGATTGGGGGGGAGCCTGTCATATCCATGTGCAGGCATGCGACGGTTTGGCGCTGGCGATTGAAAATGCGCTCGAAGATCGCTCCAACCCCGACGGGCAAACCGTGTACAGTTTGTGCGAACGCTATGTGCACGCCCTGCGTGATGCCGCCAGCCAAGGGGGCGCTGCCACCCCCATCGATGTATTGGTGCTGGGGTGCACGCACTATCCTTTTGCGGCAGACCTCTTGCAGCATATTGCCGGGGATGCGGTGCAATTGATTGAACCCGGCGAGCCTGTTGCCCGGCAAACGCAGCGTTTGTTGCAGCAGCATGGCTTGTTGCAGGCGCAGCAAGGAGATGCGCAAGGCGCTGGGCAGTATGCTAAAAACACGCATCAGGGACGTCTGACGCTGCTGGCCACTTCAGCACCGCAGCGTTTGCAGCGCGCGGTATCTCGCTGGTTGGGGATAGCTTCTGAGGTGGTTGAAGTGCAAATTGATTGAATGTTTGCGTAGCAAAAAATACTGTAAAAAACGCCTCTGCAAGAGGCGTTTTTCAATGGCTGTTGAACGGGTTATTTGAATTCAGGCGGCAGAGTCTTGGGCTTCCTGGTGGTATTGCAGGATGCGATCCACCTCGTTTTTGCTGCCCAGAATCACGCTGACGCGCTCGTGCAAGCCCGTGGGCTGAATATCCAGAATGCGCTGCTTGCCATTGTGCGCAGCGCCGCCGGCCTGTTCCACCAGCCAACTCATGGGGTTGGCCTCGTACAGCAGGCGCAGTTTGCCGGCTTTTTCCGGTTCGCGCTTATCCCAAGGGTACATGTACACGCCGCCGCGCATGAGGATGCGGTGCACATCGGCCACCATGCTGGCAATCCAGCGCATGTTGAAATCTTTGCCGCGCACGCCTTCCTTGCCTTGCAGGCACTCGTCCACATAGCGTTTGACGGGTGCTGCCCAGTGGCGCATATTGCTCATATTAATGGCAAACTCCTTGGTGTCTTCAGGGACGCGCACGTTTTCTTGTGTGAGAAGGAAAGTGCCGCGATCCAGCGTGAACATGACTACGCCATGCCCTGTGGTAAGCACCAGAATGGTTTGCGGCCCGTACAGGCAATAGCCAGCAGCGACTTGCTGGTGGCCGGGTTGAAGAAAATCCTGCGTCTGCACCTTGCTGGCGCCCGCAGGTTTTTGGAATACGCTGAAGATGGTGCCGATGCTCACGTTCACATCGACATTGCTGGAGCCGTCCAATGGGTCGAACATGAGCAGGTAGTTCCCCTGCGGGTAGGCGGCAGGAATGGTGTGGATATCGTCCATTTCTTCCGAAGCCATGGCGGTCAGATAGCCGCCCCATTCATTGCCTTGGAGCATGATTTCATTGGTGATGATGTCGAGTTTTTTTTGTTCTTCACCCTGTACATTCTCGCTACCTGCGCTGCCCAATATGCCGCCCAAAGCGCCTTTGTCCACAGCTTGGCTGATGTGCATACAAGCATCGGCCACGCCTTCAATCAGGGTGCGCAACTCGGCAGGCAGTTTGTTGTGCTGTTGCTGTTCAAGCAGATAGCGGGTCAGAGAAATGGCTTTGCTCATGATGAATGCTCCTGAGATGATGGATAGCAATAGGATACCTGCAATTGGCAGGGAATACGGGGCGTGCAGCAACAGGGTTTTCGAGGACTCTTCTAGAGATTCAGTTTTGGCAATTCATTGCGCATCTTGTTGGGGGGGGCTACCGCATTTGACGCAGGCGTGCCCGAAGCGGGCGTGCGCTTGCGTCGCCATGGGGCAGATGGTTTTTTCCAGATTCCCAGTCGTTGCGATTGGGCCTTGTCTTGCTGCGGATACAGGTAGCTATAGCCTTCTTGGGCATATCTGTCGTACACCCGCGCCATGCCCGATGCGACCTGATGCTGGGCCGCATCCTTGCCTTGGCAGCGCACGTCTGCCACGATGCGGTCGTAGCGATCCACATCTCTGGCTTGGACGAAGGCCTGCTGCCCATGGCACAGCTGCACCAGCGATTGTCTGGAGAGCCGGGAGTAGGGGCGCCCACGCTCCGGCGCATCAATGGCGGCAATGCGCACTTTGACCCGTTCGTCAGGCGGGGGGCAGCGCACCGTAAGCGTATCCCCATCGGTTACGCCTATCACGAGGCAAAGCAGGGCAGCTGTTGCGGGCATCACAGAGAACAGGGCGCTGGATGGAGACTCAAACGCAGGCAGTGTTGCCTTCTTCGCCTTCCAGCGCGCGAGTCACAACTTCGCGTACATCTGCACTCAGGTCGGGCTTGGCGGCTACGCGGCGAATGGCCTCGCCAGCGGCGCTGCGGTAAGGCTCTGCCAATCGTTTCCAGTGATCCATGGCGCGCGCCAGGCGCGCGGCAATCTGGGCGTTGATGGCATCAAGCGCCAACACCTGATCCGACCAGAACACATAACCGGCGGCGTCTTGGCGGTGGAATGCGCCCGGGTTTCTGTGACAGAACACCGAAATCAGGCTGCGCACCCGGTTCGGGTTGTTCAGCACAAAATCGGGGTGGCGGGTCAGTTGCTTGACGTGGCTGAGCACTTCGCCATCTGCATCGTTGCGGCTGGCTTGCAGGGCAAACCATTTGTCGATGACGAGGGCATCGTCTTTGAAGGCGGCGTGGAAGCGTTTCAGCGCCTGCTGCGCCAGCGGGCTTTGGCACTCCAGCAAAGCCTTGATGGCGCCGATGCGGTCGGTCATATTGGTGGCGGTTTTACTGCGCTGGTAGGCTTTGCCCGGCCACACGGTATCGCCCGCAGCTTGTGCCACCTGGCACAGGTTGTTCAGCGCCATATTGGCCAATGCCCGCTTGCCGGTGCTGACAGGGTCGGGGCGGTACACGCCGGTGTCGTGGTTGTTTTGCCAGGCGGCTTGCCACTGCGTATGCAGTGCATGGGCGATTTGCTGGCGCATGGCCGCATGCAACTGTTTGATGCGTTGGGGGTCGATGGGGCTTTCCTGTTTTTCGGCAATCTCTTGCTCGCTGGGCAGGGTGAGCACCAGGGCTTTGAACGCGGCATCGAGTGCCGGGTTTTGCAGCACGCTGCGCAGGGCGGCAATGGTTGCTGCATCCAGCACTTGTTCAGGAATGGCATCCAGCCGCAAGGCGGCCAATGCCTGATTCATGATCAGGGTTTGCACAGCCTCCCAACGGTTGAAGGCGTCGCTGTCGTGCGCCAGCAGATGCAGCAGTTCTTGCGGGTTGTTGCCGTTGCAGTTGAGCCAAACGGGCGCGGAGAACTGGCGCAGCAAGGAGGGAACGGGGGCGCTGTCTATCTGATAGAAGGTGAAACTTTGCTCGCTTTGCGTCAGCACCAATACCTGTTCCAACGGGGCATCCAACGATGTATGTGTGCCGCTGTTCGATTCGCCTTGCAGGTGCAGCGGCATGGGCTTGCCGGTCGCGTCCAGCAGACCCATGCGAACGGGAATGAGAAACGGCTGTTTTTCGCTCTGGCCGGGCGTGGCCGGGCAGGTTTGGCGCAGGGTGAGCGTATAGGTTTTTTCTTGCGCGTTGTAGGTTCCGGTAGCTGTGAGTTGGGGCGTGCCAGACTGGCTGTACCAGCGCTTGAAAATATCCAGATGCTGCGTCAGTAACGAGTCGGGGTTGGCATCGGCCATGGCCTGGGCAAAGTCGTCGCAGGTAACAGCCTGGCCATCGTGGCGCTGAAAGTACAGATTCATGCCTTTGTGAAAGCCTTCACGGCCCACCAGGGTTTGGTACATGCGCACCACTTCGGCGCCTTTTTCGTACACGGTCGCGGTGTAGAAGTTGCTGATTTCCTGGTATTGGTCGGGTCGCACGGGGTGCGCCATGGGGCCGGCATCTTCGCTGAACTGGTGGCTGCGCAGATTGCGCACCACGTTAATGCGGCGCACCGCACGGGCGCTGGGCGTGTTGGCCAGGTCCTCGCTGAATTCCTGATCGCGAAATACCGTCAGCCCTTCTTTCAGGCTCAACTGGAACCAGTCGCAGCAGGTCACGCGATGGCCTGTCCAATTGTGAAAATATTG
>RRZU011027540.1_pt1 | contig 11774 bp, 10 predicted proteins | sample 2165561 | NCBI WGS metagenome assembly RRZU01 (sample SAMN10456909, study PRJNA506462) | wastewater metagenome | isolation source: wastewater sludge | place: USA: Moscow, Idaho | reverse complement strand
TTGTTGCATTTAGAACAATTCAGGTAACTTTGCGACGAATTTTTTATAGGTTTTTAAAATGAATAAATTAAAATTTGCTTTTATAGCACTTGCAGTTTCTGCTTCACAATCAATTTGGGCTGGCGGACTGCTTACAAACACAAACAACAACATTGCTTTCAATCGCAATTTTGCACGTGATGGTGCAATTGGCATTGACGGTGTTTATTCGAACCCTGCCGGTGTAGCTTTTCTTAGCAAAGGACTCCACCTCTCTTTCAACGTTCAGAATGCATATCAAACACGTACTATAGTAAGTGGAATGACAATACCTGCATTTCAGGGAACCCCATATTACCAGCCATTAAAAATGAATGGTGGTGATGAGAATGGTAACAAAAAGTTCGTCGGAGAAGCATCTATACCATTTCTTCCTTCAATACAAGTAGCAAAGAACTACGATAAATGGGGATTTCAAATGGGATTCTCACTAGTTGGTGGCGGTGGTAAATGTACGTTCAATGACGGTTTAGGCTCTTTTGAACGACAGATTGCTCTTATTCCTGCTGTACTTCAGAGCATGGGATTAACAACTACAACTCCTGGATATAGCGTAGATAGCTATATAAAAGGTCAGCAATATGTATTCGGTCTTCAGTTGGGAACAACATATAAGTTTAATGAGCATATCGCTGCTTATGGTGGTTTCAGATTCAACTATATTTACAATAAATATCAAGGCAGTATCACAAATATTCATGCAAATATTGCAGGAAATAACGAGAAACTATATGATTACATTGGAACAGCAGCAAAAAACTACCAAACTAAATCTGACACATATTCTGCACAAGCAGCAGCAATAACAGATCCTACAATTAAGGCACAGCTTCAAACTGCAGCTGCAGCATATCAAGATGCAGCTAACAAGTTTGCTACTGCGCAATCAAATTTTGCTGATCGTTACCTCGACTGCACACAGACTGGATGGGGCATAACTCCAATTGTTGGTCTTGATGTTAAGTATGGCAAATTCAATTTAGGTACACGTCTTGAATTCACAAATCACCTGAACATCGAAAACGACACGAAGGTTGACGATACTGGATTATTCAAAGACGGAGTTAACACTCCAAATGATCTTCCTGGACTGTTTACAATTGGAGGTCAATACGAAATATTACCTTCTGTTCGTGTAATGGCTTCATATCATTACTTCTTTGACAAAGATGCAAAGATGGCTAATGACAAGCAGAAATATCTTTCAGGAAATACAAAGGAATATCTTGCTGGTGCAGAATGGGATGTAACAAAGGGTATTACTGTTAGTTGTGGTTTGCAGCGCACTAAATACGGACTTGGTGACGGAACTTATCTTAATGACATGAGCTTCGTAACAAGCAGCCATTCTTATGGTTTTGGAGCTAAGATTAAGGTTACAAAGAACGCAAGCCTGAACATCGCTTACTTCTGGACTAACTACGAGCACTTTAAGAAAGAATACACACAGACTTTCTCTGCAGGTGCGAATAGTCTCAGCGCACAGTGCACAGACGATTTCACACGTACTAATAAAGTACTGGGAGTCGGTCTAGACATCGACTTGTAGACCTACAATGGGTCAACATCATAATAAATATGCAGGGCAGCGTAACGTTTGTCCTGCATTATTTGTTTTTGTACATAATGCAGCACATCTCTTACTTGCTTCTGATTAATGCCATTCTCTAGCTTAATCACTATTTTTCGTATATTCATAGCCTTGACACGTGCAACAGCCGGCTTATCTGGTCCAAGTATTCTATCTCCTAAATACTGTCTCAATCGTCCTCCCATTTCCAATCCTGCAGACTCCACAACTTCATTCTTTGTATGCTTTAAGAATACATACACAAGATGATAAAAAGGAGGGTAATGAAATATCGCACGCTCATCAAGCAAATCTTTATGAAAGCCTTTAAAATCATGAGTAACAACCTGACTTATAACAGGTAGATCAATACTTTTAGTCTGCAACATAACCAAACCGCGTTTACCTTTACGTCCAGCTCTACCACTAACCTGACTCATCATCATGAAGGCATGTTCGTAAGCCCTGAAATCAGGATAGTTCAACATGGAATCGGCATTAAGTATCCCGACCACGCTGACATTGTCAAAGTCAAGTCCTTTACTAATCATCTGTGTTCCAATCAGAATATTAGTCTTACCTGCAGAGAAATCAGTTATAATTCTTTCATAAGCATTACGAGTGCGTGTCGTGTCAAGATCCATTCTTGCAACTCGTGCTTCGGGGAAGATATCACAAATACGTTCTTCTATCTTTTCGGTACCATAACCGCGTCCGTTAATCTTTTCACTACCACAATTCGGGCACACTGTTGGAACTGTATACGTAAAACCACAGTAATGGCAAGTAAGTTGATTAAGATTTTTATGGTATGTAAGTGATACATCACAATTAGAGCATTTAGGAACCCATCCACACTCTCGACATTCTATCATTGGTGCAAATCCACGTCTATTTTGAAACAGTATCACTTGCTTGTTATTCTGTAAAGCATCATTGATTGCAGCCAACAACTGTGGAGAAAATGGTCCTTGCATCATCTTTCGATGCTGCAAGTCTTTAATATCAATAACTTTTATTTCAGGAAGTTCTATCCCTGCAAAGCGTTTTTTAAGTTCAACCAATCCATACTTTCCTTGTTGAGCATTATAATAACTCTCCATTGATGGTGTAGCTGTTCCGAGCAAGGTTTTTGCTCCATACATTCCTGCCAAGACGATGGCTGCACTACGTGCATGATAACGTGGCGCTGGATCTTGTTGCTTAAAGCTAGTTTCGTGTTCTTCGTCAATAATGACTAATCCTAAATTAGTAAATGGCAAAAAAACAGCACTTCTTGCTCCTAAAATAACATCATACGGGGTATCAGAAAGTTGTTTATTCCATATTTCAACCCTTTCTGCATCACTGTATTTTGAATGATAAATGCCTAATCTATTACCAAACACTTTTTTGAGTCGTTGCATAATCTGCACTGTCAGCGCTATTTCTGGCAAGAGATACAATACTTGCTTATGCTCATCCAAAGCTTTCTTAATAAGATGTATGTATATCTCCGTTTTACCGCTTGAAGTTACACCATGCAACAGCACGACTTGTTTATCTTCGAATTGGGAATTTATATCATCAAATGCTTTCGTTTGAAATTCATTTAGATGCTTTATATTTTCAAGGTGTGGTTTTCCACCATTGTTCAGTCGACCAACTTCTTTATTATAAGTATAGAGAATCTTCCTATCTACAAGGCTTTTTATTGATGCAGCATTGCTATGACTGAAATTCATCAATTCTTCTTTCGTCACCTCAACAATATCTTCAGCATTTAATGTACCATTCAAGCTATCCCAATGTGACATAGCCAGATAATCAATAAGTGCCTTTTGCTGTTTTGTAGCACGCGAAAGAGTATTTATCGCAATATGCAAAGCCTGCTCATTACGATATAGTTCTGTGAGCCCAACATACTGTTCAGTCTTTGGTTTATAACTATCTTGCGTTTTTAAACCAGAAGGCAAGGCTGCTTTAAATATATCACCAAGAGATGATAAATAATAATTAGATATCCAATGCCACAATTTTAATTGATTTGGCAGTATCACTGGGTTGTCATCAAGAACTGCAACAATTTCCTTGACATCAAAGTCTGGCTTTTGATCAGTCATGCAAACTGCCACAGCAATATAACGTTTACTTTTTCCCAATGGAACAAGCAAGCGAACACCCGGCTTTATCTTTGATGACCAAACATCACCAACGGCATACGTAAACGTTCCGTCTAGTGGTAGCGGTAAAATGACTTCAACATACTTCATAGGCACACAAAGATAAACAAAAAAAAGCAGATATTCATATTAGGATATCTGCTTTTTAACATTTATATAAAATATATATTTTCGCTCGCTTTGTCTAGAAATAATAAGCAGCACTTATCTGCCATGAATTATAACGGCTGCGAGTAGAATTTGTTATGGCTTTCTTTGATGCATCCCATACATCTATATCACCTGTTTTTCCACATACAATATTGTATGCAGCACCAACTTCAAGATGTTTCAATACCGTAATTCCCGCACCAAGATTAACGCTAAAGTTTGACTTTTTAATCTGGAATGTATTGGTATACGTATTAGTTGATGTCCAATTATAGGAATCATCACCAACATTAAATCCAAACTGAGGACCAGCTGCAAAATAAATACCAGCTAAGTCTCCAAGTCCAATAGTATAACGAAGGTTTACAGGAATGTTGATTGACTGCTGTTTCAAAGTCTTGTCATCAACTTTACCATCGCGTTCATCGTATAAAGCTGCTGCATCTACACCAAGTCCAATAACAGGAAGTGTAAACTTAACTGTTGGACCAACAAAGAAACCTGTACGGTTTGATGTATTAAAAGCATCTTGACTAAATGACATATTTGTCAAATTCAATCCACCCTTAACACCAAATTTTATCTGTGCATCGGCATTTGAGACAAACATGATTGTCATCGCCAGCACTAATAAACTAATAATCTTTTTCATTGTTCAAAAAATTAATTTGTATTATAATAGTTAATCTCGTTTAATGTCTTTGTCTTCTCACTGTTACACGAGCATTACCAGTAGAAGATGATTGCTTCTGTCGAGGTGCCTTCACAACATTACTACTGTTTGAAACCCTTCGATTCCTTATATGTGAGGTTTTTAATGGCTTTTTGCTAGAACTAGTTTCATTATCCAATGAATCTTTCTTAGTCTTATCTCCCCATATATTCTTTTCAAAAGATGATATTTCATTCTCTATTCGCAACTGCTCTTTATTCAAAGCTGTATCATTTTTACAGTATTGAGCAAGGTTCTTACCCTGCATATTGGCAGTTTTATATATCTTACCCTTATATTTGTTCAATGTAAAATAGTCATCAAGCGACATAACCGCAGCATTATTTAAATTGCTAACCATTATAGTACGCTTTGCAAGTAAAGGTGCTAAATCATCATACTTTACCCAAAACAAAGGATATTTTGTTGTTCCATCACCGAAATCATCTGCTCTCTCCATTATAGGGCACAAAGCTATTACTTTAGTATGGAATGTAGCCGAAATCTGATCATAATAAGAGCATTCTTTTATATAATATCCTTTAACCTCAGAAGATGGAATATCACTGTCATCAATATGTATACCACGATCTGTGCGCTCATAAAAGATGTGGTGATCATCAAGAAATGCCAATGGCTTTACCAATGCATCATCTGAAAATCGCTCATTACCATCAAGACGATACTGATACACATTTATTCCACCATGAGACGGTCCTGCCATCATCAGTTTAAAGATATACGTAAAGAGATTCATCTGACTTCCTGATGTTTCTGCTGGGTAGTAAAGTCCAGCATTGGCATCATCATTGAGATTAAGTTCACGATAGACATCTCTGCGCCACACTACATCTTCGTTCATTCCGGCAGCTGTCGGAAATGATATTTGGGAGCGCAAGGTGACATTATCAGCATTCGTCTTCTGTGCTTTTGCAGCCTGCTCTGCACGACGCAAAGCTGATTGCGCCGAAACACTCAGTGACAAAACTGCAAAAAATAGCATAACATATAACTTTCTCATCTTATCTTACTATTATTTCTAATGCGCCATTAAGGACTCTTGTTATTCCATCAGGACCAACAGCCTTAACATGACTTATATAAAATCTTCTATTACGAGACAGACTACGGAAGGTTTCACGCTGTCGCTCTGAGAAAGCAGAACCTTCTGAAGCTATTGGCAAAGCATTTCCCATATTGTCGAAAAATACGGTTTCAAAACTTACCACTTTAAACTGTATATCAAGCAATCCGTCATCTATCGCGGCATTAATTCCCCTTGCGCCTATAAGTGAAGCCTTAGACATAGCACCACCTTTAAACCTATTAGTCCCTAATGCTACATAAGCTGTTGGGTCTGGAAGTTTTCTTACATGAAATATAAACGGTGGCAAAGAACGGACTCGTCCATTATCGCGTGCTGTAACATGTACTGTTACGTCTCGGCCAACTGTTGATGGAACAGCAATAAAATGTCCATTGCCCTTTGATACCATACTTCCTCCTGTCATTGATATTGAGACCGCATTCGCTGGAACACCCGGAACACTTACACTCATTGGATTATGGTATCCAGCGTAAAGCACATTCATCATATCCGCAGCAACAGTTGCACTATTTGGTGCAGGGATTACATTATATTTCTGCAAGAAATTTCGCTTCAAGAAGTCTCCATTGCGATTTTGCATTAATATATATCCACCAAAAGAATGCTCTCCTACTCCTCCTGCTGTAAATGAATATTGTCCGTTTCGTGTTGAAATCCGCTGTCCATTTACATATATCTGAGGCTGCTGTGTCGTATCAACGGCAGCCATTACGATATTAGCACTGAATTGCTCTCCAGGATAGAGAGTCGTCTTTTGTGGTATTACGAAAGCTGAAAGTTTGTTTACCCTGATATCTTTCATATCTATATTTGATACAAGAGTATGTAAAACTTCACCTTCAGCATATCTCACATCACTTTGCAATTTTGACAACAGCGTTATTGCAGCAGCAACTGGCATATTCTCAAACATATACTCCTGCCAGTTTTTACCTAAAAGTCTTGATTGACGTGAAACCTTTGTTGAAAGATTACTCTCTATAATTTTCTTTTGCTGCGGATCAGCAACCATACTGACAATGCGGGTGCGGTATGAATTAATTGCATTAAAGAGTTTACCTCCTTTGCCACCTATTGGAGATAGCATTACTTCACCTGCAGCTTCAAGGTTATCCTTATTTTCTATATTATAAACATTGCCTTTTTCTCCATCCGCCTTTTTCACAATAGCGACTTTCAGTTGCTGTGCAAAATTGTACAAAGAGTCACTCATCTGTTTAACGGCTTTTGCCTTAGCAAACCAAGCCTCGACCTTCTCTGGATTCTTCTTCATAAGACTCTCAAAGTCGGTATACATAGACTCGTTCTCCTTTGATGAATTATCAGTAGTGCGGTTAAGGCTCTCTTCTACAATAGAGAAACCATTTAGCACCTCTGTTGATATATTCAAGGCAAGCATAGCCATCAAGATGATATACATAAGGTTTATCATCTTCTGACGCGGAGATACAAGTCTTTTCTTTATAGCCATTACAACTGAGTATTTTGTGTAGGAGATGCGGCACGCATGTTTATTGTCATTGCCTCAATCATACGTGTATATATGCCGTTAAGTTGTTCAATATGCTTAGCCAGCAACTTACTCTGTTCGTTTATCTGGTCAATCGTGCCAATCTGCTGACTAGCACTCTTCAACTGCATTTCATAAACTTTGCTTATGCCAGTAAGGGTTCTGTTAAGGTTTTCCATTTCCTCACTATCACGAGCAAGTCGTGAACTTTGATCCCCAACCTTTTCCAAAACTTCTGTTAGTTTATTCAGTTCAGCAACATAGTTATTTTGTGCTTCCTCCATTTCTGAATTAGCAGAAGGTATTACTACTGTTGATCCATTAAAATTCACAGGAGCTTCATCTGTCGATACAACTTTTGTTTGCACATTAGGCGCTTTTACAGGCTGTATATTTTCAGACAAATCTGTTTTTCCTTCAAGATATTCTTCCGTCACGTGCGTTGGAAGAGGCATGCCATCAGTAGTCTTATCAAACGGTCTATCAAAAGCCGAAATAAAGAACACAAGCACTTCAGTTCCCATACCCAAGAACAACATTATATTGGCACCTGGTAAATGGGTTAACTTAAACAATGCGCCAAGTACTACAATTGATGCACCCCAGCTATAGGCATAGTTTAGGAATGTCTGTCCAGGAACACTATCCATCCACTTTTGCAGACGATAGACTATATTGTATTTACTATATTCAGTCATTATCTATTATTCTTTTTATTACTTGTCGTATTAGCAAGACTTCTTACACATCTGAATCCAATATATGATCGTGGTTGGTTTTGATATTCCCAAGAACGCCATGCTGAACGTATAAAACTCTCTGGATCTTTCCATGAACCACCACGCACACTTTTCTTTTTCAATCTATAAGGATCTTCTTTTGCAGCATTATACTTTAATTCAGGATTAAGATCATTCATCGCAGCTACACCAGACGCAGTATATACCGTACTGGTCCATTCTGCTACATTTCCTGCCATATCATAAAGGCCATTTGAGTTTGAGCCATATATTCCAACCTTGCTTGTAATAAGATTACCATCTTTAGTATAGTTTCCTCGGTCTGGTTTAAAATTAGCATAATAACAACCGTTACCATTCTTCATATCCTTATTGTCCCAAGGAAACTCATTACCATTTTTACCACGTGCAGCATATTCCCATTCTGCTTCTGTCGGTAGTCGATAACGCTGCACATACTTAGCTTCAGTTCCAAGTCCTTTTAATAAATAGTCTGTTCGCCATGCACAATATGCATTAGCCTGTTCCCAAGTTACACCTACAACAGGATAGTCATTATATGCTGGATTGCTATAATAATTACGCAAATATGTCTCATTATCAGAATTAGTGAAATCATTCACCCAACATGTCGTATCAGGATATATGTTAACAATATATGTATTAAGGAAATCCCAAGGACCGCTTCGTTGGCGATCAATCGTTTTACTTACTATATGCCCCTCGTCATCAACATAAGCAGTATCCTTTGATATCATGACCACATCATTCGAAACAGCATGATCTGTATTGAATGAACGTTCAGCTGGATTGAGACGATTTTTTCTAAGCGCAGCAGTTGCATAATCGTATATTTCATAACGATAATTCATCTGTCGCCAATCCAGTAATTTTTCTCCAGTTACAGGATTAGTAACATATAAACTCTCTATAGCTCGCTGCTCATCTTCATTAGGTCTACGTGGCAATGGTTTATTCCAATTCAAGTGTGGAGTAATCGCATTACCATTTTTGTCTTCAGATATCATATAACTTTCATCTCCCGCATAGGCAGGGTCTGCAAGTCGTGTACGCAAGATACTGTCACGTACCCACATTACAAATTGTTTATATTTTGAGTTAGTTACTTCTGTCTCGTCCATCCAGAAGCCATCAACAGAAACATCTTTAGTTGGAATCTGCGCTCCAAAAAGAGAATCCTGTTTATCCAAGCCCATGTGCAGATATCCTCTATCTATTTTCACCATTCCAAAAGGCGTAGGTTCGTTGAAGCTTTTGCCACCTCCTACACCAACGACTTCACCGCCGCGTCCTGCCATTGACATTGTTCTACTTCCAAAACAACCTGTCAAAGCAAATGCCACAATGACTGTACCTATGAATATTAATGTTCTATTTTTCATATATTTATAATATGCGCACATTCTTATGTTTGTTTTTCCCTTTCTTCACCATATTAATATCCATCTGATAACCTACAAATAATTCATGGCTACCATTTCCTGGATTAACAGCTGATGTATAAACCTCATAGCTATAGCCCAATACCATTCCGTGAAATGTTCCTCCTATGAGAAAAGTCACGGAATTAGTAGGACTATATGAAAGTCCCCCATACATCATTTTGTCCTCATGGCAATACACCAATCGACTGGTTATATCAGCTCTGTAGGCTGTTCCGTCGGTTCGGACAATAAAAGATGGCTTTATTGTTACAAACGGATTATTGAGTTTAATATTGTATCCTCCTGTCAAATAATAAGTTGGATCAATTTTGAGTTCATTGCTACCTCCCAACTTTATTAATGGCGAATTAATATGCTGCCCAGAAACACCTGCATACCATTGACCTCTTGCATAGTAGATACCAAGAGCCATATCAATTCCATTTCCATTGAGCTGAGTGGTTGAGAAAGCTGGATCGGAACTTTCATTTAAATCCACTTTAGATCCGTCAAAATCTTCACTGATCACTCCAAGCTGTGCGCCTAAACTTATTACACCCTTCAATAATTTGTGTTTATAAGCATATTGCAAAGCTAACTTTTTATGTGTAAACAGTCCTATTTTATCATTCATAAACTGTACACCAGCGCCATTGTATGCTCTCATAAAATAGAATGGAATATCAGCAGCAGCATACATAGTCTGGGGATTATGCTCAAAACCAGCCATATCCATTGCATAAACAGCATTTATATTTAACTTATCATATTTTCCTACAGATGCAGGATTAAAAGAAGGCTCCATATCAAAATAATGACTAAAAGCCACATCATATTGAGCCCTCATCCCCAAAAAGACGAAAGTAAGAATAATAGTAAATATAAATCTTGTATAACTACGCACGTTAATATAACGTTGTAGCCATGAAAATATTGCAAATATAATAAAACACTAAAAGGTCACTCATAACAGAGTGACCTTCCAGTTTATAAGAGTTTATTCAATACTCATCATCATTCCACAAGAAATCATCCTTTGAAGGATAATCTGGCCAGATGTCTTCAATACTTTCGTAGACATCACCCTCATCTTCTATTTCCTGCAAATTCTCCAACACTTCAAGTGGCGCACCTGAACGGACAGCATAATCTATCAGTTCATCTTTTGTTGCAGGCCATGGTGCATCTTCCAACTTTGAAGCTAATTCCAGTGTCCAATACATAGTGTTCAATTATATTTGTCTTTTAATTTGCGTGCAAAAATAGCAAAATATATTTTATTCACAAGAAAATATACAAATATTTTTATAAATTGCTATTATTATTATTAAAAATATAGTTTTAACGACCCATATCGTCAGAAATTAACCTTATAATTGCATTTACATTTTGTTGAATCAAAGAAAACAACACCACAATAATATAAATCATATGTCACAAAAGTACGTCTGTCTTCTATGACTTGTTTCCAAAATTCACGTGTTTGTTTATCTCTCTTTATATTCTCAATAATAAGTATTGACTCGTTATTGGAATGTTCAGCTAAATGATTATAGACTTTTTCATAATCACGACTAAGCGATATCCTTGCTATTTGAAAAGTATCAATATCATCGACTTCTGTAAAAGGAATAAATGATGTTGATTTACATCCAGCAACAACATATCTTTTATAGCTATCATTGCCAGCTTCATAATCATACCAAAAGTCAGACTGACAATAATTTGCCATTCTAAAATAGAAACGAGACAGCTTTAAAATTAGCGGACCAACATTACCTGACTCGTTTTTTAAGTTTTGATATGCATAATATGGATAATGCTCATTCACCACATAGCGAAGAAAGCTATATGATGAAGGTGATTGCACCCCAAAGCCACGTGAGTAGCCCATGCGAAACGTCCATAAAATGACTCTTTTCAGATAATATCCTAACATAGTTATCAGATTACTCAAAGTTATTGAATTATCAGATCACTTAAATATAAGCCAAAAAAGCCTCGAAGAATATTGCTATCCTCGAGGCTCTATGTAAAAGAAGGCGGCTACCTACTCTCCCGCATTGCATTGCAGTACCATCGGCGCAAGTGGGCTTAACTTCTCTGTTCGGAATGGGAAGAGGTGGGACACCACCGCAATAACCACCTGATATGGGTTATGACGTATTTTTCACAAGCAAACCGTATAAGAAACTTTTTCGTTCTACTTATACCAAAACAACTCAAAGTATGACCTCCCGAAAGAAAGTTTCGGGCAATTAGTAGTGCTCGGCTTTGACGTCACCGTCTTTACACCTGCACCCTATCAACGTCGTCGTCTACAACGACCCTCTATGGA
>RRZU010993748.1_pt1 | contig 11774 bp, 9 predicted proteins | sample 2165561 | NCBI WGS metagenome assembly RRZU01 (sample SAMN10456909, study PRJNA506462) | wastewater metagenome | isolation source: wastewater sludge | place: USA: Moscow, Idaho | reverse complement strand
TGGTGGCCGCGGTGCGGCAGTTGCGCGTGGGGGATGGTTTTGCCGAGGACGTGCAGCAGGGACCGCTCATAGATCTGCAGGCCCTGGATAAGGTGGAGCAACAGGTGAGCGATGCCGTGGCCAAAGGGGCGCGCATCGGTTGTGGCGGACGGCGCATCGATGGGCCCGGATTTTTTTACGAACCCACGGTGCTCCTGGGTGCCAATCCGGAAATGCTAATAGCCCACGACGAAACCTTTGGTCCGGTGGCGCCGCTCTTTGCCTTCAAGGAAGACCGGCAAGCTGTGGCCTTAGCCAATCATACCCCGTACGGGCTGGCGGCCTATTTCTACAGCCGCGACATCGGCCGTATCTGGCGCACTGCCGAGGCTCTGGAGTACGGTATGGTCGGCATCAACACCGGTCGGATGTCGTCCGTGGCCGCTCCTTTTGGGGGTGTCAAGGAGTCGGGCATTGGCCGCGAAGGCTCGAAGCACGGGTTGGATGAGTATCTGCAGCTGAAATATCTCTGCCTGGGTGGGTTGGGCGAGCCGTTGTAATTGAAGTCAGCCTATAGTTTGTGATGCTTCGAGATCACGGCTGTCGACAAAGGCGTAGGCACTGTGCTTGTGGATCGACTCAAAACTCTCGACGCCCACGGAAAACCAGGCAATGTCCGGGCGCGCCAGTACCTCTTGCGCCACCTTGCGCACCACATCCTCGACAAACATCGGCTGGGCATAGGCCTGTTCGGTGACAAATTTCTCATCGGGCCGTTTAAGCAGGGCGTAGATCTCCGAGGAGCCGCAGGCCTCGACCAGGGCAATCAGGTCTTCCAGCCAGATCATGGTCAGCGGCTCGATGGTAAGGGTGACCTCGGCCCGTTGATTGTGGGCTCCCGCCTCGCTGATCTCCTTGGAACAGGGGCAAAGCGTGGTGAGTGGCACCACCACTTTCAGCCGTGGCTCGATGCCGGTGGTGGAATCGGCGGTGAAGCTGCACTGGTATTCCATCAGGCTGGAGGTGCCGGTCACCGGCGCCTTTTTGGCGATGAAGTAGGGAAACTGCATGGCTATCCGTGCCTCGTCGGCCTGCAACCGGGTGCGGACCTTGGCCAGCAGTTCAGGAAAGACTCCGGAGTGGATGTCCGGCAGATAATCGGCCAAAAGGCCGGTCATGACATCGACACAGGAGGCAACCTGCTCACGCGGCACCTGGGCGGTGAGGTCAATGGTGGCCACGGTCTGCTGCATGGTGCCGCCCTTTTCAGGGATACGGACCGGGCAGGTGAAATTGCTGATGCCAACGGCATGAAGGGACATGGGCGACTCTCGTGGTGAAAGGAAAATCTCCCATACCCGATTTTTCGGCCTGCGGCAACAGGCGCTGTGGCGGCCTGAGGTCGTTTACCGGCTTCTTTGTTTGATTGGAGCGGGAAACTGTGGTAACGTGCCGCAAAAAAGGACCCTAAATTTTGCAGATGGATACCGTACGCATCGATAAATGGCTTTGGGCCGCTCGCTTTTACAAGACCAGATCCCAGGCCTCCCAGGCGGTTAGTGGCGGTCATGTGGAACTGAACCACCAACGGGTCAAGCCTGCACGAACGGTGCAAGTGGGGGATCAGTTGGTTATCCGCTGTGAACATGCCGAATATACTGTGCATATCCTCGGGCTCAGTGAGCGCCGGGGGGCGGCCACCGTGGCCCGTACCCTCTATGCGGAGACGGATGCGTCCGTGGCTAAGCGGGAACAGTGTGAGGAAGAGCGACGGCTGCAACGCCTGCAGGGCAATCCGCCCGAGCGACGGCCGGAGAAACATGAACGGCGCAAGATTCGCCAGTTTTTACAAAAAGAGTAGCACCAGCAAGGAGCAATGATGAGAAAAGTTGAGCGGGCGCTGATCAGCCTGACCGATAAAGCAGGATGCGAAGATTTTGCCAAAGGACTCACCGCCCTGGGAATTGAAATCCTCTCCACTGGGGGCACGGCTCAGAAGTTGCGGGCCAGCGGTGTAACGGTGACCGATGTCTCCGAGTTCACCGGTTTTCCCGAGATGCTCGATGGCCGGGTGAAAACCCTGCATCCCCTGGTCCACGGCGGTATTCTCAACCAGCGCGGCAATGCCCAGCACCAGGCCCAGTGTCAGCAACACGGCATCAAGCCCATCGATATCATTGCCGTCAACCTCTACGCCTTTGGCAAGACCGTGGCCAATGCCGATTGCACCCTGGCCGATGCCATCGAAAATATTGACATCGGTGGGCCGACCCTGCTGCGCGCCTCGGCCAAGAATTTCCAGGACGTCACTGTGATCGTCGATCCGGCCGATTATGCGGTGGTACTGGCGGAAATCAGGGCCCAGGGCAATACCACGCTGGCCACTCGCTTTCGTCTGGCCTGCAAGGTCTTTGAACTGACCTCTTCCTACGACACCGCCATCATCGATTGGCTGCGCACCGTTGATGCACAGACCAACCCTTACTTCACCGAGGGAGGCAGCCATGCGTAAGCTGGCGGTGCTGCTCTCCGGCAGCGGCCGGACCTTGGATAATTTCCATGAACACATCAGCGAGGGCACCCTGGCGGCCGAGATCCAGGTGGTGGTGTCCAACGTCGCCGGCGTTCTGGGCCTGGAGAAGGCCAAACGTTACGGCTATCCGGCTTTTTTTGCCGCCGACAACGCGGCGATCAATGCCATCCTTGCCAACTACGACATTGACCTGATCGCCCTGGCTGGGTATCTCAAGTTGTACACTCCGCCCGAAACCCTCAGTAGAGCGGTGCTCAATATCCATCCCGCTCTCATTCCGTCTTTTTGCGGGGCCGGCTTCTACGGCCATCATGTGCATGAGGCGGTCAAGGCCAAGGGCTGTACGGTGAGCGGTTGTACCGTTCATTTTGCCAACGAGTCCTATGATCAGGGGCCAATCGTCTTGCAGCGCTGCGTGGCTCTGGAGGACAGCGATACCCCCGATGATATTGCCGCACGGGTCTTTGCCGTGGAATGTGAGGTCTATCCGCAGGCCATCAATCTGGTCGATGCCAAGGGCGTTGATTATTTCTGGAACAGGGTGAACGCATGAACGGACGCACCATTATGGTCGGCAGCGACATCGAGCGCAGCCTGGATCGCATCAGTTTGGAGATCGTCGAACGCAACCACGGCGTGGCGGACCTCTCCATTGTCGGCATTCATACTGGCGGCGTCTTTTTGGCCCGGCGCATCAAGGAGAAGATCGAACAGCGCGAAGGTGTGGTGTTGCCATCGGGCAACCTCGACATCACCCTCTATCGCGACGACTGGAGCCTGATCTCGCAAAACCCCATTGTCAAGAAGTCGGATATTGGTTTTCTGCTGGAAGATAAGCGTGTTGTGCTGGTGGATGACGTCATCTTCACCGGTCGCACCATCCGTGCTGCCATGGACGCGATCATGGACTATGGCCGGCCACTGTCCATCCAATTGGCGGTGCTGGTGGATCGTGGTGGCCGCGAGTTGCCAATTCAGCCCGATTATGTGGGCCTGGGCGTGAGCCCCCAGCCCCATGAGCGAGTGGATGTGCTGTTACGGGAAAAGGATGACCTTGATGCCGTGGTACTGTCGCAACGTGCCGCAGAGCCCTTACTCTAACCGTTGATTTGCCGGCGACAGACGCGTGTATCGGCGCCATGATTGAACACAGCAGCACTCCTGCCATCCCACCGGATCTGGCAACCCTGTGTCGCCGCATTCGTGAAAAAGCGGACAGTTACGAGCAGTATAATTTTTCCCAGGGGCGTAACGACTTTCTCAAGGCCTTTTTTGATCTGGCCCAGGAGTATGACTCGCTCGATGATTTCTACCGCATCTGTGTCTCCGTGCCGCTGGCCCTGATAGGTGTGGGCAGCGCGCTCTATCTCTGCCGCGGTGATGAAGGGTTGCAATTGGTCTGCTCCAGTGATCGGGGGGTACTGGTGCAACCGGAACCGGCTCGGTTTCCCATTCAGGTCCATGAAACCCCCTACGAACTGGCTGGGGCCTATATGGTCCCTATTTTCAGCAAGCATCCCTACGGAGACGAACCAGGACAGGCTCCTTCCGCTGAAAAGCGCGAGCAGTACCGACTGTGGAACGATCTGCATGGGCTGTGCGGTGGGTCACGCATCCTCGGCATGTACGTGGTGCAGCGACAGGGTGGGCTCTCGGAAGCCGATAAATTTTTCTTTGCCAAGTATGCCAACCGCATCGGCTACAACCTGGATAATCGGCTGATTGCCCGCCAGAATATTGAACGGTTGAAATTCATCAATACCCTGGTGATCGATATTGAGCACAACATCATCGTGCCCAATATGTATTTCCGCCACCTCTTCAATCAGCTGAAAAAGAAAATTGGCCTGATCGATGAGTTAAAGCAGGAGATTGTCGTCAACTCCGAGGCGAACCATCTGCCGCGCAATTGCTGCAATTGCTGTGATAAGTTGCAGGCGTTGCAGGATGACCTGCTGTCCTACTACCAGGAGATCGTCAAGCACCACGCCAATATGAGCTTGTTTATCGAAAGTCTGTTCCGGCGTGAACATTTTGAACGTGGTCACCTGGTGCTGCATCCCAAACGCTGTTTTGTGGAAAAAGAGGTGATTATCCCCCAGTTGGAGCATTATGCCAGCCGGCTGAGGGTGGCCAACGTCACCGTGGACCGGCCGCGCAACATGTATGAGGAGGAGTTCCCCATTCTGGTGGATATCGGCTTGTTGGCCCAGGTCTATGCCAACCTTTTTTCCAACGCCGCCAAGTACACCAAGGAGATCGTCGATCATGCCGGGCGCCCGCGCAAGGCCATGGCCTATGGCCGGGAGGTGGTGGAAAATTTCAATCGCACTGGCCAAAAGGGTATTAAATTCAATGTATTCACCACTGGGCCCCACATGACGGTCGAAGAGGGTAATCTGCTGTTCCAGGAGGGCATGCGCGGCGACGACAGCCGCAATATTCCCGGTACCGGGCACGGATTATCCTTCATCCGACTGGTGGTTGAGATGCATGGCGGCCGTGTCGGCTACGAACCTACGCCGGAAGGCAATAATTTCTATTTCATCCTGCCCATTCCTCCCCTTGACTATCCCCTGATGCTCAACACGGTTGTTGAGTGAACCGCCCCTGGTATCACATGCCTCTTTTGTTTCTGCGGACGAAAAATGCGCCGCTTTTTGTTTCCATGACCCCGGAGGGTTTTTCATGACCCATCCCGTCTCCACACCCATGGAGTTGCTTGCCCCCGCGGGTACGGTCGCTGCCTTTGAAGCGGCACTGCAGGAAGGGGCTGACGCGGTCTATATTGGTGCCCCGGGACTCAATGCCCGCGCCCTCAGCCGTGATTTCACCTTTGGCGAGATCGCCGGCATGACCACGTATGCCCACAGTCAGAGCAAGAAGATCTATGTGGCCATGAACAGCCTGATGAAGGCAACTGAGCTGCAAATGGCCCTGGAATCACTGCACCGCTTGGCCGCCATTGGCCCGGATGCCCTGATCATACAGGATTTGGGAATCTTGCAACTGGTGCGCCGCTATTTTCCTGCATTGAAAGTGCATGCCTCCACCTTGATGACCATTAACCATTCGCTGGGAGCGCAGTATTTTAAGGACTTGGGTTTTGAACGGGTGGTGCTGGCCAGGGAATTAAGCCTGGAGGAGATCCGCACCATTCATGAGCGCAGCGGGGTTGAACTGGAAATTTTTATCCATGGCGCCATGTGTTTCAGTTATTCCGGTCTGTGCCGGTTCTCCAGCCTCCATGGCGGTAAATCGAGCCTGCGTGGCCAATGCGTGCAGCCCTGTCGTCGCCGCTACGATTGGCTCGGTTCGGGAAAAGGCAACGGCCGGGGGCAGAGCGCAAAAAAGGGCGGTTACCTCTTTTCGATGAACGATCTCTGCGGTATCGACAGCTTGGCTGCCATCCGCGACACCGGTGTGGTCAGTCTAAAGATTGAAGGACGGCTCAAATCGGTGGAGTATGTACGCAACGCGGTGCGCGCTTACCGCTTGGCCCTGGACGCCCTGGATCAGGACGCCGCGCAACAGAAGATAGCACTGGAACAGGCTCATCGCTGCCTGGATGCGGCCATGGGCCGTAAACGCCCCACCGGCTTCTTTCTCCCTGGCCGAGAGGACCGGCTTATCCTGCCGCATCTTGCGGGCAGTAGCGGCGAGTTAGTGGCAAAGGTGAGCAAGATCGAAGCTGAGAAAGGGACAGGCGCATCGCGCGTATTGCGACTCCAGGCCACCTTACAGGCAAGTGTCAAAACGGGGGACCGTCTGCGTCTGTATGAAGAGCGTAGCGGTGAGCGCAAGAGTTTCACCCTGCGCACCATGGAATCCAAAGGTCGGCGGATTGATCAGGCCCATAAGGGACAGAACGTTACCATGGTGATCGGCGATGTGGAGCGGTATCTTTTTCAACGACCCTCCCATGGGCTGCTCTTTCGGGTCGATGTCAGCGGCCGAACTGCGCAGCAGCGCTCGACCTTGATAAGTACCATCGGTGCTGCCCGGCCGCCCTTGGTCTCTTCTGAAGGGATGAGGCGACAACTTGTTGATCTTGGGATTGAAACGCCCAGCAAGGGCAAGGGGTCGAATTCCCGCCAGGAACACAGCTCTGGCGCGGAGCAGGCAATAAGAGCCGGTCGTTCCCCACAATGGTGGCTCAAGGTGGCCTCCATGGAGGGTGCCCGCCTCCGCTTTCCCTTCAAAGTGAGCCGGGTAGTGCTCGACATCACTGCCGCGAATGTGGAGCGGGCGCTGCAATTCCCCGCACGCCACGGCAAGGGACCGGCCCTGGTCTGGGCCTTGCCACCACTGTTGCGTGAGGAGCACTTGCCCTGGTTTCATCAGGTCATTGATGCGTTACGGCGTCAGGGGGCGGATACCTTCCAGATCGGGCATGTCTCCCAAGTGGCCCTGTTCACCGATAACCGCCTCGACCAGACCCTCCCCGCCGTGAAAATATATGGCGATTACAGTTGCAATGTGCTTAATACAGCGGCGCTGAGCGAATATGCCCAAGCCGGGCTCTGTGGCGTGCAGGTTTCCGTGGAGGTGGAACGCACCACCTTGCAGCAGATGCAAACGCACCGGATGCAGGCGGCAAACAGAGCTGGTGCCATGCACATCGGGGTGCACGTTTACGGAAGGCCACCGCTGTTTACCGCCCGTTTGGATGCCCCGCACTTCCAAGGACTGCGTAGCTTCGCCAGCAGCCGTGGCGAGGGCTATTCCCTGGAGCGTCGGCCCGAGGCCGTCTATGCCTATTCCCACAGTGCCTATTCCCTGCTGGCCCATATGCAGGAGTTTTCTCGCATGGGTATCGATTATCTGGTCGTGGATATCAGCCATGGGCAGCCGAAAAAAAACGTGGTTGACGTGTCCGCCTTGTTTGCCGGCAGGGGGGAGTTGCCACCAGTGATTACCGGGAACTTTACAAGTGGTCTTGTCTAAAGATCTGTGACCCCGGAGAGTGCCAGAAACAAACATTGAGCCTGAGAGCAGGGATTGAATCGCCCTTCGATCAGGTTTGCCATCTTAGTTGTGTGCCTTTCCACAACCATTATCACCCTTGGATACGCCCAAAGCCGCATCGATGACCAATAAAGAAATACTGATTCGCCTGATGGCGGTTCTTAAGCCCCACACGTCCAAGCTGGTGGTCGCTATGGTAGCGATGGTCGGGGTCGGCGGGTTCAATGCCCTGCAGGCGTATCTGGTCAAACCGCTGCTCGATGAGATTTTTGTAGATCGGGATGCCCATTTGCTCAATCTCCTTCCTCTGGTCCTGTTGGCAGTCTTTTTCGTCAAGGGGATCTTTTATTTTCTGTATTCCTATTTTCTTGAGATGGTGGGGCAGTGCGTCATTCGCGACTTACGGACCAAGGTCTATGCCCATATCATGGATCAACCCCTGCGATTTTTTCAGACCACCACCACTGGGGAGTTGATTTCCAGGATCATTAACGATGTCAGCATCATCCAGGGATCGGTCTCCTATACTCTGATTCGCTCCCTGCGGGATTTTTTCTCGGTTTTCGGTTTGTTGGGCGTCATTTTTTACATGGATTGGCGTTTGGCCTTCATCTCCCTGGTCTTTTTACCCTTGGCCGGAGCACCGATCGTCATCTTTGGACGTAAATTTCGTAAAATCAGTACAAATTATCAGGAGAAATTGGGAGAGGCGACCAGTCAGCTGCATGAAACCATTGCCGGGGTGAGTATCGTCAAAGCCTTTTGCATGGAGCCTTTTGAAAAGAAACGATTTGCCGAGCGGATGCAGAATATCATGAATGTGCTGCTCTCCGAGACCTGGTACAACAGTCTGTCCCATCCCAGTATTGAGATGCTGGCGGGTATCGGTATGGCCGTCATGATCTGGTTTGGCGGAGGGCAGGTCCTGCAAGGGCATTCAACGCCGGGAGCCTTCATGGCCTTCTTGACCGCGCTGTTCATGCTGTATGAGCCGGTTAAAGGGGTGAGCAAGGTGAACTCCAACATCCAGCAGGGGGTGGCGGCAGCCTACCGTATTTTTATGCTCCTGGACAAGCCTTCAGATGCTGTGGATGCTCCGAATGCGCTTGTCATGCCGCCATTCCAACACCACATCGAATTCAAGGATGTTTCCTTTGGCTACGAACCTTCCCAATCGGTGATTGAGCATCTGAGTTTTCGGGTGAACCGTGGAGAGGTTCTCGCCGTAGTTGGGCCAAGCGGGGGTGGAAAAACCACACTCACCAATTTACTGCTCAGATTTTACGATGTTTGCGATGGACAGCTACTGATCGATGGGGTGGATATTGGTACCTACTCGCGAACCTCGGTGCGTCGGCAGATTGCCGTGGTCACCCAGCAGACGATCTTGTTCAACGACACCGTCCGCAACAATATTGCCTATGGTTGGGATGACTGTACGGAGGAAGCGCTCCAGGCAGCGGCACGAGCGGCCTATGCTCTGGATTTTATCGAAGCCTTGCCCAAAGGGTTTGATACAGTGATCGGCGAGTCGGGTGCGCGCCTTTCAGGTGGGCAGCGGCAACGACTGTCAATTGCTCGGGCCTTGCTCAAAGACGCTCCAATCCTCATTCTCGACGAGGCCACCTCAGCCCTTGACAATGAATCCGAACGCGAGGTGCAGCAGGCCCTCGAGAATCTCATGCACAACCGGACCACCATGGTTATTGCCCACCGATTGTCCACCATTCAGAATGCGGACCGGATTGTCGTGCTCAAGGAGGGGCGTCTTGTAGAACAGGGGACCCATGAGGAGTTAACTGCCTTGGGTGAGGCATATAAATCCCTGTATCAGTCACAATTTTCTGAAGTTATCAACGCCGGTGAGGGTCTCGTGCCATGATCTGGGTGTATCCTCGATCAATTGAGAGCGCCGAAGCAGGAGGCCAATCCTCCAGCTTGCCTGGGATCTGATATGGCAACGACAAGTTTATCCGTTTTCATGCACAAAGTGTTTGGTCAGTCGCGGCCATTTATCTGTATTGTAGTCTTTGGATTTGTCTTGCGGTTGATTGCCCTGCAGCAGATCGCTATCATAAACCCTGATGGCATCCTCTATATCTACCAAGCCAAAGCCATCGCCAGTGGACAGTGGCAACTGCTTCGGGACTTCCAGTTACCCTATGTTTCCCTCTATCCCTTGCTCATAGCCGGGTTACAGTACCTTGTATCAGACTGGATCTTGAGTGGACAACTGATTTCTCTAGCCAGTGGTATGGGTATGCTGCTGGTCGTGTATCGCCTGCTGCGGCTGTTCTTTGATCGCATCATCAGTCAGCTAGCAACACTGCTTTATACCGTGACCCCCCTGTTTGTTCGGTATAGCGTCGATGTTATGCGAGATTCACTTTTCTGGTTTTTCTTTTCCCTTGCCCTTTTACTCATTCTCTTACACCTCCGCGAAGGGCTGGCACGCAGCAAAGCCTGTGTCCTGTTGTGTTGCGGTAATGTTGCTGTCCTGTTGGCTTCCTGGAGTCGGATTGAGGGCATAATTCTGGTTCCTGTGACAATCTTGTTTCTCTCTGTGTGGGGGAAGCGGGATACCTTGCTGAAATTAAGCTCATTTGCCATGCCATCGGTATGCGTTGTCCTGGCAGGGGTGGTGGTCATGCAGCAGAGCGGTCACAATCTGTTTGCCCTTGTGCGCATTGATGAAGTCGGTCAAAAAATAGCAGCTACAGTCGATTCGTATCAAGTCCTGAGGCATGATTTGAAAACGCTTGCTGATGGTTATGGTTTTTCTTTGATGGGGAACTATTTGCAAAGCAGCTATCATACCATCTGGGCCACTGCCGTTGGAGGTGTTGTTGCCAACGCCATGGAGGCCTTTTTCTATCCTTATGTGGTTTTTCATGCCGTGGGCCTGAATGAATGGTGTCGGCGTAGCGTGATCCAGCACGAATACCGTTATGTTACGCTGGTACTATTCTGTTCATTGCTCCTGTTGGTGGTGCATTTCACCCAGTTCTGGGTGATGACCTATCGCTTTATCGCTATCCTTATACTTCCAGCCTGTGGAGTCGCCGCTCTCGGTATACAACGCATACTTCATTTTATTGCCAGGTTGCCGTGGATAGGGGAAAGAAGAGCTGTTACCCTGGTGGCGGTATTTCTCGTTCTGGTGTCCCTTGCGAAGAATCTGCAAAAGATCGAGGCCGACAAGGCGGTTTATGCGGACATCGGCAATACGATTGCCGAATTAGATCATTCGGGGAATTGCATTGCTATTGCAACCAGATCATCAACCCCACAGGCGTGGATAACGTTTTACGCCACCGTTCATAATGCCCAACCCTGTGTGTATCGACCGATAATTGACGAAGTGAAATCTCTGGACGAAATGGTCGCAGTGATGCATCTACATGGGACTCGATTCTTTGTCTGGGAGGAGCGAACATGGGAAAAATCTCTATTCGGATCGGATCCGCTTATTTTTTTGACGCGTTTTGAGCTGGTTGAGAGTTGGCGGCACCTGAATACAGGAAAAATCATTCTTTTTTGCCTGAAATAAAGAAATACTGTAAAGGTTGAAAGGAAATGGCCATTACTTATCTGTGTCCTGTAGAGAAAAAAACAGCAGGTGGTGTGAAAGTCCTGTACCGACATGCTGAAATTTTATCCGATCATGGGGTCGAAAGCTTTATTTTTCATCCAAAATACCATAATTTTTCTTGTGCGTGGTTTACGCACAAGGCTGTTTTTCGGAGGGTCTATAATCCAATATTTCGGCTGTTTTTTCGAAGAAGACAATTGCTTGCTTTGAAGAGATCAGGTTATGGTGGTGATATCATTGTTGTCCCTGAATTGTGGTCGGTTCGCTATGGAATGCAATGTTTGAGGTATGGGTTTGAATACGTACTTTTTGTTCAAAATGGATATTATATAGATTATAACTACAGCGTAGATGAAGTCGAATGGAATAAGATAATTTATGAAAATTCTAAATTGATACTCTCTATATCTAATGATACTACAAACCTGTTACATTTAGCTTTTCCAAATATGATGGACTCGTAAAAAGTCAAACCGCCAAATCCATTTGAAGGGAAGCTGTCGGTTGAAAGTTTGTGCCCACGCGAGCTTTTATTGGGAACCGTTCCCGAACTAGCTCTTGGAAATGTATTCGGAGTGCCAAAAAAAAGAAAAAAAGGCTGCAAGAGGGTGTCATGGGGCTGGTTTTCTCGCCCCAGTACCTACCGGCCCGCAATATGTTCAAACCGATGGCCTTCATGAAGGCGGCAAAGCGCACTGCTTT
>RRZU010795921.1_pt1 | contig 11774 bp, 8 predicted proteins | sample 2165561 | NCBI WGS metagenome assembly RRZU01 (sample SAMN10456909, study PRJNA506462) | wastewater metagenome | isolation source: wastewater sludge | place: USA: Moscow, Idaho | reverse complement strand
GCCAATATGATATTCGAGACAAACCTTAAATTTTCCGCTTTCGATATTGTTTTCACTCAAATCATAATTACAGGTTCGCAACGGATACAATTCCTTAATCAGTTCTAAAATAGTATTCACGGTTTTAAAACTGGTGTACGGCCCAAAATATTCTGACCCATCTTTGACCATTCTTCGTGTAGCAAAAATGCGCGAAAAAGGCTCTTTCTTGATGCATAACCACGGATAACTTTTATCATCTCGCAACAACACATTGTACCGTGGCTGCAAGGTTTTGATCAGGTTATTTTCCAATAACAGCGCATCCGTTTCCGTAGGAACCACAATGTGTTTTATAGTGACAATTTTCTTTACGAGCACATTGGTTTTGGCCGTATCGTGAATTTTATTAAAATAAGAAGCGACTCTTTTTTTGATATTCTTGGCTTTACCCACATACAAAATTTTCCCTTCCTTGTCGTAATATTGGTATACGCCAGGTCCGTCTGGCAAGGTTTGGATTTGTAAGGCTAAAGTTGTTGGGTTCATCAAACAAAGTTAATCTCAATAATTACGAAATACAAATCAATACTCTTGAAATCTTTCTTTATGAATTTTTATCATAATTATAGATTCAATTTCGTTATTATCCTTATTTTTATCCTTTCAAGAACGTATGATGAAAAATAATTCCGCCCCAATAGTGATTTTTGGCGAAAGCATAAATCCAGGCGAAAGCAAAACTATCAATGTCGAAATAGCCAGACTCCACACTACTACAAAATTGAACATCCCCATTATGGTGCGACGCTCTAAATTTGAAGGACCTATTGTGCTTTTTTCTGCGGGAATTCATGGCGACGAAATCAACGGTGTTGAAATCGTAAGACAGCTGATTCACAAGAAAATCAATAAACCCAAAAGAGGAACCACTATTTGTATTCCCATAATAAACGTGTATGGATTTGTCAATAAATCCAGAGAATTTCCCGATGGTCGCGATTTAAACCGTGTGTTTCCAGGTAGCAAAAACGGTTCGTTAGCCAGCCGATATGCCTACCATATTCTAACAGAAATTATGCCTATTGTAGATTACGCCGTTGATTTTCATGCTGGTGGTGCAAGTCGTTTCAATGCGCCTCAAATTAGAATAGCTCCTAGCAATACAGAGTTAAAAATTCTTGCCGATGTGTTTAATGCGCCTTTTACCTTGTTTTCAAAAAACATCTCAGGCTCCTTTAGAAACTCTAGTGAAAAACTAAATGTAAAAATGTTGCTTTTTGAAGGTGGAAAATCTTTAGATATTAATAACGTTGTAGCCGATGAAGGCATAAATGGAGCAAAACGCCTGCTTTCGCATCTTGGTATGTTAGACCCAAAACATCTTCTTGTAGAACAAAAATCCAAAACAATTTACATAGAAAACTCTGGATGGATTCGTGCCAAATGTTCAGGAATGCTTCACGATTATGGCACTATTGGAAAATTTGTAAAAAAAGGAACCGTCTTGGGCATTATAACTGATCCGTACGGTAAATTTGAGCGAAAAATCAAAGCGCCAAATGATGGTTACATCATCAATGCAAATCATTCCCCAATTGTCTATCAAGGTGATGCCATTTATCATTTGTCAAGTGCCCTTGGAGAAGAAGGAGAACAAAACAATTAAAATGAAAAAAACAGCAATCCGACCAAAATATAGAGCTTTACGAGATTCTCTTTCCGAAAATGAAATAGAAGAAATGAGTTTGGCTGTAGCCAATAAAATACTGACACTTCCTATCTGGGAAAAGACCTATTTTCATATTTTTCTTCCTATTACAGAACAAAAAGAAGTTAATACTGAATGTATTCTTCACTTACTATCCGGAAAGGACAAAGAGATTATCGTTTCTAAAGCTGATTTTTCAACCCGAAACATGACTCATTTCCTATTGACAGATAACACTAAAATTAAGAAAAACGAATACAACATACCAGAACCTGTTGATGGTATTGAAGTACCGTCAACTAAAATTGATGTGGTATTTGTTCCACTTTTGGCTTTCGACAAAAAAGGGCATCGGGTAGGTTATGGAAAAGGATTTTATGACAAATTTTTATCCGAATGCAAACCAGACGCCATCAAAATTGGTTTGTCTTTCTTTGAACCTGAAGAACTAATCACCGATGTTTTTGAAAGTGATGTAAAGTTGGATTATTGTGTGACGCCAAATTCTATTCACGCTTTTTAATTTGGATTCGTACTCTGCATCAGATACCATTTTATCTTTGAAAATACTATTTTGATTTTATGTCAAATCGGGCCTTTCGACTTCGTTCAGGACGGGCTTAGGTCGAGATTTATCTGAGTGCCTGAACTATTGAAAAAGGATTTTGACAACGCTCAACCTGCCAAAATTAAATCAAATCTATTCCAATAAATTTAACAGTCAACTGACATTACAAGCTAAAAGAATATGGCGCAAAAAATACAAAAAGCTATTCACCAACAGAGTCATTTACAACACAAAAAGACCAGCTCAAATCATGAACAGGTCTTTAGTATGTTGTAAAAAACTTTGAATTTAATCTTGATGAAACGCTTTTTTATTGAAAAAAATTAAGATTCCAACTCCTACAGAAATAGCCATATCGGCAACATTGAAAATAGCATTGAAAAAAGTAAATTCATTCCCGCCCCAAATAGGCAACCAACTTGGCAAGTTTCCATGCCAAAAAGGAAAATAAAACATATCGACAACCTGACCATGAAACCAGGTTCCATAAGGTTGATCTGAAAATAAAGTAGCCACTTGTTGTTGACTGCCGTCAAAAATAACTCCATAAAAAACGGAATCAATGATGTTCCCAAAAGCACCTGCAAGAATCAACGAAATCGCTACAATCAAGTAATTAGAGCTTTGTTTTCTTTCGACAGAATCCCACAACCAATATCCAATCCCAACAACTGCAACTAGTCTAAAAAGAGTTAGAAATAATTTACCAAATTCTCCTGGGATTTTAGTTCCCCAAGCCATTCCTTCATTTTCGATAAAAAGAATTTTGAACCATTTGAAGACTTCAACTTCTTCGCCTAAAATAAAATTAGTTTTGATGTAAATTTTAGAAACTTGATCGACAAGCAATAGGATGAAAATAAGCAGATACGCTTTTCGTAATGACATTTTATAAATTTTTAGTGGCGCAAAAATAACAATTTAATCAAAAAAAACGCTCCCAATGGAGCGTTAAATGTTGTTTAACAAGGAGATTATCGTTGCAAGTTTTTTGCTTCAATACTCATTGTTGCATGAGGAACGATTCTTAATCTTTCCTTGCTGATTAATTTGCCTGTAACTTTACAAAGTCCGTATGTTCTATTTTCAACACGGAATAGCGCGTTTTTCAAGTCACGGATGAACTTCTCCTGACGAATCGCCAATTGTGAATTTGCTTCTTTAGACATGGATTCACTTCCTTCTTCAAATGCTTTGAATGTAGGCGAGGTGTCTTCAGTTCCATTATTCAAGTCATTCATGTAGGCGCTCTTGATCAAATCTAAATCAGCTTGTGCTTTTTCGATTTTTTTTAGAATTATTTCTTTGAACTCTGCCAAATCGGAGTCAGAGTACCTTGTTGCTTCCTCAATCATATCCTACTTATTTAGTAATTGTTATTTTTGTTTTTATCTCGTCAAACTCAATTTCTATGCCATTTTCTAATTCATCTACAAAAACCAAATCACTAGTCAATGTTTCTGATTTAATATACGCTTCATTTTCTAGAATTGCTTCTTCTAAAAGTCCACTTCTTTTCAATTGAACTTTAATTTTATCAGTAACTTCAAATCCAGAATCTTTACGGATATTCTGAATTCTGTTTACCAATTCCCTTGCAATCCCTTCTTGTTTAAGTTCTTCAGATATAGTAATATCCAATGCTACGGTTATTCCGTTTGAATTAGCCACTAACCAACCCTCAATATCTTGTGATGTAATTTCAACATCTTCTAACGATAAAGTTACTTCTTTTCCTGCAATAACAATATTCAAACTTCCCTCTTTGTCCAATTGACTAATCTGCTCCGAAGAAAAACCTTGTATCTCCTTGGAAATCAATCCCATATCTTTTCCAAAACGAGGTCCGAGCGCTTTAAAATTAGGTTTAATTTGCTTTACCAAAACACCAGAAGCATCATCCAAAAGTACGATTTCTTTCACGTTTACCTCCGCTTTTATCAGGTCAGAAATAGCCTCAATTTCAGCCTTCTGATCCTCGTCAAGTACAGGTATCATAACCTTTTGCAAGGGTTGACGTACCTTAATCATTTCCTTTTTTCGGAGTGATAAAACCAATGACGAAATCGTTTGTGCTTTCTGCATTTTACTCTCTAACGATTTATCAACAAAGTTGTCAACGTATTTAGGAAATTCAGCCAAATGTACACTGTCAAACTTCTCTGATTGTGTGGCTAGGGTTAAGTCTCTATAAAGCTTGTCCATAAAGAATGGGGCGATAGGTGCTCCAAGCTTACTAATGGTCAATAAACAGGTATATAAAGTTTGATAAGCAGCAATTTTATCTTGTGCATATTCTCCTTTCCAGAAACGACGGCGACACAAACGAACGTACCAGTTGCTTAAGTTTTCCTGAACAAAATCGGATATTGCACGAGCTGCTTTTGTAGGCTCGTAATCCGCATAAAAACCGTCTACGTCTTTTATCAAAGTATTCAATTCTGATATAATCCACTGGTCAATTTCCGGTCTTTCATTCAACGGAATTTCCGCTTCTTCATATTTAAATCCATCAATATTGGCGTATAAACTAAAGAACGAATAGGTGTTGTATAAAGTCCCAAAGAATTTACGACGAACCTCAGCAATTCCTTCCAAGTCAAACTTCAAGTTGTCCCAAGGATTTGCATTTGATATCATGTACCAACGCGTAGCATCAGGACCATATTCTTTTAAGGTATCAAATGGATCAGCTGCATTCCCTAAACGTTTGGACATTTTTTGCCCGTTTTTGTCTAAAACCAATCCGTTTGAAACTACATTTTTATAGGCCACTTTATCAAAAACTAAAGTCGCTATAGCATGCAATGTATAAAACCAACCACGTGTTTGATCCACTCCTTCTGCAATGAAATCAGCTGGAAAATCTTTATTTTCGTCAATTTTATCTTTGTTTTCAAAAGGATAATGCCATTGTGCATAGGGCATGGAACCTGAATCAAACCAAACGTCAATCAAATCCGCTTCGCGCGTCATTGGTTTTCCAGAAGCTGAAACCAAAGTGATTTCATCCACTACATTTTTATGCAAATCAACTAAATCGTAATTTGATTCCGCCATATTTCCAATTTCAAAACCTTTAAAAGGATTTTCTTTTTGAAAACCTGTAGCGATTGATTTTTCAATTTCGTTGTATAATTCTTCAACAGAACCAATTAAAATTTCTTCTTGTTTGTCTTCGGTTCTCCAAATTGGCAATGGAATTCCCCAGAATCTTGAACGGGATAAATTCCAGTCGTTGGCATTTTTCAACCAATTTCCAAAACGTCCTTCACCGGTTGCTTTTGGCTTCCAGTTGATGGTTTCGTTCAAGTCGAACATTCTGTCTTTAACTTCAGAGATTTTTATAAACCAAGAATCCAAAGGATAATATAAAATAGGTTTGTCTGTTCTCCAGCAATGTGGATAACTGTGGACATATTTCTCTACTTTGAATGCTTTATTTTCTTCTTTTAATCGGATGGCAAGTTCCACATCTATAGAACGTTCAGGAGCTTCGCCATCGTTATAATATTCATTTTTTACATATTTACCGGCATATTCTCCCAAGTGTGAGGTGAATTTTCCTTGTAAATCGACTAACGGAACTGGAGTTCCATTTTCGTCTAAAACTAACATTGGCGGAACTTCAGGCGTAGCTTCTTTCGCCACTTTAGCATCATCAGCACCAAATGTTGGCGCCGTATGTACAATTCCCGTTCCGTCTTCAGTAGTTACAAAATCCCCTGAAATTACTCTAAAAGCATTTTCTGGATTTTGGTAGGGCAATACAAATGGCAATAATTGTTCGTAACGAATGTCAACCAAATCAGCTCCTTTGCATTCCGCCAAAATTTGATACGGAATTTTCTTGTCGCCTTCCTTGAAGTTTTCAAAATCAGCAGGTTCTGTACTTTCAAAGAATCCTTTTCCGAATTGTTTTCCAACTAAATTTTTAGCCAAAATCAACGTAGCCGGACGAAACGTATATTGATTGAATGTTTTTACTAACGCATATTCAATTTTTGGACCTACAGTCAAAGCCGTATTACTTGGCAGTGTCCAAGGCGTTGTCGTCCAAGCTAAGAAATAGATTTCGTCTAAATCCAACGTTTCTAACTTATAATGTAATAAATTATTTGAACTGATGTAATCGTAAAACTTAGAGAACAACAATTCTTTGTGCGCATCAATTACTTTAAATTGTGCCACAACAGTCGTATCCGTTACATCACGATAACTTCCAGGTTGGTTGACTTCGTGAGAAGACAATCCGGTTCCTGCTTTTGGAGAATACGGTTGAATCGTGTAGCCTTTGTACATCAAATCCTTATTATAGATTTGTTTCAAAATCCACCAAACCGTCTCCATATATTTGGATTTGTAGGTCACGTACGGATCTTCTATATCAACCCAGTAACCCATTTTTTCGGTCAAATCATTCCATACATCGGTATAACGCATCACGGTTTTCTTGCACGCTTCGTTGTATTCTTCGATGGAAATAGTCTTTCCAATATCTTCTTTGGTAATTCCTAATGCTGCTTCAGTACCTAATTCCACAGGCAAACCATGAGTGTCCCATCCCGCTTTACGCTTTACTTGGAACCCTTTTTGAGTTTTATATCTGCAAAAAATATCTTTAATAGCACGCGCCATTACGTGGTGAATTCCCGGCAATCCATTGGCCGAAGGCGGGCCTTCAAAAAACACGAATGGTGTATTCCCTTCACGAGTGGTTACGCTTTTCTCAAATATATTTTCTTTCTTCCAAAAATCAAGTACTTCTGACGCTACAGTTGGTAAGTCAAGTCCTTTGTATTCAGTAAATTTTGTGCTCATTTTATCCTTTTCTAAATCGAGGTGCGAAAGTAAGGAATTTTGAATTATTGAACACGAATTTCACAATTATTTGTTTACCACAAAGACGCTAAGTCGCAAATTTTCAAAAGAAAAGAACCAAATTTTCACTATTATAACCGAAAACGCATTAAATATTTGTGGCTTCAAGTCTTTGTCGCAAGCTATATTAAGAAAAAACTTCTTTCAAAACATCTAATGATTTCGGCTTTTTAAAACCTTCTAGATGAAAACTGTAGTAGTCGATCAGAATTCTTAAAACAATTTGCCTTTCAATGACATGAAATGTTTTTTGATTGGTGTCGAATTTCAGATCAATCAATTTTTTGAATAAATTGGTTTCGTGTTCCGTAAGTGAACTAATAGCATGGAAGGGAGTAAAAACGCCTTCGTTCATTTCGAAAAAAGGCATATCGATATCCGAAATATCAGGATAAAAACCCAAATATTTTGTAATTTCTAATATTAGAATCAAATGAAAATTAGCGATTTCATTGTGATTGTCAAGCCAATGCAAAGCCGTTTCCAGAAAAGTAAAAAGAGGCTCATTTGTTTCTTCTTCGTGAATAGAATGGTGCAGCATTTCCGAAATAAACATCACAATCGTACTCTTATACACATCCGAGTGGATGGAATGAAAAGGAGTCGCAATTTTTATTTCCTTGAAATTTTCTAAAGTGCCTTTGTTTTTATGAACGGCTTCTATTTCAAGAATAGTCAACGGTTGAAAATAGGCGATTTTCTGATTTGATTTTCTAGACGAAAAAGCATCCCTAACAAAATACGATTTCAAACCATGCGAGAGCGTGAAGCATTTTACAATCAGGCTTTTTTCTTGGAATTTTAAGGACGAAAGAACGATCGCTTTGGTTTTAACTTGCATTACTTTTGTTTAAAGTGTAAAAGTTTAAAGTTTAAGCCCGCTACTGCAAATCGTAAACTACAAACGGATTATCGAATTATCATTACTTTTTTGACTTTAGTCTCTACCCCATCTTCCGCAGAAATAAAAATCATATAAACGCCAGAAGCAACTTTATATTTACCAAAAGCGGTGGTGTCCCATTCGATCGTTCCACCATTAGAAGTCGTTTCATAAACTAAATTTCCTTCAATATCAGTAATCTTAATAGTGGCTTTGTCGAGTAATCCAGCAATTTTAACGGTTCCTTGGTATTCTGGACGCACCGGATTTGGATACACATACGCATTACTTAAATCATCGTTTGCAGCAGTTGCGGTTCCTTTAAAAGAAACTAACCCTTTGGCTGTAGCTATAAAAACTTCACCTGTAACACTATTGATATCAATGTCATTTATAACATTACTAGGCAATGGCGAATTGCTTGTTGTAAAATGATATTTAGTTTCATGACCATTTGGAGAAACGAAAAACAAACCAGAATCAGCCGTGCCAATCCATTTATTATTGGCACCATCTACGGCAATATCAGTGATAAACTGTTCGTACAACAATTCCTGCGCTAGGTTATCATCAATAATAATTATCGGATTAGCAGTCATTTGTTGCTTGGATTGATAATCGCCTACATTTGCCAAAATCCGCAATCCTTTATTGGTACCGATCCAAAGTTGATTCTTGTTATCTACAGCAATAGTACGAACATCTGGGGATGGCAAATTTCCTTTTTCACTCCCTTCGGTAATAACTTTTAAAACACCTCCATTTTCATTGTAGCCAATAACTCCTCGTCTTGAAGCAACCCATTTAGTATTGTTGTTATCAATTACCAAACCACCAAAATTGGTTAAACTAGGAAGTACTGATTGAAGGGAAATACTTTGCCATTGACCATTTGTCTTGAGGACTTTCAATGCTTTATTTACTAAATTATTAGTTAACCATAAGTTCCCCGCTTTGTCAAACACTGGATTGTTGATACGAATATCATTGGGATTATTAGCAATTTCTATGTTTTCTAAACCATTTGGCCCTGTGTTTTGAGGTGTAAATAACATTGTGGGAATATCCTTTTCTACTTTCAACAAGCCCGAAAAAAAAGAGGAAATGTAGACTTCATCATTATTTTTTGGATTGATTGCAATATCCGATAATGTGTTGGCACCTAAAACCTTTTCATACGGAATATTCAACCAGCCTTTGTCACTAAACTTACTTATTCCATAACTACTTATTGGATATGGATTATAATTTCCTGGATACCATCCATAAACTACCCATAGCGCTTTAGTTGAAGCTTGCAGAGCAAATACGTTATTTCTAGAAGGGCCAATAGGTGTTATATTCTCAAAAATTGTTGGCGACAAAATTGAAGTTGTAATCATTCCGTCTTTTTCTGTTCCAATATAAACAGTATCTCCAATTATTGTGGCGCAGGTAAAACTTAGGTTGCTTTCTGGAATTTGGGTTGCATTTATTTGCCGCACTAAAGCCATTTGAGTATTGTAAATATAAATGCTGCTGGAAGTGGTTACTATCAAATAATCTACTGTTGCTCTACTGTCTAATGCTGGTTGTGAGAGCGGAATAATTCCCGTAAAAGAGTTAGCACCTGAATTAAATTTATGGATATTTCCGGCAGAATTAATCGCATATAAATCAGTGCCAAAAGCTGTTGTGCGAGACCAAGCTCCTGTTGCTATTGTTGTCCATTGATTGAAATCAATTAAATTTTGATTGGTAATAGTAGCTCTTCTAATTCCGTTATTTGTAGCTGCATAAATAAACCCATTAAATAGCGCCGTTTGATTCACCTTTATTTCGGCTCCATTGTCTCCAATAAAATAAGTATCTCCAAATTGCATGGTAGCCAAATTGAATTGAACAATCCCAAAGTCGCAGGAAACATAAGCAATACCCTCGAATTCCATGAAGTGATTGACTTTTTTTATTCCCGATGGAAGCTGTTTGCTGATAATATCGACCACATTCAGCATACTGCCGTCAGCTTCATTAATAACTATTAGCAATCCGTTTTCGTACCCTACAATCGTTTTATTGAACTTTATGCTATGGTACACCGCAGAAATCGTTTGTCCTGAAAGTCCGTCAACAGTATTTGTTGTTTTAATCAGGTTTGTTATCCTATCCTTTGAGAATAATGCATTTTCGGATGCAGCAAAAACAGCGTTTGTAGATTCTGAGACGCCTTTAATTTCATTATAAGAGAAATAACCTCTCCATAACAAGTTGTTTTGGGCAAAACCCATTTGCACAAAAAACAGAAACATAAGAAATAAAACGCTCTTTTTCATTATTTGCATCACTATTGGTTTACAAATATAGAACAAACGAAAGTCTTAGCATTTTGTTACCTAAAAAAAAATGCCTACAACCACTATAACATAGGGCGAAGGCATTCTAAATTATAATAGGCTTGATTTACACCACACCTTGTGCTAACATAGCGTCAGCTACTTTTACGAATCCGGCAATGTTCGCCCCTTTTACATAATCAACATGTCCCGTTTCATCGGTACCATATTTCACGCATGAACTGTGAATATCGGCCATAATTGTTTTTAATCTATCATCTACTTTTTGAGAAGTCCATATAAGTCTTAGTGAATTTTGCGACATTTCAAGACCTGAAGTGGTAACTCCACCCGCATTTGAAGCTTTTCCTGGAGCATACAATATCTTTGCCTTTTGAAAAACACTAACTGCTTCCGGAGTAGAAGGCATATTTGCCCCTTCGGAAACACATATACATCCGTTCGCTACTAACGTTTTGGCATCGGAATCGTCCAGCTCATTTTGTGTTGCACAAGGCATTGCGATATCGCATTTTACTCCCCAAGGACGTGCTCCTATAATATACTTAGCCTTTGGGTATTTGGTTACATAATCCTTAATTGTACCTCTCAATTCGTTTTTGAGCTCCATTACATGAGCCAGTTTTTCAGTATCAAATCCGTCAGCATCATACACATATCCTAAAGAATCTGAAAGTGCTACCACTTTTCCTCCTAGCTCAATCACTTTTTCAGTTGCATATTGTGCTACGTTTCCAGAACCGGAAATCACAACTATTTTGCCTTTAATACCGTCTCCTTTTGTAGCCAACATACTTTGTGCAAAATATACCGTACCATACCCCGTTGCGTGAGGTCTTATCAAAGAACCGCCAAAAGAAATCCCCTTTCCGGTTAAAACTCCTGTAAATTCATTTTTTATTTTTTTATACTGCCCAAACATATACCCTACTTCTCTTGCTCCAACACCGATGTCTCCCGCGGGAACGTCAGTATCTGGACCAATATGTCGGCATAATTCATTCATAAAACTCTGGCAAAAACGCATCACTTCAATATCAGATTTTCCTTTTGGATCAAAATTAGCCCCGCCTTTTCCTCCGCCCATTGGCAAAGTGGTCAAACTATTTTTGAAGGTCTGTTCAAAAGCCAAAAATTTCAGAATGCTCAGGTTTACACTTGGGTGAAAACGAATTCCTCCTTTGTAAGGTCCAATTGCTGAGTTCATTTGAATACGATATCCTCTATTCACATGTGTTTTACCGTTATCATCAATCCACGGCACACGGAAGATTACGACCCTTTCTGGCTCGACCATTCGCTCTAAAAGCATCTTGTTTTGGTATTTTTTATTTTTTTCAATAAAAGGGATTACAGCTTCAGCAACCTCTATAACAGCTTGCATGAATTCTGGCTCATTTGGATTATTTTTTTTAACCT
>RRZU010056865.1_pt1 | contig 11774 bp, 10 predicted proteins | sample 2165561 | NCBI WGS metagenome assembly RRZU01 (sample SAMN10456909, study PRJNA506462) | wastewater metagenome | isolation source: wastewater sludge | place: USA: Moscow, Idaho | reverse complement strand
TCGTCCTGAACGGCTCCAATGGATGCACAAAACCGAAGTTGGTGAGGTTTGGGGGGTCGGCCGGCGCCTCATGACTCGCTTGCAAGCCATGGATATCCACACCGTGCTTGACCTGCGGAATGCTTCACCGAAGCACATCCGGGCCCAGTTCGGGGTGGTGATGGAGCGTACGTGTAGTGAACTGAGGGGCATTTCCTGCCTTGAACTAGAGGACATCGCTCCGCCAAAGCTACAGATCATGTCATCGCGGAGCTTCGGCGCCCCGGTGGAATCCGTTGCGGGACTGAGCGAGGCCGTGTCGACCTACGTCGCCAGAGCGGCCGAGAAACTGCGCCTGCAAGCCTCGGTGGCTGCCGCCGTTCACGTCTTCGTGCTGACCAATCGGTTCAAAGACAACGAGCCCCAATACAGCGCGGGCCGCTTGGTGCCGCTCCCCGAACCCAGCGACGATACACTGGTGCTGACCCAGTACGCTCTGATGGGGTTGAAGGCGATCTTCAAGCCGGGCTACCGATACAAGAAAGCGGGGATCATGCTCACACTCCTGTCGGACAAATCGGCGCGACAGGGATCACTTTTTGATGATCCAGAAGCACAAGCTCGATCAGCAAGACGGATGGCCGCGCTGGACGCGATCAACCGCCAATTCGGACGCGACACTTTGCGCTCAGGAGCCAGCGGTATAGCACGGCGCTGGGGGACGCGGTCGGAGAACCGGTCCCCGCGCTATACGACACGGTGGGATGAGTTGCCTCAAGTCTCCGGATAATGTCCATCGGCATTTGCGCCCATACCGCGGCGTTCAGGGCATCAGCGGGCCCAGGCCTCGTGGTTGCCGAGGGAAGCAACGTCGCTCGTGTGAAGCCGGACACCTGACAAGGTCACCACCACGGTACCACTTCCCGTACCCATCCCCACCCGTTTCACCAACCGACCGCCCGAGGCACGCGCCTTCGGCGGGTTCTTTCTTTTGGAGATTCACCATGCCAGAACCACCCAGTATTGGAGTCGCCGGGGCTGCAGCGTTCAAGGCCGGCGGTGACGCAGCGGCAGGCGGAGCACTGCTCTCGACCATCGTCGTGATGGTGATGACGCCCCCACGAACGCATCGGGAGTGTGGGCGGTCGGACTGATCAGCACCGTAGTCACCGGAATCGGCGGCGGAGCCATCGCCGTCCAGTACGTCCGGCTGCAGGAGTTGGGTAGCGTCGGTCACCGACCTCGTGGCACTGGGTGCCTTGATCTTCGGCTGCGGACTGCCGGGCTGGGCGATCGTGCGCAGGGTCGTCAACTTCATCGAGAGGAACCGGGATGCAGGGATCGATGAGGTCGCGAAGGAGGTGAAGGAGGTGTTGTGATGGAGGCGAGAGACTGCACAAAACTGATCGGGGGGGCGGTACGGACGGATGACCACTGGCACTGAGCGGGCGGGATTCGGATGACTTTTCAAGGGTCATCGGGGCGAAACTCGAGATTGACACCCCTTGGTGGAGGCTCATATACTCTTTACGCTATCGTTGTATTTCCTATCCTTCCTGGGCAGGCAGAATCATCAAAAATCGCCTTCAGTTCATTGGTTTACGCGGTATTTGATAGAAGAGTTGGGACACTACTGGTCTGGTCCAGTTATTGACGCTTGACGACGAGGCCGCCAAGGAGAATTATGATTCTTGCGCTACTCGCTCCGGGTAGGGGTGTCGTGAGTTGCTTTCCATGTTCCGCATGGTGTGTATGCGTCGGCCACGACGGTGTCCCCGGCCACCCCATCCCCAATAGTCCGGTTGGTGCCGTTGCAATGCCTATTCCGCAGCGAGGGTCAGGCCATGTTCGCGCCGAAAGTCGCTAAGCCGCCGACGAAAGCAGCCGTCGCGTCAACCAACGGCGCCGCGCCCGCGCACGCAGCGCCCACCATTCGCCATCCCTCGATCGGCAATCACGCGATGCTGCGGCTTCTGATCCAAACGGGTGAAAGGCCGCCCGCACTTGAAACCACGCCCGGCATCGCGCCAATCCAACCCAGGCTGGCAATCGGACGCGTCGATGATCCGCTCGAACACGAAGCGGACCGCATCACTGAACAGGTGACGCACATCACGTCGCCGGAGGTCCCGCTCGCCCCCGTCCAACCCAGCCGCCAATCCGCGACCCCCGAGCGCGCCCAGGTGCCTGCCAGCGTCCATGTCGCGCTACGTTCCACCGGCCGCCCCCTGGACGTAGCATCCCGCGCCTATTTCGAGCCCCGACTCGGCCTCGACCTTAACCGCGTTCGCCTGCATACCGGCCTGCCCGCCGAGCAATCGGCGCGCGACCTGAATGCCCATGCCTACACCGTGGGAGACGACATCGTATTCGCGGCAGGCCGGCTAGCGCCGGAAACGCCGGTTGGGCGCCAACTCCTGGCTCACGAATTGACGCATGTCCTGCAGCAAACAGTGTCCGGGACTTCGCCCCTGCGCCTACAACGCCAGCCCGTCACGGGCGCCAAACCCGCCTTGGGTGAGAAGGGAGAGCTGCCCTGGTCGATGTACGTGCCGGCGGATCAGATGCCCGGCGACCGGGTCCCCGGATATGAAAACCCACGTATAAAGTACGACAAGACCGACGTCGAGGTGTTCTGGAATCAGTTGCACCAGCGCGAGAAGGACAACAAGGCAAACGTCGCGAATTTCATCGGCGTGTATGGCGAGGCCATTACAACGTTGTGGGGAAGACACGTCAGCGAGGTGATGGCCAATGCCGGAAAATCCGCCGGCTGGTCGTTCTTCCACAAGATGCTGAAATTCCTGGCGATCAAGACGATCGAGATGTCGGCGGCGACACTGCTCACACCGGCAGGCGTCGAAATCTTCGAAATCATCGGCAAAGAGGTGGGCGAGAAAGTCGTCGAGATCGGGACTGAGGCGGTCGCCGGATACCTTGCAGAACACCGTGCGGAAGCGCTCGAGGAGCATGCAAAGGAGTCGGAGATCGACGTTGCGAAAGAGGATATCGACAAGGTCACGAATATGGTCGCGGCCCGCCTTGGCAAGGTCACCGTGAGTACCATCAAGAGCCTTCCCGACATCACGCCTTACGCAAAGCGGCTGTCCGAGGCGGAGAGGACCGGGTCGTACGCGCAACTTGCTAGCTTCCGCCTCCCGCCGCTGTTCCCCGACATCCGGCGCCGCGACATCTACAGGATTGTTGCGGAATTGCTGATCGTTCTCCTGGACGAAGCCTCGGCCAGCGGCGGCGGGAGCGGCACCGCCGGCGGCCACATCAGCGTCGAAGGCCCGGGTCTGAGTAACGCCGAAATCCGCGTCCCCTCAAAAGACCTGCGCGCCGCCGTCGCCGGAAAATCCATCCGCGACCTGCCGCTGATGCCTCTGGTGATCGTGATCCGGTCAAACAACGTCGATGGCATCCGTCCGACCGCCGACAAGCTCCTGCGCCATTTCCTCTTTGGTGCGCCTGCGGAAAACGACGTTGAGGAATTCATCAAATCCAGCGGTGAAATCGACATTCCCTCACCCGGGACCGGCTACCTTTTGACTGTGTGGCGGGCGCCTGATGGAACGGTCGCCGTCGGCGGCGGATCGTGGTCCCAGCGAATCTATCTCTATCAGTGGGCCACGTCTGACCTCAGCCTCGGTAAGTTGGCCGGCGAAATCCGCGCCTCCTCCGCCAATACCTCTCCTGACGTGTCCGGCGCTGTCGGCGAAACGGGAGTTTCCCGCATCCTGGGCCCGGCGGATATAGCGACGAAGATGGTTGCCTACCTTGCAAACAATGAGCCGAAGATTATCAAGGGCGCGCGCGCGCTGATCACGCAGCACGTGGAAAAGCTCAACCCGGTGGCGGTGTTTCCGGGAAACGAATGATCCGGATTTGAATTCGCCATGGCGCCCGGAGAGCGATGATTCCGGGTTTCACCCCCGGGCCGCCTTGTGCGCTGCTTCGGCCCAGCTCGCCGCCCGCTCGCCCGTCCCGCGGATCGCGTCGGAAGCCATATCGAACCATGCGAGCAGATGCGACATCCAGCCGCCTGTGCGTTCGCTCGCACTGCTGTCTATCGTCGTCACCGGTCCGAACGCACCGTGCAGACGCACCGCACCACCTGGCGCGAAGTCTCCTGCGACTGCCGACAAGGCGCTTCCGGCCCAATCCATGTCGAGCATGAGTTCCGCCGCTATCTCGCATGCGCGATTCTCGCCAATGGTTTTGCCCGCACCCGATGCGCCGAGTGCGGTCACGATTTTCTCGTCGCCTCGCGGTGCAAAGGTCGCGATGTCTGTCCCGCTTGTAATACTCGGCGAATGGTCGAAACCGCTGCCCATATGGCCGACCCACGTTTTGCCGCGACTACCAGTTTGCAAGTGGGTGCTGTCGGTTCCCAAGCCGCTGCGTTATCACCTCGAAGAGGTCCGGCGACCGATACGCTGGCGCCGCGCATTTTCCTGAGCGTGGTGACGCAACGAGGACTTTCTAGCGAAGTGTCGACCATTGGACTCGCCGGGGTAGCCGCGATCAAGGCTGCCGGAGGCGTAGCGGCGGGTGGGGCACTGCTCTCGACCATCGTCGTCATGTTGATGACACCACCACGCCCTGACGCGCGAGTAGGCGGTCGGGTTGATCAGCACCGTGGTCACCGGGATCGATGGCGGGGCGATTGCCATCCAGCACTTCCGGCTGCAGGAGTGGGTGGATTCGGTGACCGGGCTCGTGGCACTGGGCGGCTTGACCTTCGGCTGCGGTCTGCCGGGGTGGGCGATCGTGCGCTGGGTCTTCACCTTCATCGAGAAAGATCGGGATGCCGTGATCGATGAGGTCGCGAAGGAGGTGAAGGATGTGCTGTAGATCAGTGGTTGCCGCCCTGCGAGCACCGCCCGCAGTCCATCCAACGGTCCTTGCAGTGAAGGACTGGCGCTACTTTGGTTTGCGACCTGCCCTGTTCCGGGCGGCCCTACCTTTCAACAGAAACGGGGATTGAGGGCCGCCCGCTCACATCCTTGTTTCAGGCCGACTCCAAGGTTGCAATCGCCTTCTGGGCCTCAGGAAGTGAGTCTACTGCCACGTAGGCGACGAAACGCGAGCCAATTGTGGAAGAAGAAAATCCCCGAAGGTTGATTCCCTCGTCAGCAAGCTTCTGAGTCAACGTGGCGAGAGCGCCCGGCAGGTTCGTGCCAATGACTCGAACAGAGTGGAGCATTTGGGTGACGTTGAAACCCGCCTGTGCAGCGGCGGAAATTTCGTCGTCGCCCTGCAGAGGCGTGACAAAAACCACGCCCTTCCCTGGCTCCTCAGGTGCTCGCCGCGAAATGACGGACTGCAAATCCGCTCCTGCCTGTTGCAGAACAGTCAGCACTTCGGCAAGGGCGCCGGGCTTGTCGTCGATGGTAGCTGCCCAAACATCCACATGGTCTACGATGAGGTTCATGACGATCGCTCCTTTCTGGGAACTGTGGCCAAAAAGTAATTTATAGACCACGGATGCCCCACAATCAAGCTTTAACGGTGGTTCATGATGTCGCCCATCGACCTCTAATCGTGACATCCCCAGGAAGGTGTCTAGCGGCGGCTCAGCCGACCGATCTCCCGTACCACTTTTGTATACCAGTAACTGTGTGGCGCTCGCTGTAGCGGCTCCTAGGGCTTGCTGTGAGCATTGTGAGCACAGCTTGGTAACGGATATGGTCTTCATGCTGCACCTAAGCCCATTCCCGCCCACAGGATCGATATTTCTGTCGATCCCTGCTCACTCAGTAGCGGGACGGGTCGTCCGAACTGGGCGGCGAGGGAAGACGGCATCAAGGGTGATGAGTTGCTGGCGTTCATCGGTCAGGAAGTCACCGTACGTGCCGATGGGAAAGTGGGCAAAGGGCTGTTCTCCTATTTGCGTGGTCTGGCAGGCCTGGGCGAGAAGGGTAGCCAGCGTGAGGTGGTGGCCAACGTCTTCAAGGGCGTGCAGAACCGGATGGTCAGCGGCTACCTGCTGCGCGACATCATCAACAAGATCAACGGCATCCATTTTCGCAGCAGCGAAGAGATCCACACACTGTCGCATCTCTACGAATCGATGCTGCGCGAGATGCGCGACGCGGCCGGCGACTCGGGGGAATTCTACACACCGCGCCCGGTCGTCCGTTTCATGGTCCAGGTAACCGACCCGAAGCTCGGGGAAACCGTGCTCGATCCGGCCTGTGGTACGGGCGGTTTTCTGGTCGGGGCCTACGACCATATCGCCGCACAGGTCACCACGCCGGCCGAATGGCGCAAGCTGCAACGGGAAACCCTCTTTGGCCAGGAGGCCAAGCCGCTGCCCTACATGTTGGTGCAGATGAACCTGCTGTTGCACGGCCTGGAGGCGCCGCAGATCGCTTATGGCAACACGCTGGATCGCCGGATCAACGAGATCGGCCACGGCGAGCGCGTGGAGGTGATTCCGGCCAACCTGCTGTTTTTCGAACGCGGCGGCCCCACTGACACCATCTGGTACTACGAATTGCCGCTTCCAGAAGGCCGCAAGAAGTACACGAAGACTACGCCACTCCAGTTTGACGAGTTTGCCTCGGCACTGGCCTGGTGGGACGCCTGCGAGGAGGGCCCGCAGGCCTGTAAGGTGGATTTCGCCGCCAAACGCCAGGCTGCCGTCGAGGCCGCTACGCCAAACTGGCAAAGGGCGGAAAGCGAACGCAATGCCGCCATTGCGCTGGGCAAACCCATTCGCGGACTGGACCAAACCATCCAGGCGGCAGCGAATGGCGACAAAGCAGCACTGCAAGAACAACTGCGCGCCCTGAAAGCCGGGCAGCAGGCTCACGAACAGGCCGCCAATGCCGCGCAAGCCGAAGGCGACGCGCTGTACTGGCCGATCTACAATCTGGACCTCAAGAACCCCCATGCCAAGGCCGGCCTGGAGCACGCCGACCCAAAGGACCTGATCGCTTCCATGCGCAGCCACGAGGCCGAGGTCATGCGCCTCCTGGGCGAGATCGAAGCCTTGGTAGGCGAGGTACAGGCGTGACGGCGCCAACCCCGAATCAGACCGACTACGCGGCCGTCCACTCGGACATCGTCGCGCTGCTGGAGGTTGCTCGCCGCGCTGCGGCGCGCAGCGTCAATGCGGTGATGACGGCCACCTACTGGGAGGTCGGCCGACGCATCGTCGAGTTTGAACAGGGCGGGCAGGAACGGGCGGCCTATGGGCAGGCGCTGCTCAAGCGCCTGTCTGGCGATCTGTCCGCCCGCTTTGGCAGAGGCTTTTCCGAGCGGAACCTGGAGCAGATGCGGCTGTTTTACCTGTCCTGGTCGCCGGAGAAGATTTCGCAGACGGCCTCTGCGAAATTGGCCTACCCCCGGATTTCGCAGAGGCCGTCTGCCAAATCTGCGGCACCGGGAAATCTCCAGGCAGCGTCTGGGTCGTTCCCGGACCTGCCCGTGCTGGCACGAGCCTTCCCATTGCCTTGGTCAGCCTACGTCCTCTGCTGTCGGTCAAGAACCCACAGGCCCGCGCCTTCTACGAGACCGAAGCCCTGCGCGGTGGCTGGAGCATCGCCCAGCTGAATCGCCAGATCGGCAGCCAGTTCTATGAGCGTACTGCACTGTCGCACAATAAGGCAGCCATGCTGGAAAAGGGCGAAGTGGCCGAACCCGGCGACGTGATCACGCCCGAGCAGGCCATCAAGGATCCGTTCGTGCTGGAGTTCCTGAACCTCAAGGACGAGTACTCGGAATCCGACCTTGAGGAAGCTCTTATCCAGCACTTGGCCGAATTTCTGCTGGAACTGGGCGACGGCTTTGCATTCGTCGGCCGCCAGCAGCGTCTGCGCATCGACGACACCTGGTTCCGCGTCGATCTGCTGTTCTCCCACCGCAGCCTGAAGTGCCTGCTGATCATCGACCTCAAGGTGGGCAAGTTCAGCTACGCTGATGCTGGCCAAATGCATCTGTACCTGAACTACGCCCGCGAGCACTGGATGAAGCCCGGCGAAAACCCGTCGGTGGGCCTCTGCGCCGAGAAAGGCGCCGCCGAGGCCCACTACGCGCTGGAGGGTCTGCCCATCATGATTGACGATTGACTCGCCCCTGAAGATGAAAGCGAAGTCAAGAAGTGAGAAGATCTCGTGTGGAAGAAGGCGGTGCAGAGGTCGAAATTCGAAGGGTGCGGCTCTTTTGAGCCACCGTTTCTCTGTTGGAACGTTAGAGTTGACCCCCGCCTTGCTTTTGACCCCCGCCTTGCTTCCAGATCCGGATTCGCCGCGCATCGCTTTCCGGATAGGGATACTCCATGTGCCTGGCGGTTGCCCTGGCGATATCCTCGCCGAAGTAATGGGCGACAACCTTGAGCGACATATCGATGCCCGCCGAGATGCCGGCGGAGGTAAACACACGGCCGTCCTTGACGAAGTGCTTGTCGTATTCGACGGTTACCAGGGGGAAGGAATCACGCATCCAGTCGAGCGAACGCCAGTGAGTGGTTGCGTGCAGCCCGTCCAGAAGCCCGGCGAAACCCAGTAACATTGAGCCCGTGCAAACCGCCGTCAGCGTTTCCACCTCCGCGGCGCGGGCACGCAACCAATGGAGCATTATTGGGTTCTTCAATTCCTTCCGGGTGCCCCATCCGCCCGGGCAGACAAGGATATCGAGGCGCGGGCAATTCTCGAACGTGTAATGCGGCAGGACTTTCATGCCGCCTGTTGTCGTGACTGGGTCCGGATTCTCGGCAACCAGCAGCACCTCAAACGGCGAGGGTTCTTCGCGCCGTTTCTCTTCGTTCACCCGGGTCGCCGAGAACACCTCGAAGGGTCCACAAAAGTCGAGGACTTCGATGTCCTCAAAAAGAACGATGCCAACACGCTTCCTTTCCATCTACACCTCGCTGACGTGAGTTCAAACACCTGCAGCCATCCCGTTGGACGCATCATTTTCCGTCAAGGCGTCGGAAATCCGCTGCATTTCAGAAAAACATCGCACAGGAACCATTTTCTTGCCGAGTCTTTCCAGACAGCGCCAATCAGCCAACACCCGTCCGCTCTGGGCCGGTGCCCTGAACGACCCCTAGTTGCCCTGAAACCGCGGCTTGCGTTTTTCCCGGAAGGAGGTCAGGCCTTCTTCATAGTCCTGGCTGTCGTACACCACCCGCCGCAGTCCCTGCATACGTTCGAACAGCTCGGGGGTGATCGAGCGCGCGCTCGACAGCAGTCGCAGTTGTTCCTTCATCACCGAGATGCTCAGCGGCGAATTGGCGACGATGTGGGTGGCGAGGCCATAAACGAAGGCATCGATGGTATCGGCCGGCTTGATGTAGTTGATGACGCCGAGGTTCAGTGCCTGCGAGGTGGGGATCGGTTGCGCCGTGAACAGCATCTCCTTGGCAATCGGCAGCGGGATCATGTTCATCAAGGTCAGCAGGCCGCCGAGATTGTAGGGGACGCCGAGTTTGGCCGGGGTGATGGCGAAGGTCGCTTCGGGCGTCGCGACGAGGATGTCGCAGGCCATGGCCACTTCGCAGCCGCCGCCCCAGACGCCGCCCTCAATCAGCGCGAGCACGGGCGCGGGGAATTCCTGGATCGCCCGGATCAGCACGCGCAAGGGGTCCGCCCAGCCGAGCGGATCGCGGCCCTTGTCCGGCAGTTCGCTGACATCGTGGCCGGCAGACCAGACCTTGGTGCCCGCCGGCGCACGCAGCACGACGGCGCGAATGCCCTGCTCGCGAAAGGCGTCCAGCACGACGGTGACCTCGTTGATCAGCGCTTCGCTCAAGGCGTTGCGTTTTGCCGTGTGGTTCATCACGATCGTGCCGATCGCGTCCTGGGTTTCTGTGATGATCAGGGACACTTTTTTCTCCTGAGGTGCATTGATGAGGTCCGGCTTTCGCCGTGCGCTTGCTGCGGAACAGGTCAGAGCATGCGGGAATCCAGCGCGGGCCGCAACCGCCGCAGCGATCGCAAGCCCTACTTCTGATCCAGTCGTTCATACTCGGAGATTACCTGCGCCCCCAGGAGTACCACCGTCGCCGCGATTTCCATGCTGAACATCGCCACCACCGCCGTCGCCAGCGGTCCGTAGACTAAGCTCGCCTTCGACAGCGTCGTGAAGAACCAGACCAGGATGTGACGGATCATTTCCCAGATCGCTGCTGCGGTGACCCCGCCGAACAGGGCGTGCCGCAGGGGCAGGTGGCCGACCGGCATGACGAGATAAATCGCGGTCAGGATGAAGACCTCGGCGGACAGACCCACCAGATAGAGCAGCTCGGCTGCCATGCCGCCGAGAGACCACTCGCGACCGAGAAAGTGCAGGCTCTCCCTGGAAATCGCGTCGAGGGCGATCGAAGCGATGGTCACGCCAAGCAAGGCAACGCCGAGGAACAGCACGAAGCAGTAGGGGAGCAGGGCAGAAGTCAGGAAGTGGCGCTGCTCAAGTGCGGCGCGGTGGGCAAAGATGACCGCCATCGCCTTCTCGAGCACCGAAAAGGCCAGCGAACTGAAGAACAACATGGTTGCCAGCAGGACCGCACCAATGGTGGCACGGTTTTCGAGAAAAACCGAAACTTCCTTGAGAAATGCCTTCGATTGACTTGGCACCAGCCATTCCAGGTAGCGCCCGATGGTCGCCAGCAGTTCTGCCTCGCTGACCAGCTGGGAAAGTGCGATCACCGAAAGGATCAGCAGTGGCACCACCGATAACAGCGCGTAATAGGCAATGGCCGCAGCCAGCAGCAGGCCCTGATTCCTGCTGAAGCTGCTGAGGGTCTTCAAGGCAAAGGCTGCCGGATGTTTGATGACCTGCTGGGTGGACTGGCTGAGGATCGGCATGCTGAACTGGGATGTTGAGTGGACAGTTGGCGGCGGCAAGGCCAGAGGCACGACCACGAGTATGCCTCACTATTTCGCCCCCGGGCAGCCGATTCGGCGGCCAGCCCGCCAGGTCTGGGCTACACTCGACGCTGCCATTGAAGGAGGTCGCCATGCGCCCGGAAGATCTCGAGATTCTCGAACAGGAAATCTGCTATCAGGGCTTCTACCGACTCGAGCGCCTGCGGCTGCGCCACCGCCTGTTTGCCGGCGGCATGAGCCCGCCGATCGAGCGGGAGGTGATCGAGAAGGGCGACGTTGCAGCGGTGCTGCTCTACGACCCGCAACGCGACGAAGTGGTGATGATCGAGCAGTTCCGCATCGGTGCCCGCAACGATCCGCGCGGCCCCTGGCTGCTGGAGGTCGTCGCCGGCCTGATCGAGCCCGGCGAGACCGCCGACGGGGTAGCACGGCGCGAGGCGATGGAGGAGGCCGGCTGCACGGTGATCGATCTGCTGCCGATCAGCAGCTTCTACACCAGTCCGGCCAAAACCTCGCAGCGCACCCATCTCTACGTAGGTCGCATCGACAGCACCGCTGCCGGCGGCATCCACGGTCTGGTCGACGAAGGAGAGGATATTCGCGTCGTCTGCCTTGCTGCCGAGCAGGCCATCGCCATGGCCGAGCAGGGGCAGACCGACTCGGCCTGGCCGCTGATCGCCCTGCTGTGGTTCGATCGCCACCGCGAAGAACTGCGTGCGCGCTGGCTGGAGGAGACCTGATCGCTGCTGTCAGCGAGGCGAGGTCAGCCGACAATGGCGGCGCCAGCGTACTCAGGTCTTCAGGCTGAAGGGCGTGAAGTCGGTCTGCAGGTCGTAGTAGTCCTCGTTCTCGGCCCGCTTCAGCGCTGCCACGATCTTGTAGGTCAGGGGCGTGAACACCACCTCGACCATGACCTTGACGACGAACTGCGAGAGCATCACCTTCCACAGGATCTCG
>RRZU012508792.1_pt1 | contig 11775 bp, 11 predicted proteins | sample 2165561 | NCBI WGS metagenome assembly RRZU01 (sample SAMN10456909, study PRJNA506462) | wastewater metagenome | isolation source: wastewater sludge | place: USA: Moscow, Idaho | reverse complement strand
GCATGGGGCAGTTCATCGCCTTGAGGTAGTACTCCTGGCCTTCTTTGGTGATGTTGCCTTCGCCATCGCGCTCCTCGTCCACATTCATCGGTGGGAACATGGTGTCCGCGTAGTGCGGCAGGTGCCCAGAGGTGTGGAAGAGGCCACCCTTGGTGATCTCGGGGGTGTAGACGATCTCGAAGCCTCGCTTGAGGTGCTCATCAACGATGAATTCCTCGATGATGTGGCGCAACATACCGCCCTTGGGGTGGAACACGGCAAGGCCGGGCCCGATCTCCTCGGGGAAGCTGTACAGATCCAACTGCGCACCCAGCTTGCGATGGTCCCGCTTCTCGGCTTCGGCGATGCGAGTCTGGTGGGCGACCAGTTCGTCCTTGGAGGGCCACGCGGTGCCGTAGATGCGCTGCAGGCCGTCATTGGCCTGATTGCCCTTCCAATAGGCCGCGGAGGCCTTGGTCAGGGCGAAGCCGTTGCCGATGAGCTTGGTGCTGGGCAGATGCGGGCCGCGGCACAGGTCCTTCCACGCCACGGTGCCGTCACGGCGAACGTTGTCATACATGGTCAGATCGCCGGCGCCGACCTCAACCGAGGCACCCTCGGCACCGCCGCCCTTGGTCTGGACGAGCTCCAACTTGTAGGGCTGATCGGCGAGCTCGGCAACGGCTTCCTCCTCGGTGACCACGCGGCGGCGGAAGATCTGGCCCTCCTTGACGATGCGCTGCATCTTCTTTTGCAGGTCACGCAACAGTTCGGGGGTGACGGCATCGATGTTGCCGAAATCGTAGTAGAAGCCATCCGTGATGAACGGGCCGATGCCGAGGTTCACGTCCGGGAACGTGTTCTGCACCGCCTGGGCCAGCACGTGGGTGGCGGAGTGACGAAGAATGTTCAGCCCGTCAGGAGAGCAAATCTCAACGCCTTCGACGACGGCGCCCTCGGGCAGCCCCGTCAGGTCCGTGTCCAGATCCTTCAACTCGCCATTGACGCGCAGCGCCACGATGGTGCGGTCCTTGGCGTAGAAATCGGTTCCGGTGGTTGGCTCACTGAGCGGATGGACGTTGCCGTCTATCGAGATCACGGACACTTGGTCTCCTCATGTTCATTCGAGGTGCGCACATACGACGGTGCGCACTGGATCCATGATACTCGCTGGCTCCCACACGTCCGCGCGTCAGCCCTTCCACAGGAGCGCGGGCACCTCGATCTCGTGCAGTTCGTCCCACGGCCGTGTCCAACCTCCGAGGTCCAGGACATCGTTCAGCAGATGCGCGGTGAAGCCCCAGATGAACAGCCCGCCGGCGGCGAAAGCGGGCCCACGGTATCCGATCGGCAGCGTCGCCGTGAAGCGCACCCCCGGATCGGCCAGTTCTTCCATGGCAACACGATGCACCGCGGCCACCTCCCCCGGGTCGACGACGGCGACGGTGCCGGCTCCGTCCCACGTCCCGAGCACAGCGGTGACGTCGAAACTCGATGCGTTGAGGAGGGCAGGCGGCATGGCGCCGAGCACGCGAACGGACTCGGTGTCCAATCCGACCTCCTCGCGTGCCTCCCGCAGGGCGGCCTCGACCGCATTTTCGCCCGGTTCCAATCCGCCGCCCGGGAAGGAGATCTGGCGTGGGTGTGAGCGAAGCGTTGCGGAACGTTCGGTCAGCACCACGTCCGGGCCGGATTCGGAGAGGAGGACGAGGACGGCGGCGCTCCTGACGTCGTGAGTTCCACGCTCGGTCTGCTCCGGCACCACCAGACCGCTCCGGCGCGCCCGAATCGCCCCGCGCAACTGCTCAATTCCCACCCGTACAGCCTAGATCATTGCCCATGGGCTGTCCTTCCAGCATCGACAACCGGCATTGGGTCACGAGATCGGCTTTGCAATGGTCACTCTCGCGCCCCAACGGTCACTCTCGCGTCACACGGAAACTACGGCCGCGGCGTCCAGCCCGTCCACCGATCGGTTGACCCCGAAGCCAACCACTCACCCGCTGCCGCGCCGCCGGAGCCCGCCGAGACAATGGACACATGAACACACACGAAGTGGTCGCCGAGGCAAGCGGCCTCACAAAGTCCTATGGAGGCCTGCACGCGCTGCGCGGAATAGACTTCGAGATCCGCCGCGGGGAGGTGTTCAGTGTGCTGGGCCCCAATGGCGCCGGCAAGAGCACCACCATCGAGATCCTCGAGGGGTATCGCCAGCGCACCGCCGGCCACGTGAGTGTGCTGGGCGAGGATCCACAACGTGCGAGTCGCAGCTGGCGCTCACGCATCGGCGTCGTCCTGCAATCGGCCGGACTGCCCGAGGAATTGACGGTACGGGAGCTTGTCACTCACGTGGCGAGGTTCTATCCCGAGCCGCTGGAGGTCGCCCGCGTCATCTCCCGCGTTGGTTTGGCCGGGAAGGCCACCGCGCGCATCGGATCGCTCTCCGGCGGTCAGAAGCGGCGCCTCGACGTGGCCCTGGGCATCATCGGCCGGCCCGAACTGCTCTTTCTGGACGAGCCCACCACCGGCTTCGATCCGGAGGCACGCCGTCAGTTCTGGGACCTCATCCGGGATCTGCGAGATGACGGCACCACGATTCTGCTCACCACCCACTATCTGGACGAGGCGGCGCACCTGAGTGACCGCGCGATCGTCGTCGCCGATGGGCGGGTGGTGGCCGATGGCGCCATCAACGAGATCGGGGGGCGCGAGGCGCGAATTCCGCTGGTGCGCTGGAGAGACGGTGACGGGGCGCACGAGGTCCGCACGGATCGACCCGCGGCGTTGGTTTCCCAATTGCATGACAGCGCGCTGGAAGGCAACGGCTCCGGGGAAATCGCCGATCTGGAGATCGTTCGTCCCAGCCTGGAGGACATCTATCTGGGAATCATCGAGTCAACCCAAGGAGACCTCTCATGAATGACCTCTCATCGGTTCGCCCGCGCGCCGTTGCCCTTCCATCCGGTCCCTCGCTTGCGTTCTCCCGCCTGGCCTTCGAGCTGCGAAGCTACGTCCGGCGCAAGGATTCACTCTTCTTCACCTTCGCCTTTCCCATCGTTTTGCTGGCCATCTTCGCGGCCGCTTTCGCGGACACAGATCTGGGCGGCAGGATCACCGGCGCCGAATACTACCTGCCTGCGATGCTCGCCTCGGGAATCCTGACGATCGGCACCCAGAATTTGGGCATCAGCATCGCCGAGGAGAGGTATGACGACACCCGGAAACGGCTGGCCGGCACTCCGCTTCCTCCCACCGCGTATCTCATGGGAAAGGTTGGCCTGGTGCTGGTGGCCGGGGTGATCCAGGCGCTACTGCTCGTCCTCATCGGCCGGGTGGCGTTCGCCATCCCCTTCCCGAGCGGCGAGCGCCTGGTCACGTTCGCGTGGGTGCTCCTTCTGGGGCTGATCACGAGCGCCATCGCGGGGATCGCCGTGGCCCAGCTGCCCCGCAGCGCCAAGAGTGCCAGCACTGTCATCACCCCGGTCGTGCTGGTGTTGCAGTTCGTCTCCGGGGTATACCTGCCCTTCTCGCTCATGCCGTCGTGGATGCAGAACGTCGCCGCGCTGTTTCCGCTCAAGTGGTTGGCGCAGGGCATGCGCTCCGTGTTCCTGCCGGACGCCCTGGCGTCCATCGAGCCCGGCGGAACGTGGAATCATGGCGGTATCGTGCTGGTGTTGGCACTGTGGCTGATACTGGGAGCCGTGGTGGCCCGGGCGATGTTCCGCTGGATTCCGCGCAACTGATGCGGTTGGGTCCGCGGGGGAAGTGAGGACGAGTGAACACGAAGAGAGCCGCTGCGCCTCACCACTGGTGGGATGTCACCTTCGCCGCCGTGGCGGTGGGCATCGCGCTGCTGATCAATGGCCTCGGAGTGGGGGCCGCCAGGACCAGCGCGTTCGCCGCCCTGGCCGTGGTGGTTCTGTGTTGGCTGCCGTTGGGGCGCCGCGCAGTGGTTGGTTCGCCGTCCCGTCCCACTGCCCACGGGATCGCGTTCACGGGCGTTCTGGCTCTGGCGCTTCTTGTACTCAGCGCCAGTGTCCCGATGACGACCTTCTTCCTCGGCTTTGCATGCCCCTACGCGTGGGCATCCACGAGGAAGTCCCAGCGGCTGCTCGGCCCGGTCATGGGCAACATGGCGCTGTGTGCGGCCGCATCCCTCGGGCTCTGGGCCAACAGTGGTTGGGCAGCCGATGAACTGCTGTCCTCAGCTCTCAACGGATTGGTGTCCTTTCTCTTCAGCCTCAGCATGGGCCTGTGGATGACCCGCGTCGCCATGGACGCCGAGGAACGTGGGCGCCTGCGGGCGCAGCTGGATGCCACGAACCTCGAGCTGGTCGAGGCACACCGGCAGGCCGGAGCGGCGCGGGAGCGGGAACGCTTCGCCCACGAGATCCATGACACGCTGACCCAGACTCTCACGGCCGTGGTCATGTTGGCCGAGCGCGCACGGTCCGAGCTGGAGAGTGGCGAGCCGGCCACCGGGACCGCGACCCTCGCCACTGCTGAACGCACGGCACGCCAGGCACTCGCAGAGACCCGGTCCCTCATCGCGGAGGGGCGCGGCACGCAACTCGGCGGGAAGAGTTTCGTGCAGCGCATCGCGGACGTGTGCGCCAGATTCGGTGCCGAGTCCGGCATTGCGGTGGAGACGGAGATCGGCGGTGAGCTCGATTCGCTGCCCCGCGCGGATCAGGTGGTGCTGCTTCGCTGCCTGCAGGAAGTGCTGTCCAACGTACGCAAACACGCGCGCGCGGCCACCGTGACGGTGGAACTGTGCGGTGCGGCCGACAGCTCGTACCTGGCCGTGACGGACGACGGCGTCGGATTCCCCGACGGCGTGGAGGCGGCAACGGCGCGCGGCTACGGTTTGGCCGGGATCGCGAGCCGATTGGCGCTCTCGACCGGCACCATGACCATCACCACGGGAGAGGAAGGGACGCGCGTGAGCATTACGCTTCCCGGGAAGGCACACCATGCCAGCAACGAGTGATCCCATTGCCGTGTTCGTGGTGGATGACCACCCGGTGGTCCGCGAGGGCATCGTCTCGATGGTCTCCTCGGCCGATGGCATCGACGTGGTGGGTCAGGCGAGCAACGGCCGCGAGGCAATCGCCGCCATCGAAGAACTGGCCGCGTCCAAGGCGCCGGACGTGGTGCTCATGGACCTGCGCATGCCGGTCATGGACGGCGTGGCCGCCACCGCGCGCCTGCACACCCACTTCCCCACGATCACGGTGGTGATCCTGACAACCTACGAGACGGACGAGGACATTCTCTCCGCAATCGAGGCGGGAGCGACGGGTTACCTGCTCAAGGCCGCGCCGCGGGAGGAGCTGGTCTCGGGGGTTCGAGAGGCCGCCGCAGGTCGCGTCGCGTTGGCTCCCTCGGTTGCGGCGGCGCTGGTCACGCGAGCTCGAACACCGGTGCCGGCCCGGCTCACCCCGCGCGAGATCGAAGTGCTGCAACTCGTCGCCTCTGGCCACACGAACGGCCGCATCGCCCGGGCGCTGCACATCTCGGAGGCCACCGTGAAGACCCACCTCCTGCGGATCTTCGAGAAACTCGGGGTCAACGATCGCACCCGCGCCGTAACGCTCGCGATGGAGCGCGGCATTCTCTGACGAATTCGCGGCCGCGTGCCAACATCACGCGCGTATGCCAACATCTCACTCCCCTGCTACGATCGCACCCATGTTGCATCACTTCTTCATGTGAAATCCGGATCGACGCCGCCCCAGTCACGGGCTGGACGAGCAGGCGTCGCTGCTTCCGGATGGTTGAAAACCGCGCCGAAGGGTCGTGGCCCACGCCCGTACCCGCGCGCCTTCACATGAAAGATCAACATGTCACACGAACTCCCCGCGCGCTCACGCGCGCACATTTCCCTTTCCCGCGTATCGATGTCCCGCGGATTCAAGCCCGTCCTGACCGAACTGGACCTGACCATCACGCCGAATTCACGCGTCGCCGTCGTCGGTGAGAACGGGCGTGGAAAGTCGACTCTTCTCCACATCATCGCAGGTCTGCTCACTCCGGACTCCGGAAGCATCACCCGCGTGGGTACGCTCAGCCTTGTACAACAGGAGATGGCGGTGGCAGGCGGCCAGACGGTCGGCGACGCCATTTCCACCGTCATGGCCCCGTCAGTTGCGGCACTCGCCGAACTGGACGCAGCGGCGGGCGCTTTGGCCGGAGGCGACGCGCCGGCGTACGAGCGCTACTCGGCAGCCCTCGGCACCTGCGAGGCATTCGACGCGTGGAACACCGATCAGAGGATGCGCGCGTCTCTCGAACAACTCGGCGCCGAAACCGACTGGTCCCGGCCCCTGTCCGAGCTGTCCGTCGGGGCCCGCTACAGAGTGCGGTTGGCCTGCATTCTCGCCCGGGAAGAGGACTTCCTGCTGCTCGACGAACCGACCAACCACCTCGATCGCTCCGGGCTGGATCACCTGACGGCGCTACTGAGGGCCTGGCCCGGCGGGGTGATTCTTGCCAGTCACGACCGCGCTCTTCTGGCCGACGTCGCCGAAACCTACGTGGACCTGGATCCCACGCCCGATGCCCGCCCCCGCATGTACCGCGGAACGCTGGACGACGTGCGCGAATCCCGCAGGGCGATGCTGGCACGTTGGGAACAGGAGTACGCCCTCCAGCTCAAGGAGCACGAGAGGCTGCAGGCCGATCTTGAGGATGCACGGGCGCGGCTCGTCTCGGGGTGGCGCCCCGCCAAGGGTACGGGCAAGCATCAGCGCGCAACCCGCGCCGCGAGCATCACCCAGCGCGTGCACCGCAGGCAGGAGCAGTTGGAGGAGCACGCGGTGAGCATTCCGGTTCCGCCCCAGCGCTTCACCTGCCCACGGATGCCACGGTTCGGCGGGGGCGATGTGCTGACGGCGCATCGGGTGAGCGTTGCCGAACGTCTCCGGGTGCCTGTCTCACTCGCTGTTCGGGCCGGCGGGCGCCTCGTGATCACCGGACCCAACGGGGCGGGAAAGTCCACGCTGCTGGCGGTACTCGCGGGGGACCTCGCTCCCACCGCCGGAACCGTGCTGCGCGCGCAGGGTGCCCGGTTCGGCGTGCTGCGCCAAGAGACCGAGTTGCCGCCGGACACGAGGGCCGACCGGTACTACGCACAAGAGCTCGAACGCCTCGTCGCGAGAGGGAGGATCTCGTCGCGCCTGGCGGTGCCACTGCGCGAGCTCGGCCTGCTCACGCCGGACGAGGTCGGAAAACGCATCGGCGAAATGTCGATGGGCCAGCAACGCCGGCTGGAGCTGGCGCTGGTTCTGGCAGGTCGGCCCCACGTTCTGCTCCTCGACGAGCCCACGAATCACCTCTCCACCGGGCTGATCGACGAACTGACGGAAGCACTGGACGTGACGGAGGCGGCCGTGGTGGCATCCAGCCACGACAGGCAATTCCTGCGCGACACGGCACAGTGGACACGCCTTGCTCTAGAAATAAATTTCGAATGAGGCTGTGTATACTCGGCTCAGGTAACTCCGATCACACCCCGGGAGGCGAGAAGTGATTGAGTTCGAGTCCGTCTCGAAGATCTACCCTGACGCGACCGCAGCGGTGTCCGAGTTCTCCCTCATCGTGCCCTCGCATCGCGCGGTGGTCCTCGTGGGATCGTCCGGATCAGGGAAAACCACCCTCTTGCGCATGGTCAATCGGATGGTCGAACCCACGCACGGCCGCGTTCTCATTGATGGCGACGACGTCGCCTCGGCCAACCCCGTGCAGCTGCGCCGATCCATCGGATACGTGCTGCAAAACGGTGGCCTGCTGCCCCATCGCACCGTGGTGGACAACATCGCCACGGTCCCGGTGCTTGCTGGCCAATCGCGGCGGGAGGCTCGAATTCGCGCGCTCGCGCTGATGGAAACCGTCGGGTTGGAGGCCGGGCTGAGCCGCAGGTATCCGGCCCAGCTCTCCGGCGGCCAGCAACAGCGAGTAGGCGTGGCGCGGGCGCTGGTGGGCGATCCCAACATCCTGCTGATGGACGAGCCCTTCGGCGCCGTCGATCCGATCGTGCGCAACGAACTCCAGGGCGAACTGTTGCGCCTGCAACGCGAACTCGGCAAGACGATCGTCTTCGTGACGCACGATGTGGACGAGGCCTTCCGGCTGGGTGACGAGGTGGTGGTGCTTCGCACGGGCGGTGAGATTGCCCAGCGCGGCACGCCCACCGAGATTCTCGGGGTTCCCGCCGATTCGTTCGTGGCGGGCTTCATCGGAGCCGAACGCGCGGATCGTGCGTTGCACACGGTGATGGTGGAGGGCCGCCAACTCGCGGTGGACGCGAACGGCAGGCCCGTTGGCGTGTTCTCGGACGGAGCTTCATGAGCTGGCTCGCAGCCAACTGGCCGTGGGTGATGTCGCTTCTGTGGGATCATCTGCTGCTCGCGGTGCCGGCGATCGTCCTGAGCTTGGTCATTGCGGTGCCGATTGGGCGGTTCGCCCATCGCCATCCGCGCCTCGGCGGCCCGTTGCTCGAGATCTCGACGCTGCTCTACGCCATCCCGGCCCTGCCGCTTCTCATCATCATTCCTTCGATCGTGGGTACTCCCCTGCGATCAGGCACAACGATGGTGGTGGCCCTGACCGTCTACGGCGTGGCTCTGCTCGTGCGTTCCGCAGCTGACGCCTTCTCCTCCGTGGACACCGGGGTACGCGACGCTGCAACTGCCATCGGGCATTCGCCGCGAAGTGTGCTGTGGCGGGTGGACCTACCGCTGTCCGTTCCGGTGCTTCTGGCGGGGGTCCGGGTGGTCACGGTGTCCACGATCGGCCTCGTGACAATCGGAGCACTCATCGGAGTGTCGAATCTGGGCACGCTGCTGACGGACGGATTCCAGCGGGGCATCACCGCCGAGGTGGCCACGGGGATCATCGCCACGATGCTGCTTGCACTGCTTCTGGACACTCTGCTCCTCGCGCTCGGTCGGGTCCTCACGCCGTGGGCGCCACGCCACCGAGTCCCGCGCCACCGAATCGCAGGGAGCGCGCCGTGAATGACGCAATCGCCTGGCTCACGGACCCCGCCCACTGGCAGGGAGCGGGCTCCGTTCCCGTCCGCATTGGCCAACATCTCGCGCTCACGGGGATCGCGGTGGTGCTCGCGGCGGTCATCGCGCTGCCAGCAGGCATCCTCATCGGTCACACCCGGCGTGGCTCGGGCATCATCGGTGCCTTCACCGGCGCCGCGCGCGCCATCCCCACGCTCGGCCTTCTCACGCTGTTCGGGCTGGCATTCGGAATCGGGCTGAAGGCCCCTCTCGCGGCGCTGGTGATCCTTGCGATACCGTCGCTGCTGGCGGGGGCGTATGCCGGAATTCAATCGATCGACCCCGCGATTCCCAATGCGGCCTCGGCCATCGGGATGAGCCCCGCACAGGTCATCCGGGCCGTCGAGATCCCCCTGGCCCTTCCCGTCATTCTGGGAGGGCTGCGCTCCGCCACCTTGCAGGTGGTCTCCACCGCGACCCTCGCCGCATACGTGGCGGACACCGGGCTGGGCAGGTATCTGTTCGCCGGGCTGAAGTCGCGCGACTACACGCAGATGTTGGCGGGAGCGATCATCGTAGCCCTGTTGGCGCTGATTCTGGAGCTGGTGCTGGGCATGTGCCAGCACCTCGCGGCGCGCCACGCGTATCCGGCAGCACTCGTCCGAACCAAGAATTCGAACAACCACTGACATCAACAACAATGGTAGAGATCAAGAAGCGGAAGGAACGTTCATGAAACGTCGCAGCACATTTGGATCGCTCGGAGCACTACTGGCCGCGGGCGCTCTGGCACTGAGCGCCTGCGGTTCGAACGACCCACTTGCTGGCGGAGATGGCACCTCCAACTCTGCGGGCTCGAACGGCTCCAACACCATCGTGGTGGGTTCTCAGGACTACTATTCCAACGAGATCATTGCGGAGATCTATTCCCAAGCCCTCGAGGCCAAGGGATTCAAGGTCGATCGTCAGTTCCGGATCGGACAACGCGAGGTCTACCTCCCGGAGATCGAAGCTGGCACGATCGACCTGTTCCCCGAATACAGCGGTCCTCTTCTCCAGTACTGGGAGCCGAACACGGACGCCCGGATTTCCGACGATGTCTACGCGGCACTCATGACTGCGACGCCCGAGGGCCTGCGCATCCTCGACCAGTCCCCGGCAACGGATCAGGACTCCTACGTGGTCACGCAGGCCTTCGCCTCCGAGTGGGGACTGACCACCATCGATGACCTGAGCAATGTGGAGACGCCTCTCATACTTGGGGCCAATTCCGAGGCCGAGAGCCGGCCCAACGGCCCGAAGGGCTTGAAGGACGCCTACGGGATCGACGTCGGCTTCACCCCCATTGAGGACAGCGGCGGTCCGTTGACGGTCAAGGCTCTCAACGACGGCGACATCCAGCTCGCGATCATCTACACCGCGGATCCCTCGATCCAACAGAACAATCTGGTGCCTCTGGAGGACACCGAGGGGCTGTTCCTGGCTTCGAACGTCGTGCCGTTGGCGAGCAACAACGTCAACGACGCGGCCGCCGAGGTCATCAATGACGTCAGTGCAGCGATGACCGCGGACGAGCTCATCTCGCTCAACGCCCGCAGCGTGGAGGCACAGCTCCCGGCAGCTCGAATTGCGAAGGACTGGCTCGCCGAGAAAAACCTGTAGCCGCAACCACGCGGAAGTGCACTGCGTTGAGAGCGGGCCGCGTGGTGGTCGTGCCGCGTGGCCCAATCGGAGAAATGGAATGGATCAGGCAGACCTTGAGCAGCAGCGGCTGCGCAACATCGCCGCCATCAGGCGCGTCCGTGATCGCATTGATCGCGACTATGCCAAGCCGCTGAATGTTGAGGAGCTGGCGCGAGGTGCGAACATGTCAGCAGGGCACCTGAGTCGGGAGTTCCGCAGAATATACGGTGAATCTCCCTATTCCTACCTCATGACCCGGCGCATCGAGCGCGCCATGACTCTGTTGCGGCGCGGGGACATGAGCGTCACCGACATCTGCTTCACGGTGGGGTTCTCCTCGCTCGGGACCTTCAGCACCCGTTTCACCGAACTGGTGGGGGTGCCACCGAGCGCCTACCGGCGCGACCAGTCCCAGGCCGCCGTCGGCATCTTGCCCTGCCTGGCGAAACAGGTGACCAGGCCACGACGAAACCGATAGTTCCCGGTGCCTATTTCCACGTCAATTGCGGCACGAACTGAGAGAAATCGACGCTCGGGTTCTTGAGCTCGTCGAGGTACACCGGAATGACGACGCTGCGCGCCTGCTCGCCCTCACGTTGGATCGTCACCGTCACGTCCGCCTCGGGATCCACGGGCGGCAGTTCGATACCGTAGACGCCCGGGGTGTCGGGAGATTCCACCGGTTCGAGTGTGTTGATGGCGGTGAGGATCTGTTCCTGAACATCCGGAGCGAGAGAGCGGCGCACGGTCCGATCACTGCCCCGACTGTCGTAGTCCTCCGACGTCAGGATCGCTTCCAACCCACACTCCGGTTCCCCGTACTCCCACGAGATGCACTCTTCGAATGAGTCTCGGACGAGGTCCCTGAACTGCGCCTTTCCCTCCGTGGTGAGGACCGGCCTGGTGGCTTCCTCGAAACCCGCCGCGTCGTCGTCAACAAGGATCATCGGCTCGCTGGCGCCGGGGAGTTCGAAGGCCTCGAACTTGGCGTCGAAAACGTAGGCGCCGGGAAAGAGTTCGACGAATCGCTCGGGAACCGTCTCGCCGTTCACTCGCAAGCCCGAGGCGGAGAGCGCACGGGAGTCGACGCTCACCAATCCGT
>RRZU010280581.1_pt1 | contig 11776 bp, 8 predicted proteins | sample 2165561 | NCBI WGS metagenome assembly RRZU01 (sample SAMN10456909, study PRJNA506462) | wastewater metagenome | isolation source: wastewater sludge | place: USA: Moscow, Idaho | reverse complement strand
GGCCAAGTCGCTCATGGATAAGTTGAAAGATTTTTTTAACTAATCCGCGGGCTTGTGTTCGCGTGCCTTATTTATTTTGGGCAACAAAAAACCGCCTCTTTAAAAGTGGGGCGGTTTTTTTATGGGGACAGCCAGCGGCAGGACTTAGCCTAAAAACTGGTTGGGATAGACCTCATCAATCAAGGTGCGGCAATCCACAATGCGCAAGTCGTTGTCTCTGGCAAACGACATTAAAAAGACAAATACCTTGGGGTCGATTTTCTCCAATTTTTTGTCCACCGCCACACAACGCACATTGTCTAGCATCAGGGGGCGGACATAAGAGTGGTAGGACATTTTTTTATCAGCCCCAAAACTCGACAAAATGCCAGAAAGCCTTTCTGCCCAGTCGCTTGGGCGAAACGTCCGCCCGTTTGAGGTGATACCTTGGATGATAATTTCGTATGGATTACAGATCATGGTTCTGTGTACGCAGTGTCTCTTCAGGGGGAGGTGAATCGCAGGAGTACGTTCACTTTTTATTTTTGTGCTGCCTATTCTACGCCAATTTTTCGACCCCTTACACTGTGGCACGCCATCCAATGGTTCCTCTTTATAATAGCGATGAGAGCTACACCCAACTCATCCTGCGCTAATCCTGTTTATCGCTCGGGGCATTAAGGCTAAGAACCTGTTTACGATCTCAATGGCGCAGGGGTTGCCAAGGCGAAATTCGGAAAAAAAGCGCAGTTTACACACGGTCAATGAGCATTTTTTTTTCGAATTTCAACGCAGGATCACCCGAGTCTCGCAGATCATAAACAGGTTCTAAGAGCAAGGGTAAGGGCGGTGCACTTAGTCGCCAAACTAGCCGGTAGGCCCTCGCCTTTGTGAGCCCGCGCGTATTGCGCTAAGTAGGGCGGCACAGCATGGGGTGTGGTAAATAAACCATAGGTATATCTGCTATTTGAGTGCATTGGTGCAACGCACAAACTTAATGCTTGACGCACTGCACAACGATTCATAGAATACTCAACACGTTACCGAACACACAAAAATTCTCTTATTTGTCAAATAGCTACGAGGAAAAATATCATGATCGATAAAACCAAACTGAACGCTACTTCCCTGCAAAACATCGACACCGCTGTCCGTTTTACCCAGATTTCTTTGGCCGGTGCTGAGCGTCTGTTTAATCTGCAATTTCAAATTGGCCGCAGCTTGCTAGAAGAACAAGTGCGCGTGTTGCGTGACTTGGCGGGCACCAACCCACAAGAAGCCGCCACCAAGATGAACAAGCTATCGGTGGCTGCATTGGAACAAGCCGTGAGCAACTCCCGTAGCCTGTATGAAATCGTCGCCGGCACACAAAGCGAATTGTCCAAACTGGCAGAAGAGCAAGCCGGCCAAGTGAACCGCTCCACTGCATCGGCTATCGACATGCTGGCTAAGAACGCCCCCGCAGGTTCCGACGTTGCTGTGAACGCGCTCAAGTCCTCCGCTGCTGCTGCTGCTGCTGCCGTAAGCAGCATGAGCAAGGCTGCTCAACAAGTGGTTGAATTTGCCGAAGCCAGCGTTAAGGCTGCCAGCACCGCAACGACTGATGCTGTCAAAAATGCTGCCATCAAGGCAACCCCAGCGGCCTAAGTCTAGGTCGCTCGGAAGGCTTGATTCGTCACCGATGACAGCCCGCTAGACCGGTTACCCGCCTAGCAAAAAGCCCACCCCCCGCCCTGCGTACTGCCGGCGGGGGGTGGGCTTTTTAGTGTTTGCTCAACGTTGTGCCCATGCTGTGCTTTAGAGGGCGACGTGGCCAGATGGCATACTTTTTGCTGTTACATAGATTATCTAGTCTAGCCAGTAAAGGAAGTCCCCATGTCACTTGCCAGCCTTCGTATGAATCTCAGCCAGCCAGAACGCCGCTGGTTACCGTGGTGGGGGAAAACCGGCAAGCTGGCGATGCGCTTGAGCACCTTTCTAAATCGCCACCGCCTAGGCGGCTTGGAGCAGTCCTTCACCGGTATGGCCGAAACTCGCGTCAATATTTTGATGCAGTGGACGCAAGAGCAATGGCAACACCTCGACGCGCTGGCGGGGCAGGTGGTCGACACCGCCCCACAGGTCAATCAGGAGGCACTGGTCTTGCGTCACCAGCTTGCCGAGGCCTTTTCTGAGCTGTTTGTGATTGATGCGCTCGGCAAGGTGGTCGCCTCCACCGCCCCCCACCGTGTCGGGCAGCAGGACCTCTCCCCCAGCGCTGTTGCCCAAGGGACGCAGCAGCGTTTTTTGCATGGCCCCTACCTTGATAGCGTCACCCAAAGCCTTCCTCCCAGCACCTCTAAATTTCACGATGCCGTGACGCTGATGTTTTACCAGCCCCTGCTACGCAACGGCCACACCGTCGGTGCCGTGTGTGGCCGTGTGCCCAATGACGTAGTGGGCGACCTGATTCAGCGCGAAGCAGGGCACATCTTCCACGAGTCCGGCGACAACTATCTGTTTATGGCCAAGTCGGTATTTAACCCCCGCATGGCACTAGGCACAGCACTATCGCGTTCACGCTTCGAAGACAAGACCTTCTCGCTCGGCGACAACCTTAAAGAGGGCGTGAGGACGGCATTTGGTATCGTCCGTGTGCAAAACCACACCGAGTTTGAACTGGTGTTTAACGACCCCTCTACCGGCCAGCTTCACCCAGGAGTACGCGAAACCATTCGCTGCGGTGAAAACCTCTTTGTGACCTACCCTGGTTATTCTGATTACCGCCATATTCCGGTCATTGGCAAAGGGGTCACCTTCCAGCTCCCAGGCTCACCAGATACATGGGGCATGATGTGTGAAGCCGACCTTGAAGAGGTCTACCGGCACCGTACCATTAGCTACCGCCTAACGCGGCTGTATTTCAGCACCATGCTGATTACGTGGGCAATGGCGACCGGACTCGATGCAACTTTTGACTTGGGCTTGCTCTATCGCAGTGCCATCGCGCTAGGGATGCACACTTTAGGGGCATTTTTCTTTTTGACCTTCGGCACACGCAAGCTGACCAACCGTTTCCGCGAAATGATTCGCATGGTACGCACCATCGCAGAAGGCGGCAGCGATTTGCGCCAACGCTTAGACCGTGGCCATGTCCATACCGACGAACTGACGGTCATGGCGCAATGGTTTAACAGCTTTATCGACAACCTTGAAGCCATCGTCAGCCGCGTGATTCATACCGCCAACGAGCTCTCTACCACTAATAAAATCATGCAGCAGGGGCATCAAGCCACCCGTGAAACCACCCACACCGTCCTCGGGATGATGGACGACATGTTCGACTCGCTCTCGCAGCAAATGCAGGAAATCGATGCGGCCAATGTGTCTGCTGCCGAAATGAAGCGGGTCATGCAGCAGATGGTGGAAAGCGCGGGTCAGCAAGTCACCCTTGTGCGGCAGCGGTCACAGGGGATTCGGGATTCCGTCACCGAATCAAGCCACACGCTGACCCAGCTCGAAACCAGCACCGTTGAAATTGGGCGAGTGGTGGGGGTGATTAGCGAGATTGCCGACCAAACCAATTTACTCGCCCTCAACGCCGCGATTGAAGCAGCGCGGGCAGGCGAACAAGGGCGCGGGTTTGCCGTCGTGGCCGATGAGGTGCGCAAGCTAGCCGAACGTACCAGTAAGGCCACTGGCGATATTCGCGGCATGATTGAAAACGTCCAGCACCAAGCCTGTGGTGCTGTGCTTAGTATGGGGGTGGGGATGCGCGACATGGAAGAGGGTTTGAAACTGGCCGAAGAAACCGCCGCCGACAATGGCGGCGTGCATGAGCTGGTCGCCCAGCTCTTTCAGGCGATGGATGGGATTGCCACCACCAGCCGCGTCCACAGCGACAAGATGCAGCAGGTCAGTGATGCCACCCAAAGCACCAGCCGCGTGCTAGCAGAAACCGGTCACAGCACCCAGCAAACCCTGTTTGCCTCTAACCGGCTGCAACAACTGGTGCATCAGTTTAAGGTGGGTTGACCTCCTTCCCTCCCTCTCGGCCAGCTAGGCAAACCCTCACCCGTTAAATTGGAAAGGAAAGGGGTTCCTACGGCGGTTAGCCCACGCTTCGGCGGGTTCTTGCTTCACCGAGCGGCCTAAACTGCGCCGACTCTTCACAAGCTAAGAAGCGGTATCCCCGCTCTAAAACATTGATAGCACTGACCACATCGGCGTGGTTTTGATAGCCATCGCCAACGCAGGCAAACTGGGCTTGAGTACCGCAGATTTTCTGCCAACACGCCGGACAGGTTCGGCTGGTGTTGTGCGGTGGTGCAGCAATCAAATACCCGCCACGCCAGCTTGTAGTCCAGTTAGCGGCGACACTCACCCCAACCTTGGCCGCGCATCACGCGACTCAGGCCAGATTTTTGTTTCACCTGCTTGCCGTAGGTTTTGGCATTGCCTTTGCTGGACTTGGACATATTCGGAACCTGCGAATCTTCAATACACACCATCGTATGGTTTTGGCTAATGGTGGCTGAGAACCTGTTTACGATCTGGGAGACTCGGGTGATCCTGCGTTGAAATTCGTAAAAAACATGCGTGTGGATTCAAGTCCAACGGCGTTTTTTTCCGAATTTCGCCTTGGCTGACCCGTCGTTCGCGAGATCGTAAACAGGTTCTGAGGCTTTGTGCAGACAGTCCTTACGAGCATGGCTGTGATGTAGATTTGCGTCACTTTGGCTTTTACCTTCCACCGCAAGAACCGCAAAACAAGCCAAGCTGCCACACCGGATGGCTTATCTCCCCCACGGTGCGCCCTCACCGGCAACAGGGGCAGCCAAGCCCGTGGGATGGTAAGATTCAGCCCTTCATCCGGCAGCGAAAGGCAACAGCGCCTGTCCCGTTGCCCGACCCAGCACCCTGCTGGGCGCATCCTGCCGCAGCGGGGTGCCCTGCCCGCCCCGCCTCCCCTCTACGGAATACCTCATGATTCAGTTTAAAAACCTTACCCTACGGCGTGGTGCCAAAACCCTGCTGACCCAAGTCAACTTAATGATCAACCCCAGCCAACGTGTCGGGGTGATTGGTGCCAACGGGGCGGGAAAGTCCAGCCTGTTTGCCTTGCTGCGCCAAGAAAGCCATGCTGATGAAGGCGACGTCACCTACCCACCGACCTGGACCGTAGCGCATGTGGCGCAAGAAACCCCTGCCCTCAGCCGCAGTGCCTTGGACTATGTGTTGGATGGCGATGTCGAACTGCGCCGCCTAGAGACCCAGCTGGCAGCGGCAGAAGAAGCCCACGACGGCAACGAAATGGGGCGGCTGCATGGCGAGTTGGGACGGGTCGAGGCTTACTCCGCTGAATCCCGTGCTGGCAAGCTGCTGGCGGGTTTGGGCTTTGCCCAATCGGCACTGGCACGACCCGTCAGTGATTTTTCGGGCGGATGGCGGATGCGGCTGAATTTGGCCCAAGCCCTGATGTGCCGCTCTGACTTGCTGCTGCTAGATGAACCGACCAACCACTTGGATTTAGAAGCCGTGCTGTGGCTAGAACAATGGCTGGCCAGCTACCCAGGCACCCTGCTACTGATTTCGCATGATCGCGAGTTTTTGGATGCCACCACCACCCATATTGTCGAGCTGGCCAACACCACACTGACCCTCTACACCGGTAACTACAGCGACTTTGAAAACCAACGTGCCGAACGACTCGCCCAGCAGCAGCAGGCCTTCGAAAAACAACAGCGCACCGTTGCCCACCTCGAAAGTTTTATCACCCGCTTTAAGGCCAAAGCCAGCAAAGCCCGTCAGGCACAAAGCCGCGTCAAAGCCCTCGAAAAGCTAGAGCGCGTCTCGGCGGCGCATGTGGATTCCCCGTTTGATTTCCATTTTGAAACGCCCAACACCCTGCCCAACCCCCTTATTCGCCTCGACAAAATCAGCGTCGGCTATGGCGAAACGCCCCTTTTGCAGCAGATTTCCTTGTCGGTCGAGTCCGGCGCACGGATAGGTTTGCTCGGCCCCAACGGCGCGGGTAAATCCACGCTGATTAAGCTGTTGGCGGGGGAACTCGCGCCTTTGTCCGGCGAGATGATTGCCGCCCGCGAACTCAGCATCGGTTATTTTGCCCAGCACCAGCTGGAAACCCTGCGCCCAGAAGAATCCCCGCTGTGGCACTTGCAAAGCATCGCCCCAAAAACCCGCGAACAAGTGCTTCGCAGCTTTTTAGGCGGCTTTAACTTTGTCGGTGACATGGCTTTGGTGCCGGTCAGCACCTTATCGGGTGGCGAAAAATCCCGTCTCGTACTGGCCTTAATTGTGTGGCAACGCCCCAATTTGCTGCTGCTGGATGAGCCGACCAACCACTTAGACCTCGACATGCGTGCCGCGCTGACCCTTGCGCTGCAAGACTTTGAAGGTAGCTTGATTGTGGTGTCCCACGACCGCTCGTTGCTGGAAACCACGACAGATGTGTTTTGGTGCGTGGATGGTGGCGCGGTGACGGTGTTTGATGGCGACTTGGCCGACTACCGTGCATGGCGACTGACCCAACCCAGCACCGGCGGCGGCACGCGCGAGATCCGCAGCGACACCGCAGAAGCGACCTCCCCCACCGACCGCAAACAGCAAAAGCGCGAAGAGGCGGAAGCCCGCCAGCGGCTATCACAGCAAAAAAAACCCCTGCAAAAGCAACTGGCCGCATTAGAAAAAAAGATGGATACCTTCAACGTCGAGCGGGTGAAGGTGGAGCAGCAGCTATCGGACGAGGCACTGTATCTGCTGGAGCGTAAGGCGGATTTGCAAGCAGCGTTAAAGCGGCAAGGTGACATTATCGCCGCACTGGCCGAAGCCGAAGGCGCGTGGCTGGAGCTGCATATGGCATTGGAAGCAATGGGCTAATCAGGGGGCATTTCTACCCAAAATGGGGGGGCGATACAGATCGTGGCCTAATCCCGCTGTACAGTCCTTGGGCGGTATAGACCCCCCCGCCCAAGGACTCAAGACCACATGGCACTAATAACCTGTTTACGATCTGCGGAACTCGGGTGATCCTGCGTTGAAATTCAGAAAAAAATGCGTGTGGATTCAGTCCCAACGGCCTTTTTTTCCAAATTTCGCCTTGGCAACCCCTGCGCCATTGAGATCGTAAACAGATTCTAAGAGCGCGTTACCACAGCCGCACAGGCCAACGCCCCCCAAAAAAAACCTAGCCCTGACTCTCGCCCCACACCCGCCACATACTGCGCAAAGCCTGCGTCATTTGGCTGGCAAAGCGGGGGGCATCCATCAGGGGGCGGGTTTCGAGGTGTGGGCGCAACGCCAAGCGGGTGGCGTTGAGTGCGGGAATATCCGCCGCCAACTGGCTGGCGCGTTGCACGTAATCGGCTTCACTCTCGGCCAACCACCCCCACTGCTCGGCCGCGCCTAACGCACTACCCCCCACCCGCGTGGCAAACGTCTCGCCGCCCAGCGAAAGCACCGGCACGCCCATCCACAGCGCGTCGCAATTTGACAGCCCACCGCCCCCCGCAAAGGGGTCGAGCAGAATGTCGATATCGTGATAACGCAAATAGGGCTGGCTGCTGTCGCATGCCACTCCAGCCACGCGGTGGGCAGCAATCCCTTGGCTGGCCAGCCGCGCCAGCCGTGCAGAATGCGCCGCGCCCTGCGTCTCGCCCACCAACAACAGCTTGGCGTGTGGCGCCGCCTGCAAAACCTGCACCCACAGGGCTTCGACAGCGGGGGTGATTTTGGCAGCGGGCATGGTACTGCCAAAGGTTACATAGCCCTTGCTTAACGCCGGTGTAGGGTGAACCGCATAGGCCGCATGGCCGCGCTGGTCGGGTTGGCTCAACATCGGCTGGTAGCAAAAGAAGCTATTCGGTAGCCGCCAGAGTTTTTCGGTGTAGTGCGACTCCGCGCCGCGTGGGTCGGCGTAGGCATCGGTTAATCGCCAGTCGATATGCTGCAAGCCCGTGGTGTGGGGATAGCCCAGCCACGCCACCTGCACAGGTGCAGGCTTGCGGGCAAACACCGGCAGCCGATTGCCCGCCGCGTGCCCTGACATCTCGATCAAAACATCAATTTCATCGTGGCGGATACGCTCGGCCAGTGCGTCGTCGTCGAGGTCATGCACATCGTGCCAAGTGTGGCACTGGGCGCGAAGCTGCTGGGTCAGTGCATCGTGTTGGCTAGGTGCAAGGTTGGCGTAGGCAAACAGGTGGATGGCCGTGCGGTCCAAGGCCGTCCACAGCGGCAAAACAAAATGCACAGCGGGATGCTGTCTTAAATCTGCCGACACAAAGCCGACCCGCAAAGGCCGATGGTAGGTGCGAGCATGGGGGTAGGGCGCGACCTTACCGCGAAACGGAGCTTCGACACGGTCGCCAAAAGCACGGTGCAGAGCCAGCAGCGCGGCGGCAGAAAGCGTGCCTTGGTACTGCGCTGCAAAAAGCTGTTTGGAGGCGGCTTCTGGATCAGTCGCAAGGGTTTCCAGCGACAGCGGCACAGCGACGGGCGTTGGGGGCGCGGCGGTGTAGGCTTCGGCGGTGGCGGTGGCCGATACAGGGGGCGCGGCAGACTCTTCTGCTAGAGGGGGCGGCGGCGCGGGCTCGGCGGCAACCGCGACAGGCGGCGCAGCCAAGGGGGCAGACGGTGCCGCGACAGGGACGGAAACGGGGACAGCTGCCGCGACCGGTGCAGCGGCGACGGCCACGAGAGGCGATGCCATCACGGCAGCCGCTAGATGCGCTGCGGCCTGTGGCGCGACAGGGGCGGAAGGTGTCACGGCAGGCTCGGCAGGGCGTTTCGCCCCCCGCCAAAACGGCGAAGCAGGCCGCTCGCCACTGGCAGCACGGGGCGGCGGCGTTTGCGCCGGACGTGCGGGGCTGGGTGTCGGTGTCGGTGTCGATGTCGATGTCGATGATGTTGATGCCAGTGCCGCCGTAGGGTGGGCAGCAGACAAAGACAGCACGCGGGGCATTTCTGGCGGCTGTGGCGCACGTCCCGCCGTAGACAAAGGGGCTACGGTGCGCGGCAGGCGTGTCCCCATGGCTGTTTCTGTCCCCGTTGCCCCACCCTGCGTCTCCGCCGGTCGCTTTGCCCCCCGCCAAAAGGGTGAGGCAGGGCGGTCCGTCTCTGCCGTAGGGCGGGTGGGAGTGTGAGGCTCAGACTTGAGGGCGGGCTTGGTCATAAAAAGGGGCTCGGTAGAAAGGGCACGGTAAGCAGAAAAACGAGAAGGCATAGACGGTGCTGCCGTAGGGGCGGGGGCGCCGTGGGCGGGCGGCGGGGTCGTCTCGACCCAAGGGGCGACGGGCGGCGACCCATCACAGGGAGCGGGGGCTATTGTGGCGCGTTTGGCCGATTGAGCGGGGGATTTTTGCGGGGTGGCGGCACGTTTTTTGGGGGTGGGGCGCGATGGTGCCAGATGCTGCCAAGGGGTAATCACCCGCCCCCCGCGCTTCACCGGTTTGCTGACCGAGGGCAAGGCTGGCGCGGTGACCTCGGGCATAGCCAAGGGGGCTTCGGCGGCAGGGACGGCGTGGAGTTTGGCGGCAAGGGCATCGACAGGTGCACCTTGAAGCCCCAAAGCCTGCCCTTGCGCCAAGACCTGACGCGCTGCATCAGGCTGCTGAACTTGGATTAACGCCCCGATATAGCTCACCCAAAATTGCCCTTGGCTGGGCTGGGCGTGTAGTGCGGCGTGAAATAAGGGTAAAGCGGCGGCGACGTCTTCTTGCTGCATCCGCACAATGCCTAAATTGTGGCTGGCATCGGGGTGGTCGGGCTGGGCAGCCAAAACCGCCAAATAGCCGTGCTCGGCGTGGGCTAATTGCCCTGCTTGGTGACATGCAATCGCCTGCTGGAGAACGGCTTCGGGCGACAAAGCAGCACTCGGCATCGGAGAAGGCTCAGAGGGAAGAGCCTCAGGAGGGGCGACGGGGGTCATGGGGTTGGCACAGGGTAAAACGCCATTGTCTTACGCTGGCAGAGGGAGGGCAAGGGTCGCGGCGGTGATGTCGGCAGCCCCCCGTGCTGAACACCCCCCATCTGGCGGGCTGGAGTGTTATAGCGTAACATTTTAGCCATGAATCCCCTTTGCCCCCCCCCACTCCCCCACGACACCGAAGCCGCCCTTGTTCGCGCCGAAGCCCACTGCACCACGCGCGGCACACGGCTTACGCCGCTGCGGCGGGCGATTTTGGCCCTCATTTTGGCGCGGCAAGGCGTGGTCAAAGCCTATGATTTGTTGGCCGACTTGCAAGCCCAGCGTGGCAAAGCAGACCCACCCACGGTCTACCGTGCGTTGGCGTTTTTGGTGGCGCAGGGGCTGATTCACCGTGTAGAAACCCTGAATGCCTATGTGGTGTGCTGCCAATTGGGGCATACCCACGCCAGCGTGCTGCTGCTGTGCGAACGCTGCCAGTCCATCGCCGAACTGAGCGCGGAAGCCGAGCTGAACGGGCTGTTTGCCGCCGCCCAAGGCTGTGCATTTCAGCCTCGCCGCCAAGAAGTGCTGCTGACGGGGCTTTGCCAAGCGTGTGCCGCATGACAACGCCCAGCACCCCCCGTCTGCCCCGCGTCCCCATTAACCTGATTACCGGCTTTTTAGGGACAGGTAAAACCACCGCCCTGCTGACCTTGTTGGCACAAAAACCCGCAGACCAAGTCTGGGCAGTCATCGTCAATGAGTTTGGCGAGGTCGGGATTGATGGCGCGGTTTTGGAAGGGGCGGGGGCGGAAATTCGGGAAATCGCGGGCGGCTGTTTGTGTTGTGCAACCGGCCCGCAACTGCCCATTACCTTGGCCAAGGTCATCCGCGAAAAACGCCCGCAGCGGGTGTTGATTGAAGCGTCGGGCTTGGCCCATGCCTCGCGGGTGGTGGACATGCTGCGCCGCCCGCCGCTGGCCGAGGCTTTGGACATTCAGGCCACGCTGACCTTGGTGGACCCGCGCCAGTGGGACGCGATGGCCGCCCAGCCCCACCCGATTTTTACCGACCAAATCGACCTTGCTGATGTGCTGGTTGCCAATAAGTGTGAATTAGCCGATGCCGCGTGTTTGGCACGTTTCCACGCCCGTGCTGCCGCGCTGTTTCCACCCAAATTGCGGATAGAGCAGGTGTCGCACGGACAGCTTGACCCTGCGTGGCTGACCTTGCCTGCTCGCCCTGCTTCGTCCCGCTATCGTCCTGCCCTGCCGCCCGCCGACAGCGGCTTGACCAGCGCGGGTTGGCTGTTTCCACCAGAGCAGGTGTTTGACTTGGTCAAGGTGGCGGTCTTTTTGCGTCACCTCCCCGAGCAAGTGCCCCAGCTTGCCCGCGCCAAAGCCGTGTTGCGGGTGGGGGCACGGCAATGGGTGTGGTTTAACTGGCTAGACGGGGCATGGACCACCACCGAGGTCAGTTGGCGGCGTGATAGCCGCTTTGAGCTGATTGCCCCAGCGGGTGACTGGCACGCCACAGTTGATGGTCTGCTGCCGACGCTATTCCTCCCCCCTTTGCCCGACGCAAGCACGGCAAGGGCTTAACTTTGGACAAAACTGTGAACGCTTTTTCTCTTTTATCGGCTTCTGCGGGGCAACGTGTGCTGATGGCGGCTGCCGTGGCAACCGTGCTGTGGGGCGGGGTGTGGTGGGCTTTGGCGGAGCGCGTATGAGTCTGTCGCTGCACAATTTAACCGTCTCCTACCTGCGCCATCCCGCCGTACACCATGTGTCTGGCACGTTTGCCAAGGGCGACGCGACGGCGATTTTTGGCCCGAACGGCGCGGGCAAAAGCACCATCCTCAAAGCTATGGTGGGCTTGATAAAGCCAGAT
>RRZU011699378.1_pt1 | contig 11780 bp, 14 predicted proteins | sample 2165561 | NCBI WGS metagenome assembly RRZU01 (sample SAMN10456909, study PRJNA506462) | wastewater metagenome | isolation source: wastewater sludge | place: USA: Moscow, Idaho | reverse complement strand
CGGTCTGCGCTTCGAAGCCCTCGACCAGCTCCATGCTCACCGGGTCCAACGGGATCTGGCCGGACATGTAGACGGTGTTGCCGGCCTTGATCGCCTGGGAGTAGGTGCCGATGGCCGCTGGGGCCTTGTCGCTGGTGATGACGGTCTTGGTCATGGTGACTCCTTGCAAGGGAAGGGCTACGCGCGCATGCGGGTGATTCGGATGACGCCCGTCAGCGCACGCAGTTTCTTGATCACACGGGCCAGGTGTACGCGGTCATGCACGCTGACGACCAGTTGCACGACGCTGATGCGGCCATCACGTTCGTCCATGCTGATCTTCTCGATATTGCCGTCGGCGGCATTCACGCTGCCGGCGAGCAGGGCAATCAGGCCGCGTTGATGCTCCAGCTCGACGCGCAGTTCGACATTGAATTCGCCGGTAACATCTTTGGCCCACGACAGCTGGATGCATTTTTCCGGGTTGTGGCGAATCTCGCCGATGTTCTTGCAGCTTTCCAGGTGCACCACCATGCCCTTGCCGGCGGACAGATGGCCGACAATCGGGTCGCCCGGAATCGGTGTGCAGCATTTGGCGTAGCTCAGCACCAGACCTTCGGTTCCACGAATCGCCAGCGGCCCTTCACTGCTCGGCAGGGCTTCGTTGTTGTCGCTGAGCAGACGGCGCGCGACCACATAAGCCATGCGGTTGCCCAGGCCAATGTCTTCGAGCAGGTCTTCGATCAATTCGAGGCGGTATTCGGTGAGCATCGCCTTGACGCGTTCGGCCGGGATCTTCTCCAGCGAACTGTCGAAACCGTTGAGCACCTTGTTCAGCAGGCGTTCGCCGAGGCTGATGGATTCGGAGCGACGCTGCAGTTTCAGCGCATGGCGAATGTGTGTACGTGCCTTGCCGGTGACTACAAAGTTGAGCCACGCCGGATTCGGCCGGGCGCCGGGAGCGCTGACGATCTCGACCGTGGAGCCGCTTTGCAGCGGTTCGGACAGCGGTGCGAGACGACGGTTGATCCGGCAGGCAATGCAGCTGTTGCCGACGTCGGTGTGTACCGCGTAAGCAAAGTCGACTGCCGTGGAGCCTTTCGGCAGCTCCATGATCCGGCCTTTGGGCGTGAACACGTAGACCTCGTCCGGGAACAGGTCGATCTTCACACTTTCGATGAATTCCAGCGAGTTGCCGGCACGTTGCTGCATTTCCAGCACGCCTTTGACCCATTGGCGGGCGCGGGCGTGGGTGCCTTTCGGCTGCTCGTCACCGCTGGACTTGTACAGCCAATGGGCAGCGATGCCGTTGTTGGCCATCTCTTCCATTTCGCGGGTACGGATCTGGATCTCGATCGGTACGCCGTGCATGCCGAACAGCGTGGTGTGCAGCGACTGATAGCCGTTGGCCTTGGGGATCGCGATGTAATCCTTGAAGCGGCCCGGCAACGGTTTGTACAAATTATGTACAGCGCCCAGCACGCGGTAGCAGGTATCGACCTTGTCGACGATGATCCGGAACGCGTAGACGTCCATGATCTCGTTGAAGGCCCGACGCTTGCCGCGCATTTTCTTGTAGATGCCGTAGAGGTGTTTCTGCCGACCGCTGACTTCGCCCTGGATGCCGTCGATGGCGAGGCAGTGGCCAAGGGACTCTTCGATCTTGTTGACGATTTCCTTGCGGTTGCCCCGGGCGCGCTTGACCGCCTGGTAGATCCGCGCGGAACGCATCGGGTGCATGGCCTTGAAGCCGAGGTCTTCGAATTCGATGCGGATCGCATGCATGCCCAGCCGGTTGGCGATGGGCGCGTAGATTTCGAGGGTTTCCTTGGCGATCCGGCGGCGTTTTTCGCCGGACAGCACTTCCAGCGTGCGCATGTTGTGCAGGCGGTCGGCGAGCTTGACCAGGATCACGCGAATGTCGCGCGCCATGGCCATGGCCATTTTCTGGAAGTTTTCGGCTTGGGCTTCGGCCTTGGTCTCGAAATTCATCTGGGTCAGTTTGCTGACCCCGTCGACCAGTTCAGCCACGGTTTCACCGAACTGCGCTTGCAGCGCTTCCTTGGCGATACCGGTGTCTTCGATCACGTCATGCAGCATCGCGGCCATCAGGCTCTGATGATCCATGTGCATGTCGGCAAGAATATTGGCCACGGCAAGAGGATGCGTGACATACGCCTCGCCGCTGCGCCGGCGTTGACCGTCATGGGCTTGTTCGGCGTAGAAATACGCTCGGCGAACCAGGTTGACCTGGTCATTGCCGAGGTAGGTCGATAAGCGATCGGCGAGGGCGTCTATGCTCGGCATGATAATTCCTGCCGCAAGCTGTGATCCCGCGCCGTGCTACGTCGACCAGGCATAGGCTTAGACGGCCTCGTTGGACTCGTCCTCGAACGCTGCGAACAGCGGCTCGTCCTGGACGATTTCCTGCTCGGCGATGAACTCGTAGCTCATCAGGCCTTCAGCGATTTCACGCAGCGCTACAACGGTAGGCTTGTCGTTTTCCCACTGAACCAGTGGCTCTTTGCCGCCGGTGGCCAGTTGACGGGCACGTTTGGTAGAGAGCATGACCAGCTCAAAACGGTTTTCCACGTGGTTCAGGCAGTCTTCAACGGTTACGCGGGCCATGGTATTCCTCGGAGCGAATGCAATATGCGCGCTGCCCGGTTGGGCGAGCGGACTCAACAGTTTAAAAAATCACCAGCGATTAGGGAAGCGCTGATTTTTTAACCAGGCTCTTCAACGCGCTGCAAGTGCCAATGTAAAGCGCTTGCAGGCGTTTTGGGAAGTGCTGATTAACCAAGCAATTCGGCCAGCAATTTGCCGTGAAGCTGCTGCTGGCGCTTCTGAATGAGCTGATTGGCGCGGAAAATTGCCTTCAGATCATCCAGCGCGTGAGCGAAATCGTCGTTGATGATCAGGTAGTCATAGTCGACGTAGTGGCTCATTTCGCTGACCGCTTCACGCATGCGGCCGTCGATGATCTCGTCGCTGTCCTGGCCACGGTTGGTCAGGCGCGAATGCAGCGCTTGCAGCGAGGGCGGCAGAATGAAGATCGAACGCGCCTGCGGCATCAGCTTGCGCACTTGCTCGGCGCCTTGCCAGTCGATTTCCAGAATCAGGTCGTGGCCGGCATCGAGGGTTTGCTGCAGGTGGCTTTGCGAGGTGCCGTAGAGGTTGCCGAAAACTTCGGCGCGCTCAAGAAAATCGCCGTGTTCGCCCATCTTCACAAACGCTTCGCGCGTCACGAAGTGGTAGTTCACGCCGTCGACTTCGCCCGGGCGCATGGCGCGCGTGGTGTGCGAAACCGAAACGCGGATCTCCGCGTTGGCGTCGGTCAAAGCCTTGACCAGACTGCTCTTGCCCGCGCCCGAGGGGGCGGAAATGATGTACAGGGTGCCGGTGCTGTGGGTCATGTCGGGGTTGCCTTACTCAATATTCTGCACTTGTTCGCGCATCTGCTCGATCAACACCTTGAGGTTGACGGCGGCTTGGGTGCTGCGCGGATCGAAGGCCTTGGAGCCCAGTGTGTTGGCTTCGCGGTTGAGCTCCTGCATCAGGAAGTCGAGGCGACGCCCGGCGGCTCCGCCGGACTTGAGCACGCGGCGGACTTCGATGATGTGGGTGCTCAGGCGATCCAGTTCTTCAGCCACGTCGCTCTTTTGCGCGAGCATGACCATTTCCTGCTCCAGACGCTGCGGATCCAGCTCGGCTTTCATGTCGGTGAAACGGTCGAGGACTTTCTGGCGCTGGGTTGCAAGCATTTGCGGCACCAGCTCACGCAGGGTCACGACGTCTTCTTCGATAGAGGTCAGACGCTCGTTGATCAAACGTGCCAACTCCGCGCCTTCGCGCTCGCGGCCAGCCTTCAGCTCTTTCAGACCTTGATTGAACAGCGCCAGCGCCTCGGCGTTCAACGCCTGTGGATCCGTCGCATCACCGACCAGCACGCCGGGCCAGGCCAGCACTTCCAGCGGGTTCAGTGCTGCCGGGTTCTTGATCAGGCCGGCGATGGTTTCGGCGGCGGCGACCAGTTGCGCGGCGCGCTCGCGATCAACTTGCAGCGCCTTGCCGGTGCTTTCTTCAGTGAAGCGCAACGTGCACTCCAGTTTTCCCCGCGACAGGCCCTGACGCAGTGCTTCGCGCACTGCGCCTTCGAGGTCGCGAAACGATTCCGGCAGACGCAGGTGCGGTTCCAGATAGCGGCTGTTGACCGAGCGCAGTTCCCAACTCAGGGTGCCCTGGGCGCCGGCTTTCTCGACGCGGGCGAAGGCGGTCATGCTGTGCACCATGGCGGTAACCTCGCAATGCAGATCGGCGCGAAACCATGGTTCCGCAAGCGCGATATCAATGAATTCATGCCGACTGGCAGCAAAGGCGCAGGATTGTAGCGCAGTGCGGCGAATGCGCCCAAACACACGGTGTGACAAAGGGCTGCAGCCCGTCGGTAATGCGTGTGTCAGGTGGCTCGGTCGGCAGTCGGCATTTTTAACAAGTGCCCAGTTGCGGTGCGCCGCTCTATAATGCTCGGCAGTTTTCCGTCCCCCGTACAGGTATTCCCTATGAAACGTCCAAGTGGTCGCGCTGCCGATCAGCTCCGCTCGATCCGCATTACCCGCAACTACACCAAACACGCCGAGGGATCTGTACTGGTCGAATTCGGTGATACCAAAGTCATCTGCACCGTCAGCGTGGAAAACGGCGTGCCGCGTTTCCTCAAAGGTCAGGGTAAGGGTTGGTTGACTGCCGAGTACGGCATGCTGCCGCGCGCCACCGGCGAGCGTAACCAGCGCGAAGCCAGCCGTGGCAAGCAGGGCGGTCGCACCCTGGAAATCCAGCGTCTGATCGGCCGCTCGTTGCGCGCGGCGCTGGACATGTCCAAGCTGGGCGACGTCACGCTGTACGTCGACTGCGACGTGATCCAGGCTGACGGCGGTACTCGCACCGCGTCGATCACCGGCGCGATGGTTGCGCTGGTCGATGCGCTGAAAGTGATCAAGAAGCGTGGCGGCCTGAAAGGCGGTGATCCACTCAAACAAATGATCGGCGCAGTGTCCGTCGGCATGTATCAGGGCGAAGCGGTACTGGATCTGGACTATCTTGAAGACTCCGCTGCCGAGACCGACCTCAACGTCGTGATGACCAGCACCGGTGGTTTCATCGAAGTGCAGGGCACCGCCGAAGGCGCACCGTTCCAGCCTGAAGACCTCAACGCCATGCTGGAACTGGCCAAGCAAGGCATGAACGAAATCTTCGAACTGCAAAAATCCGCACTGGCTGACTGAACCGATTCATAACCGCAAGGAGTTCGCGATGAGTGATGAACAAGAGCTGCTGCCCAAGCCGAGCCACGAGGTTCGCCAATGGGCGATGTTTTGTCACTTGTCCGCCTTGCTGGGGATCTGGATTCCGTTCGGCACGTTGATCGGGCCGCTGATCCTGTGGCAGATGAAGCGCGAGACGGACCCGTTCATCGATGCGCAGGGCAAAGAAGCGCTGAATTTTCAGATCACTGTGGCGATTGCTTCGGCGATTTGTTTCCTGCTGATGGTGCTGATTATTGGCTTCTTCCTGTTTGGCCTGTTGGCCATTGGCGCGCTGATCTTGACGATCATTGCCGGTGTGAAGGCTAACGAAGGGTTTCCGTATCGTTATCCGTTTACCTGGCGGTTGGTCAAATAGATAACTTGATCGCCGTTCGCAATGATTAAAAAAATGCCCTGAAATGTCAGGGCATTTTTATTTCTACAACTAAGATTTCCGACTTTTGTATGTAGGATTTTTCTGGTGGCGATGATTGGTAGTTTGGGTTATCTATAAACTCCAAAGTTACATATTTAGTCACAACTGCAAGCCTCAGTGCTTGCCAAGGCCCTTGGCAACGGCTTTTGACGGTTGTTAAAGTTGCCAGGCGTTATATTTCTCCTGAAATATTTCGACATGTTCAAGCCATCGAAGGTTCTTGAATTTCATAGTAATCAGTGTTGAGACAATCAGCCGGTTCATGAGGCGTGTCCAGGTAAAAAGTTCGCCTCTGAATAATTAGCCAAAATGATCCCAATGATTCAGCTTGATTTTTACGGAACGCTAGTGGCCGCCTCCTTGGTACTTCTGCTGGGGCGCGGACTTGTTACACGTGTTGGTTTCATGCGTAGTTACAATATTCCTGAGCCGGTAGCGGGTGGCCTGTTGGTTGCCTTGATTTTATTGCTGCTACGAACATTCGATATTGAAGTGCGCTTCGATACTTCCCTTCAAGCGCCTTTGATGCTGGCCTTTTTTGCCACCATCGGTTTGAGTGCGGACTTTGCCAGCCTGAAGAGAGGCGGGCGCATCGTGGGGATATTCCTGCTGGCAGTCACCGGGCTGTTGGTGGTGCAGAATGCGATGGGTATCGGCTTGGCCACCCTGCTTGGGCTCGACCCTTTGATGGGGCTGTTGACAGGCTCGATTACCCTGGCGGGCGGTCACGGTACCGGTGCGGCATGGGGGACGGTGTTCAGCGAGAAGTACGGTCTGGCTTCCGCCTCCGAGCTGGCAATGGCCTCCGCGACGTTCGGTCTGGTGCTGGGTGGGTTGATCGGAGGACCAGTTGCTCGTTTGCTGATCAAGCGCGTGACAGTGCACGGCTGCAATCAACAGGAAGCGCCGCGCCTGCCAAAAGGTTTTGAGCAGCCGAACAAAGAACGCTCGATCACACCGTTTTCGTTCATCGAAACGTTGGCGTTGATTGCCATCAGCCTGTTGGCTGGCAATCTGTTGAATGGCCTGCTGCACGGAACCGCATTCGAGCTGCCGACGTTCGTCTGTGTACTGTTCGTCGGTGTGGTGCTGCGCAACGGCCTTTCAGCACTTGGCCTGTATCAGGTGTTCGAGCGTGAAGTCTCGGTACTCGGTAACGTTAGTCTGTCGTTGTTTTTGGCGATTGCCCTGATGTCACTGAAATTGTGGGATCTGGCGGCCCTGGCCTTGCCGATTTTCATCATTCTGGCGGTGCAGGCACTGGTCATGGCGCTCTTCGCGATCCTCGTGACGTTCCGGGTGATGGGCAGCAACTACGATGCCGCCGTTCTGGCCGCTGGACATTGCGGTTTCGGCCTCGGGGCCACACCAACCGCGATTGCCAACATGCAGGCAGTGACGCAGCGCTACGGCCCCTCGCAGATTGCCTTTTTGGTGGTGCCGATGGTGGGCGCGTTCTTCATCGACATCATCAATGTCATTGTGATCAAGCTGTATCTGGCCCTGCCATTCTTCGCGGCGGTCTGAGTTCGTATTCGTTTCGAGCAGCCGTACAAAAAAATGCCCGTATCTTGCGATACGGGCATTTTTTATCTGCGAATCGACACCTAGATGGTCAGCGTCCAGTCGTAGTCGACGATCAGCGGCGCATGTTGCGAAAACCGTGGCTGACGCGGCAGGCGTGCACTGCGCACGGAGCGCCGCAAGCCCGGGGTCAGGATCTGGTAGTCGAAACGCCAGCCCAGATTGAGCATCTCGGCCTGCTCGTTGTCCGGCCACCAGCTGTACTGGTCGCCTTCACGGCTGACTTCGCGCAAGGCATCGACGTAGCCCATGTTGCCGACAATCTCGTCCATCCAGGCGCGTTCTGGCGCCAGGAAGCCCGGTGATTGCTGGCTGTCGCGCCAGTTTTTGATGTCGAGCTTCTGCTGCGCAACATACAGCGAGCCACAATAAATGTACTCGCGACGTTTGCGTCGCTGTTTGTCCAGGTATTTGCCGAAGTCGTCCATGAGCTTGAACTTCTGGTTCAAGTCCTCATCGCCGTTCATCCCCGAAGGAAACAGCAAGGTGGCAATACTGACTTTGTCGAAATCTGCTTGCAGGTAGCGCCCGTAGCGGTCGGCCGTCTCGAAACCGAGACCGCTGATGACAGCCTTCGGTTGCAACCGCGAATACAAAGCCACGCCACCTTGGGCAGGGACTTCAGCATCGCAGGCATAAAGGAAGTAGCCATCCAGTTGGAAGGCTGGGTCATCCAGTTCAAAGGCGGAGGCACGGGTGTCCTGCAGGCAGATGACGTCGGCATTCTGAGCTTGCAGCCAACTGAGCAAACCGCGCTCGACTGCCGCCTGAATACCATTGACGTTCACACTGATGATCCGCATAAATGGCCCCAAAAATCGCGTGCGTGTATGATACACGGCGTCAAGCTAATTAGCTAAATCCGTGGTATTTGGGGTTTTTTTCATGCAAGCGTATCAGCGCGATTTCATTCGTTTTGCCATCGATCGCGGCGTTTTGCGCTTCGGTGAGTTCACCCTGAAGTCCGGGCGCACCAGTCCTTACTTCTTCAACGCCGGCCTGTTCAACTCGGGTTCGGCCCTGGCGCAGCTGGGGCGTTTCTACGCTGCAGCCATTGCCGAGAGCGGCATTCCTTTCGACGTTCTGTTTGGCCCGGCCTACAAAGGCATCCCGTTGGCAGCGACCACAGCTGTGGCGCTGGCCGAGCATCACGACCGTGACCTGCCATGGTGCTTCAACCGTAAGGAAGCCAAGGCTCACGGCGAAGGTGGCAGCCTGGTCGGCGCGCCGCTGACCGGCGATGTGTTGATCATCGACGACGTGATCACCGCAGGTACCGCGATCCGCGAAGTGATGCAGATCATCGCTTCCCAGGACGGCGCCAAGGCCGCTGGAGTGCTGATTGCCCTGAACCGTCAGGAGCGTGGCAACGGTGAGTTGTCGGCGATCCAGGAAGTCGAGCGTGACTTCGGTATCCCGGTGATCAGCATTGTTTCGCTGAATCAGGTGCTGGAATTCCTCGCCGATGATCCGCAGCTCAAGCAGCACTTGCCGGCGGTGGAAGCGTACCGCGCCCAGTTCGGCGTCTGATACGACATCATTCTGTAGGAGCTGCCGAAGGCTGCGATCTTTTGATCTTAAAAAACAAAATCAAAAGATCGCAGCCTTCGGCAGCTCCTACAGGGGATTCGACTTAACGCAGGTTTCGCCATTTTCTGATCAGTTTCACGGTTAATCCCGCATTGATCAGCGCAAATGCCAGCAGCGCCAGTACCACCATCACGTACAACGTCCGATCCACATCAAAATCCCACAGATCCAGTTTGCTGCTGCGGACAATGCCTACAGCGGCCGGAAGATTGACGTAAAACAACGCCACAAACGCGCACGTCAGCGGCAGCGCCCGCGAATAAAACGCCGTCCGTACTTTCCCTCGACTGCGTTTTCGGTTCAGCGGCCCCGACTGGTATTCATCCAGCGCCAAAGCTTCGCTGAGCGCTGGCCACGCCAGATTGAACAGGAAGGTGGTCAGGGTCAGCAGCAAACCACTGACCGCGACGATGTCATTGAACGGCATTGAGCCCCAGCGTCGTGCAGAGTAAGGCGTGGCTATCCTCGCTGATCTCGAACTGCCCGGCGCTGCCCTTACGTTTGGTGATGGGTTTGAAAGTGGGCTCGTTCTGAGTGATCAGCATGTTCAGCTCATCGCGAATCACATCCGAACTGATGACCACCAAAAACACGGTTTGCGCGCGTTCGGCCGTCTCGATCACCGCACGCATGCTGTGTTGCAGGATGTCGTCGAGCTGGTTACGAAAGCGTGACACGGTGTTTTTCAACAGGGTTTTGCTTTGGCTTTGGGTTAGCTGAAAGATCGTCGAGATCTGCGATTCGGTCGGCAATGTTTGCCCGAAGTAGCTCTGAATCAGGTAGAGCAGACGATCCTGCTTGGCCTCGTCAGCCCGGCTGGGCATGCCGCCTTCGACCAGCATTTTCAGGTATTCGGTCAGGCTGGCCTTGGCAATGCGCTGCAAGGCGTGGGTGATTTCAGCGTCGCCAATGCGCAAGGTTTTCTTGACCGGTTCCTTTTGTTCCAGCTCGAAAGCGGCGGCATCAATCGTGAACGAGATCTGCATGGCTCAGGCGCTCCGAGTTATTTTTCGCTGGTTTGCGGGTATGGATCCTGTGGCGCATCGCCTTGGCCGCTGAGGACTTTCCAGCCCTTGAGCGGGTGCGAGGCTTCCGTGAAGTCGGGGCAGGGCGGCATCGATTTTTGCGAAGGGCCTGAATACTCTCGGCCGCAGTCCACGCAGGCGTAGGTGCCAGCCGAAATGTCACTGCCGTAAGGAACGCTGTCTTTTTGCATGGGTAAATCTCCGGTGGATGAAGGGAAGATCCTAGGGAGATTTGTTAGGAGAGAATGTCGGACGTTTCGCTGAGTTGTGTCGGACGTGTCTTGCGCGCATAAAAAAGATCGCAGACTTCGTCAGCTCCTACAGAAATTTCATACAAACGAAATTCGCTTATGTAGGAGCTGCCGCAGGCTGCGATCTTTTGCTTTCAGCAATTACCGATCAAGGACGCTTGCGATTACTAATCAACGTACCCACACCAGTGTCAGTGAAGATTTCCAGCAGGATCGCGTTTGGCACGCGACCGTCGATGATCAGCGAGCTGCCCACGCCGCCCTGAACTGCTTCCAGCGCGCAACGGATTTTCGGCAGCATGCCGCCGTAGATAGTGCCGTCGGCGATCAGGTCGTCGACTTGCTGGGTGCTCAGGCCGGTCAACACAGTGCCCGACTTGTCCATCAGGCCGGCGATGTTGGTCAACAGCATCAGCTTTTCGGCTTTCAGCGCTTCGGCAACTTTGCCAGCCACCAGGTCGGCGTTGATGTTGTACGACTCGCCGTTGGCGCCGACGCCGATCGGCGCGATCACCGGGATGAAATCACCTTTGACCAACAGGTTGAGCAAGTCGGTGTTGATCCCGATGACTTCGCCAACGTGGCCGATGTCGATGATTTCCGGCTGGGTCATCTCCGGGGTCTGGCGGGTGACGGTGAGCTTCTTCGCACGAATCAGCTCGGCGTCTTTACCGGTCAGGCCGATGGCGCTGCCGCCGTGGCGGTTGATCAGGTTGACGATGCTTTTGTTGACCTGGCCGCCCAAGACCATTTCCACCACGTCCATGGTCGCCGCGTCGGTGACGCGCATGCCATCGACGAAGTGGCTCTCGATCGACAGGCGCTTGAGCAGATCACCGATCTGCGGGCCGCCACCGTGCACGACCACCGGGTTGATGCCCACGGCTTTCATCAGCACGATGTCGCGGGCGAAGCCGGTTTTCAGCTCCTCGCTTTCCATCGCGTTGCCGCCGTATTTGATCACCAGGGTCTTGCCGACATAACGTCGGATGTAAGGCAGCGCTTCGGACAGGACCTTGGCAGTGTTGGCGGCGGCATCGCGTTCGAGGGTCATTCAGGGCTCCGGGTGGATCAGAACGGTAGTTGGAGATCAGGTGCAACGCGTTTCAGTTGGGCGTGGAACACATCCTTGATACGTTGCAATTCAGCCTCGTCATCGGCCTCGAAGCGCAGCACCAGCACCGGTGTGGTGTTGGAGGCGCGCACCAGGCCCCAGCCTTTGGCGTAATCGACTCGCACACCGTCAATGGTGGTCAGGTCAGCGCCTGGACCCCACTGTGCGTCGTGCAGTGCATCAATGATGCTGAATTTGCTCTCTTCGGTCACATGGATATTGATTTCCGGCGTAGAAATATCGTTCGGGAAGGTCGCAAACAGCTCTTCCGCGGTGGATTTTTCCTTGCTGAGGATTTCCAGCAGCCGTGCGGCGCTGTAAATGCCATCGTCGAAACCGAACCAGCGTTCCTTGAAAAAGATGTGCCCGCTCATTTCACCGGCCAACAGGGCGCCGGATTGTTTCATTTTCTTTTTGATCAACGAATGACCGGTCTTCCACATTAGCGGCCGACCACCGTATTCCTTGATCAGCGGCACCAGACGACGGGTGCAT
>RRZU011354639.1_pt1 | contig 11780 bp, 10 predicted proteins | sample 2165561 | NCBI WGS metagenome assembly RRZU01 (sample SAMN10456909, study PRJNA506462) | wastewater metagenome | isolation source: wastewater sludge | place: USA: Moscow, Idaho | reverse complement strand
GGTTGAGGGTCTTGACGCGCTCGGCCTCGGGTACGTCCGCGACGCGCTCCTCGACATCGGCGATGGTGTCCGCGTAGAAGTCGTTGAAGTCGGCTGCCTTCTCCGGTGCGTCGCCGCCCAGAATCTCGCCCACCAGCGTGATGACGGACATCATTTCGTCCGGCGTGCCGAACTTGTCAATGGTGACGACGACGATGCCGGCGGCGTTGAGCTGATCTGTCACTTCATCTGTGAAGTTGGGTCCGTAGACCACCTGGGTGCCCGCCGCGATGAGCTCCTCGACGTTCGAGGGATCGCGGTGGTCGGGGTTGGCATCAGGCCAGACATCGTGGAACAGGCCCTCGCTCAGGCTCGGGATCGCGGCGACGAGCTTGTCCTCGCCACCAACCACGGTCGTGATGTGCCCGAAGGCGCCGATGGTGGCGGCGACGCGCTCAACGTTGGCCGGGATCTCGATCTCGTTGCCATACTGATCCGTGATGATGCGGGTGGTTGCCTCGGCGGTGGCGGAGGCGGTGGCCGAGGCGCTCGCGGACGAGGAGTCCGTGGTTGCATCGGGGGTTGATGAACATCCTGCGAGCAGCGCGACAGGCAGCAGTGCGGCCGCGACGGTGCTCAGAAAGCGTTTTGCCTTCATGGGTTTCCTTCCTCAAAGGATTGGGTGTTTTTGGTGGACAAAACTGGATAGCAGTAGCTGACGTGGTCGAACTCGGAGGTGGCGACGCGCACGGGGACGCCATAGGCCGCGCTGAGGTTCTCCTCGGTGAGTACCTCGTGGACCGGGCCGCGCTGGATGGACGAGGGGCCGGTGATGAGGGCGGCGTCGGCGTCGCACAGGAAGGCGTGATCCGGGGCGTGGGTGGTCATGACGACCCCGATGCCCGACTCCGCGAGCCGCACGACCTGATCGAGTACGCGCACCTGGTTGCCGAAATCCAGAGCGGCGGTGGGTTCGTCGAGCATGATGAAGGTCGGTTCCTGGGCGAGAGCCCGGGCGATCATGACCATCTGCCGTTCGCCGCCGGACAGGGAGGTGAAGGAGCGGGTGGCGAGCCGGGTGGCGCCGATGGCGTCCAGCGCGGCCATGGCCGCTTCGCGATCCTGGCGCCCTGGGGCTCCGAAGCTTCCGATACGGGCGGTGCGGCCCATGAGAACCACGTCGATCGCCTTGAATGCGAACGGGGTCTGCTGGCTCTGTGGGACGTAGCCGACGAGCCGGGCAATGTCCGGGCGTGAGAGATCGGCCAAGCTCTGTGTGCCAATGCGAACCCGACCGCCCATGGCCGGGAGAAGCCCAAGCATGGTCTTGAAGAGAGTTGTTTTTCCGACGCCGTTCGGTCCCAGCAGGCAGAGGATTGTTCCGGGGTCGATGGTGAGGTTCACGTTCTTGATGACTACCCGCGATCCGTATCCGCCGGTGAGGTTGTCGACGGCGAGGCTTGGAGGGCCGGTGGGTGTGGAGGCGGCTAGTCCAGTGGTGCTGAACGAGGAGCTGGCGGACGCAGCGCCCGTGCGGTCTACTCTGCCCATGCGCGCTGCCCCTTGAAGAGGAGATGCAGGAAGATCGGGGCGCCGATCAGCGAGGTGACGATGCTGAGCGGAATCTCACCGGCGGTGGCGGCCCGGGCGACGTCGTCGACCCCGAGCATGAAACAGCCCCCGAGAACCATCGAGCAGGGCAGTAGGGCCATGTAGTTTGGGCCCACGAGGAAGCGACACATGTGGGGGATGACGAGGCCCACCCAGCCGATGACGCCGCACAGCGCGACCGTGGTGGCGGTGAGGAGTGTGGCGGCGATGATGACGGTGAGGCGGACTCGTGTGGTGTTGACGCCGAGCGCGCGAGCCTCTTCCTCCCCGAAGGACATGACGTTGAGCTTCCAGCGCAGCATCATGAGCGGGATGGCGCCGAGCAGGAACACGGCGGTCATGATGGCGAGGTTCTGAGCGCTGCCGCTGCGGGCGAAGCTACCCATGAGCCAAAAGGTGATCTCGGGGAGCTTGGTCTCCGGTGGGGCGAGGTACTTGGTGAGCGAGGTGATGGCTGATGCCAGAGATGAGATGACGATTCCTGACAGGACCATGACGAGCAGGCCGCCGCCACTGGTCTTGGTGACGGCGGTGCTCACGCCGACGACGAGGATCACGGCAGCGAGCCCAGCGACGAACGACAGCAGCTGGATCACCGGATTCGACAGGGAGAGGAGGATTCCGATGCAGGCTCCCACGCTGGCACCCGAGGCGACTCCGAGCAGGTCTGGGGAGACCATAGGGTTGCGGAAGAGGCCCTGGAACGCTGCGCCCGCGGCTGCGAGGGCGGCGCCGGCGACGATGGCGAGGCCGATGCGGGGCAGGCGAACGTTGAACAGCACGGCCGCCGTCTGATCCAAGTCGGGGAGGGTTCCCGCGATGGACTCCTTGACCACGCGAATCGCTTCCGAGGGCGCAACACTGTAGCGGCCTATCTGCAGGGAAACGATGACCGTGACGAAAAGTAGCACGATGAGCCCGATGAGAACGAGGGTCTCGCGCTCGAGATGACGAAACCGGAAGCGGTGGGGGGAGGGGTGATGTGTTGTGGAGAAGGGTACGTCCACTTCGTCACGCTGCCGAACATCCGTATCCACGTCACTCCCTCGTGATTATCTCCGCATGTGCGGATATGTTGAGAAAGTTTACACGGCGGATGAGGATTTTAATCCAGAACTCGAGGGTAAAGTGATCGAGCTTACGCGAGGTGGAAGGGTGCGTTTGCGCTGCTGAGGGAGGCGCGGCGCGGCTGGGAAGCCATGGATGGCAGCAATGCTGAAGGTGCGGTGATGGTGTGGCACGGAGCCCCCGGTGCTCAAAGCTGCTGACTTCGAGTCCGAGGGCCTTCATTGGTGCGTATCGAAATGGTCAGGATTGAGAACTACGAGCGCCGGTTCTGTCCAGAGTCCGCGAAACGTGATCCAGCCATTCATCTCGAGGAAGTTCGGCGACGTTGGTGTGGTGCCAGCTGTGTCCCTCTGAGGGAGCGAGTGCATCGATTCTCAAGTGGGCTCCGTCGGAACCGGGAACGGCGTCGAAGTACTCGTTCCGATAGGTGGCCGGGGGCCTGCCGTGTTGTGACGTCGGCAGTGTTTCCAGAAGACCGGGTTCGCCAACTCCGAGAACAAAGGGAAAGGAAGGGGCGAATGCCTTTCTCCCCAGATATGTCGTGAAGAACGGTTGGCGCACTGCTTCCAGAAGCCTGCTGAAGTGCTCACTGTTCCGAATCTCAACGAGAAACTCTGCATCGGCAAGGTACGTTCGATTCACGATCGAGGTTTTGTTCTGACCATCGGGTGTGAAATGGGCTCGTTTGCTCCACCTCTTTCCGAACGTCAGCAAATATGCTCGTTGTTGGTACCTCAGATCCTCATCGCGCGGATTGATCGTTTGATATTCGTCAATGCGGCTTCCCGGACGATCGGAGCGTACTGTCAGCGTCACCGAGTGGATCCACTCTTCCCACTGGTCCTGAGGCCAGCCCAGTGCTGCCGCGAGCAGGCCTTCCAGGCCGGACCTCGTGGGGCGAGGTTCGGTTCTCACGACGTTTCCCGTGACGCGTGGTCCAGCCCAGGACTGCAGCGGTCCGGCGAGCCGAATGTAAAGCGAATCAGTCATCGTCATCTGCCAGAATCCAGTCCACGACGGTTCCGATGAAGTCGTCGAGCGGCGTGGGCTCGAGCCCAAAGCCCGCGAGGAGGTCGGAGTCAGCTGTGCCGGACAATGCCGCGACTTCTCCGAAGTTGCCCGGGTCAAACCTTCTGGCCGCCTCGCGCTGCGAGATGAGCCGTTCGATTGACTTGGTGGCGTAGCCGCCTTCTCTTCCGGCAGGAACGGGCGTTTCGAAATCATAGGCCGTTCTGTAGCGCTGTTCTTCCGCAAGGACCACCAGCGGATAGGTGTATGGGGCGGTTCCGTGTTCCTTGCCGCGGGGGAGCTTGTAGATGACCGACCGAACCAGGTCCGACAGCACGGCCCGTGCATCATCCTTCTGCAGGCCCGTCCAGGAGCGGCGAAGTTGATCCTTGTCGATTGTCGCGGTCTGGTACATGACAGCGGTGGTGTAGGCAGAGATGCCAAGGAAGGTTGCCCCCTTGCCTTGCTTCTCTGAAGGACTGTCATCCACGGTGGAGAAATAGTCCATTTCGATGAGGGCTTGGTGCGTTGACACTGCGGGAGAGACACTCAATGCGGCCTCAGTGCCCAAGTCTTGCTTCTGTGCAAACATCCTCCCGAAGGATGCGATGGCGAGGGCGCCAGTCTTCCCAGGTAGGATGAAGTCCTCTTCGGAACTGTTCGCGACGTTGACTGCTGCGAGCTCCAGCTCCTCGTAAGAGATCCAGGCCGAGCGTCCAGCCTCGCCCTCGGTAGCCTCCTTCTTGGTGAGGGCTCCTATCAGTTTTCTTGCGGCCTTGAGTGCCTCGTTCGAATCGAGCGCGGAGTTGATTTCCTGAGCGCGCGCCGATACCAGCTCGGCAAGATTTGCGGACCTGATTGAGCGATCCAGCGAGTTCTCTTCGTAATCGACTCGTATGGCGCGCTTGATGGACTGCGATGAGAGCATCGCTCGGAGCACACCGCCTTGGTTGATGCGCTTCGGGGTTCCGGTGTCATCTCGATTCAGATTGTTGTAGGGAATCGACGAGAGCTTATGGATGGTCAAGTTCTTGGGCATTTTTGGTCCTTTCGACAGACGGGCAGGATGAGGAATGAAGTTCAGTCTGACTGTTCGATGGTCTCAGGGCTGGAACGGCTGAAGGCTCCGGAGTAGAAGTCGCGTTGCACCGAGCGCCTGACGGCGAGAGCTTCAGGCGAGATGCCGTTTCCCCAACCGAGGAGCAGCCGAGTCAGTCGGAAATAGTCCACAGGAATAGGGCGGTCAAGTGTTTCCCCAATCGTCAGGAGCCGGTCAATCGCAAGAGTGGCATCGTCAAGGGGCAACTGTGAAAGCGTTGAGATTCTCTGCGAGAAGACATCGGCCATTGCTGGGTCCGGAAAAGGTTGATCGGCAGCGATTCTCATCCCGGCGTTGGTTGCCCTAAGGAATGACATCTGGGCAAAGGTTCTCCCCAAGGGCAGGGACCCGTCTTGGGGAGACGCAGGGAGCTTGGTGTGTGACGCCGTGATCGCGGCGGCGCGCAGAAGGGGTTGCTCCTGCCACTTCTTCTGCGCATACGGCAGTACGTGAGGATATGCGTAATGCTCTGTTGTGTTGACCAGTCCCCGCGACACGTGGGAGCGGAAGGAACGATCCTCATCCCGGGTACGGATGATTCTGTTGATGAGTTGATGCCACGCGGGCTTGGGGTGAGTCGTCATGCTGATTGATCCTCTCCAACCTTCTCGCTTTGGATGTTGTGATTGACGAACCGCGAAACATGGTTCCAGACATATGAAGCTTGTTGTTCGAGCTGGGAGTAATGCGGAGCGATGGTTTCGTCAAAGGCTCTCATCGCAGCCGCGCCGACGACGTCCAGAGTCGCGTCCAATACGTAGCCGGTTGCGTCGATTTCCTTGAGCGCTTCCTCAAACACCTCACTGACGTGACGCCAGAAGCTGGTAGATGCGTCAAGTCGTCGGTGCTCCAGCTGGTCGAAGGCGATTGGCGTTATCGGGGGTTTCCGTGCCATTTTCTGCTTGTCTCCCGCAGTGAATCTTCTGAACGGCGCGGTGACGTTCCGGTGAAGTCTCTCCATGAGTTCGGCGAACTGAATGACTTCTTGGGCTGTGCGTGGATCTGGTGACCACGTGGTGTGGTTGCCCAAAAGCGTGATGGAGGCTCGAATTGAGGGGCTCGAGGCCGTTCCCCCAATTTGGTGGCGAAGAAACAAAAGGTCTTGGTCCGGGCTAGGACTCCGTAGGGCTGGCAGACGGTAGTTGTGAATGTCGTCAAATTTTCCTTTTGCCAGCCAATCGACGGCGAGAGCTGTTGGATCCTTCCCGATATCCAATCGCTGGGCCTTCCGGATGCCCTTGTCATCTGGGATGTAAAAGTAGAAGGGATCAGCCGTATTTCGATCATCCCACCACGCCTTGCGGCTTTCCTTGGTCGTTCCCATGGACGGCCGATACCAAGACTCGGGGATACCTCCGGAGCGGACGCCCAGCAGCGTTGTTCCGTCCCACACGCAGACGGGAGCGTTTGAGGACCAAGTTTCGGACCACAGGTGCGGCTCGGAATCAGCGGTGCATGATCGTTCACCGGTGCGGTCCGCCCAAGCTGGAAGACTGTAAGCAGCAGCAAATGACTTCGGTGTATTGAGGAACAGTGTCTCGAGAAGCGTGGAGCCATGCCAGAGTACTTCTGTTGCGGTGTTGTCCTTACCCGGAAACCGGAGGCCTGGTGATCCCATTGCACATTTTTGACCGTCGTACGCATTGTTACCCGCGGGGGAGAAATGATGAAAGACGGCCAGTGCCATAACCGCTTCAGGTGCCGCAAGTTCCAGAGCTTCCGGATTGGATCGTTTCCAGAACTCGTTTGCTTGGTCCGGCGGAGTTGTTGGAAAGAGCTTTTTGTTGGGGAAGGCGGTCCCTGCGCCAATGATTCGAGATTTATCCGCCTTGGAACGAGGCTCGAGGGCAGGTTGCTGAAGGAAGGGCTGAACTGGATCGTCAATACTGGCCGTGCTTCCGATGTCATCAAGGATCCTATCGATGGTCTCGGCCCGGATGCCATCCTCAAGCCTGAGATTGTTTCCTTCCCTATGGGCAACCATCGCAAATATCGCCACAAGAATCCTCAGTTGGGAGGATACTTGAAAGGCGGGCCTTGAGAGATCCAGGCCTTTGAGCTCATGAGCTCGAAGAAGGGCTTCTCGTGGCGTAAGGGGACCCTCTGTGGTGGCTATCCACGCAATATCTCGGAGAGCATTGGTGCCCATCTGTGCGCTTCTCCTTCCGAAAGTGTTATTGAGATAGCCTGAGATTACAACAGCTAACAGGTCTTGTAAATAGATCGAATGATGGCTAGTGTTGTGAAACGGGGGGCTCACCCCCGCTGAGGCGGGGAAAGCAGTCTTTCACATACGACTGCAACAGCCAACAGAGAACTACCTCCGCTTTCGCGGAGAACGGCATACCAAACAATAGCGCCTTGAAAACAGAGATGGGAGATGAGCAGCGATGACGTACCTGAGTCTGGTGCCCGTCCATGAAGTCCGAAAGCACCTGAAGGGACGGGACACTCCCGACAATCGCCATCGGGAGGTGATGGACTTGTTCGGTTCCATTGACTCGCCCTCGCCTCGTCAAGCCAAAGACATACTGTTCCGGTTGGACACCATTCCGGGGCAGGCGCCCACCTACCTGATTCGGTCCGAATCCCCCATTGAGCTCCACGTGGACGGGGCCAAGTGGAAGGAGGAGCCGGATACTGTGCCAGCTTCTGGATCGGCAGTACAGTTCCGTATTGCCGTCAATGGAGTCCAGCGAGTCAACCGATCCTCCGCCAGACCCACGCGCTTTGATGACCAACCTCCGGTAGACGAGAATGATCGGACCATTACGACATCCGAGTGGCTTGCCCAGCGGCTATTGGGCGCGCTGAAGGACATCCATATCAACAACCATGTTCGTGAGGTTCTGGGTGCTGATCGTCGAGGGCGTACTGCGGGAAGCAAAGTGATTCAGATCGATACGATAGACGGCATCGCCGTCGTCGATGATGAAGAAGTGCTCCGAGAGAAGCTCATCAAGGGAGTAGGTCGCGCCAAGTCATATGGCTGCGGTCTCCTGACCATCAAGGCAATCTGATGCTGCCTCATCCCGAGATCTGGGGAAAGCAGAAAGGACTTGATGAGCGCTACCCTCTCGCGCTGCACTTGCGAGACAGTGCGGCGGTGGCCCTCGTCCTGTGGGACTCGTGGCTGCGAGACGGTCTGCGGGAGATCTTGTCAGAATCTTTGGGACCGTGTGCCAGAGCAGTCGCCGCGTATGTGGTGGGGTCGCATGATGTGGGAAAGGCCAACTCGGTATTTGCTGGTCAGCACGCTAGTTTTCCTCCGATGATGGCCGCTCCATCGTGGATCGATGAAGTGCGGCAGGAACTCGCTGCCGCGGGCCTGCGGAAGGAAGTTCGCCGGCCCAAAGCCACGGAAATCTTGCGACGCCATGAGCAGGCGTCGGCCTTCTTCATCGACAAGGAAGTCTCGAATCTCAATGAGTCTGCCGCCAAGCACTGGCACTCTTTGGCAGCACTCGGGCACCACGGTGTCTTTGACTTTTCTGTCTCGAGTTGTAAGTGCACTCCCGACCTGCGAATGGGAGCTTGGGGAGACGCCCGTGAGTCCTTCTTGGTTGATCTGCGCGAGGGATTGGGCCTGTCGGAGGCCGATCTTCCTGAAGTACTTGACCCCGTTGCGACAACGCTGCTCTCCGGGCTGACTATTCTTGCCGATCGGATAGCTTCGCGGGAAGATTCCGTCAAGGACTCACAGATGAGGGTCCTGAATGGCCCGTTGAGAGCGGATGATTCGGCAAGTTGGATCGCCCGTCAGTACGAGTGTTTTGTGGGCGTCGTCAGGCAGCAGCTGGGAGTCTACTCACCGATCTCGGAACCGGTTGAGACAATCCTTCAAGGGCGAGATCCTCGTCCGCTGCAAGTCGCTGCTTTGGGAGTTGGTGGAGGCCTCTGGTTTGCAATGGCTGCGACTGGCAGCGGAAAGACTGAAGCCGCTCTGCTGCGTCACTCGGTCGCTGATGAACGGTTGCTTTTCCTTCTCCCCACGCAGGCGACGACCAACGCGATGATGAACCGCATACGTGCTGTATACGAAGGTACGCCCAACATTGCCTCTCTCGCGCACGGATTGGCCAACACGAATGATTTCTATCGGGTGCCGGTTGAAAGTGCTCCCGACGGAGAACTGACCAATGGCCTCTTTCCATCCAAGTTCTTGGAGCATGGCAGCGCCAGATTGTTGGCACCGGTATCGGTAGCGACGGTTGATCAAGCCATCATGGCAGGGCTACCGCTCAAATGGACGGCTCTTAGGCTGCTCGCGCTTGCGAACGCGCACATCGTCATTGATGAGGCGCATACGTTGGATTCATACCAGACGCGACTCGCAGAGAGCTTGCTGTGGTGGCTTGGGCGGACGAACGCTCGTGTGACGGTTCTCAGCGCGACCCTCCCAACTTGGCAGCGTGATGTGTTCACGAGTTCCTATCGCGGAGCGCCTCTCGACGACGGCGTGAAAGTGTCCTTTCCTTCATCGGAATCGGTGGCATCACAGGGCCGCTCCATTGAGAAGCTGTCCATGGAGCCCTATTCCGTCCGGTTCCAGCTGGACAGAGCCTCGGAAAGCGAAGCCGCGCACGTCTCGTGGGCTCGCCAACAGCGTGTGCAATATCCGTGGGCGCGTATTGGGATTCTTGTCAACCAGATTTCGCGAGCCCAAGAGATCGCGGGGGACCTGGACAGTACAGGAGAGAACGTCCTTGCTCTTCATTCACGGATGACTGCCGCCCACCGGAGGTTGATTGAGGGACAGCTTCAGACGGCACTTGGGCCGCAGGGATCGACTGAACCACTCACCGTCGTCGGCACTCAAGCGATGGAAGCATCACTGGACATCGACTTCGATCTTTTCTCGACTGATTTGGCCCCCTCGGCGTCTTTGGTACAGAGGGCTGGTAGAGTCTGGCGTCGTGTTGATCCAACACGAGGGGACCGAGTGCCAAGTTTGAAGATCCCGACCATCAGAGTCGTTCGGAGTTCCGGACATGCCGGATCATTGCCCTACTTGCCTTCTGAAGTGGCTCGCGCGTGGCTGTTCATGACGAAGCACAGCGTGATGAGTTTCCCGCGAGACTTGCAGGACTTTGTCGAAGCCGGTGTGTTCGATTTGGAGAAGTCGCTTGATGAATTGGATCAGGACGGTCTCGACGAACTCGTGGACATTGCCAAGAAGCGGCGCGCAGCGGAGGGCAACAGGAATGATTTGTCCAAGCTGCTGGCGCCAGACGCGTCGATTGCTGACTTTTGCTCGCTCGCGGCGCGTAAGGACAAGGATTGCGATGAGGAGTTCCCGACGACGCGACTCATTGAGAACGAATCTCGGCGAGCCGTGGTATTGGGCGATCCCAGCGAGATCCCAGGAGCTTGGGATAGATCGATGGAAGCACTGCTAGCCGTCGGTGGGAAGGACAAGGAATTGGCGGCAAGAGCTTTGGATGCGGTTGTTCCACTCTCCGGAAGGATCTTGGGAGTGGCGAAGGAACATGGACATGAGTTGTTGCTCGATCGGGGGCCCTTGAAGGGGATGCTGGCGGTCGAGGTGGGATGCGAGTTCCGATACAGCACGCTGGTCGGACTCCAGCTGAGGTAGACACATGGCCTATTCAACCGAGGCTCTGGCCTTCTCGCAGATTCCCCCGAGTCACCAGATTCGCTTGGAGGATCGAGTCTCCTTTGCTTACCTGGAGCGGGCGAACATCGTGCAGGACCGGACGGGAGTCGTTGCCTTGGGGCAGATCGACGGCAAATCGATTCGACGGTCAATTCAGATCCCGGTGGGAGGGATTGCAGTTCTTTCGCTTGGACCGGGAACTACCATCTCTCATTCGGCCATGACGTCATGTACGCGGGCTGGTGCCACGGTTGTCTTCAGCGGTGCTGGTGGTGCTGTTTCATACTCACATGCAACGCCGCTGACAGCTTCTGCCAAATGGGCAATTGCTCAAGCGCGGCTGATCTCAAATGAACGGCACCAACGGCAAGCCGCGTTGGTTCTCTACAAGAAGCAGTTTGGCATCGAGAGCATGCGAGGTGGCACTATTCGGCAGATGCGTGGGCTTGAGGGCCGCACCATGCGCAATAGGTACCAAGAGTTGGCCCGTAAGTACGGCGTGACGGGATTCAGGCGTGATGTCAAGTCTGACGATGCAGTCAATGCGTCGCTGAACGTCATCAATTCCATTCTCTACGGTTGCGCTGCTGCCGCTTGTGCTGCGATATCCGTCAATCCCGCATTGGGAGTGATCCACCGTGGCGATGCTCGATCGTTACTCTTTGACTTGGCTGATCTTTACAAGGCGTCAGTTACGTTGCCCATTTCGTTTGCAGCTTCTCAGAAGGAGAATCCCGTTGAGGAAGCCCGAGGTCAACTGCGAACCGCCATCTACAAAGAGAGGATGCTTGAAGGAATGCTGGAAGCGTTGATGGAGGTTCTCACCCCGCACCTTCCCAGCCGTGATGATGACCGGCTGATTGATGATGCGGGCGACGAAGTCGAGGGACATCGTCAGTATGGAGTTCCCGATGGAAATGAGTGAACACTGATGTTCATCGTTCTTATCTCGACCAACGTGCCCGACCACCTCCGGGGCTATTTGTCACGATTTGCTGTGGAGATTGAAGCCGGCGTCTTTGTGGGGAAGGTTTCAAGAGCGGTTGCGGATCGCCTCTGGGAACGCGGCGTCCAAGCGACGAGCGAGGGTCGGCTCACTCAGATTCGGAGTACATCCGAAGTTGAGCAGGGCTTTGAGATTCGGGTCCATGGAGACGATGCGCCCGAGGTGTGCGAGTTCGATGGTATTCAGCTGGTCGCGCGACGAATACTTGCACGTTCTGAGGCATCTGCGGAATAGAATCGCAGGTGGAATAGTCTGTTCCCCGCGCCAGCGGGGGTAATTCCCCGTGTTGTGGACCGCGGATGATGTGGTTCGACTGTTCCCCGCGCCAGCGGGGGTAATTCCGCGTTGAAGGATGCTGAGAAAGCCTACCGTGACTGTTCCCCGCGCCAGCG
>RRZU010271353.1_pt1 | contig 11780 bp, 11 predicted proteins | sample 2165561 | NCBI WGS metagenome assembly RRZU01 (sample SAMN10456909, study PRJNA506462) | wastewater metagenome | isolation source: wastewater sludge | place: USA: Moscow, Idaho | reverse complement strand
GTAGTCATATCATGGATCGCTTTAAAGATGTCCTAAAGGCAAGCAATCTAAAATCAACGCATCAGCGCTTGGCAATCTTAGATTGTATTGATATGTTTGGGCATGTTGATATTGACACCCTTTATGATGCTATTGTTCGAAAATACCCTACAATGTCAAAAGCAACTTTATATCGTAATATCAATGATCTTATTTCATTTCATATTTTAGAAGAAGTTAAACTTCCTCATCCAAAACAGCAATATGAGATTGAAAAAGTGCCTCATGTGCATCTTTTATGCACACAGTGCAGTGCGGTAGAAGATGTTTTTATTGATACAAAGACTCTTTTACAAACTATTGAAATGAAAAGTGGTTTTTCTATTCATAATAGTTTCATGGTGATGAACGGTACATGTAAAACCTGTTCTGATCAGTTTATGGCTAACCAATCGCTTAAAACACCTTTTGTTGCCTCAACACTTTCTTCTAAGTGATCATCGAGTTCTTTTAAAAAATCAAACCCGCTTTGCTTTTCAATTTCATCAATACTCACAATATATTTTTCGAGTTTCTCATGTGATTTGACCGTTTGAGGAATAATGAATGAAAGTGTTTCAATTTTCTCGTTGTCTCGTATTTTGATATAAATTTTATAAAAAGCATGGGGAATTTCAATAGCCGAAGAATGATTGATATATTTTGCTTTTCCATGAAAAAGAGGTCCCGTAAAAACCCATAGTGCTTTCGCATTTGCTGTAAATTGATAGAGCTCTATCTCTTCAAGAGATTGCCATATTTTTTGATTCAACGATGGCTTTTGTGGTGTAATGTTGGTCATTAAAAAAGTCTCTCTTTGCGCTTCTTTACCATAAAGAAGTGCAATGGCATGATTGGGTGCCATGTGTCCCCTATCATAACCACTATGCGTATAATCATCACTTGTAATCAACCAAAAATTTCGCCAATCACGTTTAAAATGATCAGGACGTTTAAGATGTGAAACATTGGTATTGGGGGAAGTTAATTTATACACGACCCATAAAGGATTACTTTTACTGTCTGAATAACCAACCATATACGCATCATTTCGAAAAATACGTGTGAAATGCTCTTTAGAGGAGGGAAGCCCTGCATAAACCATCGTATTTCGTGCATAAAAAAATTCATATGAGTAAAAAAGCCCTCCAAGAAGAAGGGCTAAAAGAAAAATTTTTGGATTTTTGATACAAAGTCTAATAAGCGAAGTTATAAAGTGCTTCTGATTCACTTTAAGCTCTTACATTTTATCTTTAGCAGTAATTCCTATAAGTCGAAGTCCTACACGAAGCGAAAGCGCAACAATAGCAAAAAGCTTTAAAAGTTGATCCTCTTCCACACTTCCGACAACACGGTTTTCATTATAGAACTTATGCAATGAAGCCGCTAAGTTTTTAAGATATTCCGTTACTTTTTGCACTTGTCTTGAGCTAAAAGCATCTTCTAAAACTTCTGGCAGCAAAAGCGCACTAAAAAGAAGATTTTGCGCTTCTTCATTCATGCTAGCTAAGCTCACATTTTTAATATCATTGAGACTTTTACCTGCTTTGGCAAAAATTTGATTAATACGTGCGTGCGCATAGTTGATATAAAAAATAGGATTATTATTATCTTCTTGTTTAAAAATATCGATATCAAATTCTAAATGAGTATCTGATTTTTTGCTCAAAAAAACAAAACGCAGGGCATCGCTACCAATTTCACTGACAACATCACTCATCAAGATAAAATTACCAGCTCGCTTACTCATTTTATAAGGCTCACCGCCCTTAAGGAGTGAAACCATTTGAGCCAAAAGTACTTCTAACTTTGTTTCATCATAACCTAAAAAATTGATAGCTGCTTTAACCCGTGGAATATATCCGTGGTGATCCGCACCCCAAATGTTGATATAATGATCATACCCTCTTTGGAATTTATAGTCATGGTAAATAATATCACCTGCTAAATACGTAGGTCGTCCATCTTCACGTACGACCACACGGTCTTTTTCATCGCCAAGTTCAGTGGAACGAATCCACGTTTTACCCTCTTCTTGATAAGTCTTACCATTTTTGAGAAGCTTTTGGAAACTTACATCCCATTGATCATAGAGTGATTTTTCACTTACAAATTGTTCAAATTCAATGCCAACATCAGCAAGATTAGAGCGAATGAGCTCTAGCATCTTATCTTTACCCCAAGAAGAAAGAAGCTGAATGTTGTTTTCATCTTGAAAAATAGTATCTCCGAGTTCTTTACGAGCGACATGAGCCAAATCAACAATATATTCCCCACGATAGAACTCTTGTGGCCATTCTACTTCAAGACCTAAAATATGCTCACGTCCTGAAAGATAAAGCGAAAGACCTAATAAATCAACCTGATTTCCTGCATCATTGACATAATATTCACTAGTGATTTTATACCCTAGATGCGTACCAATACGATACAACGCATCTCCCATCACCGCACCTCTTGCATGACCTATGTGTAAAGGACCTGTAGGATTTGCACTGACATACTCGAGTAAAATCGTCTCATTATGTTCTTCTTTACCAAAAGCATCTTCATTTTCAAGTGCCCATGAAGCATAATTATCTAAAAATTTTGGACTAAGTTTAAAGTTAATATACCCTTTTAGAGCACTCACTTCTTGAAAAATATCATGAGTATTAAAACGTGCACTTATCTCTTCTGCAATAGCAACGGGAGATTTTCGAAGCTCTTTTGCTAGTGAAAAAGCAAGGGGTGTTGCATAGTGTCCAAAAGAGAGATTGGCAGGCTTTTCTAAAACAAACTCTCTTTGTAGTTCTTGCGTAATTGCATCAATAACCAATTTTTTCAATCGTTACCCTTAAACAGATTTTTTATCATCTGTGACAGGAGTTGCAGGTGTAGCGGTAGGAGCAGCGGTCGTTTCAGACTTCGCTTCGACTTTATCAACATTCGCTGTTGCTTCTTCATCTTCTTTCACTGCTTTTTTAAAGTTTTTAATACCTGAACCAATACCTTTTGCAAGTTCTGGAATCTTTTTTGCTCCAAAAAGCAACACAACGATGAGTAAAATTATCAGCAATTGCTGAACACTTGGACCCATTTTTTCTCCTTTTTATTTGTTTACATGTAAAAATTTTGTCTGCGCATTATAGCATTTTTTTATAAACGAAAGATGAGGCAGTTTTCTAATCGATATTCGCCCACTGACTTAAAAAATCACCACTGTCTATGAGTGTCATTTTAGTGCGTGAAGCACGAGCAACGCATAAAAGTTGCATGAGTGTCTTTTCAAAATCATCATTAATCAGCAAAAAGTCATACTCTCTCATACGAGTCATCTCTGAAACAGCATTAAGCAATCGTTTATGTATGACTTGTGATGAATCAGTTCCGCGCTTATCCAGTCTATCTTTAAGGCTTTTTTGATCCGGTGTCGTGATAAAAACAGACGTAATAAAATTGCCTAATTTTTCACGCGCAATTTTATGACCTTGTACATCAATGTCACAGATGACCAACTTTCCCTCATGAAGCTCTTTTAGAATTGGCTTTAAGGAAGTTCCATAATAGTTATCGTGCACTTTTGCCCACTCTAAAAAAAATCCTGCATCGATATCTTGTTCAAATTCATCTTTTGAAATAAAGTGGTAATTAATACCATCCACTTCTCCCTCTCTTGGAGCTCGTGTTGTGCTAGAAATTGAAAAATAGGTATCAGGAATTTGTGTCAATACCTCTTTCATTAAAGAACTCTTTCCTGAACCACTAGGACCTGAAATGACTAAAATATTACCTTTCACAGCTAGTTTTTCTCATCAAAAGTAATGGAAATATTAATGCGCATTCCTTTAAGAGCCTCGCGTAAAATATCGCTTTGGGCAAGCCCTGAGAGGCTACGAGCAATCGTGTTTTCTATCTCACCGCGAATGATGGCTACATCTTCATCTTTTTTCATAGGTGTTTCTTGGCTTTCTTCAACCTCTTCACCAAAAGCACGTTTGATGGCATTTTCATTCAAATCATCCAACGAGTCAAAATCACTTGAATGCACTTGAGATAAAACTGCAATCTCATCGTCCATAGCCATTTCTAATTCTTCTTCGATTTTTTCTTCAATATCCTCTTCAAAATCATCTATCATTTCTTCTTGTGTTGGGATAATCAGTTCTTCCTCTTCTAATCCAACATCTTCTGCTTCTAAGCTATCTTCATCGATCTCTTCAAAAGAAAGCTCTTCTTTGTTATCTTCTAATGCGTTTTGCGTAAAAATATCATCCAAAGCAAATTCTTTTTCATCATCACCATCTTCAATTCTAAGAGCTGTTTCTTGAAATAAAAGATCGCTATTGTCTTCTTCTACAGCATCTTCGTCTAAAGGCTCTGCCCCTGATACCTCAAAAGCACTTTCTAAATCAAGAGATTCCTCTTCACTCTCATCTAAAAGTTGTTTCACTTCATTAATCTCATCTTTATCCAAGATCGATGTTGCATTAAATGCTTCTTCGATTTTCTCTTCTGCCTCAGGAGATGAAGCATTCATAGCTATCGTTTCTTCAGAGATAAAAATATCATCATCCTCACTGTTTTCATCATTGACTTCTTTACGCATGAAAGGCATCGTAAGGTCTTCTTCATGTACATCTAAATCAAATGTTGGCAAATCTAAAGTATCATCTTCCTCTTGCATCTCAGGCATATCCATCGAAATATCTTCTTCGTTTAAGAGTTCTTCTTTCTCCGATGCAATATCACTTTGAAGAGGAGCTTCCTCTTCAACACCAAAAGGATCGATACCATCAATGTCAAAAGCAGCTACATTTTGAAGAGCCACTTCAGGCTCGTCTTCAGATAAGTCAATCTCTTCTTCAACACTCTTTGACTCTTCTGGCTTTAGGCTGGCTAAAACATTTTTGATTTTTTCCAAAAGAGTTAAAAAATCTGTTGGTAAAAAAGGTTTTTCTAATGCCATATTGGCAAATTCTGGTTTTTTAGAACCACGTTGGCAAATATACAAAACATACTGACAATGGCTCTGTTCACACAGTGTTTCAAGCTCTGCTTCATCGTAACACTCATTATCCACCATAATAAGATCATAGTGATTTAAGGGGACAATCCCATAGTCCTCAAACTCATCCAATTCATAGCCGACTTTATCGACACTTAGTTTGATTAATCTTGAAACTGCGGGGTTATTGTTGAGTAGAAGCAGGCGCATTGTTACTCCTAAGAGAATTTGTAGCTGATTGTAGTATAAAAAAAATTATGATTGCTTTAATGCACAAAAAGAAGGGTCAAATGATTCATTGCCTCCAAAAATTCTTTTTTAAAAATAAGCATCATTGAAGCGAGTGTAGCAACCAAAACAATAAAAGAAACACCTATCTTAATAGGAAATCCCACAACCAAAAGGTTAAATTGTGGCATCGTTTTCATGAGCATTCCAAAGACAACATCCAACAGAAGTGAAAAAGCCACAACGGGGAAAGAGAGGATAAATCCATAGACAAACATACCCGTTACTGCTTTTGCTAAATAGAGCATAATATTTTCTTGAGGGTAAAACGTTCCTAACGGTAAAACGTGCAAGGATTCTGAGATAAATAAGAGCATTTGGTGGTGACCATTGAAGGCTAGGATAATCATCAAACCAATCAAAGAAAGTAATTGCGACATTAATGGAATGGCTGTACTTGTTTGAGGGTCAATAACGTTTGCCATCGTAAATCCCATAATAAACGATATTTGCATGCCTGCAAGTTGCAAAATAGCGAAAACAATACTTAAAAAAAGTCCTGCAACAAATCCTATTAAAAGTTCACTGCAAATCGCTAATGCTAAAAACGTAAGGGTTGGTTTTACATGTAAAGGAGGTAATAAAGGAAATAAAAAAATAACCATAAAAAGAGTAATGGCTGTTTTAAGAGAAATGGGAATATTACCGTGTGAAAAGAAGGGGAAAAAAGCAAAAAGACCACTGAGTCTGGCAAATAAAAGGAAAAAAAGAATAACTTGGTTTTCACCTATCAATGCGATGAGTGATTCCATCTTAAGCCTCCTCTTTTAAACCATCCAGATGCAAATGCCTGACATATGTACACGCTTTTGCTAAATTTTGATTGTGCGTTACCAATAACAAAGCACCATTATTTTCTTCGGTGTATTCAAGTAAAACATCCATCACTTCATGGGCTGTTTTATCATCTAAGTTTCCCGTAGGCTCATCCGCAAAAATAATCTTAGGTTTTTTTGCCAACACTCTTGCAATGGAAACTCTTTGTTGTTGCCCACCTGATAAATCACCAATCTTTTGATGCATTATTTTATCAATACCAAGCTTTTTTAAAAGACGCTCATCCATCACTTCACCGCTGATTAAAGAGGCTAGCTCAACATTTTCATTGGCAAAAAAACCTTTAAAAAGATAGTGAGACTGGAAAATAATACCAACATCATAACGTCTTAAATGCAATCTACTCTCTTCAGTTTGTTGGTAAACATTCTGATTTAAAATGCTCACCATCCCTTGCTTAGGTTTTAACAATGTGGCGCCAATATGCAAAAGTGTTGATTTGCCACAGCCACTCACACCCAAAATTGCCATAGATTCTTTTACATGTAAAGCAATAGAAACATTTTCAAACAAAGGGTATTCAAATGAATGTGCAATATTATCGAGCCGAAGTAAAGGCATTACTGTCCTTTAAAGTGAGAAAGCGGTGAAGAGTACAAAACTCTTCACCTTAATTTAGTAAAACTTATTTAAGTTGCTCTGCAACTTCGCTAGCGAAATCACATGCTTTTTTTTCTAAGCCTTCGCCAAGTTCGAAACGAACATAGCCTACAAGCTCGATTTTACCACCAAGCTCTTTTGCTTTTTCTTCTACCACTTGTGCAATAGTCTTTTTATCGTCCATAACATAGAATTGGCTTAAAAGTGTGTATTGTTGGTCAAGCTGTGTATTATCAGCGATAAATCTTTCCAATTGACCAGGAATGATTTTATCCCAAATTTGCTCAGGCTTACCTTGTGCTTTAAGTTCAGCTTCCATCTCAGCTTTTGCATTTGCTAACACAGCATCTGTTAGTTGAACACGAGAAACAAATAAAGGCATACGCTTCAAAGGTTTTTTCAAACGTGCTAACTCTTCATTTTCTTTTTCAATATCTGCTTTGATACCGATTGTTTCTTGCTCAACAAACGCAGGGTCAAGCTCTGTGTAACTTAAGAAACTTGGCTTCATCGCTGCTGCATGCATACAAAGGTTACGAATAAATTCACCTGCTTTTTGAGCTGTTGCTTCGCTATCACAATTAGCCGCAATTAAAACACCTACACGTCCGTTTGAGTGAACATAACCATTTACAACGCCATTAGCGCCTGCTTTTAATGTTGCAAAACGTCTGACAACGAGGTTCTCACCAATGGTGGCAACTTTAGTTGCGAAATATTCTTCAAATACAGTGCCATTAATGGTTGTTTTCATCAACTCTTCTGTTGTTTCAACATTGGTTGCTTGAATGTGTGCTGTGGTATCTTTGGTTAAGTTGATAAAGCCTTCATTTTTTGCAACGAAGTCTGTCTCAGCGTTGATTTCACTCACCGTTGCCATTTTGAGGCTTGCATCAACATGAACGTTAACCAATCCTTCACTTGCCAATCTGTCAGCTTTCTTAGCCGCCTTACCCAATCCTTTTTCTCTCAAAAGGGCTGTTGCCGCTTCAAAATCACCGTCTGTATCGACAAGTGCTTTTTTACAGTCCATCATACCAGCGCCCGTTGACTCACGTAACTCTTTGACTAAAGCAGCGGTAATTTCAGCCATTATTCGCCTTCCTCTACTGAAAAGTCTTCTTCACTTACCGCTTCATTGATAAGTTCTTTTTTCTCTTCTTCGCTAATTTCAGCTGTTTCTTCAGTTGCTGGAGCATCTTTTGAACGGATTTCATAACCTTCAGTCATCGCCTCACACATCTCTTTACAGAAAAGTTGAATTGAACGAATCGCGTCATCATTTCCTGGAATTGGCAAATCAACAACATCTGGATCACAGTTGGTATCAAGTGGCGCAACAACAGTAATGCCAAGTCTTCTAGCTTCTTGTACAGCAATTTTTTCTTTTACGGTGTCAATAACAAAAATCATATCTGGAAGATTTTTCATATTACGGATACCGCCTAGGTAATCCAAAAGTTTTTCTTTTTTTCTTCTAAGCATCAACGCTTCTTTTTTAGTCAGAAGGTCGATTTGTCCATCTTCTTCCATTTTTTCGATGATGTCAAGTTTACGGATAGATTGTCTGATTGTTTGGTAGTTAGTTAACATTCCGCCTAACCATCTGTGGTTAACGTATGGCATACCGCATTTTTCTGCGTATTCTTTAATGGCTTGGCTTGCTTGTTTTTTTGTACCAACAAAAAGCATTGTTTTGCCCTCTGCTGCTGCATCTTTAACAACATTATACGTGTATCTAAAATAACGTAGTGTTTTTTGTAAGTCTACGATATAGATATTTTTTCGTTCACCGAAGATGAATTTTTTCATCTTTGGGTTCCAACGTCTTGTTTGGTGTCCGAAGTGTACACCACACTCTAATAAGTCTTTCATGGTTACCATGAAGTGCTCCTTTGTTTTGTTTTTGGTTTTGCCTCCACACCCATCAACAGCATAAACTGCAACCGTAAAGGATTGGTGTGTGTGAGATTTGGACGGTGATTATAGTTAAAAAAAGATTAAATTTTGCTTGTTTTTATGCAAAAGTACTCTCTTGAGTTTCTTCTTTTATTTACTTTAAATGAAAAAAATCTTATAATCTTGAAATTTTTCACTATTTACAAGGATATCAAATATGCGCTTTTTGCTCTCTTTTGTGTTTACCTGTTCATTGATGCTAGCATCTTCCCCCTCTGATATAGAAAATGAATTTTCTGCAGATAAGGAAGAAACGCTTTTTGATCCTTTGAGCGGCTATAATAGAATCATGACAACATTTAATGACAACGTTTATGAATATGTGCTCAAGCCAACCGCGCAAGGGTACGCCTATGTTGTGCCTCAACCTGCACGAGAAGGTATCGCTAATGTTGCAGACAATTTATTATTTCCTATCCGTTTTATCAATAACATTCTTCAATTAAAATTCCAAAATAGTATGGAAGAATTAGGACGATTTGTCATCAACTCTACCTTAGGCATTGTTGGATTTATGGATGTTGCTAGCAGTGATTTTGGGTTAAAGCAACACAGCGAAGATTTAGGGCAAACATTAGGATTTTATGGTGTTGGCAGTGGCTTTCATATTGTGATTCCTTTGCTAGGACCATCAAATGCACGTGATATTGTAGGTCTTTTTGGTGATTCATGGGCAAATCCTATGGCTTACGTTGAAGCGCGCGATGCAAATCTTTTAGACAGTTTTGAAGAAGAGTTACTTCTCAAAGGATTTTTAGCCGTCAATCGAACCTCTTTACACTTTGAAGAATATGATTCTTTCAAAAAAGATGCGATTGATTTATATCCTTTTTTAAGAAATCTTTATGAATCTCGTCGAAATAAACGTATCAGTGAATAATTCCGTGAAACATTTTTTAACACTTTTAACCTTATGTATGTTTAGTTTGATGCCTTTACACGCATTAGAAGAAAAAGAGATTACCCCTTTTATGCAAACCAATATTGATCTTGCAACAACTATTCTAAGGGATTCTAAGATTCAAAAAGCGGATAAGGCACAAAAAATATTTACTATTTTTGATGCTATTTTTGATTATACGCTTATGTCTAAACTTGCCCTTGGTGGTAAACAATGGGAAAGTATCGGTGTAGAAAAACAAGCCCGTTTCACAAAAGCCTTTGAAGTGAAACTTAAAAACTCTTATATGGAAAAACTAGACCTTTACACCGATGAAAAGATTGTCATTAAAAATTTAGAAAAAATCAAAGATGCGCGTATTCATTTAACAACGCATCTGATCAAAAACAGTGAAGTGTATGAAATTATCTATAAGTTTTATAAAGATAAAAATGACCAGTGGCTTATCTATGATGTTGATATTTTAGGGGTTAGTATCATTCAAACGTATCGTACACAGTTTGCAGATATGCTTGCTAAAGAATCTTTTGAAAAACTTCTTGAAAAACTTCACTAATCTTTTAAAATTTTCATGCTAAAGTACCTTTACACACATATTATACTCGCGTTTCCTCGAACAGTATTGTGTGTACTTTTTACATGTATTCTTATTTTATCGTATGGGGCAACTAAGCTTGAGATTGATGCATCCGCTGAAACGCTCCTTTTGGAACACGATGCGGATTTAAATTATGCAAAGCATGTAGCTAAGCGCTATAAGGGTGATGATTTTCTAGTTATAGCCTATTCTCCGAAAGATGACCTCTTTTCGCCTCAAACACTTCAAACCATAGAAGCTTTAAGCCAAGATCTTTTAAAGATTGATCGCATCCAAAGCATTACTTCGATTTTAAGTGTTCCTCTCTTGCAAAGCCCTCCAAGACCTGTCAAAGAGCTTGTAGATGAAATTTTAACACTTCGTTCTTCACATGTGGATTTAACCTTAGCCAAACAAGAGTTTTTAAATAGCCCTTTATACAAAGACAATTTAGTCAGTTCTGATTTTACAACAACGGCACTTCTTTTACATCTCAAACCCGACCTTGAAGCCCAAGCAATGAAAGATGAAAGAACAGCACTCAAAGATAAAAAAGCTCTTGAGCCTTTAAGCCTTGAGGAAGATACTCGCTTAAATGAACTCGATAAAGCTTTCAAAATATACAGAGACAAGCAACGCCAAAAAGAACATGATGCTATCGAGCGAATCCGAGCAGTAATGTCAGACTATACAATCAGCGGAAACCTCTTCTTGGGAGGGGTTAATATGATCGCCGATGATCTTGTCAGCTTTGTCAAAAAAGATCTCTCCATTTTTGGAACATTACTCCTCAGTCTTGTTATTCTGACTCTTTGGTTGATTTTTAGACAATTACGATGGATTTTTATTCCTGTTATTATAAGCATCTTCTCGGTAATTGCAACCACAGGAATTTTAGGCTTTATGGGATGGGAAGTAACGGTTATCTCTTCTAACTTTGTCTCTTTACAGCTCATTATCACACTTTCAGTAGTTTTGCATTTGATGGTGCGCTACCGTGAACTAGCACTCAAATACCCACGTTCTAACCAATATAAACTTATCCTCAACACCGTTTTGTCTAAGGCAAATCCTTCGTTTTTTGCCATTATTACAACGATTGCTGGGTTTTCATCTCTTTTACTCTCAGGTATTTTACCTATTATTAATTTAGGCTGGATGATGAGCGTAGGCATTGCTTTATCGTTAATTATCTCTTTTTTAGTCTTCCCTACCATTATGATTTTACTACCTACAAAACAACCGATAAAAAGCTTTGAACTACGTTTTTCTCCTGTGAGTATATGCGCTTCACTCACGCAATATCATGGAAAGAAAGTACTCATTGTCAGCTTGCTTATCTTTCTTATAGGAATTACGGGAAGTTCTCGTTTGATTGTTGAAAATAGCTTTATTAATTATTTTAAAGAAAATACAGCTATTTACCAAGGCATGAAAGTGATTGACCAGCATTTAGGAGGCACCACGCCTTTGGATATTATCTTATCGTTTCATGACGAGCCAAAAACACTTCCTACAGAAACACTTGATGAATTTGAAGCTGAGTTTGAAGAAGAAAAAAGTGCGGCACAGTATTGGTTTACGCCTCGTAAAATTGAAGCCATTCAACGTGT
>RRZU012409861.1_pt1 | contig 11784 bp, 11 predicted proteins | sample 2165561 | NCBI WGS metagenome assembly RRZU01 (sample SAMN10456909, study PRJNA506462) | wastewater metagenome | isolation source: wastewater sludge | place: USA: Moscow, Idaho | reverse complement strand
GCGCATGACGCGGGTGGCCAGTTGCTGGATGCGGGGTGCGAAGGTGGCACTGAACATCATGGTTTGGCGGCGATCGGATGTGAGCTGGTGGATTTCGGCCAAGTCGTCAGCAAAACCCAAGTCGAGCATGCGGTCGGCTTCGTCAACAACCAAGAACTGGACTTGTTCGAGTTTGATTTGCATGGAGCGCTGCAAGTCAAGCAGGCGGCCTGGAGTGGCTACGACCAAATCGGCGTTTTGCAGTTTGGCGATTTGCAGTGCGTAGGGCATGCCGCCTACTACGTGTGCTACGCGCAGGTTGCGGCAGTGTTTGACCAGGTCGATAGCGTCGTGCGCGACTTGTTGTGCCAGCTCACGCGTAGGGCACAGAATGAGTGCGCCTGGGGTGGCTGCTTTGAAGTTGCGGCGGTCTGTCGGGTTTTTGCGGCGTGGTTTTTTGGGGGCGGGCTCGCCTTTGGCGGCGGCTTCGTCGAGCTTGGCTTGCCATGCGAGGTTTTCTGCTGCTTCGCTGGCTTGGCGCTCTTGCAGCAAGGTGTGCAGCACGGGCAGCAGGAAGGCGGCGGTTTTGCCGCTACCTGTTTGGCTGGAAACCATCAGGTCGATGTGCTCAACGTCTGCGCTGTTGCCTGCCAGCGCCAAAGGTATGGTTTGCGCTTGTACGATGGTGGGCTGTTGGTAGCCCAGATCCAGACAGGCTTGCACCAGCGGTTGTGCCAATTGGAGTTTGACAAAGCCGTTGGGCGCTTCGGAATCGGTCTGCTCATCGGCAGCAGGTAGAGCGTCGGGCGACAGCGGTGCGTGCAGATGGGGGTCGGGGATGTCGTTGTAGTCGTCGCCAGATTGCTCTTGCATTTGCTCGGGCTGCGCTGCGGCGGCTGTGTTGACCGCATCGGTAGCGGTTGGCTGCATGGTTTCTTCAGGCAGGCAAGGGGTGGTTTGGGGCAGATTGCCCGCTTCAGTTTGGATAGATTCAGTCATTTTTTACTCGCACGCGCATGACTGCTTTGCACGCGGAATGGTGCAGCAGCAATGCATCGCTAGGGTTGAAAACGTCCATCAACCGTCTAACGATACACGCAGGGCAGGCAAAGCCGCCAAGGTGGGAGCCAATCACGGATATGAAAAGTGAGGCTCGGTGCAAGATGGGAGATGTACAGCGAACGGGTGTGCAATAAGAAAAGGGGCATGTTTGCCCCGCAGCACCAGTGAGGAGGCGATTATACCCTCTTTTGTGAAAAGCTGCTTGCACGGGCGGGTAAGCAGGCGCTCAAGCCCAGTTTGTTGCCCTGTTTGCCAGCACTGCTACCAGTTGCCCGAAGCACCGCCACCGCCATAGCTGCCGCCGCCGCCAGAGGTGTAGCCACCACCGCTGCCAGAGGAGCCGCCTGAGGAGCTGTTGTCATCATCGCTTGAGCTGGAGTCGCTTGTACTGCCTGTGCGCCCAAATCCAGAAAACAGATTGAAGACGTATTTGATAAACCATTTCCAGACGGGATAGAGGAGGGCGTACATGCTGATGGCAGATCCTATTTCACCTATCTCTTCTTTGGGCAAAATCCACATCCCTAGCAGCGCTATCAAGCCTGATGCAATGGGAAGCAGTAGCAGGAAAGACCACTTTTTGTCTCGCGACTGCCTTCTGATTGCAATGGCCGCGGCGACTCCCGCTACAGCCATAGCCATTGTGAAAAGATTGTTTGCGCTTTCAGAGGTTTGCTGGGCATTGTTTTTGGCCACTGCAGAGCCTGAAGCAGCAGATGAAACAGCGGCAGATGAAGTGCTAGATGAAGCAGCTTGCGGGGCAGATGCAGTGGCTTGATTTTGCTGCACTTTGTTGTGTTCGGGCAAAGATTCAGCCGCTACTTTTGCGATGATGCTGTCTGCTGCGGCTGATAGGCCTTTGCCAAAGTCGCCTGCTTTGAAATGCGGCTTCATATCGTGCTCGATGATGCGGGCAGCTTCAATATCGGGCAATGCGCCTTCAAGCGCTCTGGCTACTTCGATGCGCATACGCCTGTCGTCTTTGGCTACCACCACCAAGATGCCGTCGCCGATGTCGCGGCGGCCAATTTTCCATGCGTCTGCAACGCGGTTGGCATAGGCGGCAATGTCTTCAGCCTGGGTGCTGCCAACCATCAAGATGACAATCTGGCTGCCTTTATCGCGCTCGAATGCTGCCAGTTTGGCTTGTAATTGTTGCAATTCAGGCTGCTTGAGCGTGCCTGTTTGGTCGATGACCTGAGCTGCAAGAGTGGGTACAGATAAAGGCTCTTTGTGCTCGCGCCCTGATTGGAGCATCATGGCGAAGAAGAACGCACCCACAATCAAGGCGAGGCCTAGCCATTGGCGTATTTTTCCACCAAAGCTGGAAGATAGTGCGGTTTTCTTTCTGGACATTGAACGCCTCGCTCATTCAAATGGATACGCTTACAAGCGGCAAAGCAAGCTCAGATAAGTTTCGTCTACGACTGGCGCAAAAACATCATACTAAAGCGCATAAAGGCCAGCAAGCACACGCAACTGCATACAGATGCGCTTAAACAAGACGAGGGGATGAATCCATTTTTCCAGCAACAAGCGGCTGCTTGCCCCAATGCTTTGCAGGGGCGAAATTGCATCGCATAGAAATAGAAATTACTCTTATTTGCACTAGAATAATAAACTTGTGAATATTTTGCATAACGATGTAACATTTCTGTGCTTGGCTCAACGCCATGCTGTGCTGCAAGAAAGTTTTCTATGGAGCTATGGCACCAAGAATGCTTGTTAATTGGCATTCGCACCATGCCAAGAAAACACCTTGAAGCGCACGAGAAATGGGGCTGCAAAGAATGCAGGATAGCCACAACAAGCGTCAATTTATAAGCTGTTTTTAATCGACCGAAAGGAAATGAAATGAAGAAAATCGCTGCTGCTTCTCTGCTGGCATTGTTGGGTGTTGCAACGCAGGCGCATGCCCATGAGCTGTGGGTGCTGGGCAAAAATGGCTCGGCTTTGCAGGCTGATATTCACTACGGGCACAACTTTTCCGAGCCAGAGCTGATTGCGCCTGAGCGTTTGTCAATTTTTGAGCCAATCAAGGTGGTGGGCAAAAACTACCAGGAAGTGCTTACCCAAAAGGGCGAAAACTACCACTATGAAGGCAAAAAGCTGGACAAAGGCACATACTTGCTGCTGGCGCAGTACAAGCCCACAACCTGGCTGACATTGGCTGATGGCAAGTCTGCCATTGGCAAAACGCGCAAAGATGCGGCAGATGCCAAACGTTGCTTGCTGGCAACGATGACTGGTAAATCTATTTTGGCGGTGAATGGTGGCGGCGATGACGACTTTGTAGGCAGCCCCGTGACGAAGGAAATGGAATTTATTCCACTGGTTAAACCTTCGGAAATCAAGCAAGGCGTGGCAGTCAAATTCCGTTTGGTGCGTGATGGCAAGCCGATGAAAACTGCCCAAGTATTTGGCAGCTACGCAGGCTTTGCCAAAGACTCGGAGAACACGGGTGCGTTTTATGCCAGAACAGATTTGAACGGCGAGTTTGAATTCAAAGGGGCGGTAAAAGGTCAGTGGTGTGTAAAAAGCACGGTGGATGGGGAATCTGGCAACGCAGATTGCGAAAACCGCCGCGACAAGGCTTCTTTGAGCTTTATGGTGTATTGATTTTTCTGCGCTGGCAAGAGAGGATTTTTAGCTCGCTTGTTGGCAAAAGAGAAACGCAAAGGCGCATAGTGATATGCGCCTTTTTTTTGTTGCTGCGACGGGCTGTTTAAGCCGTTGTTTGCGCGGCAGGCATTTGCAAAAAATGCGTGCGGTAGTGGGCTAGTTCTTCGATGGATTCTTCAACGTCTGCCAGTGCGGTGTGGAGTTGTTGTTTTTTAAATGCGTCGTGCACTTCGGGGCGCCAGCGGCGGGCTAGTTCTTTTAAGGTGCTTACGTCCAGGTTGCGGTAGTGGAAGTAGGCTTCGAGTTTGGGCATGTATTTGACGAGGAAGCGGCGGTCTTGGCCGATGGTGTTGCCGCACATGGGCGATTTGCCTTTGCTGACGTATTTTTTAAGGAAGGCAATGAGGGCGGCTTCGGCTTGGGGCTCGGTGGTGGTGCTGGCTTTGACTTTGTCGATGAGGCCGCTGCGTTTGTGGGTGCCTTGGTTCCATGCGTCCATTTTGGAGAGGAGTTCGTCGCTTTGGTGGATGACTAAGACGGGGCCGGCTATGCGCACGGAGAGGTCGGGGCTGGTGACGATGACGGCGATTTCAAGCAGGCGCTCTTTTTCGGGGTCGAGGCCGCTCATTTCGCAGTCGAGCCAGATGAGGTTGTCGTCGTGTTTGGCTAGCGTGGGTTGGGAGGCGGGGCTGGATGTGGCGGCAGCGGTGGCGATGGTGTCAGTGGTGTTGGTGCTCATGGTGGCTGGGTTGGGTTGTAGGGTGGTTAATGTGGGTGCGCTGTGGCTGTTGTTGTGTTGGCGCGGGGGCTTTGTGGGGCGATTATGGCAAATGGGAACGGGGTTTGCGGCGGGTGCTGTTGCATTTCTATTTTCAAGGGGCAATAAGTACTTTTGCCGTGCAGCGCCTGCCTTTGTATTGGCATTGCCGCGTAAGGTCTTGCTGCCCAAGCTGTTATTTCCGCGTACGCGGGAATTTATGCTTGCAAGGGGCGCTGCTTTGGATTGCCGCCTACGCGGCAATGGCGGGAATCAGGTGCATTTTTTGTCTGGAATTGCTTGGGCAGGGCAGGGCAGGCAGGCGGGGCGCGGGTGCTTAGTAGCGTGTTTGCCCGAGTTGGGCGAATAGTTCGGCGTAGAGTTGGTGGCGCAGGCCGTCTATGCCTTGTTGTTCTGGGTTTTGCCCTACGGCGGCGAGGATGGCGCAGCCTGGTTCGTGCAGGTGGGTGCAGTTGTAGAAGCGGCAATCGCCTGTGTGGGCGCGTATGTCGGGCATGAGGGTGGCGAGTTGGGCGGGGCTGATGTGGTGCAGGCCAAATTCTTGAAAGCCAGGTGAGTCGATGATGGCTGTGCCGCTGGCTTTGTCGAGCCAGTACCAGAGGGTGTTGGTGGTGGTGTGTTTGCCCGAGTTGAGGGCTTGGGAGATTTCGCCTGTTTGTGCGCCTGCATCTGGTAGCAGCCAGTTGATGAGGGTGCTTTTGCCTGTGCCTGAGGGGCCGAGTACCAGTGTTTTTTTGCCTTGCAGTGTTTGCCAGAGTTGGTGCAAATCGTTGTGCGTTTGCTGCTCGGTTGGCGGTATGGTGCCGAGTGCGCTTGCGTTGGCGCTGGCGATTTCGGCGGCGGGCGGGGCGGATTGGAGTGATACGGCAAGCGTGGGGTAGTGCATGGCGCGGCAGCTTGCCAGCCGTTGCCAGCCGCGTTGGTGGGCTTCGTGCAGGTCGCTTTTGTTGAGTACGACTATGGGGGTGATGTGGGCGGCTTCGGCGGCGATGAGGGCGCGGCCTAAGAGTTTGTGTGAGAACTCGGGCTCGGCGGCGAGCCAGATGAGGATTTGGTCGAGGTTGGCGGCGAAGGCTTTGGTGCGGATGTCGTCTTGGCGGTAGAACTGGTTGCTGCGGGGCAGGATGTTCTCGATGGTGCCTTCTTCGCCTTGCCCCGCAGGGGGCTGCGCCCATTGCACGCGGTCACCTACTAGCACGGTGTTTTTTTTGCCGCGCTGGTAGCAGATGCGGCGGGTGCCGTCGGCTGTTTCAATGACGCAGTGGCGGCCGTGGGTGGCTACGACGAGGGCTTGCGGCAATGCGGTGGGCGGCTGTTGTGCGGGTGGCGAGGTGGTTTTTTGAGCGGCTGGGGTGTGGGGCATGGGCGAGGGTGCTGGCTAATGGGGGCGGGCTGGCAAATGGGGCTGGCTTGGCGGGCTAGTGGGTGGGCGCTGTGCAGGCGCTGTATCGGGCGGGGTTAGCGCCAGATGAAAAAGCAGGTGAGTAAAGATAGCGCATAGAAGATGATGCCCATGGTTTTTTGGTCAGCCTCTTGGTTCCAGGTGGTGCTGGTAAATACAAATGCACGCATGAATGGAGAGCTGCGCGAGAGGGTGCTGAAGGCGATTAGCAGGCCGATGAGGAAGTAGACGGCGAAGGTGAGCGCGGTTTGCTGCGCGTCGGGCGATTTGGCGTAGGCAAAGGTGCAGAGCCAGACGCAGCTTGTGATGATGGCGATTGACAGCTTGAAGCTGGGGCGGATTTTGGCGGGGGTGGGGTTGGGGGTGGGGTTCACGGGGGTGCTTGTGTAAGGGGGTGGTTAATGTTCGCAGGTGCACTCTGGCAGGGTGCAGGTGGGGTGTGCTGCGTGCTGGCTGGCGGTGGGGAGGTGTCCCCACAGGAGGAGCAGGTTGCGGTCTTGTTCGACCAGGTCGATGCGTGCGCCTACGGGTAGGAGGACTTTGGTGGCTGTGTGGCCGTGGGGCAGGCCTGTGATGATGGGGGTTTTGGTTTGGCTGCGTAGCCATTGGACTACGGTTTGCAGGTTAAAGCCTTTGTCGTGCGGGGTGGTTTTGTAGTCGGTGAATTGGCCGAGTAACACGGCTTTTTGTTTGTCGATAACGCCTGCGTGCAGTAGCTGGGTGAGCATGCGTTCGATGCGGTAGGGGTGCTCGGCGATGTCTTCAAGAAAGAGTACGCCTTTTTTGATTTTCGGGAAGTACGGTGTGCCTAGCAAGCTGGTGAGCACGCACAGGTTGCCGCCCCAGAGGGTGGCGTTTTCTACTGCGTGGGGGAGCAGGGGGCGGCTGGGGTCGGGCAGGTCTTTTTTGCCGAGTTGCCAGCCTGTGCCTTCGCTGCTGCCGTCGAGCATTTCGCTAAAGCAGGCTTGGGTGATTTCGTCGGTGCCTGCGCTTTGCCCCCAGTCGTCTATGAGCAGGTTGCCTGCCCAGGTGGTGGTGTTTTTGCCTGCTTGGGCCAGGAGGGCGGTTTGCAGGGCGGTGAAGTCGCTCAGGCCTACAAAGCGGGTGCCGCGCTCGATGGCTTTGGCGATTTTTTTGTAGGGCAGGGCGGGCAGGATGCGGCTGAGGCCGTAGCCGCCACGGGTGATGAGGGCGGCGTCTGCACCGCTGGCTGCGGCGCGGGTGATGGCGGCGATGCGGGTGGCGTCGTCGCCTGCAAAGCGTTGGTGGGTGGTGAGTGCGTCGGGGTCGATTTCGACTTGGTGGCCCAGTTTTTGCAGGCGGGTGATGGCGCGTTTGAAGCTGGCTGTGTCGCGCACTGCGCCTGAGGGGGAGTAGATGTAGATGTGTGCCATGGTGGTTTTTTGGGGATGGGTGGGGCGGATTGGGTGGGGGTTATGAGGTGGTTTGTGGCGGTGTAGGGCTGCTTGGGTTTGTTGGCAGGTGTGCGAGCAAGGTGTTGCTATTGTGCCGCAGCCAGTGGCGTAGTGCCGCGCCGTTGTGCAGGTGTGGGGTGGCGATGGTGAAAAAAGTGTGGCTGGCTGCGTCTGCTGCACCTGTTGCGGCGGCTGGGCTTGCGGGTGGGTTTGCGGATGGGTTTGCCCAAAGGGGGGCAAGGAGCGCGGCGCGGTGGCCTGGGTTGGGGTAGGGGGCTTGCCAGGCGTATTGGGCTTGCTCTTCGGGGGTGTCTGCCCAGTGTGTGTCTAGGTTAAAGCTGGGGCGGTGTTGGCAGTGGGTGCGCCAGGGGGTGTGGGGCGCGGGGCTGGCGGGCAGGGTTGGCACTAGTGTCAGGCAGTGCGGGAAGGTGCTGGCGAGTGTGGGAGCGAGTTGGATGGCGCTGTCGTGCAGCAGCATGGTGTGCTGCGGGCTGGGTGTGACGTGGATTTGCGCGAGCCATTGTTGCAGCAGTGCGCTGTGCCAGTGCAGGGTGTGTTGCTGGGGTTTTTTGGGTTGGTCGCTTAGGCCGTGGCCTAATAAATCGGGTGCCAGTACGCGCCAGCCTGCTTGGTGTAGCGGTGCGATGGTGTCTGCCCATAGCAGGTGGTAGCTGGCGTAGCCGTGCAGCAGGAGTATGGTGGGGCGCTGGGGCTGGTGGAGTTGGTGCGGGGCGGTGTCGATGTAGTGCAGCCGCCAGGGGCGTTGGGGGGTGTGGGGGCTGGTGTTGTCTGTGGCAGCGGCGTTTGCGGTGGGCGTGCTGCTTGCTGGCTCTTGCAGTAGTGCCCAGTGGCTAAAGGGCTGCAAGGCTTGCAGGGCGGGGATGTGGGCGAAGCGGCTGGGGCAGGGGCGCAGGGCGTTGTCGCGCAGGGCGGCTTGGGCGGGTTGCTGGCTTTGTTGGGCTTGGCTGGCGCGGCGCTGGCGAAAGAAGTCTGTGAGCAAGGCGGCGCTGGCGGTTTGCAGGGCGGCATCGGCAGCGCTGGCAGGCGCAAACAAGGTGGCTTGGGTTGGGTGGTTGAGCTGGGGGGTGGCAAACAGGTTGATGACTGAGCCTGCTGCGCCTGTTTTGGGGTCGGCTACTGCGTAGATGACGCGCCGCAAACGGGCGTGCAGTATGGCACCTGCGCACATGGGGCAGGGCTCTAGGGTGACGTACAGGGTGCAGTCTTGCAGGCGGTGGTTGCCTGTGCGCTGGGCGGCGGCGCGCAGGGCGAGTATTTCGGCGTGGGCGCAGGGGTCGTGCGTGGTGCGGGTGCGGTTGTGGGCTTGTGCCAGTATGTCGCCTTGGGGGCTGGTGATGATTGCGCCTACGGGCACTTCGCCCAGCGCGGCGGCGTGTTGGGCTTGCTGCAAGGCGAGTTGCAGGTGGTTGAAGTCGCTGGCTGCGTTGGGTGGCGCTGGCTGGGGTGGCATGGTTTGCTGCTTGGGCTTGGTGCGTGGGCTTGCTGCTTGCTTTGTTGGCTTATTGCTCGGTTTGCTGCATGTTTTTTTGCTGGAGCTGCTCGGCAGACTTCAAGGCTTCGCGCACGTGCTGCTGCGCTTGCAGGGGCTGGGTGGGTTGGCTGATGGCTGGGTCGCTGTTGCCGAGGCTGGCTGGCTGATGCTGGCTGGGGGATAGTTGCTTTTTTACTAGCAGGCCAATGGCGAGCACAACGAGCAACAGGGCTATGGTGGAGAAGATGGCGCGCATGGTGAGGGTGTGGTGGATGTGGATAAATGCGCTTTAGGGGCGTGGCGCTGCGTTGATGCTGCCAAACGGGATGTGTACCGAGGGCAGGGTGCTTGATACGGGTAGCAGGTGCGTTTTTTGGTCGTCGAAGAAGATATGGGGCTTGAGCACGTCGAGCACTTTTTTCTTTTCGATGCCGCCTAAAAAGAAGGCTTCGTTTACGGTGATGCCCCAAGAGCGCATGGTGTTGATAACGCGCTCGTGCGAGGGGGCGTTGCGGGCGGTGACGATGGAGATGCGCAGACGGGGCTTGTAAGACGGGTCTTGCTGGTATTTGCTTTCTTCGAGCTTTTGAATGGCTGAGAGCTTGGCCAGCAGCTCTTTCAATAGCCCGGGGTTGTGGGGCTTGTTGACGTTTTCTTGCTCGTGGGCGTGGAATTGGTCGATGTTTTTGGATTGCTGGTAAATGGTTTCAGATTCGTCGTCTGCAATGACGCCATCAAAGTCGAATGCAATGCGCAGTTCGGTATCTTCGGGGTCGTCAATATGGCTGGATTTGAGCACGTAGCCAGCAGGGTAGCCTGCACAGGCGGCTTGCCTGATGTCGTCTTCGTTGGCCGACAAAAACAGGCTGATAGACAGCGCGGGTATGTAGCGGTAGGGCACTGTGCCTTGCAGAAATACGGCGCGGGTGATGTCAAGCTGGTGGTGCTTGATGGAATTCATCACGCGCATGCCCGTGTCGGGGTCGTTGCGCGAGAGCAGCACCACTTCAATGGGCGGGTCTGACGGGCTAATGGCGTTAATGGCCAGCAGCCGCTTGATGAACGGAAAGGCTACGCCAGCGGCCAAGGGGCGGTTTTGGTGCTGGCGCTGGTAATCGCGGTAGACCAGTTCGCCTTGCTCGCGAAACACCTTGTCAGACTCTTCAAGGTCGAACAAGGCGCTTGAGGCAAGGCCTATAACCAGTCGGTTTTCTAGCTCGTAAGGCATGGATTTGATTAGGCTTTTTTTACAAACTCGGATTTGAGCTGCATAGCGCCTACGCCGTCGATTTTGCAGTCAATATCGTGGTCGCCATCAATGATGCGGATGTTTTTAACCTTCGTACCCACCTTGATAACGAGCGACGAGCCTTTGACCTTCAAGTCTTTAACCAGCGTAACCGTATCGCCATCGGCCAAGACGTTGCCATGCGCGTCGCGAACGGTGCGCACCTCCTCGACCTGCTCTGGCTGCGCCTGCTGCGGCCACTCGTGGGCGCCCCCGGGGCAGATAAACATAGCGCCATCTTCATAAGTGTAGGCAGACTGGCATTGGGGGCAATTGGGCAGGGTAGACATGGGCGAAGCTCCAGATTTGTAATGCTTGTGATAAAGATGCAAGGCAGCTACGCGCTTGCGGTTACAGTGCGCCTATGGTAGCAACTTCTTTTGCGATGACAAACATGACTGAAACAACACACACGCCCAGCAGCAACAATCCCCCGCAATTTGGCAGCCACGGCTGGCTAGAGCCGCAATGGCCAGCACCCGCTTGGCTAGGCGCAGTCATGACCACCCGCGCAAGTGGCTACTCACAAGCCCCCTACAACAGCATGAACCTGGGCGACCACGTGGGCGACGCACCCGACCAAGTAGCCGCCAACCGCGCACACCTGCAGCGCACATGCGCCATGCAAAGCGTGTTTTTGCAGCAAGTACACGGCGCTGGCGTAGTGCGGCTCGATAGCGGCTTGATTCAAGCAAGCCACGCGCCCCAAGCGCCAGCCTTGCAAGCCGATGCCTGCTTTACCACCGAGCCAGGCTTGGCGTGCAGCATCATGGTGGCAGACTGCCTGCCCGTGCTGCTGGTACACACCCAGGCACGCATAGTAGGCGCAGCGCACGCGGGCTGGCGCGGGCTGGCAGGCCAGCAAGGGCATGGCGTGCTAGAAGCCTTGCTGCAAGCCATGCGCGCGGCATTGCCCGATGCAATGTGTGCAGGCACTTGCCCCCCAACCAGCGCTGACACAGGCTGGCAGGCATGGTTAGGCCCAAGCATAGGCGCAGCCGCCTTTGAAGTGGGCGACGAGGTGCGCGCCGCCTTTATGCAAACCAACCCCGCCGCCCAAACTTGCTTTACCCCCGCCGCCCAAAGCGGCAAATGGCTAGCCAACCTGCCCGCACTGGCGCGGCAAAGGCTGGCAGCTTTGGGCGTAAGCGCCGTCTACGGCAACGATGGCAGCTTGCCCTGGTGCACATGGAGCCAGCCAGAAACATTCTTTTCATACCGTCGCAACAACCACACAGGGCGCATGGCGGCTGCCGTGTGGATAAAACCCCCAACCCCTCCCACTTCAACCACCTAACCCCACCGCCCACCGACACCCATCAGCAAACCCAAACAAAACCCCGACAACCAGCTACCATGCGGGTTTCAAGCCATTTTCCTTCTGTAACCCGCGTAGATACTGGTTGTCGGCTTTTTAGCCTTTCCAGCCCTTGCAACCCTTGCAGGCTTTCCCCCCAAACCAAATTTTGGTATTCCCTTTTGCGCCTTCTGCGTAACCTTTGCGTCTTTTGCGTTCACCCCCGTATCCCTCTGCGCCCTCTGCGTTCGTTCCCGCATTCGTTCAGCCCTAACCCGCAAAAGTCGCAAAACCCCGACAACCAGCTCCCATGCGGGTTTCAAGCCATTTCCCTTCTATAACCCGCATGGGAACTGGTTCTAGGGTTTTTAGCTGTTACAGCCTTCGCAAACCTTGCAGGCTTTCACCAAACAAATTTTGGTATTCCCTTTGAAAGACTTTTGCGACTT
>RRZU011183625.1_pt1 | contig 11785 bp, 13 predicted proteins | sample 2165561 | NCBI WGS metagenome assembly RRZU01 (sample SAMN10456909, study PRJNA506462) | wastewater metagenome | isolation source: wastewater sludge | place: USA: Moscow, Idaho | reverse complement strand
TCATCGTAATCCATCCTCGTTTTTGGTTTAATCAACACGCTGGCGGTTAACTCGTTCCGCCAGCTGGCCGCACCCTATCTCTTGGCCATTGCCTTAAGGCAATGCTTACATGTCACGGCAGAACGGTCAGAGGTGAGCGATACCGCATTCTTTGCTTTGACCATCAACTGGTCACATGTCCTCACTTGATCCAGAACAAGGCCCTCTCGCTCCCATTGATCACGAGCAATTTGCCGATAACCTGGGGCTACATCTGCCCACTGCTGAAGATGTACTTTCATCGACTTTATCCCTCTGATAAAAAACCATCACTGGCTAATTGAAGGCGATTCAACTAACTCAGCGATACCGCGCCAAGATTTATAATTATTCTCGACTTCGCGCAGGGAGTTGAAATAGCGAACCCCCAACCCCCTGTAAGCTCGATGGGAAGCATTATCCGTAGTGACAGACCACTGCCCCAAACTGGATTGAACATGGCGTAAAATCATTTTATTGCCACGAGCCTTCACGGAATAGGATCCATCAGCCAACATTTCAATCATTGCTCACCCCACCAAGCCAGAACATTAACAACAAAGCGAAACCAATGAGAAGATATTAAATCTCAATTTGAGATTTTGCAAATAAAAAAGCCGACTGTTCTAACAGTCGGCCATCATCGGGGATTACCTCAATTTACGACAGAAGAGCCCTCGCTCAATTTCAAGCTCCCTTTTTTCATGAGCAAGGATCGCATACGCACACTCAGCTACACACCGCCCCTTATTGAGTTGAGCATCAAGCATAAGATCAAGCGTATCTTGTGTCTTGGCTCTCCTGAAAAGGATCAAGAAATCATCCCTGGTCATACCCATCAAATAGCCTCCAAACTATGCACAATCAACTCTTTCCACCTCCCCCATCACCTTATCCTCTGGCACATTCACGCTACTGCGCACCCGCCCAGAGACCGATTTGGTAACGGTAAACCAGCCGGGTCTTGATGCCAGCTCACGAACAGTAATGCCCACAGGCAACCGCTTCCCCTGGAAGTAGTCTATCGGACGACTAGACATGCGCCTATGCCCCGACTTCATACCAGGCCCGTCCCCAACAACATCCTTGATAGTCAATGGCTTGCTGGCAGGCTTGGGCTTGCGCCTCCCCAGCACTGCACCATCCCCCAAACGGGGAGAAGCACGAACCAACCCCTCAGCCTCAATAATCAGCAGATCAATATCGTCTGATTCCAAAATAACATCTTTATTATGCTGTCTGACATAGGCAAGCCATCTGTCATCAGTTTTTATTATATATATGTCATCAGAATGTTTAATCTGACGCCAAATACGATTCTGCTCCACACCTCGCCATAACAGATAATGAACAAACCGCTCATAACGATCCGCCGTCTTAATGGCATCATCTAGGTTATTAAACTTCGAGATAGGCATGGAACGTCTAACAATCCTGTATCGCCAAGGAGAGGCGATACTCATGTATATACGTCCAGCTGAGATTTTCATTATTTTACACTCGTGTTTAACCACGCAAGACTTTACCGAACAATATAGGATTTAACAACGACATATATCACAAATAAAAAAGGGGCCTGTCGGCCCCAATAGCATGGGAATGCTAATTCAATAACAGTCATTTATTTTTTGGGGTATCCTAACGCTTCCGCCCGACTTTGAAGAGGGAGGTTATTGTATTTCTGCTCCTTTTCCTTTGCGTAGCGGGCTGCCTCCTCAGCCATCTGTTTGGCTCTCGGGGATGGGCCTGAGTATTCTGGGTAAACCACCGTCTGAGACGCAGCAGGAGCCCCCTGGGTTCGCTGCTCAGCTTCCTTGCGGCCTTGCGTCTTAGCCCGGTTCCGGCTTTTCTGCTGGGTAAACTCGGGGAACGAAAACTCGAACCGAACCGAAACAACACTGGGACGACCGCTATTAACTTGCTTGCGGATCGGCTCAAAGGTCACTTCTGCCTCTTCGCACTCAATGGCCAAAATTTCCTTAACTGCTGGTTCAAGCACATTCTTGGAAAAGTGATAAAATTTATCGTATTTCCCAACCGTATCAAACAGCTCTTTAAGCGTATCAATATCTAGCTCTAAGTGACCGATATCAGCCCTTTGCAATAGGAGCTCAAGCAATTTAAAACTGTAGTTGCGTTTAAACGAAACAGCATAAACCAATGGCGTATTCGTATAACCATTAAGACGGCCAGCAAGGTTAATCAGATATGGCATGAACGATGGGGTGAACCGCACAGCAACATGAGCATTCGTGTATTCAGCATACTCGAAGGCATTCATCGTTCTCCAGCCGGTGATCTTCCCTGCATCATCCGTAATGGCCCTGGAGATTTGCTGGCGTGGCAGATTCTGACAAGCCTTATCAATATCGCCATAAATGCTTGTCGCACTTTTGATACGCCAGAACTTGATGAACTGACTGATCGGAAAAGTGAATAGCGTCTCTGTTGGGTTCTTTCGATAGTAATCCTCAATCTCTGCATCACTGGCCCCCACGAGCTCAGGAACGAGAGGATTCACCGCCGACAGAACCGAATAGAAGATCCGCTTCTCGTTGAGGCTTGATAATGAGATTTTGCCACGAATCAGCTCGTTACTTTGAGTAACAAGCGCATTGTTGGCAAACGTCACAACAGTTGAGTTATCCATATCGACCATGTTTCACACACACCCAAGGTGCCCTCATTACATATCAAGCCCTGCAATAGGTCAAGTGACCCACAAAAACATTTCACTTATTCTATTTTTTACTTCACCTTCGCCAAGCAGGGGGACAGAAAATCAGCCACACAAGGCACCATCCACACCATAACTGATCACCATTTAACCTAAAAATGATTTTAAGAGGCTTCATACGTCTATGTTCCCCTTCACCAACTCCAGCAAAGCACTATAAAACCCTTCACTTTCAGCACAGCCAAGCCTTTCAAACGCCACTATGTATCGCTTCACCAATGGCCACAGCTCAAAGCATCTCGCCCAAAAACCTCTATGTTTTGCTTCACCTAATCAGCTAGGCTGCATCATTCAGACTAAGTTTTCCTTCACCTATGTCGGGAAACGTGGATGTATAGGGGGGGGACAGGCAATGCTGCCCTCCCCTCTATCCTGCTCTCAGTTTTCCTTCACTTATGCTTGCCCAGTATGTTCTGGGGAGATAGGTCAACCATCGTCTGGTTAAGCTGTTCTAGGTTGCGATGCATCTCTGTCACGCTCTTCTTGTAATACAGCTTCGTCCGTTCCAGATACTGCTGATCGGACTCGCCAGGACGCTGAGTGAGCTCAGCCGTCAACGCCGGGTCATAGTCCATCATCGGGGAGTACGATCCCCTGGGGGGCTCTGTTGGTCGATAGCTGTCGTTAGAGACAACTGCAGGGGGGGCATTAGTTGCCCCACCAGACTCTCCAACCTTCGCGGCTTCATCGTCAAACACAAACCCGGCAGCGGAAGCCTGCATACTCAACATCAGCAGGAAGGCACTGACAAATCTACTGGATCCCATTGATCTTCATCTCCTGGTAAATGGACTCAAGCTCCTGGATCATTCCATTCAAGATCCCCACCCCTTGCTTTTCATCGACATCAACACCAGACGTTGCAATGCGGGACTTACGTTCCTCATACTCCGCTTTCAAACTTCCGCCAGGATATATTCTGGACAACACCGTTCTCGTAGCGGTGTCACCGATCCGCTCATAGAGCCGGTCACGCACAAAACTATCCTCGTTGCTGGTTGAGAAGGCCCACAGTTTTTGCGGCCCTACAGTATTCTTCAGCAAATGAATAGCTGTGCCTCTTGACGTTCTGAATACACCGACAAAAGTGGCACCTTCTCTATTTGGAAGTTTAATCTCGTTCATCATTGCATACTTGGCTGTCTCACCAAGTTTGAGTTCACGAGATATAATTTCAGCACTCTCCTCACTCTGAGGACTCAATACATAGAGGCTGGTTACCCACTCCAAGAACCCTTTAGGGAAATCATCAAGACGATGGGAGATCAGTGTAGTAGCTACGGACCACTTACCGCCTTCACGCAAGAACACGTTGATGAAGTTTTCAAAAGACTGAATGCCTTTCGCCCGGTGATATTCGTCAATCTGAATATGCTTTGAGCATTGGCGAAATTCCATGATCCGCTTGCGGTGGTATTCCCTACATTCCTCTGGATAAGCACCTGTTTTCAGCAGGTCTTCATGCAGAGAGTAGTTCCTTGTTGCCACATACATAGCCATCATGAACATCAAAGCATTTTTCTGACAGCCGTGGTTTGTTTTATCGATAACGTTCTCGACGTTTATGGAAATCACACGAGCAGTACCGATATCCCAAGTAGTAGCTCCACAGATTAATGGATACTTGCGCACAGCCTCAGCCAACATTCGGGTATAAACATTCAGGATCGGTTCTGAACCAACAGAGGTATTACCGAACATGTCTGCAAATTGTGGCTGTGAGTTCACAAGAGGAATAAAGTCCATCAATGTTGGCACAGCATAACGCTGAGCCAGAGACGCCTCATGATATCGACCCGCATCGAACAACGTATCAACGACTTCCCACCAGGTGGGGTTGCGTTCTATTGTTTCGTCATCAAAGTCATAGAGTTTCTTTTGTTGTTCTCGCCACTTGGCCAGCCACCCCATTTCCTCAATGGCCTCATCAACTTCCATGCAGAGATGAGGTACATACCCTTTTGGACTCTTTTCAGGGCTGCATTGGCGAAAACCGATATCAATCGCCATATTCACCACGCCCTGCATGCCATCTGGAGGGGCATGAGCGCCCTCTGGCGTGAGCAGCAACAGCATGACGTTGCTGATGTAATCGCGTTCCGTACCGATCGGGTAGCGGCAACGCAACTGAGTGTCACACGGGTTAATGCGATGTTTCTCGTCATTGTAGAGCTGCACATTCGCAGCCAGGTGACGCTGCTCAGCTGGCAACTTGTGCTGGAGCAAGCTGATCAACCCGGACGAAGCTTTACCTACGTCAATGACGCTGATCAGCGGTAAGTAGGAGTTGCCGGGAGCGATTGCCATAGCCCAGTTGATCAAATTGGCAAGCAGCGACTTACCGTACCGTGGCTCAGCCAGCATGCAAGTGATCGATGAGGTTACCAGGGTTGACATAGGCTGATGAGGAAACGGTTTACCGTCACGGCTTCTGAACAGCACGTTCCCTGTTTGCCATGGGGATGCAGGACGATGGATCGGAAGATGGGACACCACATCACTCAACTGAGCAACAGAAGGAGTTGCTGCACTGTTCCGAGTAAGACCAACACAACCGCCCAAGTATGACTGCAACAGATCGCCGGAGAAAGATTTAGTATCGGTAACCCCCCACCCCTGGACGGCTCTGGCCAACAGCTCAGCATTGCGCTCTACCTCTCGGACATCTCTTCCCCAGGTGCAAAAATCGACCCGATAACGAACATCACGGTCATTCATTTTATCTACCGCATACTGCACGGCATCCCGGCTGGCGTTGTACTGGCCATTATGGCGAGGCGACATAAATGAAAACAACATTGCAACGAGGTTTTTCGTCGTTAATGTAGACAAGCCGTGTGGCTCAATGAGAAACGATATCCGCCATGGGTACTTATTCCCTACTCTGTCTAACAGCACTTTGAATGGCAATATATCTTGCTGATGAAGATGAATATACATCGGCCAGTAAAATTGATTACCGACTTTGATTATGTCTTTAGTGATTTCTTCTGTGTCAGAAATAAGAAGCTGTTCTCCCACTGATGGCCATGTGTAGCCGGAAAGATCTCCATCCACATTTGACACATCTCTCATTGGAAGGGGATCGCCAGCTAAAATAGGCTTCCAGTCTTTGCTCGTAAACTCACGGCAAATAGAATCCTTCATCACATACACTGCTTTATGTGCATCCAGCAGGTCACATAAAACGTCAGCATTTGTCAGTTCATCTATAAATGTTTTCACAAAGCCATCGTGACGGATCCTCACCGAATGGATCACGTTATACAACGGTGGAGCATTTTCCATTGGTGGCAGTGGAGTCTCATTTAATAGCTCCTTTTTTTCATCCGCATGAATGGAAAGTTCTTTTTTACTCAAGCCTGCTTTAGTGGTGCATAGAACAAGATATACCTTCTCGAAAGTGCAGTAATTAGATAATGCATTAATGTCATCATTGAACAGATCAACTGCATCAATCCCAATACGACTCGCCGCAACTACGGACGGCTTGGTCATATCACTAAGGTATTCAGACAGCATTGATGGATCAGATGAAAAAACCAACTGGATGAAGTGCTCACCAGAACTAAAATGAGATCTCAAAGCATTGAAGACTTGAACGGACACATCATCAAACTCCTTAGAGCCTGACATTCTTAGTGAACCACTAATTTCAACCACTGAAAGTAGTGAACCATCTTTGCAAGTCAGTGCATATTTACTATCCTTGCTCTCCACATCAATCATGTCCTCAATTGAAGAGCCGAAGAAGCGAGAACAAATCGCGGCCATCTTTTCTAATGCTTCAATCATCACTCACCCCGTTCAATATTCTTTTTGATATCATCAGCATGCTCGATAAACATTCTCGATGCATTATCAAGCAAGCTAGGTTCAATGCGACTTGTAAAAAATGATTTTAAGCAATTCATGTCACGCTTTGCTATTTCTAGCTGTTCCTTATTTTTAGGAAAAACGGAAAGCCTATCCAGTGACACGATAACATCGAGCTGTTGAGAATCCCGTACTGTCATCAACAACCTAAGATCCGAATCAACTTCAAACATGATTCAGGTCCTCCTGCATCAGGATCTCACTGATGATTTTCGATGGACTTAACAGCCCAATCGAACAAGCGGCTTCAAACACTTCTTTGTAATGATATTTGGGCACAACACACATTATCGAACCGGCCCCATATCGCTTTACTGTGATGCCAAAAGATGCAAGTTTTGCTGCATAAGAAAAACAGAAAAAACGATCCATGGAGTTCAACCAAACAGCTCTTGGTGATATTTGTCTCTGGTCGGCCTTGTTTGCTTCAAGGGAGTATGGATTTTCTTTGCAGAGAGAAACCCAGTGGTTACTACAAATAATTTCAGCTGTCGGTGACATGGATTGTAGTCTATTAAACCGAGGCAAACTACAGTTACCGCCGAGTACCCTATATTCTGAAAACATAAAAGCCGCCGTAATATCAACAGTAGCATACCTGGACAATTGAAGCAGTTCAGGTTGAGAGACCCACTGACGACCTCTTTTTGCTCCATTCGCAAAACCCAGTACGTTCTGGATATCAGGCGATATTTGACTGACATTCACCTTGAGCAGCAACGGCCTTTCAGACTCAAGAGCCCACTTTATTCTGTGACCATTTTTATTCGGTGGTAATGCTTCTGATGGAATGTACTTAACCTCATCGGAGGGGTAGACACATTCCAGCATCGCCTTTGCATGCTTCACAGCCGGGATCTGAAAGTTAATAGTAATAAAGTCATCACCTACAAGGCGAGGGGTTACAGGATAACAAAAATATTGATGCGCTGATTTCAATGCAGCATCTATTTCAGGCCCAAAGCTTTTATCTGGGTCAGGTAGCATGAGACACCGGAGCTCGTCAGCCAAGTTGTCAGCCAACGGCATCCCATCGCTGGTCATGCCATAGTGATTAATGGCAACTCCCATCGTTCTTGTGAATATTGCACTCAAAAACTGAGTCTTTACCTGCTCGCTGAAACGAGGATCATTAAGACCCCAGCTATCACATATTCCTGACTGACCAGAAGTATCCCAAGCATTGAGATAAGTAGTGCGTTTGAAGTTTGGCGTCTTATGTAAGTTGCAGGTGTGTACCGCCTTAAACGATAAGTTAGACCACCACAGTGTTTGATTGTCTAAATCACCGTGAGAACTTATCCGCAGCGCTTTATTACCTGCAATAGCAGCCCAGCCACCCGAGTTAGCATCATCTCTATCGAAACGTACAGCGCCGAATGCAAACACGAATCACACCTCACCAATCAAAGATGGCCAAGAACTGAAATCAATTTTTGAAAAGCTAAGGCCGTAACCTTTCACGACCATATCTTTATAATGCTCTAATGGAGGTAACCAACGAATGTTGGAAATCACTTCTTGACGATTGACGTATTCATTGTCAGACATTTTTTTCAGAAACTGAGAAAACCTACCCACTGTATTTATTTCTGACGGGACAAGGCTAGAGCGCTTATCCAGCATCATATAAATTTTCATTCCGCTGTATTCATACTCAATACCGTTCATTTTTTCAGGAGATAGAGAACCACCAGATTGAGTAAACGAATAGGCGATGGCCCAAACCAACGAGTTAAGTTCCCCCTGCTCCAACTCGGGTAGATAAATCATTTTACCAAGATCAGAGCCCAGCCTCTCCTCCAGCATGTCCAAATGCTGGCTTCCATGGCAAAGTTCACATGCCAACTCAAGGTTAGATGGGGTCATGTCCGTATGATCCCCATTCAGATGAGTAACCTCCCCCACCTCAGGCTCAACACCTACCGCGCAGTGATAGCAGCGAACGCCAGCAACACCACGTTGCAATAGCTTTTGCAATGCATCACGGAGCGTGTCATCGCGCTGACTCCCATGATGAGGAGGGAGGCGGCGCATACCACGGGTAACACTGAGTCTGATGTGGGAGTTGCTCATTTTATTGCTCCAGGTGTGGTCTGTTATTGAATTTGAATTTTGCCGCTATTACCGCCACTGGAGCCCCAAGCGGTACTGTCCGCCATATCAACCCACGAACCGAATCCAAGAGAAATAGCCCCACAAATGATCAAAACACCAACCAATTTCCAGCTGGTATCAGGAGTATTTCCTTTCTTCTGGTCCAGGTTATGCTTAACAACCATAAACACTGCCCAGCCCAGCAAGACAAATCCGAGCAGTTGCATCCCAGTACCCAGCATATCCATACCGTACTGGCCTTGCTCTTTGGTTACTTCAGCGGCCCAACCAAATACCCCCTTACCAGTACCGGCAGCCGAAGCATTGAAGCTCATAATCATGAGCATCATCCCATAAAAGAACTTGTCGGCCTTTTTAAAAATAAAGTTGATCATATGTTTCATAGTAACGATTCCCATTGTGCTATTTAAATGATGCTGCCAAAACCAAACAACGTACTCAACCCATTCACGGTAGCCACGTTATTGATCAAAAACGTTCCAAATATAATGTATGTTGATGCTTCCTTAAACACCCCCTCGTCGCCAAACTTTCTGAATTGAAACCACCCTTTAAAGAAAAAAAGATAATAACCAAACACTCTGAATATCAAAGATACAGCCATTATCAGCTTATCAAATTCATCGTTAAATCCGCCACCAGGATAATCAAGAAGAGTATTTGTTGTCATACCGTCACCATAGAACGTAGACAACATTAACCCCGCTGTAAGGAGGCGGTTCCACATCATGACACCTGCAAGCAGACACCCGAAGGGGATCATGAAATAAGACGTTCTGCCATTGGTCAACGGATGGCGCTTTTGCTTTGCATCAGCGGCAATTACAAATTTATATACCGCATAGGCCATCAGAGTCATACCAAATACGGCAATCAACGTATCGAGCATCGCCATTGCATATGGCAATTGCTCTAAAAAATTACCTATCATGCCACTCGCAGTATTCATGAACCCCCCTTACTTATTGTGCAGAAATGCATTTTCCGCTATCAAAACAAACCTTGAAATTTTCGCCATCAAAACGAACGGCGCGGCCATAACCAGCCAAAAATGGCTTAGCTACAGATATTGATATTGTTTCGCCACTGGCGTTATCAAGCCATGCTTGATCTTGTACTACTGCTCTTAGGGTCAGAGCCGGTTGAGCTGCAGCAATTTGTTGTGGAGCAGTTCGTTTCACGGGAGCAGCTTTGCTTGTCGCTCTCGGCACAGGTGCTCCAGATGACCTGGCTGCATGTTGTTTGTTAGCAACTCTTGCAACCGTTTTTCTGTCAGCTTTAGAGGCGGGGATCGCATCTACTTTGGTTTTTAACTCAGCAAGCAGCAAAGCAATTTTTTTCACTTCTTCTGAAATTTGCTCCACATCCGTCTTATTGGGAACAGACTCCAGCTTACTTTCGATATCCGAGATCCTTTCTTCAAATTTGGCTTTCTCATCTACCGGGTTAGAGTTGAGAGCAGCTTCATCATTAGCCACACCATTCTTTTGAGGGAGATAGAATTTATCCCCTCCCTGATCAACCACCATCATGCCATCGGGTACTGTATTTTGGCCACTGTCCAATGATGAAGCCGGGGGTTGTTTGGATGATGGCAGCGACTGCTGTCCCTGAGCAAACCCTTCTGGGCTCAATGGGTCATTACTCACCTCTTCTGTCGCTGGCTCTTGAATTTCAACCTGGCTAAAATCATTTACAGAGTTTTCACCCCCCCTGTTTTTTGACAACTTACTGTATATGAAAAGTCCAATGGCACCACACATGAGCGTACCAAGGGCAAAATAAATCAGGTATGACTTCCAATCCACACTCTGTTTTTTAACCGGCCTCCGGCCTTCCTTCACATTAAAAGCGGAGGTTTCAGGGCTTGGCGCTGTACTAGCTGATTTCAGAATATTATCCTGATCCATCATAAACTCCTCGTTACTGGCAATCGCCATTAACATCCGTCATAAAGTAAATGCCGATTGTCCGGCCATTCTCGATATTATGAGTAGCCGGGCGGTTGACCATAGACTGCAATGGCTCAGAAGCTATCACTGCGGATTCGGTCAATCCCATTAATGCAATTTGCTTGTCGGTGTATTTGTCTTTTTGAACGACTTGACCGTTTTCATTGTTTACCAATTGTTCGTCACGCCCACCGGTTTCTAAAGCCTTATTGACGCCTTTTGACATCCCCAGGGCACCAGCTGCAAGCATACGAGATACCATATGGCTATCTTTATCACTGCTCACTGCTGGCTTATTTGAAACCTCATCCAAGCTGATTGCTTTTACCGCCAGAGAACGAGAAAATTTCTTGGAGGAAAGATTACTAAACTCAAACTGGACACCACTTGACCATTCAGAATTAACTCTCCCCATACCACTCAATACAGATCCAGAGAGGTCAGTACCTTGTTCCGTCTTACACTGCAAAATTGTTGCGGAGGCCCACATGCTGTCGTCTGAGTTGAGGCCAGTGGTCAATTCTGCATAACAGGTCTTTCCTGCCCGGATCGCTAAACACTGCCCGTCTGTTCCATTGGCTCCTTTAGGCAGGTTACCGGCAACTAATGTCACAGTTTTTCCATGTGACCCATCATCACTTTCCAGGTTCTGGGATACGGTGACGGTGCTAATAGCTGAAGCGCCACCTTGTGATAAATAACCCCATTGAGCGGCAAGATCCTGCAAACTCCTTTGCATGCGGTCTTCTTGCAATTTGACAGCGGCCTGATACTCCTGCATTTCTCTTTCAGAATATGAAGTTCTTGACGGACGACCACCATGACTTTCAACAGGAGGTGCTGGCGGATTATTTTTCTCTACTTTCTGAGCAGCCCTTCCTTGCAATTCCTCGAAAGACATTTCTTGTGTTTCGGGAACCACTTTTGCTATTGCACTCTTGCCCTCTCCCTTGGCTGCCTCTATCGTTTTCTGATTATCCTGCTTTATGATGTCAACGTATTCAGGGGTAACGCCTGCCACTTTACCAGTGAGGTCAGTGTTCCCCTTCGCAAGGTTTGATTGCCCATCAACTTGCTTTGTGTT
>RRZU013573154.1_pt1 | contig 11787 bp, 15 predicted proteins | sample 2165561 | NCBI WGS metagenome assembly RRZU01 (sample SAMN10456909, study PRJNA506462) | wastewater metagenome | isolation source: wastewater sludge | place: USA: Moscow, Idaho | reverse complement strand
TAGCTTTTAGTAAATTCGACTTACCACTATTGTTTTGACCAATAAGTATGTTAGTTTTATTCATTTGCAAATCAGCAGTTTTTATGGATTTAAAATTACTGATTCTAATATTTGTTAAAGTTATCGGCATAAATATCAATCATCCTTTTTCGTATTAATTTCCCATTAGCCGAGCTGCCCATTATTGCTATAATAATTAAAAACCCCGCAGAGATACTCTACACGGTTTTACTCAAGGCCTTCCCTGGAACAAGCAGGTGCTTTGGCCCACCGTTGTCTAATTATACCAGAATATGACGACTGATACAACTAAAAGCTTGCCCTGCCTCCATATTGAATTTCTCGCACCAAGACATAGGGACGGTTCTTTTGTCCTGTCCCAAATAAAGCACGCCAAAAAAGCCTGAGCGGGGGTTCTCCCCCCGCTCAGGCTTTTTGCGCGATCATGTGCCCAGGGCCCGGAACCGGCGGCGGCGCTGCTCCGCCACCTGCTCCCCCGTCAGGCTTTTCAGTGTGCCCAATTCCTTGATGAGTGCCTCCCGCAGGGCCCGACAGGTCTCAGCGTGGTCCTCGTCCGGGAAAATGCGCTCAATCACTCCCATGCGCAGCAGATCGTGAGCCGTGAGCTTTAGGTTCTCGGCGGCCTCCGGAGCCCGGCCGGCATCCCGGTAGAGGATGGAGGCACAGCCCTCGGGTGAGATAACCGAGTAGACCGACCGCTCCAGCATCCATACCTGGTTGGCCACCGCCAGCCCCAAGGCCCCGCCGCTCCCCCCCTCGCCGGTGAGGATGGAGAGGATGGGGGTCTTCAATGCGGTCATCTCCATCAGGTTCTCCGCAATGGCCTGGCCCTGGCCCCGCTCCTCCGCGCCGATGCCGCAGTAGGCCCCCGAGGTGTTGATGAGGCAGACGATGGGGCGGTGAAATTTCTCCGCCTGCTTCATCAGGCGCAGTGCCTTCCGGTACCCCTCCGGGTGGGCTGAGCCAAAGTTGCGGGCCAGACGGCTTTTGGCGTCCAGCCCCTTCTCTGTGGTGATCACGGTGACAGGCATGCCGTCCAGATAGGCAAGTCCCCCCACCACCGCCCCGTCGTCGCCGTAGCGACGGTCTCCGTGCAGCTCGATAAAGTCGGTAAAAATCTCCTCGATGTAGCGCAGTCCGCCGGGACAGTCCTTGTCCCTGGCGTGGTACACCCGCTCTATGGCCTTCACTCTGCCCCACCTCCCCGGTGAAATTGAATGAGGTGGCCCAGCAGGCGCCTCTGCTCCCTCCGGGGCACAATGGCATCCACAAAGCCCTTCTCCAGCAGGAACTCGGCCCGCTGGAAGCCGGGGGGCAGCTTCTGCCGGGTGGTCTGCTCAATGACCCGGGGCCCCGCGAAGCACACGAGGGCCCCCGGCTCTGCCAGGATGATGTCCCCCTCCATGGCGAAGCTGGCCGTCACACCCCCCGTGGTGGGGTTGGTGAGCACTGTGATGTAGAGCAGGCCCTCGTCAGAGTGGGCCGTTACCGCGCCGCTGGTCTTTGCCATCTGCATGAGGGAGAGAATTCCCTCCTGCATCCGGGCGCCCCCGGACAGGGTAAAGCCGACCACGGGTAAGCCGTGGGCGGCGGCGTACTCAAACAGGCGGGTGATCTTCTCCCCCACCACGGTGCCCATGCTACCCATCATAAAATTGCTGTCCATGGCAAAGAGGCAGCAATCCTCCCCGTCAATCCTTCCCCGTCCGGTGACGACCCCCTCCCGCTCGCCCGACTGCTTGGCCGCCGCGGTCAGCTTTTCCCCGTACCCGGGGAAGTTCAGAGGGTTGGAGGGGGCACGCCCCTCATCCCGCTCCCGGAAGGAGCCCTCGTCACACAGGGCCAGCAGCCGGGCTCTGGCCCCAATTTTCATATGGTGACCGCATTTAGGACAGGTCTCCAGGTGCTCGGTCAGCACATCGGCCAACCATGTCTTCTGGCAGTCGGGACAGCGGATAAAATCCCCCGCCGCAATGTTCGGGACCTCTCTCTTCCCGGCCCGGAGGAGGGGCTCTAATTCGTTCTTTGGTTTTTGGAAGGCAAACATCTATTCGTCCCCCAGTCCTTCCAGGGTATTGGTGTGATAGGTCCCGTCCACAAAGCGCTCCAGTCCCAGAAGCTCCAGGAGAAAGGTACCGTTATGGTCCACCCCGGCCACCACCAACTCACACAGGGCCGCGCGCATTTTGCGCAGGGCCTCCTCCCGGGTGGGGGCGTGGACAATGAGCTTGCCCAGCATAGAGTCGTAGTAGGGCGGCACCTGATAATTTTGGTAGATATGGCTGTCAAAGCGGACCCCCGGTCCCCCCGGCACATGGAGCCGAGTAATGGTGCCACAGCTGGGGCGGAAACCCAGGGCCGGATTCTCGGCCACCACGCGGCACTCCACGGCGTGGCCGCGGAAGTCAATTTCGCTCTGCTTAAAGGGGAGAACGGCTCCCGCCGCCGTGCGAATCTGCCATTTCACCAGGTCGAGGCCGGTGACGAACTCGGTCACCGGGTGCTCCACCTGGAGCCGGGTGTTCATCTCCATAAAGTAGAATCTGTCCTCCCCGTCCAGCAAAAACTCCACCGTGCCCACCCCGGTGTACTTGACGGCCTTGGCCGCCTTCACGGCGGCCTTCACCATGGCCTTGCGCACCTGGGGCTTGAGGGTGGGGGCGGGGCTCTCCTCCAGCATCTTCTGCCGCCGCCGCTGCAGGGAGCAGTCCCGCTCCCCCAGGGAGAGGACATTGCCGTGCTTGTCGCAGAGGAGCTGTATCTCGATGTGCTTGGTCCCGCTCAAGAACCGCTCCAGGTAGATGCCCCCGTCGCCAAAGGTGGTCTGGGCCTCCCGCCCGGCGGTGAGAAAGGCTGACTCGAAGTCCTCGGCCCGCTCCACCAGGCGAATGCCCCGTCCTCCGCCGCCCGACCGGGCCTTGCACAGCAACGGGAAGCCCACGGCCTTGGCCTCTTTTTTTGCCTGGACCAGGTCACTGATCACGTCGGTGCCGGGTACCACGGGCACCCCCGCTGCCTTCATGGTGCGGCGGGCCTCCTCTTTGTTCCCCATCCGCTCAATGATCTCGGAGCTTGGGCCGACCAAGGGGAGGTTAAATTTCTCGCACAGGGCCGCAAAATGGCTGTTCTCCGAGAGGAGCCCGTACCCCGGGTGGATGGCGCTGGCCCCCGTCACCTCGGCGGCGGACAGGATGGACTCCATATTCAGGTAGCTCTCGGCCACCGAATTGCCGCCGATGCAGATATGCTCGTCGGCCAGCTCCACATGGAGGGAGTCCCTGTCGCAGAGGGAGTGGACGGCCACGGTGGCCACCCCCATCTCCCGGCAGGCCCGGATGATGCGCACGGCAATCTCGCCCCGGTTGGCAATCAAAATTTTAGAAAACATCGCTTCCTCCTCGGGCGGAAATCTGCTTAGACAAGGGCAAAGGAGAACTCCCCCTGCACGCAGAGCTTCTCTCCCACATAGCCCCTGCCCTCGGCAAAATAGAACGGTTTTTTGCTCCGTGTGATGCGGCACTCAAAGCGCAGGGTATCTCCCGGTACCACCATGCCCTTAAAGCGCACCTTGTCAAGGCCGGTGTAGAGGGGCTGGCTGGCCTTCTCTCCGGCCAGAAGCACCGCGCAGGTCTGGGCCATCATCTCCAGCTGAATGACCCCGGGGACGATGGGCTTGCCCGGAAAATGGCCCTGGAGGAAAAACTCATCCCCCCGGACCGTGTAAAACCCTACGGCGGTGCCATCCTCCCGGACCTGGGCCTCCTCCACCAGGAGCATGGGCTCCCTGTGGGGCAGAATTTTTTTAATCTCTTCCTGGTTCATCCGCGCCACCTCAAATCAGGGTGAGGAGGGGCTGGCCCACCTCCACGATGTCCCCGTCCTTCACGTGGACGGCGACCACCTCTCCGCCAAACTCAGCGGCGATCTCGTTCATCATCTTCATGGCCTCCACAATGCACAGCACCTCGCCGGGGACCACCTTCCGCCCCACTTTTGCATAGGGCTCAGCACCGGGGCCTGCGGCGCTGTAGAACACCCCCACCATGGGCGAGGTGACGACCCGGCCACCCTCGGGAATTGCGGGGGCTTCCATGTCCTCAGGCTCCGAAGCGGCAGGCCCGGGCAGTGCGGTGGGGGCCGGCACAGCGGGGATGACAGTGGCACCCCCCACCCCCACGCCCGCCCGGTGCAGGCGCAGCTGAGTAGCCCCCTCCTCCAGCTCAAAATGCTCCAAGCCGTAGGTCTGCATAATCTCAGCCAGCTGGCGAATTTCCTCTATCTTCACAGTGGTCCCTCCTACAGGCTCAAATCTTTTTCAATGCAATTACACCGTTGTGCCCACCAAACCCAAAGGAGTTGGAGATTGCGAAGTCACAGGGGGCATGGGCCGCCTGGTTGGGCGTGATGTCCAGGTCGCAGTCCTCGTCGGGCACCCGGTACCCCACAGTGGGGGTAATGATGCCGGTGCGCAGCGTCATGACGGAGGTGATGGCCTCCACCGCCCCGGCCGCCCCCAGCATATGCCCCGTCATAGACTTGGAGCTGCTGATGTGGAGCTTCCGGGCGGCCTCCTCCCCAAAGGCGGCCTTGAGTGCCATGGTCTCGGCCTTGTCATTGAGGGGTGTGGAGGTGCCGTGGGCGTTGACATAGACCGCCATGCCCTCTTCATAACCCCCCTCAGCCAGGGCCAGCTTGATGGCGCGGATGGCCCCCGCCCCGTCAGGGTGCGGGGCCGTCATATGGTGGGCATCCGCGGTATTGCCATAGCCCACCACCTCGGCGTAGATATTGGCCCCCCGGCGCACGGCGTGTCCGTACTCCTCCAGCACCAGGATTCCGGCACCCTCCCCCATGATGAAGCCATTGCGGCGTTTGTCAAAGGGGATGCTGGCACTGTCGGGGTCATCGGTGTTGTTGAGTGCCATGGCGTTTTGGAAGCCCGCCATGGCAAGGGGGTTGATGGCGGCCTCGGTCCCACCGGTCAGGATGGCGTCGGCATACCCGTGCTTGATGGCGCGGAAGGCCTCACCCAGGGCATGGGTGGAGGTGGCACAGGCCGTCACCACGGGGAGGGTGGGCCCCGCCGCCCCATAGCGGATGGAGATCATCCCCGCCGCCATATTGGAAATCATCATGGGGATGATGAAGGGGGATATTTTCCTGGGTCCCTGTTGGGAGAGGGTGATGGCTCCGGCTAGAAAGGTGTCCATGCCCCCAATGCCCGAGCCCACGTACACGCCAAAGCGCTCGGGGTCCACCTTGCCCTCCAGGCCGCTGTCCCCCATGGCTTCGGCGGCGGCAATCATGGCGTACTGGGTGAAGAGGTCCATCTTGCGGGCCTCTGCCTTGGGCAGGTACTCCAGGGGGTTGTAGTCCCTAATCTCGGCGGCCACCTTGGCCTTGAAGTCTGTCGTGTCAAATCGCGTGATGAGTCCCATGCCGTGGTGCCCCGCCTTCAGGCTTTCAAACAGGGTCTCCACGCTCCGCCCCACAGAGGTAAAGGCCCCCATGCCGGTGATGACTACCCGGTTCATATATACATCCCTCCGTCCACCTTGACCACCTCGCCGGTGATGTACCCCGCACTGTCCGACGCCAGAAAGGCCACCAGCTTGGCCACATCCTCGGGCCTGCCCAGGCGCTTGAGTGGAATGGCAGCCTTCAAGCTCTCGGCCGCCTGAGCGGGCATGGCGTCGGTCATATCGGTCTCAATAAATCCGGGGGCCACGGCGTTGCAGGTCACGCCCCGAGTAGCCAGCTCCTTGGCCACCGACTTGGTGAGCCCGATGAGCCCCGCCTTTGCGCTGGCGTAATTTGCCTGTCCCGCGTTGCCGGAGAGTCCCACCACGGAGGAGATGTTGACAATCCTGCCATAGCGTTTTTTCATCATGGGTCCATACACATGGCGTGTCATGTTAAATGCACCCTTCAGGTTGGTGTCCACCACGGCGTCGAACTGCTCCTCTTTCATGTTGAGCATCAGCCCATCCCTGGTGATCCCCGCATTGTTCACCAGGATATCCACCCGGCCAAACTCCGCCAGGACGGCGGCCACGGTGTCCTTGGCCTGGTCAAACCGGCTCACATCGCAGCGGTAGGCCGCCGCCCGGCAGCCCAGGGCTTCAATCTCTGCCGCCACAGCCTGGGCCGCAGCCTCGTTGCCGGCATAGACCAGGGCGATATCGGCCCCACCCCGGGCCAGCTCCAGCGCCACGGCCCGGCCGATGCCCCGGCTTCCGCCGGTGACCAGGGCCACTCTCCTCGTACTTTCTTCCACGGCTGTTCCTCCTGTCTTGGGGAAGCGTTCAGGCTCCCGCCCCCAGAGCGGCCAGGGCCTCCTCCAGGGTTTTAGCGTCCTCCACCCGGAGGACGGATGCTTCCTTCGATATCTTGGATATGAGACCGCCCAGGGTCTTGCCCGGTCCCACCTCCACAAAGGTGTCCACCCCTCGGGCCAGAAGATATTCTATCGTCTCCTGCCAGCGCACCGGGCTGCAGACCTGGTCAAACATCTGCCCCGCCCTTTCGTAGGGCCTTGCAGTCTGGTTGGCGATGACGCGGACGCGGGGCTCCCTCAGGGCAAGAGAGCCGTACTCCACCGCCAGAACCTCGGCGGCCCCCGCCATCAGGGGGCTGTGGAACCCGCCGCTGACGGCCAGGCGCATGGCTCTGCCCCCCGCCGCCTTGATGGCGGCGGCCAGTGCCTCCGCGTGCTCCTCCCGGCAGGCCACCACGGTCTGCCCGGGGCAGTTATAGTTCACGGGCCAGGCCTCTCCTATGCCGCGGCACAGCTCCTCCACGGCGGCGGCCTCCAGGCCTAGGGCGGCAAGCATTGCCCCCCTGTTCTCCCCGGCACAGGCATCCATGGCCTCGCCCCGGCGGCAGACATAGGAAAAGGCCTCCTCTTGGCTCAGGTATCCTCCAAACGCCAGGGCGGGCACCTCCCCCAGGGAGAAGCCTGCCAGGTAGTCGGGGCGGATTCCCCCCTCCTCCAGGGCGGCGGCGGCGGCCAGGTCCACGGCAAAGACGCAGGGCTGGGTGTTCGCCGTCCGGGAGAGGACCTCCTTCCCGGCGGTGAAGCACTGCTCCGATGTGCCGGGGCGTATGGTGTCGGCCATGGCAAAGACAGCCGCGGCGGCGGCGGACCCTTCACAAAGGGACTGCCCCATGCCGGTGTACTGGCTCCCCTGGCCCGCGAAGACAAGGGCTAGTCTACCCACTTGGCCGCTCCCTTCAGAAGCTGGTCTGCCTGGGTGAACATCTCCTCGATGATCTCCCGGCAGCTCTGCTCGCACTTGACCATGCCCGCACTCTGCCCGGCCATAAAGCAGCCCTCCTGCTCGTCGCCCTCCACCACGGCCTTGCGCAGGGCGCCCGCACCAAAGGCCTCGACCTCCTCAAGTGTCATGTTGGGGTCCCGCTCGTTCTGGAGGAATTGGCGGGTGAAGGCTGTGCGCAGGGCCCGCACCGGATGGCCCAGGCTGTTGCCCGTGGTCATGGTACCGATGTCGGTGGCCTTGAGCACTTTGTTTTTATAGTTTTGGTGTATGGTACACTCGTTGGCCACCAGAAAACGGGTGCCCACCTGAACCCCGCAGGCCCCCAGCATGAGGGCAGCTGCAATCCCCCGCCCGTCGGCAATACCTCCTGCGGCCAGCACGGGGATACTCACAGCTGAGGCCACCTGGGGTACCAGGGTCATGGTGGTCAGGTCGCCGATATGGCCCCCGGCCTCGCCCCCCTCGGCCACCACGCCGTCGGCCCCCATCCGCTCCATCTTCTTGGCGATGGCCACCGAGGGGATGACGGGGAACACCTTGATGCCCACACTCTTCCACTGCTCCATATACCTGGGCATTCCCGCTCCGGTCGTCACAAGGGGGACCCGCTCCTCCACCAGCATGGCGGCCACGGCGTCGCAGGTGGGACTCAGGAGCATGACATTCACGCCGAAGGGCTTCTCCCCCACGGCCTCACGGGTGCGGCGCACCTGCTCCCGTACATAGTCCACCGGGGCGGTGCCCGCCGAAATAATACCCAGTCCCCCCGCGTTGGTCACCGCCGAGGCCAGGCTCCAGTCGGCCACCCAGGCCATGCCGCCCTGGAAGATGGGATATTGAATGCCCAGCAAATCACATAATACCGATTTCATACACAAAACCTCTAATTTTGTTTGAGTTGATCAGGCGTTCTGAATGCTCTGAATCAGCTTCACCAGGTCATCCACCGTTTTGACGTTTCCGTCCTCCAGCTCAATGCTGATGCCAAACTCCTCCTCGAAGACCATGACCAGCTCCACCGTGTCCAGGGAGTCGAAGCCCAGCTCCTCAAAGGTGGACTCAGGCTTGATAGAGGCCTGGTCCAGGTCCTTGTTGTCGGCGATGATGGCTGCCACTTTCTCGAAAATCACAATCGTTTCCTCCAAAATTTAATATTTTATGACACAGGCGCCGGAGGTGAGACCGCCGCCCATTGCCGCCAGTAAGAGCAGGTCGCCCCGCTTAATCTCCCCCGCCTCAGCAAGCTCGGAGAGGAGGATGGGCACCGTAGCCGAGGATGTGTTGCCGTACCGTTCAATGTTCATGGCGGTCTGCTCCTCGGTAAAGCCCAGATTTTTCATGGCCGCCTGGATGATGCGGGCGTTGGCCTGGTGGGGTACGAACCTGACAAAGTCGGTTGCCGTCAGGCCCGTCTCCTCCATCACCCGTCTGCAGTCCGCCACCATCTGGGTCACGGCGAATTTGAAGACCTCGCCCCCCTGCATGGCCACCACGGGAGTGCGCACCTCCTCGCCGGGGTAGTAGGGGTTCCGGTTTGAGGCGGCCGGGATATTCAGCGGCTCGGCAGCGCCCCGGGCGGTGAGGGTAATGGCCCGCAGTCCGTCCCCCGGCCCCAGCACGGCGGCCCCGGCACCGTCCCCGAAGAGGACGCAGGTGGCCCGGTCGCTCCAGTCCACGTGGCGACTCATCATCTCGGCGGCCACCACCAGGACCCTCCGGGCCTTTCCGGATTTAAAATATCCCTCCGCCACATCCAGCGCGTAGAGGAAACCGGTGCAGGCGGCGTTGAGGTCGAAGGCCGGACAGGACGCCCCAAGCCTCTGCTGGACCAAGCAGGCCAGGGAGGGTGTAATATAGTCCCCCTGCCCGGTGGTGCAGATGCGATAGTCCAGCTCCTCCACACCCACTCCGGCCCGCTCCAGGGCGGAGCGGGCTGCGGCAGTCGCCAGGTCGGTCATTGTCTCCCCCTGGCTGATGTGGCGGCTACCAATGCCGGTGCGGCTGCGAATCCACTCGTCGCTGGTGTCCACAATCTTTGCAAGGTCCTCGTTGCTCACCGAAAGGGCGGGCGTGCTGTGGCCCAGACCCATCATTTGAAAGCTCATTCTCCCTCTCCTCCCATATTAGTATTTCCCTTAAAAAACTCGTTGAGTCGGTCCACCCCCAGGTAGACGGACTCCCTGGCCCCCTCGTCCAGTCCCGTGAGGACGGCCCGCACCATCTTCCGGTGGAAGTACTTGTGGATGCGGTAGGCCCGCAGGCCCTCCCTGGTCAGGCGAAGATGAATGCTGCGCCGGTCCTCCGGGTTCTTCTCCTTGCCAATCATGCCCCGCTCCACCAGCTTGTTAACCGCCACCGTCACCGACGCCAGTGTAATCCCCAGGCTGGTCGCCACCTCGCTGACGGTGGCCTTTTCGCTTCGCCCCACCACGTCGATGAGGTGTATCTCACTGATGCTGGCATTGATGCCGCTTTTGCGGAGGGTGTCCTCCTCCACCTTGTTGATGTTGTTGTAGGTGTCGACGAGGAGGGTATTCAGCTTCTCTTCAAAGGGTTCCAGCATGGGCCTCCCCACCTTTTCGAAATTAATTAGTTTGACTATCTAAATAATCGAGGACTATCATAAGCCCACCTTTCCCGTTTGTCAATCCTTTTTTGTCGCACGGACCAGGGGCCGGAGCCGGGCACCCACGAAGATAGCGGTCAGAATTTTTACCCCGTCCCAGGGCAAAAACACCACCATGCCCCCCCAGAGCACCTGCCATAGAGTCATGGTCTTGCCCAGGTAAAAGCGGAGAATGAGCCCCATATAGGGCAGGCCCACCAGGTAGAGCACGCCCAGTCCCGCCAGGGAGGCCAGGAGAAGGCCTTTCTTCCCCTTGCTTTTTTCGGCAATAAGCCCGATAATAAAGGCAGAGGGAATCAGCCCCAGGAGAAAGCCGAAGGTGGGCTGTAGGACATACTGGGGACCGCCGCCCGCCGTGAAGATGGGCAGCCCCAGCAATCCCAGTGCCAGATAGACGGCCTGCGACAGGGCTCCCAGCCTGCTCCCCAGTAAAATTCCGGCCAGTGCCGTGACCAAAAACTGGAGTGAGAAGGAGGAGATGGGTGTGGGCACCTTGACAAAGGCCCCCGCCGCCGTCAGGGCGGCAAAGAGTGCGGTCAGGGTCAGGTCTCTCGTGCGCAGCTTAATATGAAACACTCCTTTCTGAAGTTCCGGCACCATCATAACCTGTCCGGCCCCGTCTGACAACCTTTTTTCGCAAGGAGGGCTTGCCGTGCTCCGGTCCGAACCCATCCGCACCGCCCTGGCCGCGCAGCCCCGGGCGGGGGAGCTCCACCTGCTGGAGCGGGTGGACTCCACCAACGACTATGCCAAGACCCTGGCTGCCGCCGGGGCTCCCCACGGCACCGTGGTGCTCTCGGAGGAACAGACCGCGGGCCGGGGCAGGCAGGGGCGGGGCTTTATCTCCCCGCCCGGCCTGGGCCTGTACGCCAGCTTCCTGCTACGGCCCCGGCTTTCCCCCCAGCAGCTCCTCCCCGTGACAGCCATGGTCGCCGTGGCCGCCTGCAGAGCGATAGAAGGGCTCGGTCTCCCCTCCCCCCGGATCAAATGGGTCAACGACCTCATTCTGGGGGAGAAAAAGCTGGGTGGCATCCTCACCGAGTTCAGCTCCGGTGCCCTCATCCTGGGCATTGGAATCAACGTGAGCCATAGAGAAAACCAGTTCCCGCCCGAGCTGCAAAGCAAGGCCACCTCCCTCCTGCTCGAGACCGGCCACGCCCCCCCGCTGGAGGAGCTGGCTGCCCGCCTGATCTGGGAGCTCTTTGCCCTGGACGACGGCCTTTTGTCCCGGAAGGACTCCTATCTCCGCCAATATGAAGGGCTCTGTCTCACCCTGGGGCGGGAGGTCCTCCTCTGCCAAGGCGAGACCAGGACGCCCGCCCTCTGCACCGGCCTGGACGAAAACGGGGCCCTCCTGGTCCGCTACCCCGACGGGACCGAGGCTGTGGTCTCCTGGGGAGAGGTCAGTGTCCGGGGAAGGGATGGCTATCTATAACTCCATACTATTTTGAAAGGACTGTTTTTCATGAAGACTGCCCGTTTTGTGCTCAAAATCGTAGGTTTTTCCCTGTCCGCCCTGTCCGCCGCCTGCCTTGTGGTGGGCTACTGGGATAAAATCGCCAACCTCTTCCACCGCCTAAACGCCAACCTCTCCGGCGTCCCCCCCATCCCCGTCGAATACGACGATTTTGAGGGTCTGGTATAATCGTAAGCGTCAAACAGCCAGCCCCCATAACGGAGGCTGGCTGTTTTTGAGCTGATATCTCCCGCTCACCCATCGTCGCTTGGTCTGCAGCGCGGCTAACCGCCCACCTTTTTCCCCCCGCAGCAAGCTTACGCCCCCCCAGAACGCGAGTTGAACTCGTTCTAGGAGGGCGTAAGCGTCATGGATCCATATCACAGGATGAACGCTCAAAACTC
>RRZU012197705.1_pt1 | contig 11787 bp, 10 predicted proteins | sample 2165561 | NCBI WGS metagenome assembly RRZU01 (sample SAMN10456909, study PRJNA506462) | wastewater metagenome | isolation source: wastewater sludge | place: USA: Moscow, Idaho | reverse complement strand
CGCGCGATGCGATGAACGCCGGCATCGCCTATCTTTCTGAAGACCGCCAGGGCCGCGGCCTGCTGCTGCAGTACGATACTGTCGTAAACATCACTCTCGCCTCGCTCAAGCAGTACACGCAGTTCTTTATCCAAAGGCGCAAGGTGCAGGAACGCGCCCGCTACTATGTTAAAAGCTTTAATATCCGCGTGCCTTCGCTCTCGGATGACCTCGCGCATCTCAGCGGCGGCAACCAGCAGAAGGTTTATCTCGCCAAGTGGCTCGACACTGCACCCCGCATTCTGATCCTGGACGAGCCTACTCGCGGCGTAGACGTAGGCGCCCGTCACGAGATTTACGGTTTTATCCATGAACTGGTCGCCAACGGCCTCGCCTGCATTCTCATCTCGTCCGAGTTGGAAGAGGTCCTTGGGCTTTCCAATCGGGTGATCGTCATGCGGGGCGGGCGTGTGGCCGGCGAGCTTGGCGAGGACGAGCTGAACGAGCAGGAAATCATGTATTACGCAACGGGCTTGAAGGTGCAGGAAGCAGTTACGGAAGAAGTGACAGAAGTAGTGACAGCGGGGTAGATTGCAGCCATGGCGACAAATCAAGCAGCTGCCGGCACGGCGGCGCCAAAACGCAGAATCAACTATTCGACCTGGGCACCCCTTGCCGCGCTGATCGTCCTCATCATCATTTCTGCGCTCGCCAGCCCGTATTTCCTTGCGCCGCGCAACCTGCTCAACATCACGCGCCAGATCACCTACACGGGGATCATTGCGCTTGGTCTGACGCTGATTATTATCGCCGGGGGCATCGATCTCTCTGTTGGCTCGCTGGTTGCGCTTGCCGGCGGCATCGCCATTCTTGCCCTCAACGCCATGGGCGGTGGTCCTGCGGCGATTGCGGGGGCTATCGTCGTCGCGCTTGCCGTGGGTGCCATTGGCGGCATGATCAACGGCTCGATCGTTACGGTCGGCCGCGTGGCGCCCTTTATCGCCACGCTGGGCCCAATGTCGATCTATCGTTCGCTGGTCTTATATGTGGCGAACGGCGGCGAATTCCGCTCACAAAGCACGATCTATCCTGAAGTCGGCGCCGGGCTCTTCCTGGAAGTGCCGATCGCCACCTGGATCTTTCTGCTGCTGGCCATCGTGTTCCACATCCTGCTCACCTATACGCCCTACGGCCGCCATGTATGTGCCGTCGGCGCTAACGAGCTGGTGGCCCGCTACTCCGCCATTCGTGTCCAGTTTGTCAAGTTCATGACGTATGTGCTCACCGGCCTCACCGTCGGCGTTTCGGCCGTATTGCTCTCCTCGCGCCTCAACGCCGTGAGTTCAACGAACGCCGGCGTTTATTATGAGTTGGATGCCATTGCCGCCGTCGTTATCGGCGGCACCTCGATGTCGGGCGGCATGGGCACCATCTGGGGCACGGTAATCGGCGCTGCCGTTCTGGGCATTATCAACAATATGCTCAACATGGCCGGCGTCTCCACCTACCTGCAGGGCCTGGTAAAAGGCATCATCATCATCGCGGCTGTTCTTGTGCAGTACAAGCGCAAGTGATCGATATTCGTCTCGTTAAGAAAGGAACCCGAACATGAAATCTTGGCAGAAACTGTTCGCCCTCATTATGGTCGTCGGCCTGCTGGCCGCCGGCTGCACCGCCGCCGTACCGCCGCCCGCAGCGGCGCCAGCAGCCGGTAATGCGGCAGCCGCCCCGGCTGCCTCCGCCGAAGCTGCTGCGCCCGTCGACACCACGCCTATCAAGATCGGTGTATCCATCCCCAGTGCCGACCATGGTTGGACCGGCGGCATCGTGTATTGGACGCAGAAGGCGATCGACGACTGGAAGGCAAAGGACCCGAATGTAACATTCGTCCTGGCCACTGCCGATTCGCCTGCCACCCAGGTGAGCGACATCGAAGACCTGATGGCCCAGAACATCGACGGCCTGGTCGTCCTCCCGCATGACTCTGCCTCCCTGACCCCGGTCGTCAAGGAAGTCAAAGACGCCGGCAAGTACGTCGTAGTAATCGACCGCGGCCTCACCGAGCCAGTCGAAGATGTCTACGTCGCCGGCGACAATCCCGGCTTGGGCCGGGTAAGCGCCGAGTGGATGGCCAAGGCATTGGAAGGCAAGGGTGACATTGTCGTCCTTGAAGGTATCCCGACCGTTATCAACACGGAGCGCGTCGAAGCCTTCAACGCGGTGATGGCCAACTACCCCGACATCAAGATCCTGGATTCGCAGCCCGCCATGTGGTCGACACAGAAGGGCCTCGAGATCATGGAGAACTACCTGCAGAAGTATGACAAGATCGACGCCGTGTGGGCACAGGACGACGACGTGCTTAAGGGCGTGCTGCAGGCCTACCAGGAATCCGGCCGCGACGACATCAAGTTCTTCCTCGGCGGCGCCGGCTCTAAGGACGTCATCAAGATGATCATGGACGGCGACCCGCGGATCCAGGCCGACGTGACCTACCCGCCGTCGATGGCCGCCACCGCCATCAGCCTGGCGGTCAAGGGCATGCGCGGCGAGGCGCTGGAAGGCTTCTACCAGCAGCAGGTGCCGGCCAAGACTGTCCTGGCGGCCGAACTGGTGACGAAGGACAACGCCGAGAAGTATTACGAGCCCGACTCGATCTATTGATCGTAGTTAGGGTGATCTATTGATCGCAGCTAGGGTGCAGATTTCGGCTCGCATCTGACAAGCGTGCTCCTGCGTAGTAGATACTGCAACCGCAGCAGTATCTACTACGCAGGAGTTTTTATGTCAAAGCTACACACAAGATGGGTCAGCCGCCGCGAGCGCGATCTATGGTGCATCGACTTCTCCGGCTACGAGCACGACGCAGCCGGCCTCCAGCGCGAGATCGATGCTGCCTAAGAGGTGCTCCGCACCTATCCGGACAACTCGCTGCTTGTGGCCATCAACCTTTACGGCACCCGGATTTCAGCCCCGATTGCCGCCTTCTTAAAGCGCAACACGCACGATCCCGCCATCCATAAGTTCGCCATCATCGGCATGACTGGCTTGCGCCGCCTTTGGTGCGAAAGAGTTCAGCACGTAACGTGGCCCAAGCCTCGCCGCTTCTTTGACGACTACGAACAGGCGAAGGACTGGCTCGTCGGCGAGTCTTTCTAGCCCCAGACGCTACTGCTGCTGCATCCCCATGTCGCCGAACAGCGCCTGCAAAGTAAACTCGGCACCGTTGAGCAGTGAGTTGACCAGCATCGATCCCAGCACAAACACCAGGATGGCGATGATCGGGAACAGCGCCGCCCGCCAGCCCTTTAGTTCGTGCGCTGTAGCCGCCCCGATCCAGATGGACAGAATGCCGGCAAAGAACACAATGGCATGCACGGACGCACGGGCGGGCGGATAGATTGAGAATATCTCCAGCACAGTGACTACCTGCGCAAAGCCCAGGGCACGGAAAGTCCTTGCGAAGGTGCCGCGCCGGGATAGGAACCAACCGGCAAAAAAGATAATGATCGCCATGCCGATCCACACAGCATAGGCGCCCAGTATGTGCAGCAGGTAGAATCCCTTGTACAGCAGCATGTTGGACACGCCAACCGCCACCAACATGATCAGCAGCGCCGGCCCTGTCATGAAGGGATCTTTCACTACTTCCTGGTAAGCCGTACGGTCCAAGATCAAGCAGCGCAAGGCAAGGCTGACCCACCGGCTGACGCGCCCGATCCCATTCATCAACGTACGGGGCGCCCACTCAGGTACAAGCTCGTCCTCGCTCACAGGTTTGGCAACGACCGGGGCGTTGCGATGGCTGTCCAGGATATGGAAGACGTCGGTGGAGCAGCGCGTCTCCGGCACCTCCATTTCGGCCGGGTGAAAGATAAAGGCGTCAGTCTGCTCGCCGCCGACGCCGCCATGGCTCCCGACCAGTTCCTCGAGGGCGGCGACTGTGCCGTCCGGATAGACCGTGCTGAAGAGCCAGAGATCGCCGGCGCTGGGGAACTCCATTACCCGGCGCAGCTGCCAGACGCGCTTATCAATGCTGGCAGCTCCGTGTCCCTCGGCAGGCGCATAGGGAGCGACGGGATCTGCGCCCACCACCTCGCCGGTGTGAAGGTTGCGCTTACCGCCTTTCCCGAGCACTACGGCCGTCATGTCGTCTTCGTAGCCGACAATCATGCCCAAGCCATCATGTGCCACGAGGGCGTCCACCATGCCGGGATACGCGGTCTCCAGTTCGCTAAGCTTGATCTTGCGCGGGTAGAGCTCAAAGTAAACTTGGGCGGCATTGCCGCTGCCATAGGCGGTGACCGCGGCCTGTACGTCGCTGGTATGGCGTTCGTCGACTTCAGAGCCCTTCTTGGCGAGTTTTTCACCCTGTTTGGCCATCGTCGAGCTGAACGCGCCGGTAGTCCCCGTTTGCTGCATGTTGGCCAATTCGCCGGCCATCCCTTGCAGCCCCATAGCCCCTGTATCACCGCCGATTGACTGGGTCACGGTGGTGCCTTGGGGGAGCTGCTCTTCGATAAACTCCTTGATGCTCATGCCGTAGCGCTGCTTGAACGTGGCGCCAAACGACTGGCCGTGGTCAGACAGGATGATAAAGCTGTACGGGCGCGGTGCCTTTTCGTTTACCACGCGCCGCAGCCGCGCAAGTGTCTTGTCGAGACGTTTGAGATCGCCAAAGGCGTCTTTGGTCCAGGGGCCAGAATGGTGTGCTACCTCGTCGTAGCCCAAGTAAAGCATGTAGATGGACGGCGCCCCACGCATCATGTCCAGGATGGCAATGTTGGTCGAAATGTCGCGCATCAAACCACACATCGCGGCGCGCACAAAGGGGTAGCCGTGCTCCAGGCGGTTCAGGCGCGGCTGCACATTTTGGATCTTCTGCTTGAACGCTTCCCACAGCTCGCGGCCGGTTTCCCAAAAAAAGAGCACCAGCATGCGCATCAGGAAATAGGGATTGAGCATCAACAGCGCCACATCTTGGGCCCGGTGCTTCTTCTCTTCCTCGGTGCCGCTCCACATGTTTGCCATGGTAAAGAGAGACTTCTCGGCGTCACCCGCCATCATATTCATGATACTCGAGCCCTTACGCATCAGGCCTTGTCCGTGAGCATAACGGCCGTTCAACTCAGTGGCATCGCTCGCTGATACGTACAGTTTTTTCTTTTCCTTGTCGTACCAGCGATAAGCAGGAATATCGTGGTTGTCGCCAAACATGATGCCGGCCTGGCAAGAGGATGTCATCGACGGCAGCCCGCAGTCCACGTGTGACAGCTCGTAGCCATCTTCTTCGATCATTTGCGCCAGGGTAGGCATCAGGCCGTCGTCGAGCGCCTGCTTGATGTGCCAGTAGCTCAGCCCGTCGATTTCCAGCATCATGAGTCCGCGGCCGGGCTCATTGGCGCTGTCGTACGGATGCGCCTTAGCCCGCTTCTCGATGCGGTTCTGGTACCAGGAGCCCTCCTCGTCGACGTCCAGGATACCGGTCAAAACGGCGTTAAAAAAGGCAAAGACAATGCCGCCCAGTAAGGCGGCCAGAATGGTAACCTCAAATCCCGGCATCAGGTAGGCCGTAAGCCAGATGGCAGCGGCGTTCACCAGAAAGCCGATGACGAACATGGCCACCCATCCGAGCGGCCTGGCGATCAGGAACACAATGGGCCGGATCAACAAGTTCACGATAGCGAGTGTGAACGCCGCTGCGATCGCAACTGTCAGCAGTGACGCGCCGTTCACGGCCGTCAATGTCAGCCCTGGGATGATGAACGATGTCGCCAGCAGTGACAGTGCATCGACAAACCAAAGGATGGCAAAGCGCACAAGATAAACGACTACGGTGCGGATGGTGTGAGTCATCGTCTTCTTACTCCTGCAAACGGGATAGCGCGCAACGTCGTCACGTTGGAATCAACGTTGGCATCTGCTAGAGTTGTTTCTTTCGGCTGGTCAAGTGCGGTATACGTGCAACAACCGGGCGTATATTTGGGCCATCATTGTACCACAACTATGCTGCGCAAGCGAACTACGAACGCGTAAGGGGCACGAAATCTGCGATGGAATTCCGGCAGAATCCGTGCCCCTTATTTCTTTCAGATTCGGTAACGAGAGCGGCCTACCGCCGCGGCCGCGCGCTCAAAGTCAGGTCGAACTGCCGTTCCTCACCGTTACGCAGCACCGTCAACTGTACCGTGTCACCGGGGCTGGTGTAACGCGCCATATACGTCAACATCTCCTCAAAGGATGTCACCGGCTTCCCATCGATCGCCGTCACCAGGTCGCCGCCTGTCACGCCGGGGCAGATACTCGGGTACTTCGTCTCTACCTGCCGGCTTGCGCCACGTAAGCCCGCCTGCGCAGCCGGACCGCCATTCAACACCTGCTCGACGATCACGCCACGCTGCTTCGGATTCAAGCTAAGTTCAGGACCGCACAGCGGGCTAAAGGTCACACCGCTTACGCCCAGATAGCTATGCTCATAGGTGCCGGTTTCGATCAGGCTGGGCACCACGCGCCCGATAATACTCGCGGGTACGGCGAATCCGACGCCACTGTTCGCCCGCACCTCGGAACGAATTTGGGCGTTGACACCGATCACCTCACCGCGCTCGTTGAGCAGCGGCCCGCCCGAATTGCCGGGATTGATGGCGGCATCCGTCTGGATCGAATCGGGTATGCTGTAGTTGCCGCCCATCGTGGGGGCCGGAATCGAGCGGCCAATGGCGCTCACGATGCCACTGGTCAAGGTACCCTGCAGCCCGAATGGGTTGCCGATTGCCGCCACACGCATTCCGACATACACGTCGTCCATGCTGCCCAGCCGCACCGGCACAAGGTCGTAGCCTTCCGGATCGATCTGGATTACGGCCAGATCGCTGTCCTCATCTTCGCCGACCACATCGGCGATCGACATCGTGCCGTCGTTAAAAGTTACCTGCACCTGGTCGGCACCTTCGACCACGTGGTAGTTCGTCACAATGTGCCCGTCTGTGTCCCACACAAATCCAGACCCGGTGCTGGTGACCTCCAGGTCACTCGGCACAGTGTCGCTGCCAGACACTGCCGGATGATCCATCTCGACGGTGATGTTTACGACCGAGGGCCCCACCTGCTCATAGATGTTGCGAAGCACGGCGCTCTCGTAGTCGATGCCGTCGGGCGGCGGCTGCACGACCACCTGGGGGCGCGGGGTGGGGTTGGTCACCTGCACAAGGCGGGCCATTTGATTTGCCCGCGCCGGCCGTGCCGTCGCACTTGATACGCTGTTCCACCCCAAAAAGGCGGCGCCAACCGCCAATAGAAAACATGAACTTAAGAGGATAACAGTCGCGATCGCAATTGCGATCAGTGCCGGCCGCCCCTTTGATCCAGTGGTGCGTGATTCAGTAGGTGGTGTAGATTCGTACATAATCTCTGCTAGTTACCCCAAATAGACACGACGCGGATATGCTGACTATCTTCGCGCACGTGCAACCTAAAAGACCGTGACTAGGCTCACTTTCACAGGGCTTTATGTTACAATGCATGCTGGATTGTGCTGCCGGTGCAGCCTGACCAAATCAAGCTAAGTCTAGGCCAGCAATGAATCGTCGTCAACTGTCTTTTGTAATCATCCTCAACGCCCTGATCAGCCTCGTGATTGCAGTGGCGGTGGTCTGGATTGTTGAGGCTCGACGGCCCGATCCGGAAGCACTTGCTGCCCTTAGCACACCTTCCACCGCAATCGATGTGCCCATGGCGGCAACGCTTACCCCCACGCCGGTCACCCCAGCGGCAGCCCAAGGCGCACAAGCGGCTGGGGAACAGTCCACAGGCGAAACCGCCACGGGAGCGGGAGCAGGCGAGGGCCAGCCGGCAGCAACATCTACGGCCGATACTGCAGCGCCTGCCGACGGCTCTGAATACGTCGTCCAAAACGGCGACAGCCTCTCGGGTATCGCCGACCGTTTCGGCATCCCTGTCGCCGCTATCATGGCCGCCAACAAGCTCGACAATCCCGACTTCGTTTTCGTCGGCCAACGACTTACCATTCCCAGCGGCGACACCGGCGGGGATACCGGCGGGGATACCGGCGGCGCTGTGCCCACCGCTACCCCCATCGCCTCTACCGTAAATACTGGCATCCGCGTGACTGCCGTTGGCGGCGCCGGCGATGCGGCTGCAGAAATTGTCAACATCGGCAACGACAGCGACCTGGCCGTCAACCTCCAGGGCTGGCGCCTCGAACGCGAAGGCGGCCCGGCCTATACCTTTGGCAATTTGCTCCTCTTCCCGGGCAGCGGCCTCAAGCTCCACTCAGGCCCGGGCACCGACACCAGTGTCGACGTCTACTGGAACCAGGCAGCCGGCGTCTGGAGCACCGGCGCCGTCGCCCGCCTCGTCAACCCCCAAGGCGCCGAGGTTTCCCGGTTCCCAGTGCCGTAACATAAGGATAAAACCATGACCGAAGAAAAAGCGAATAGAGAGACAAATCGAGGGCCCGGCCGGGAATCTGGCAATTCAGACAGTGGCCGCAGCCGTAAAGGGCGCCGGCGCTACTTTCAAACCAAGAAAGACGGCAGGTCCCAGCCCTCAGGAAACCAACCAGGCGGCCAGTCAGGCCAGCCCAACCAGGGCAACCAATCCGGCCAATCACAGCGCGGGCAGGAAACCAACCGGCGCAGCGAGGGGAAGCGTGGCGAAGAAGCGCCCAGGCAGCGCAAGGCGCGCCGCCGCGCCCGCTCCCGCCAGCGGTACGACGACAACCGCGTCACCAACCTCGAAGCCGAAGTCGCCTACGCCGCGCCCCAGTCCGTCTACATCTACGAGCACTCCGCCCACCCCGAGCTGCGCGATTCCTACGAGTTCCGCCCCGACCACTTCTCCAAGGTCGGCCGCACACTCGCCGATTACCAGATCGATCTCTCTAAGCTATTTCCCGGCGACATCGCCGACGACGGCACGCCGGTGCTGACAAACATGCTCCCCAAACCCCAGTTCGACTGGTCAGAATGGGAAGATACCCGCAGCCCAGACACCGCCCCAGCCGCCGGCGAAGCCGCAACCCCAGAAACCCGTCCAGCTGACGAACAGAAAGGATAAACGCCGTGCCCGTAAGCGCTGTAAGCGTAGCGACGACGCCGCCCGTCGTAACCATCCGTGAACTCAAAGACCACGTCGGCGCAGAAGTCACCCTCCAAGGCTGGCTCTACAACAAAACCGGCAAGGGCAAGCTCCACTTTCTCCAGCTGCGCGACGGCTCCGGTATGTGCCAGGCCGTCGTCTTCCGCGACAACGTGGCGCCCGACGACTTCGAGATCGCCAAGTCTCTCACCCAGGAAAGCAGCGTCATCGTCAGGGGCCTCGTGCGCGCCGAGCCGCGCGCCCCCGGCATCCCCGGCGGCTACGAGCTCGACGTCCGCTACCTTGAAACCCTGGGCATCTCCGATCCCTATCCCATCACCCCCAAGGAACACGGGATCGAGTTCCTCATGCAAAATCGCCACCTCTGGCTGCGCTCCTCACGCCAGTGGGCTGCCATGCGCGTGCGCGCCGTCATCGTCCGCAGCATTCGCGACTGGCTGGACGGCCACGGCTTTCTCAACGTCGACACACCCATCATTACCCCCGCAGCCGCCGAGGGCACGACCACTCTCTTCGAGATCGACTTTCACGGCGAGCCCGCCTACCTGGCGCAGACCGGCCAGCTTTACAACGAGGCCAACATCTTCGCCTTCGGCAAGGTCTACTGCTTTGGCCCCACCTTCCGCGCCGAAAAAAGCAAAACCCGCCGCCACCTCCAAGAATTCTGGATGGTCGAGCCCGAGATCGCCTTCTGCACCCTCGAGCAGCTCATGGACGTCGAAGAGCAGTTCGTCTCTTACATTGTCCAGCGCTGCCTCAACGAGTGCGCCCCCGAGCTGCGTGTGCTCGAGCGCAACACCGAGTTTCTCCAGCGTGTGGTGCCCCCTTTCCCACGCATCCACTACGATGAAGCCGTGCGCATGATCAACGCCGCCGCCGAGCGCAGCGAATTGGTGCCCGGCTATGAAGACACCGTGCCCGCCATCGAGTGGGGCGATGACTTTGGCAGCCCGCACGAAACCTACCTGGCGGCCCAATTCGACCGCCCGGTCTTTGTCCATCATTACCCGACCCAGGTCAAGGCCTTTTATATGGAGCCCGAAACCGACAGGCCCGAGGTTTGTCGCAGCGTCGACCTCCTGGCCCCCGAAGGTTACGGCGAAATCACCGGCGGCAGCGAGCGTATGAGCGACGCCTCCAAGCTGCTGGCCGCCATCGAGCGCCACAAGCTGCCGCTGGAACCGTACGAATGGTACGTCGACCTGCGTCGTTACGGCTCCGTGGTGCACAGCGGTTTCGGCCTCGGCGTCGAGCGCACTGTCGCCTGGATCTGCGGCCTCGACCACGTGCGCGAGACCATCGCCTTCCCCCGCACGTTAACCAACATGCGGCCATAGTAGGGGCAATCGGTCCGGCGGGAATCGGACCGCAGGCGTCCGCCGACACACGTGTCGGAGCCTGCCTCTTCCCGCCGGACCTAGAGCCTCTGCAGCGTCTGCACCGCTGTAAGCACAGCGACCACAAGGGTCGCCTACGTTCATGGTGTTTCTGGTCACACTCGTATTCGCCTTCCTGCTAACCTACGTCCTCACGCCCCTCGCCGGGCGTCTTGGCGTGCGCTGGGGCCTGGTTGACCGGCCGGGCGGCCGCCGCAAGCACAGCGGCATCATTCCCCGCACCGGCGGCCTTGCCCTCTTCGGCGGCTTCTTCGTCACCGTTCTGCTCATCACCGTTCTGCCTGAGGTGCTGCCAAATTCATTGGCCGCTTGGTTTCCCGCCCGCAATGACCCCAACGAAATGCGCCGGCTACTTGCCCTGCTCGGCGGCAGCCTCTACTGCGTCGTCTTTGGCCTGCTCGATGACCGCCTCCATTTTCGTTCCGGCCCCCAGTACCTCATCCAGTTTGGCGCCGCCATCATCGGCATCGTCGGCCTTATCTTCATCAAGCATGTCAACAACCCGTTTGGGGACACGTTCGGCAATGTGCTCGGTGGGAGCGGCCTGCTCTTCGGCGAAGACGGCTTCCCCTGGTGGCTCCTCTGGCTCGTGACCGTCTTCTGGTACATGGGGATGATGAACACCATCAACTTTCTGGACGGCGCCAGCGGGCTCGTCACCGGTGTTACCGCTATTCTCTCTGCGGTCCTGGCGATCCACATGATCTGGCGCGCCGAGCCGCCACAGCTCAGCGTTGCCCTGCTCCCGCTCGCTCTGCTCGGTACGGCCTTGGGCTTCCTACCATTCAATTTTGCGCCAGCCCGCATCTTCATGGGCAGCAGCGGCTCCTACTTCCTGGGCTTTGCCATTGCTTCGCTCGGCATCATCGGTGGCGCCCGGCTCGCCACCGTGCTTATGGTCGTCGCGCTGCCCGTCGTCGAAGTGGGCTGGCTCATGTTCACCCGGTGGCGCCGCGGCCAGCCGTTTGGCCAGGGCGGCCGTGACCATCTCCACTTCCGCCTGCTTGACATGGGCATCCCCGAGCGCACCCTCGTCGTCGGCTACTGGCTCTTCTGTGCCGCGCTCGGCATTCTCACCCTATCCGTCGCCAGCACCGTCTACAAGGCAATCGCCCTGGTCGTCGTCACCGCCCTCGCCCTTGGCGTCCTCATCTGGGCTGCGCGCGCCGGCACCCCCCGCGATCCCGTTTAGTTCGCACGCCCACGTGCGACTCCCCCGCGGACACTTCCAGGAAGTAGGGTACTTCCCACGTTTTTCGCTGCGACCGCCCAACTATGTCTCCGGGACCTG
>RRZU010961184.1_pt1 | contig 11787 bp, 19 predicted proteins | sample 2165561 | NCBI WGS metagenome assembly RRZU01 (sample SAMN10456909, study PRJNA506462) | wastewater metagenome | isolation source: wastewater sludge | place: USA: Moscow, Idaho | reverse complement strand
TATAGTAATTATTGGATTAATAGGATTAACAGGGTTAATTATTTCAATTATCAATATATTGAGAGGGATTTTATGATGAAATTACTTAAAAATAAAGAAATAATAAATAAGAATTATAGGGAATGTACCGTTTATTTATCTAATTTTAAAGATGAACTTGTAAGAATAAAAGAATTAGGAAAACATAAACTTCATAATAAAATGGAAGTAAAATATAAAAAACAAAAAGCTTTAGTTAAAAAGAAAGTTGGTGTTGAAAATGAGTAAACTTAAAGAAATTGCAGACTTACTTAATGGGAAAGCCTATAGAGAAGAAATGAGTGAACAGGAAGAATTTATGCTTAAAGAACTTGGAATAGTAGTGTTGTTTGGGGCTAGTGACGATTTAGCAGAGTTTTATGGAGCTGTTTATGATGAAGTTGGTGTGTATGAAGGCTCTGTAATATATTTTGATGAAGAAGGCAAAATCCTCAATAATGCTTATGACACAGAAGAACTTAATGATATAGCAAAACCTAATGGCTTAAAAAGTATAAGTGTTATAGTAGATTATAAAGATTATCCAATATTTAAGTATGAAACTAATATTCCTCATGAGAAATTTAATATAATTGAAGATGGGAATGTTTACTGTGAGGGAATATGTTTTTATTTTAAGGATTTGGTGGGGTAGCAGATTAAAGGAGTGAAAGCTCCTTTTTTTATTGACAAAGGAAACCTTATAAAGTAGACTAGAATTAAATATTTAAATTGGAGGAGATATATGAAAAAAATAAAATTTTTGATTTTTTTTATTGTTATAAGTTTTTCACTATTTTGTTTAGAAAAAGAAGAAAATTTACTAATTGGGATTAAAAAAATCAAAGAGTCTAATAAGAATATATATAATACATTTCACCAAGCTATTTCTGAAGAAGCTATTATGGATAAATTTAAAGGGGTAATTGATAAAAAAATGGAGAAAGATTTAAGAAAGGTTTATTTCAATGTTCTAAATAAATATGCTGAAGATATTTCTTCACTTGATAAATATTACAGACTCTCAAATTTAGATTTTGAAGAAGTTATACTGATTTTAGAAAAAGCAATTTACTTAGAGAGAAATGTTGACAGTATTGAATTAAATCAACTTGAATCATACTATGATGACGGTGCTTTCTACTCAATTAAATTATCAAAAGAGACTAGTAATGTTTTAAATAGTTTTTCAAATGAGCTAACTATATCAATGTTAAATCAAATAATGAAATCATCATCTATGCAGGGAATAAATGATGAAGGTATTAAATCAATTGTAGAAATAGGAATTCCAACTAAAGACAGTTTATTTAGTATAGAAAAAGAACAGAATTACATTGAGGAAAAAGATGAAAGCATAACATTTGTATATACATTTATTAATATAAAGCCACAAAAATATAAAGTAAATTATATTTTATGTAGTCCTTCAGGTAAAATTAAGTCTGAAAATATTCCTTTAGATTTTATAATTACTAACAATAGTGAGCCTATACAAAACTGGTATTGGAATTATAATTATGTTAGTGATTTGGAAAAAGAAAAAGGTGCTTGGAAAATGACTTTAGTGATTGATAATAATGAAGTAAGAACAGATGAATTTATTGTTAAATAATCCTTCTTTTATGAAGGATTTTTTTATTACAAAAAAACATTGCCGTTTTAAAAAATTTAGGGGATAATCCATTTTAGGGGGTGTTAGTTATGTTAAATCAAAAGCAATTAGCATTGATACATATTGCAAGAAATCAAATAGAGATGAGTGAAGAGGATTATAGAACCCTTCTAAAAAATAATTTTAAAGTAGATAGTAGCAAGAATCTAACACCTTTCCAATTTAAAGAATTGATTAAGTTATTTGAAAATAAATTAGGATTTATAAGAATTACTGGTGAACTTAGTGAGGCACAGTACAAGAAAATAAGGAAAATGTGTAATTTACTTAAATGGAATAGAGAAAGAATAAACGGCTTTGTTAATAGACAACTTGGAGAACATAAAGCAATAGAAACACTTAATAAATCAGAAGCAAATAAAGTTATAGAAGGACTTAAGGGAGTTAGCAATGGTAAAAAAGAGTGAATTTATTTCTGTGGAAGCTACAGCTAGGCGACTTAATAAATCTGTGAAAACTATATATAGAATGCTTCAAGATGGAAGACTTGGTGGAAGATGTGAAAAAGGTGATGGTTCTGAGTATGCTACTTGGAGTGTAAGTAAAGAAAGTATAGAACTTTTTGAAGAAAATACTAGATTATGGAGTAAATATGAGGTTCAGAAAATGCAATTACAGACATTGTTTTAGTGAATAGTTAAGAAATAATAGTTAATAGCTATGGAAGAGATTATTTATTTAATCTCTTTTTTATTTGTCTTTTTTCCCGAATTTGACATAGGTTTTAGGGGATAATAGAAGTGAAAATACAGTGATGTCAATACCTTTATTTCTTAAATGACAGGTAAGTCCTGATATAAAGGTTAAAAATGAAGATGGGAGGCAAAGATGAGTTTGCATTGGATAGATGAAAATGAGCTTAACGATTTTCTCGGAACTATTGATGAATTAAGTATTAATATGGAAGATATGGGGAAATTAGGAATAGCACTTGGAAAATTATTAGGCAATGAGATTACTCATCTTTGCTTGAATTCAAAAGAAATTGAAGGAGGTTTAAAATGTCACCAGACCAAAAAAGAGCTAAAGATTTATACATAAAAGGTAAAAAACCTTCTGAAATTGCTGAAGAGTTAGAACTAAGTATTGGAACTGTGTATAGATGGATAAGTAAAGAAGAGTTAGGATTTGAAAAAGATAAAAGAATAGCTAATTTTAGTGTGGAAGCTTTAAGTGAAATGTTACTTGGAGCATATAAAGAAATGATTGTAGACATAGCAGAAAATCCTTTGAAACTTCAAAATGCAGGGACAGCAGATAGTGTATTAAAAATCGTTAAAGCTATAAAATCACTTGAAAAAGATGTAGATTATTTAGGCGTATCAGCAGATGTAATAAAAAAAGCAACAGAATTAATAAGAGACGAATATCCAAACTACCTCGAAAATTGGAAAAACATAGTGCCGAGGTTATTGGAGCACTTAGAGGAGGAGTATGGAAAATGAAAGGCTTAGAAGAAAGAGTGGGAACCCTTGAAAATAGAGTAGAAAATGTAGAATGTAAAGTAGGTAAACTTGAAAGAACTGATGAAGCTTTTGGAAGTAGCTTAAATAATTTTGCAATAAGCCTTGCTGAAATTGGTGGGAGATTAAAGAGTATAGAAAATATTGGGAAATGGTTTGTAGGGCTTCTTACATCATTACTGGCTACAGGGATAATTGCTTTGGTTGGTTATTTTATTGGAGGAAAATAATGAGTGATAAAGTTAAAAAAGATACTGAAGAATTAAGAAAAGAACAATTAGAAAAAGCTACTAAATGTGTAAGTTCAATCCTGCAAGATGGAGAGTATGGGGTAGTAGAATTTACTATAAAAAATGGAATTATCACTAATAGTGCAGTTAGAAAAACTGATACGGAATGGTGTTAGTGAAGACAATTAAAAATTAGTAATTAGGAGTTAGGAATTTAAAAAAGATTCATTTTATTACTAATTACTCGTTACTAACTACTAATTAATTTAAGGGGGAGAGTATGGAGGATTTTATTCAATGGTTAGAAGAATTGAAAGAGAGTATTAAAACTGACGACTCAAAAAGAATAGAAAAAGCAGAATTAGAATTAAAAAACTTTTACGGAATTTTATTAATGCAAAATGATTTTTTTAGAGAAGAGATAGAAGGTTTAGAATCAAGATTGAACATAGAAGAAGAAACACTATAAAAAATTAATGGTTTAGATGTTTACGATAATTTAAAATTCAAATGGGATAACAAAGTTAAAATAAATGATTGCAATCATAAATTTTATATTGGAAAAATCGGTATCATAAGAAATTACCACAATTTCACGGGAGAAGGTAAATATGTTGTTGTTATACCAAAAGAAGGAGAATGTGATTGTTTAGAATCTGAATTAGAGTTGGTAGAATAAAAAAAGGGGGGAGAGTATGGCAGTTAAGACTACTAAAAAACAATATAGCAAGTTAAAGGACGAAATACTTTCACTTCTTGAGGAAGTTAGTCTTTTCGAAAATGATTCGAAAGAGGCTCAAAAAGAAAGAATTGAAAAAAGTAAAAAAGACTTTTTCTATTTTTTCAATACATATTTTCCACATTATGCTGAAGAAGGAACTCCTAATTTTCATAGAGACCTTATAAAAGAAATAGAAAAAAAGCAAGAAATTATACCTGTAGCAGCGCCAAGAGGATTTGCTAAAAGCACTATAGTGACCTTTGCTTATACTATGTGGGAAATAATAAAAGGACATGAAGGAATAATTCCAATTGTCATGGATACTAAAGACCAAGCAGAAGAACAAACAGGCAGAATTAAAATAGAGCTTGAAAATAATCCTAGAATTATTAATGATTTTGGGAAATTTAATACTAAAGGTAGCGATGATAGATTTGAGATTAATAGTAAAATTAGGATTCAAGCTCTTGGTTCTGGACAAAAGCCAAGGGGATTAAAGTATAATCAACATAGGCCAAAGCTTGTTATCTGTGATGACCTTGAAAATGATGAAGCAGTTGAAAACCCAGCGAGAAGAAAAAAGCTTCTTAACTGGTTCTTAAGAGCCTTGTATCCTGCAATACACCCTAAAGATGGGAAAATATTTATTGTAGGAACAATCTTACATTTTGATAGCTTATTAAAAAATCTTATAGATAGTCATAATGGAAAAATTTTTAAGGCGATAACAGATAATAAAAGTCTTTGGGAAGAAAGGTTTCCTGTAAGTCAACTTATGAAAATAAGAGAAAATATAGGAGAGCAGGCTTTTCAACAAGAGTACATGAATAATCCACTTGATTCTGAAAATCAGGACTTTAAACTAGAGGAGTTGCATTTTTATAAAGAAATAAGCGAAAAAATAGTTGCTAAAGTTGGATATATTGACCCAAGTTTGGGTAAAAGCAAAAAGGCAGACTATCCAGCAATAGTAATTGGATATAGAGGAGAGAGTGGAACCATCTATATTGAAGATGCAATAATGAGAAAAGTAAATATAGATACAACTGTTAATAATATTTTTAACATATATGAAAGGCACAATCTTGATTATATGGGTGTGGAATTTGTAGCATTTCAAGAAGTTTTGAAAAATTGGATAGATGATAAAAGTAAGGCTTTAGGAAAATATCTATCTATAAAAGGGTATAGTCCTAGAGGCTCTAAAGATACAAGAATAAAAAGTCTTGTACCTCTTACTCAAAATGGAACTATTAAGTTTAATGCTAAAAAAACTCTTGGAGGGTTTAAAGCTACTAACGACATGACAATATTAATAGAACAATTCTTAAATTATCCAAAAAACCATGATGATGGGGTAGATGCTGTGCATGGCTTAGTGATGGTAACTAAAAAATCTAATAGTAAAGCAATAGTAGAAGAGAAAACAAATTATATAAACAAAGTACTAGGACGAGCAAAAAGCTTTATGGGGGGGAGATAGTAATGGGTTTATTTGATTATTTTAAGAAAGATAAAGCTATAAAAAAAGAAGAAATGAATAAACAAGTAGCTGTTACTTATTCCAACTGGCAAAGAGAAATAAATGGATTATTTTCAAAAGTAGACGAAACGGCCGAAACGGCTCTTGAAATGCTTGCAATGAAAGTAGCAAAAAAAATAGGAGACTATCAACATCAAGATCCTAAAATACAAGAACTTGTATTAAGAAATTTTGAAAAAATGGAAGGTTCAATAACTTTTATAGTTAAAGAACTAGTTGAGGAAGCTTTTATGCAGAGTTTTGCAGGAGCTGAAATAGTTTGGAAAATTGAAGAAAACGAGCTGAGAACTAAAAAAGTTATAGTTCTTGATACTAGTGAATGTAGTTATGATTTCGATAAAGAAATATTTAGGTATAATGGGAAAATTATACAAGGAGAAAAACTTATTTTCTATCATAGGAAAAGAGGTAAAGCTAAGAAAGTCAATAAATTGGTAGAGGTAAAAGAAATACTTTTTCAAATGTGGTGCCAATATATTGAAAGCTTTATAAGTCCAGTGATACATGGAAAAACAGATAATCCAGATGATTTAAAAGATAAAATATCAAATTTTTTCTTTAAAAAGTCAATTACTACTGATAAAGAAACTGAAATAGAAGCAATAAAGCTAGATGGTGGAGGAAGCAAAGAAATACAATCAGCTATGGAGTATATAGATAAGCTTACATATAGATTATTTTTCTTTGGTGGAAACTTTTCAGCTGGAGAAAAAACAGGAACTACAGCCAACTCACAGGTAAATGAAAATATACTTGAAGATGTAACTGATTGGATAGCTCTTGAAATAAAAGAGGTACTACTTGATAGATGGGTAAGAAAAATTATTCAATATAATATAGGTGAGGTAGAAGACTATGGGGCTTTTGTAAATCCAATAAATAGAGATGCCAATATGCTTGCTACTTTGGCTAATGCAATGTCAACACTTGCAAATATGGGAATAATTAGTGTAGATGACTTTGATAAAATAAGAGAGATGTTTGGGTTTGAAAAGATTAATGATGATGTAGAATTAACACCTGAAGAGGATAATGAAGATGCTTAGAATAACTGAGTACTTAAGAGAGCAAAATAAGCTCATTAAAAAATATGAAAGAAAGGCCTTAAATTCAAAGAATAAAGAAGGACTTTCAATGATTTTTAAAAAACTTTTTGAGGAAGCTACCCTGTTAGGTATTGCAAGTAGTGAAACTGAAATTGAACTTATGACAAAAAAACATTTATCTGAAAGAGCTTCGAAAAGATTTCGAATTACACTAAGTGATACTAAAAAAACTAAAAGTGTTACAGATAGAGCAAGTGATTTTTGGGACAGTTATTCTTTGAAACTTGCAGGTGACTTTGAAGAAAGTAAGCTCCGTGAAGTAGAAAAAATGTTTAAGGAAAAATTTAAAGAAAGTGGCTATACAAGAGCTGAAATTATGAAAGATATACAAGAAAAACTTGATATTAAAAATAAGGTAAGGCTTAATATGATAGTTACTACTGAAACTACTAAATGTTTTAACTACGGAAGGGTAGAAAATGCAAGAGATAACTTTAAAAATGGTGGAATTGTAAGAGGACTTCGATTTAATGCGGTAATGGATGTTAAAACAAGTCCAACTTGCCAAAGTAGAAATGGAAAAGTACTTGCCATAGATGACCCTAGAGTAGATATGAATACACCACCATTACATGTAAATTGTAGGTCATTATGGAGTTATGTAAACAAATGGGATTGGGAAGAACTCTATGGTGGAAAAAGCTCACCAGAATGGATTACTAGTAAGAGTATAAAAGAAACTAAACCAGATGATTCTTGGGGTAATGCCTTTGCTTATGGTGGAGAAAAAGAAAAGTTGGCTATACAAGAAAGAGATAGTATAATTAAAATTGATAAATTTGAAGACTCTTTACCTATGTTTGAAAAAGTAAATGTAAAAATAGATGAATCTTTAAAACAAATAGATAAACAATTAATGGTAGATAATGTAAATCAATTAAATTATCTAATAAATAAACATCCAATTGCTAAGAGATATTTGGAAGAGAAACCTTTAACATTTAAAAGTGTTGATAAAGGGAGTTATATAGGAAGATGTTCTATAAATTCTACAGAACAGATTATAGAGCTTAATCAAAAGTATTTTGATAGTTTTGAAGAGTATACAAAGGGGCAAATTGAACAAATAGGGAATAATTGGAAAATGCCTACAGCTAAAGAAAAATTAAGTACATATACGCTTAATCATGAATTTGGCCACTTTATCCAAAATACTATAATAGAAAATATAAAGGAAAATAAATCTGATGAATTTTATAAAGTTATAGTAAAAGCTATGGGGCAAAACAACGAAAGAGAAGCAAGACTTATAATTAAAAGATGGTATGATAAACAAGCTAGCGAAATAAGAAAAGAAATTATTAATATTGCTCATGAAATTGATAAATCAATTAATCAAAGGACTTATGTAACTTTAATTTCTGACTATGGAAAGAGTAGTAATCAAGAATTTTTCGCTGAATGTTTTGCTAACATGGAGGGAGGAGAACCCAATATATTAGCCAAAGCTTTAAGAATATATTTAGAAAGGGTGAATAGTAAATGGATTTAGGGAGACCATATTTTTTAACAAATGATAGTTGGTATTATTATGATGAAGATGAGGGAGTATATAAATTAACTGAAAAAGCACCTAAAGAAGCAATCCAAAGTTACAATGAATTTTATGATGTTTTGAATGAAGAGATACCTAAGCTCTAAAATCGATTTTAACGCATATTAAATATCTAGGTTAGTATTTTATCATTGAAATGCTTTTAATCATTTTCGAAAGGAATTCGAAAAGCTTTAGAGCGTCATAAAACGAAATTGACAATCAAATAAAATATATTATCAGTATTGGAAGAACCAGCCTGAGAAAATCGAGTCTTAAAAGACTATTTTCTTGGGCTGTTTTTTTATAAAAAAAAATAAAATAGGAGATGATAGCAATGGGTAAAACATGGGAAAAGGTTAAATCAGTATTTAAACCAGTAGCAGAAGGAATTGAATTAGAGTTAGAAAAGGGTGGAGAGGACTTAGAGAAAAGTATTAAAAGTTTACTTGATAAAAATGGAGATGGAAGATTATCTATTGATGACTTTTTCTCTTTAGTAAAACAAAAATTAGATACAAATGGAAATGGAAAATATGACTTTTGGGAAATTATATCAGCCTTTTTCTTAATAAGAAAAGTGTTAAAAAAAATTAAAGGGTAGGTGATAAGAATGGGAAATTTTGCACCAGCAATAGAGAGAACATTAGGACATGAGGGTGGATATACTAATAATCCTAATGATAAAGGTGGTGAAACTAACTGGGGAATAACAATAGCAGTAGCGAAAGCGAATGGTTATGAAGGTAAAATGAAAGAATTGCCACTTGCTATGGCAAAAGCAATTTATAAGAAGGAATACTGGGATAAACTTAAGCTTGACTCTGTTAATAATCAAGTAATTGCTGAAATAGCTTTTGATATTGGAGTTAATGCAGGAGTTGGAGTTGCTGCAAAAATGCTTCAAGAAATGGTTAACTTTATGACTACAAGCAATATAGAAGTAGATGGAAAAATTGGACCTAAAACTTTAAATAAAATAAATGATATTAAAACTAAAAATGATAATGAAGAAGCAATACTTTTACTTTCAATTCTTCAAGGTGAGCATTACTTAAACTGTATGAGAAAAAGAGAAGCCAATGAAGTATTCTCTCTTGGATGGCTAAGAAGAGCAAGAAGCAATATTGAGAGGTCAAAATTATGAGAGTTTTATTAGATAAAAAGAAAATACAGCTTTCTGAGGGTAACAGGTTTAAATATAACCTGTTACCTGTAGGCAAATTTTATGATGATAGATACGGTTGGCTAGACTTCACAAGAGACAGGCTTTTATCTATTGCCAATAGGTTTAATGCTAAAATTCCTAGTTATGAAATATTTGTAAATAAAGACCATTGGGATGATACAAAAACAGCTTCTATTGATAAAGTTTACTTTAATGAAAATGATGGACTTTATATTGAAGGAGTAATACTTAATGAAGAAAGTTTTGGGCAATATGACTATATGAGTGTAGAACTTGAACCATATGTTGATAAAATCAATGGTGGGGAACCTCAAGAGACTCTTATGGGAGCAGCACTTACAAATAGACCTGCAAACCCTTTTGTACAAAAGATACAACTTTCTGAAGAATCAGAAATAGAAATAATAACACAAACCAAAGAGGAACAGAAAAAAGAAAAAACAGAGAAAACAGAGGAGGAAACACCAATGACAGCAGAGGAAAAGAAAAGAATGGAAGATTTGGAAGCTGAAAATAAAAGGCTTGCAGACGATAAGATAAAATTATCAGAAAAAAACAAAGCAGATAAGTTGGAAAAACAAAAAGAAATTTGGTTAGCTGAGGGGATAGCGCCAGCAACTATAAGCACAGTTGAAAAATTCGTAAAAGGTCAAGTGAAAGATGGAGTTATTCATTTATCTGAAGGGAAAGAAGTTGACTTAGTAGATGCCTTTACAGAAGTATTTAAAGGGTTTGAAAAGATTGATTTATCTGAAAATGGTAAAAAAAGAAAACCAGGATCAGGAGAAATAGATATGGAAGATATTGCAAATGGTTTAAAAAAATAAAATTTAATAACATATGGAGGAATTGAAGATGGATAAGTATTTAATAATAAGAGCTCTTACAATACTTGCAAGACAAGCTCAAGAAGAAGTAAAACAAAGATTTTTACAAAACAGACATGGGCTGTATGACCCTTTAAATCATATAGTTGAAAAAGAACATAATTTCAGTATTAGGCTAGCAAATGAGGCTATGGATAGTGAAGTTATCCCTGTAGGAAAGGATGATGAAGGGAATACGAATGATTATCTTGGATATGAAACTGTACCTGTAATTGCTCCTAGAATAAGAGAAAAAAAATCAATTAGTCCTTCTCAAATACTCGCTGGAATATCTGGAGATGAAAAAACACAAGCAATAGAGGTGATGAAAATTCTTAAAAATGAAATGACTAGCCTTATAGAAAAAGCAAATCTATTTCATGAAATCTTAGTTTCAAAAGCATTACAAAATGCGACTTTGCAATATAAAGTAAAAGAAAATGGAGTTACTTCTACAAAAACAATAGACTTAAAATCCCCTGAAGGTCATATGGTAAATTATTCGGCTGTAGCAGATAAAAAAATAGTAGACGTTATTAAAGAAGGTCAAACAAAAATCGGGAAAAGATTTAAAGCGGATACTTTATATTTAGGTTCTAATCAAGTAGCGAAGTTTTATGCCGAAGTAGGAACAAAATTAAGTCAAATACATGTTGATGGGGTAACTCAAAAGCTTGATGGGTTAGAAATAGGAGGATATAGATATCTGGGTAGATATGATGGAATGGATGTATTTGAATATACAGCTGAGTGTATGGTAGCTGGGACATCTACACCGCTTATTGACCCAAATAATATCGTAGTTACTTCTACTCAAATGAAGTGGAAAAAATATCACGGAGCAATTAACGATGCAGATGCAATTAAAGAAAATGCTCACATTGGAAAAGTATTTTCCAAATCTTGGGAGCAAAAAGACCCAAGTGTTCAGTGGTTATTGATTGAATCAGATTCTATCTCTGTACCTGAAGATGCTTCTGGAATATACTGTGCTTCTATGAAAGCTTAGGTAATAGCCTATGGATGCAATTGAAATTTTCAATGCTTCACAACTTGAGTATCTTAACTCTGCATATAGTCCCGAAACGGTAGATTCTTATCTACCTTCTTGGGAGGCAGAAGGTACTGTATATATAGGGAACTGGATTGATATTACTAAAGAAAGTGAAGACTCTAAAAAATCACTTTTGAAATTATACATATTACATAGAGCTTTTCAAATTCCACAAATGGCAGGATATTCAGAAGACCTTAGAGTGAATCTTAATGAGAACTTGAAGCAAGTTCAAAAAAGACAAATAAGAGACAATGAGAGCAAAAGTTCAATATATGTAAATAGTAGTAGCGAGAAATTTAGTGAAGATTTCTTTAAGTATAAGTGAGTTGATTTAAATGTCTATGAATATTGATATTGAAGGATTAGAAGAATTAAATAATTTTAT
>RRZU012969251.1_pt1 | contig 11790 bp, 8 predicted proteins | sample 2165561 | NCBI WGS metagenome assembly RRZU01 (sample SAMN10456909, study PRJNA506462) | wastewater metagenome | isolation source: wastewater sludge | place: USA: Moscow, Idaho | reverse complement strand
GGCCGTGCGCCAGGGCGAGGGGCTGTGCAATCCACGCGGCTTCATCCTGATCGATAAGCACCAGCGCAACCCGGCCTATCCCAACATCTTCTCGCTCGGCGTGTGCGTGGCGATCCCGCCGGTGGAGGCCACGCCGGTGCCGACGGGCGCGCCCAAGACCGGCTTCATGATCGAGTCCATGGTCACCGCGGTGGCGCACAACATCCAGGCCGAGCTGGCCGGCAGGCCGGTCACCGCCGAAGCGACGTGGAACGCCATCTGCCTGGCGGACATGGGCGACACCGGCGCGGCGTTCGTCGCCCTGCCGCAGATCCCGCCGCGCAACGTCACCTGGGCCAAGGTCGGCAAATGGGTACATGTGGCCAAGATCGCATTCGAGAAGTACTTCCTGATGAAGATGAAGTCCGGCAACACCGAACCGATCTACGAGAAATACGTGCTCAAGCTGCTCGGCATCATGCGCACCCGCTGATTTTCCCATCCCACTTTTCCGGAGAACATCTCATGAACATCGACCGTGCCGTCCTGGCCTTCGCCGGCGTGATGATCCTCGCCAGCGCGGCGCTGGCCCACTTCGTTTCGCCGCTGTGGCTCTGGTTCACCGCCTTCATCGGCGTGAACATGCTGCAGGCCAGTGTGACCGGCTTCTGTCCCGCCGCCATCGTCTTCCGCAAGCTCGGCGTACGCGCCGGCTGCGCATTCAAGTGAGCGCGAGGCCTGCCGTGAGCCGCATCGTGATGTCGTCGCGCCCGTTGTTGCCGCTGTTGCTGGTGGCCGCCCTGGCCGCATGCGGACATGAAGAACCCGCCGCGCCTGCCGCGCGCATCGAGGGACTGCAGACGTTCCAGGTGAAGACTGCCGATGCGGTGGGCGGCCGTGCCTGGGAGGGCGTGGTGGGAGCCGTGCAACAGGCCACGCTGTCGGCGCAGACGAACGGGCGCGTGGTCGCCGTGGCGCGGGATGTCAACGACCGCGTGGCGGCAGGCGACGTGCTGGTGCGGCTCAGTGCGGTCGAACAGCAATCCGGTGTCGACGCCGCCCGCGCCCAGTTGCGCGCGGCCGAAGCATCCGCGACCGAGGCGGAAGCCAACTATCGGCGCTTCGCCAACCTGGCGAAGGACCAGTTCGTCTCCCGGGCCCAGCTCGACCAGGCCCGGATGGCGCGCGATTCGGCGGCCGCCGCGCGCGACGCCGCCCGCGCCCAACTGGCGAACGCCGGCCAGCAGACCGACTACACCACGGTGCGCGCGCCCTACGCGGGCATCGTCGCCACCCGCGATGTTGAACCCGGCGAGAGCGTCGGCATCGGCCAGACCCTGATGACGGTGTTCGCACCGGGCGCCTTGCGCATAGAAGTATCGGTGCCGCAGTCGGAAGCGGAGGCGGTCCGGGCCAACCCCGCGGCCGTGGTCACCTTCGACGACGGGCGCCGGATCGATGCCGCCGACGTCATCGTCTTTCCTGCCGCGGATGCGTCCACCCACGCCGTGCGGATCCGCGTGCAGCTGCCGGCGCTCGATGTGCCGCCGCAACCCGGGCTGACCGCGAAAGTGGTGTTCCCGGCCGTGAAGGGCGCGGCATTCCCGCGCGTTCCCGCCAGCGCGCTGCTGCGCCGCGGCGAGGTGACGGCGCTGTATGTGCTCAGCGACGGGCGGCTGTCGTTGCGCCAGGTCAGGGTGGGTGATGCGGCCGGCGATCAGGTGGACGTGATCTCGGGATTGAGGCCCGGCGAGAGGATCGCCACCGATCCGGTCGCCGCGCAGCAGGCGCTGGTGGCGGCGCGCAAGGACGGCTGACATGGCATCGCTCCCGAACCTTCCACGACTGGGCATCTCCGGTCGCCTGGCGCGCACGTTCCAGGCCAACCCCCTGACGCCGATCCTCGCGCTGCTCGGCCTGCTGCTGGGGCTGGTGGCGGTGATGATCACGCCGCGCGCGGAAGAGCCGCAGATCGACGTCACCATGGCCAACGTCATCGTGCCGTTCCCGGGCGCGGATGCGCGCCAGGTCGAGCAGATGGTGACCTATCCGCTGGAACAGAAATTGTCCGAGATCGAGCAGATCAAGCACACCTATTCGATCAGCCGGCCCGGCGTGGCGGTGCTGACGGTGGAGTTCGACGTGGGCGTGAAGCGCCAGCCCGCGCTGGTGCGCCTGTACGACAAGGTGTTCTCGAACCAGGACTGGATGCCGGCGAACCTCGGCGTGGGCCAGCCCATCATCAAGCCCAAGGGCATCGACGACGTGCCGGTGATGGCGCTGACCCTGTGGACGGACGATCCGCAGCGCGGCGCACGCGACCTGGCCGAAGTGGCCCACACGCTGGAAACCGAGCTCAAGCGCATCCCCGGCACGCGCGACGTGTTCACCCTCGGCGCACCGGAGCGCGCGGTGATGGTGCAGCTCGATGCCGCGCGACTGGCCAGCCATGGCCTGGCGGTGAATGATCTGTCCGCGGCCCTGCAGGCCGCCAATCTGGCGCGCCAGGCGGGCGAGCGCGTCGGTGCGGACGGGGTGGTGCAGGTGACCTCCGGCCAGTTCCTGGCCGATCGCGCGGACGTGGCCGGCCTGGTGCTGGGCGTGTCGGGTGGCCAGCCGGTGCGCCTGGAGGACGTGGCGACGGTCCTCGATGCGGCCGATGCGCCGTCGAGTTACGTGTGGCACGGTGCGCCCGCCAAACGCGCGGGACCTTCCAGTGGCGTGGCGCCCGCGGTGACGCTGGCCATCGCCAAGAAGCCGGGCAGCAATGCGGCCGACATCACGTCCGCCGCCCTGGCGCGGGTGGAGGCGCTGCGTGGCAGCGTGATTCCCGACGGCATCCAGGTGGAGACCACGCGCGACTACGGCCTGACCGCCAGCGACAAGGCGCAGACGCTGATCAAGAAGCTGGTCTTCGCCACCGGCTCGGTGGTGCTGCTGGTGCTGTTCGCGCTGGGCCGCCGCGAGGCCGTCGTGATCGGCAGCGCGGTGGTGCTGACCCTGGCGGTCACGCTGTTCGCGTCGTGGGCCATGGGATTCACCCTCAACCGCGTCTCGCTGTTCGCGCTGATCTTCTCCATCGGCATCCTGGTGGACGATGCCATCGTGGTGGTCGAGAACATCCATCGGCACATGGCGCAGGGCGGCATGTCGCTGGCCGAGGCCATTCCGCCCGCCGTGGACGAAGTGGGCGGTCCGACCATCCTGGCCACCTTCACCGTGATCGCGGCGCTGATGCCGATGGCCTTCGTCACCGGCCTGATGGGGCCGTACATGCGGCCGATCCCGATCAACGCCTCGGTCGGCATGCTGCTGTCGCTGATGATCGCGCTGGTGGTCACGCCGTGGCTGTCGCTGAAGCTGCTCAAGCGGCATGCGGTCGCGCCTGCGGGTGAGGGCGCTGCCCACGGGCATGCGGAAGGCACCATGGCCGCGCGCCTGCATCGCCTGTTCGAACGCGTGATGACGCCCTTCCTTGATGCGGGCCGAGGCGCACGACGCCGGCGCCTGCTGTTCGTCGCCATGGCCGTTCTGGTGGCGCTGGCGGCCAGCCTGGCGGTGTTCAAGCTGGTGGTGCTGAAGATGCTGCCGTTCGACAACAAGTCCGAACTGCAGATCGTGGTCGACCTGCCCGAAGGCCGCACGCTGGAGGACACCAACGCCCTGCTGGCCGAACTGGCCGGCGTGCTGGACCGCACACCGGAAGTCCTGCACTACCAGGGCTATGCCGGTACGGCCGCGCCGATCAACTTCAACGGGCTGGTGCGGCAGTACTACCTGCGCGAGGGTGCGAACGTGGGCGACCTGCAGGTGAACCTGGTGGACCGCCACGACCGCGAGCGCAAGAGCCACGAGATCGCCGTCGCCCTGCGCCCGCCGGTGGACGCGATCGGCCGTCGCCATGGCGCGTCGGTCAAGGTGGTGGAAGTGCCGCCCGGGCCGCCCGTCCTTTCGCCGATCGTGGCCGAGGTGTATGGGCCCGACTATGCCCGCCAGCGGCAGGTGGCGCGGGCGCTCGAGCAGCGCTTCCTGGCGACCGAGGGCATCGTCGATGTGGACACCAGCGTGGAAGCCGATGCACGCCGCGACATCCTGGTGATCGACCGCGTGCGCGCGGCGCGCCTGGGCGTGCCGCAGTCGGCGATCACCGAGACGATCGCCGCGGGCCTGTCGGGGCTGGACGCCACCCACGTGATCGATGGCGGCTCGAAGTATCCGCGTCCGATCCGCCTGCGCCTGCCGGTGGCCGACCAGGCTTCGCTCGACGGTCTGCTCGCGCTGCGGGTGAGGGGTGGCAACGGCCAGCTGGTGCCGCTGTCGGAACTGGTGCAGGCGCGTTCCACCTGGTGGGACGGTGCCATCCACCACAAGGACCTGCTGCCGGTGGTGTACGTGATGGGTGACGAGAGCGGCACGGTCGACAGCCCGCTGTACGGCATGTTCGACCTGGTCGGGCAGGTGTCGGACAACGCCATCGACGGCCAGCATGTGGGGCAGTTCTACATCCGCCAGCCGCCCGAGACCGCCGGCTTTGGCATCAAGTGGGACGGCGAGTGGCAGATCACCTACGAGACCTTCCGCGACATGGGCATCGCCTATGCGGCCGGCATGGTGCTGATCTACCTGCTGGTGGTGGCCTACTTCCGCGACTACCTGGTGCCGCTGGTGATCATGGCGCCGATCCCGCTGACCGTGATCGGGGTGATGCCCGGCCATGCCCTGCTGGGTGCGCAGTTCACCGCCACCTCGATGATCGGCATGATCGCCCTGGCCGGGATCATCGTGCGCAACTCGATCCTGCTGGTGGACTTCATCAACCATCTGGTCGAGCGCGGGCAGTCGCTGGAGTCGGCGGTCGTCGACGCCTGCGCGGTGCGCGCGCAACCGATCGCACTGACCGCACTGGCGGCGATGGCGGGTGCGTTCTTCATCCTCGACGACCCCATCTTCAACGGCCTGGCGATCTCGCTGATCTTCGGCATCCTGGTGTCCACGGTGCTGACGCTGGTGGTGATCCCGTTGCTGTACTACGCGCTGAAGCACCGTGCTTACAAGGAATCTAACGCATGAGTCCATCGAGCCCTCAACGGCTGCTGTGGTCGGCTTGCCTGGCGTGGGCCGTCACGGCGTGTGCCCCCGGGGCCGTCGGCGATGCGGGCCGGGAAGTGGCCGAAGTCCGCCCGCAGCAGGGCGCCGAAGCGCCACGGACCGCACCCCCGCTTGATCCCGATCTCGATCGCGCGAAGGCGGCCGCACAGGCCTTCAGCGTTCGCCTGCGTGGCCGCCTGCAGGCGGCGATGCAGGCCGGTGGCCCCACGGTTGCCGTGGAGGTCTGCCATGCCGAGGCGCCGGCCATCGCAGATTCGGTGATGGCCGAGCACGGCGTGCGCCTGGGCCGTGTCGCGCTGCCCGGGCGCAACCGCAACGCCGGACAGGCCGCCGAGGGGTGGCAGCTCGCCACGCTGGAGGCCTTCCAGCAAGCCGTCCTGGAGGGAGCGCCTGCCGCGGAGCAGGTATCCGTGGTCCGCGAAGGCCTGCCCGAGGGCGTCGCGCTGCGCCTGATGCGGGGCATCGCCACCGAACCCGGCTGCCTGGCCTGCCATGGCGCGCAGGTCGCCCCGGCCGTCCGCGCGGCCATCACGGCGCATTATCCTGACGATGCGGCCACCGACTTCGCGGTGGGCGACCTGCGCGGCGGACTGTGGGTCGAAGTGCCCGCCACCGCCGTCCACACCCCTCCGGAGGCCACGCCATGAGCACCGACGCGCCGATCCGCATCACCCTGGAACAGGAAGAGGACTACAGCTTCCGCATCCGCTTCGACGACACCACCATCGCCGACCTGATGACCGACGAGCCCGCGCCGCTGGGTAAGGGTGAGGGCCCGAACCCGACGCGGCTGCTGGTGTCGGCGGTCGCCAACTGCCTGTCGGCCAGCCTGCTGTTCGCGCTGCGCAAGTTCAGGAACACGCCGGGCAAGCTGGTCACCCATGCCACCGCGGCGCTGGTGCGCAACGAGCAGGGCAGGCTGCGTGTGGGCCACATCCATGCCGATATCCAGCTGGCCGAGCCCGGCACGGCGCACGCCTCGCTGGACCGCATCCTGGCCCAGTTCGAGAACTTCTGCGTGGTGACCGAGAGCGTGCGCCACGGCATCGAGGTTTCCGTCAGCATCACCGACGCCGACGGCGTCCAGCTGCACGGCACGGCGCGGACGGAGCAGGGCGACTCCTGAGTTGCAGATGGGGGGTGGCTGCTGTTGTCGGAGCGACGTGAGTCGCGAAGGGCCAGCGGGAAGGCTTCATCGCGACTCACGTCGCTCCCACAGGGCGCCACAAGGCCGTGTAAGCCCCGCGCCCTCCGGGTCGCCGCCGGCCACCGAGCATGGCATGATCCGGATCTCCGCAGTCCGTTGCAGACGCCGTCCGTGATCGCGCCCATCAAGGGAAAGGCCACTTCGCTGGACATCGCCCACCTGGCGGGCGTGTCCCAGCCCACCGTCTCACGCGCGCTGAGGGGCAGCCCGATGGTCAACGAGGAAACGCGCAAGCGCATCCTCGCCATCGCCGAGCAGCTCAATTACAAGGTCGACAAGAACGCCTCCAACCTGCGCCGCCAGCACTCCGGCACGCTGGCACTGCTGTTCTTCGAAGACCCGACGCCGGACGAATCGGCGATCAACCCGTTCTTCCTGTCGATGCTGGGCAGCATCACGCGTGCCTGCGCGCTGCGCGGCTACGACCTGCTGATCTCGTTCCAGCAGCTGTCCAACGACTGGCAGGCCGATTACGAGGACAGCAAGAAGGCCGACGGCATCATCCTGCTGGGTTATGGCGACTATCTGGAGTCGCGCGGCCGGCTGGAGAAGCTGGTCGAGCAGGGCACCCACTTCGTGCGCTGGGGCGCCGTCCAGCCGGATACGCCCGGTGTGTCGATCGGTTGCGACAACACCCAGGGTGGCCACGACATCACCGCCCACCTGGTCGCGCAGGGACGGCGGCGCATCGCATTCCTGGGGCATGCGTCCAACCACTATCCCGAGTTCTTCGAGCGCTACCTCGGCCATCGCCAGGCACTTGAGACCGCGGGCCTCTCGGCCGATCCCGCCCTGCAGGTCGATGCCCTCACCACCGAGCAGTCCGGCCACGACGCGGCCACCGAGCTGCTGGCCCGCGGCGCACCGTTCGATGCGATCTTCGCCGCCAGCGACCTGATCGCCGTCGGTGCCATGAAGGCGCTACTGGAGCGCGGGCTGCGCGTGCCCGACGATGTCGCCGTGGCCGGCTTCGACGACATTCCGCTGGCCAGCTTCGTCAACCCCGGCCTGTCCACCGTGCAGCAGGACACCAAGCGCGCGGGCGCGTTGCTGGTCGAGACCTTGCTGGCGCTGATCCATGGCGAACCGGCGGAAAGCCAGACCATCCCGGTGAAGCTGGCGCTGCGCGGCTCTACCGCAGCGAAGTGAGGGCGCCGTCGTAGGAGCGACGTCAGTCGCGACCGCAGACCGTGCATGTCATGAACGCGTGCCGGCCTGCAAACCGCAAAGGTTCGCCTTGGGCATCCAGCGCCGAAGTGGACTGACGGCATCCGGTCGCGACTGACGTCGCTCCTACAGTGGGGCCCCTCAATCCGCCTTCGGCGCCTTGCGTGCCATCAGCTCGGCCAGGCGCGCGCGCGTATCGGCGCGGGTGATCGGCGCATCCAGCACGAACACGCGCACGCCGTGCGCCGGTACGTCGGCCTGCAGGCGGTTGCGCACGCGTTGGGTCTTGCCGGTGAACGCATCGCGCCATTGGCCGGATTGCAGGTGCTCCGACACCGACAGCTTCGCCGGCGCATCCGCCTTGTTCAGCAGCACCAGCGCCGTCTGGGTGACGCCTTCGTGCTGCAGGACGCGGTAGAAGATCGCCTGGTCGCCTTTCAGGCGCACGTTGAGCTGCAGGCCACGCTGCAGGGCCGGAGTGTCGCGGCGCAGCCGGGCGATGCGCTTGAGCGGGGCGAAGATCGGGCTCTGCGGTGCCGCGTCGATGCGTTCCTGACCGAAGTAGTTGCGGTTGCCGGCATGCTCGGCGTTGCCGCGCTCGAAGCCGATCTCCGAGCCGTAATAGATCACCGGAATGCCGCGTGCCGTGAACAGCCAGTTGTGCGCGTCGATGAAGCCCGCGTCGCTGGCGTTCATGCGCGCCATGTCGTGGTTGTCGTAGAACGTCATCAGATCGTACGGGTTGGCGTACGGGCCGTCTTCCAGGTACAGCGCCTTGCCGATCTCCTCGTAGCCGGTGCCGGGCTTTTCGAACACCTCCGTCAGTTTTGCCTTCAATGGAAAGTCCAGCACGCTGTAGCTGCCGTTGCGGGCCCAGGTATGGCCGGCGATGCTGGCCGCGTCGTAGTTGAAGTTCTCGCCGAACATGAAGAAGCCCGGCTTCTTCGCGCGGATGCGGTCGGCGAATTCCTTCCAGAACGCGTGCGGCATCCAGGCGATGGTGTCCACGCGGAACGCCGCCGCGCCCTGGTCGATCCACTGCTCATACGCGCCGACCAGGTACTCCATCACCGCCGGGTTGTTCTCATTGAAGTCGGACAGCTGCGCCAGGCCGCCCCCGGTGTTGTAGAACGCGTGCATCGGCGTGCGGCGCGGGTCCAGCTGGTCCGGATCCAGGTTCTGGTGGTCGGCGACCAGCCTGCCATCCTTGTCCCAGAGCTTGCCGTACTGCGGCTGCATCTTCGGCATCGAATACGCGGGCGAGCCATGGTTGCCGACGATGTCCAGCACCACGTCGAGCTTCTGCGCCTTCATGGCGCGAGTGAAGCCGGCGAAATCCAGCCCTTCGCTGGGCAGGTGCTCGTCCAGTTGGTAGAAGTTGATGCCCCAGTAGCCGTGGTAGCCGGTCTTGCCGCGGTCGGTGAACATCCCGGCCCACTTCACTTCTTCGCCGCCGGTGAAGGCTTCGTCGGGGTTGTCGACGATCGGCGTGACCCACACCGAGGTGAAGCCCAGGTCGCGGATGTAGCCGGCGTTGTCCAGCACGCCCTTGAAGTCGCCGCCCAGGTAGCCGACGTTGTCGGTCCTTCCCTCCGGCGCGCCCGGGGTGGGGCGGTCGAAGGTGCGGTTCGCGCCGCCCTGGTCGCGGTGGTCGTTCGACGGATCGCCGTTGACGAAGCGGTCCGTCAGTACGAAGTACACGGCCTCCGTCGCGAAAGGCTCCGTGGTGCCGTAGAGATCGTCCGTGGCCAGTGCGGTAATGGGGGCGCAGAGCAGGGCGGCCAGGCTGGCGGCGAGCGGTCGGCGTGGAAACTTCATCAATGGGCCTGCGAAGCGAGAGGGACGGGCGTGTGGGCAGGTTCGCGCACGCGGACGAGTGCCAGGGCCGCCAGCAGCAGGCTGGCGCCGCTGATGACCAGCGCGAACACCGCCTCGTTGGCGAAGAACGCACGCAGGGCCAGCCCCAGCAGGGTGGCGGCGACGATCTGCGGTATCACGATGAACATGTTGAAGATGCCCATGTAGATGCCCATCTTCTCCGCCGGCACATGGCTGGACAGCAGGGCGTAGGGCATCGACAGGATGCTGGCCCAGGCCACGCCGACCAGTGCGAACGAGCCGATCAGCCAGGCCGGATGCGGCACGAACCACATCGACAGGAAGCCGACCCCGCCCAGCACCAGCGAGCCGGCATGCACCGCCTTGCGGTTGAGCGGGAAGCGCGCCGCGTAGAAACTCAGCAGCAGGGCGATCAGCATGGAGGACAGACCGTAGTAGCCCATGTACGAGCCGACCAGGTCGGCCGCGTTCTGGAACGCGGCATTGGCCGACTCGAAGGCGGCGGCCTGCGCGGGGACTGCCATGTCGAAGGCCGCCGGGTCCGGCGCGGGCGCCTTGAACACGTGTTCGGTCAGGCCGGGGGTGGCCATGCTCCACATGGCGAAGAAGGCCAGCCAGCTGAAGAACTGCACCAGGCCCAGGCGGCGCATCTGCGCAGGCATGTGGACCACGTGGTGGACGATCTCACCGGCGAAGTTGCCGCGCCGCTTCTGTTCTTCGCGGAACCGCCGCAGGTCTTCGGGAGGGTACTCGGGCGTGGTGAAGATGGTCACCAGGATGCTGGCCATGAACACGAACGCACCGATGGCGAACGCCACCTTCACCGAGGGCGGTACCACGCCGGGGCCGGCTTCGTTTGGAATCCCCATCTGGGTGATGAACCACGGCAGGTTGCTGGCCACCCACGTGCCCACGCCGATGATCAGCGTCTGCAGCACGAAACCGTACGAACGCTGTTCCTCGGGCAGCTTGTCGGCCACCAGCGCACGGAACGGCTCCATGCTGATGTTGATGCTGGCATCCAGCACCCACAGCAGGCCTGCCGCGATCCACAACGTGGGCGAGTGCGGCATGAACACCAGGGCGATGGAACTGAGGATGGCGCCGATCAGGAAGAACGGCCGCCGGCGCCCCAGGCGCGGATGCCAGGTACGGTCGCTGAGATAGCCGATGATCGGCTGCACCAGCAGGCCGGTCAGCGGCGCGGCGATCCACAGCAGCGGCAGCGCATCCTTCTCCGCGCCCAGGGTCTGGAAGATGCGCGACATGAAGCCGCCCTGCAGCGCGAAACCGAACTGGATGCCGAGGAAGCCGAAGGACATGTTCCAGATCTGCCAGAAGGACAGGCGTGGCTTGGCGGTCATGCAGGATTCCTGGCGGAGCGTGGACAAGGGCGTGCGCGAAGGTCGCGGGCGTGGCGGCATCTTGCAGGCAAGCGCGTGCGTTTCCATGCTGCACCGCAAACAATGCGGATAGCGCACCGGGTGCGGCCGATCGTGCCCACCGAGCGTAGAGTTACCGCCCAAGCCCTTGCCGCACCTGGATTTCGGCCGTTCCTTACAACCTCGGATGCCGACCAACGCGCTACGCTCGTCCGCCGACGTTCGCGTTGCATGCATACGTATTCATGCGCGCCCATGACGCGTCGCCCTCACGCATGTCGGCGGGGCGTGGAATAGTGGCGCCCGCCGTGCGCACCGGAGGGGTGCGCCATGCATGCAGACCGGTGCCGCAATGAAGAAGAACAATTGGTGGCGCGGAGCGGTGATCTACCAGATCTACCCCCGCAGCTTCCTGGACACCAACGGGGATGGCGTGGGCGATCTGCCCGGCATCGTCGAGAAGCTGGACTACATCGCGGGCCTGGGCGTGGACGCCATCTGGATCTCGCCGTTCTTCAAGTCGCCGATGGCCGATTTCGGCTACGACATCGCCGACTACCGCGACGTGGATCCGTTGTTCGGCACGCTGGCCGACTTCGACGCCCTGCTGGCCAAGGCGCATGCGCTGGGCCTCAAGGTGATGATCGACCAGGTGTTGAGCCACTGTTCGGTGGAGCACGCCTGGTTCAAGGAAAGCCGCGAGAGCCGCGACAACCCCAAGGCCGACTGGTACGTCTGGGCCGATCCGAAGGACGACGGCACGCCGCCCAACAACTGGATGTCGCTGTTCGGCGGCGTGGCCTGGCGCTGGGAGCCGCGCCGCGAGCAGTACTACCTGCACAACTTCCTGGCCAGCCAGCCGGACCTGAACTTCCATAATCCGGCCGTGCAGGACGCCACGCTGGACAACGTGAAGTTCTGGCTGGACAAAGGCGTGGACGGCCTGCGACTGGATGCGATCAACTTCTGCTTCCACGACGCACAACTGCGCGACAACCCGCCCAAGCCGAAGGAGAAGCGTGTGGGCCGCGGGTTCAGTCCCGACAACCCCTACGCGTACCAGTACCACTACTACAACAACACACAGCCGGAGAACATCGGCTTCCT
>RRZU012427103.1_pt1 | contig 11790 bp, 7 predicted proteins | sample 2165561 | NCBI WGS metagenome assembly RRZU01 (sample SAMN10456909, study PRJNA506462) | wastewater metagenome | isolation source: wastewater sludge | place: USA: Moscow, Idaho | reverse complement strand
CGGTCATCGCTTTCCTGCGCCGTGGGCATGATCGCGCCCAAGCCATGCTCTGTGTCTGCAATTTCACTCCCCTCGTACGGCATGACTATCGACTCGGCGTGCCGGGTCCGGGGCGCTACCACGAACGCATCAACACCGATTCAGAATATTACGGCGGCAGTAACGTCGGCAATCCGTTCGGCATCGTTAACGCCGAGCCGATTGTGGCACACGGGCGCGAGTGGTCGGTGGCGATGGCGCTGCCGCCGCTAGCGACGGTGATCTTTGAATGGGAACATTGAACATCGACGGCGGTCTCCAGGAAGGTCGTTCCTGGCCTCTCGGCGCACACTGGGACGGTGCCGGCGTTAATTTTGCATTATTCTCGGCGCATGCAGAACGCGTCGAACTCTGCGTGTTTGCGGGGGGCATCCAGCACTCGCTGCCCTTGCCGGTTTGCACCGATCAAGTTTGGCACGGCTATCTACCGGATGCCCGGCCCGGCCTGATCTATGGCTATCGCGTTCACGGTCCCTCGGCACCGCAACACCGTTTCGATCCGCAGCACCTGCTGGTCGATCCCTACGCCCGCGAGCTGACCGGCATCTTCACCTACGGGCACAACCCGGCGGGCCGAAGCAGCCTGAAGGCTGTCGTGGTGGACGAACCGTTCGATTGGGACGACGACGCGCCGCCCGCCCTGCCGCTCGCCGATTCAGTGCTCTACGAAATTCACGTCAAGGGCGCGACTCGACAACACCCCGAGGTTCCGGAAACATTGCGCGGCACCTATGCCGGGCTGGCATCGCCACCGATGATCCGCCACTTCAAGCACCTTGGCGTCTCCGCCATCAAACTGCTGCCAATCCACTGCTTTCTGGATGAAGAACGTCTGATCGTCAGTGGCCGCAGCAACTACTGGGGCTATAACACACTGGCCTTCTTCGCGCCAGAACCGCGTTACGCCGCGCGCGTCGGCGGCCAGTCGGTGATTTCGGAGTTCCGTTCGATGGTGCGCACGTTACACCGCGAAGGGATTGAGGTCATTCTCGACGTTGTCTTCAACCACACCGCCGAAACGGATGAACACGGCCCTACCGTCAGCTTTCGCGGCATCGACAATGCCAGCTATTACCGGCTGAAACCCGACAATCCTGCGCTTTATGAAAATTTCAGCGGCTGCGGCAATACGCTGAATGTCGCCCATCCGCGCGTTCTGCAACTCGTCATGGACGCATTGCGCTACTGGGTGACGGAGATGCACGTTGACGGTTTCCGTTTCGATCTGGCCGCCACGCTAACCCGTGATAGCGGCTTTCTTGCAGCCATTCGCCAGGACCCTGTACTGCAGCAGGTGAAGCTGATCGCGGAACCCTGGGATCTAGGTCCCGACGGCTATCGACTGGGGCGGTTCCCCCCCGGCTGGTGCGAGAAAAATGACCGCTTCCGTGACGATATCCGGGCTTTCTGGCTGACCGGTGGCTGCGGCATCGACGGCTTGGCGCAGCGAGTTGCGGGCTCCAGCGAGATATTCCGTCACCAAGGACGTGCTCCACAAGCCGGCGTCAACTTCATCGCCTTGCACGATGGGTTTACGTTGCGAGACTTGGTCAGTTATCAGCGCAAGCACAACGAACTGAACGGCGAAGACAACCGTGACGGGAACAATCACAATCTGTCTTGGAACTGCGGCGCTGAAGGCGATAGTCATGATCCGGCAATAACAGCCTGCCGAAAACGTTTGCAGCGCGCGCTGCTCGCAACGCTGTTGATTGCCCAGGGCGTGCCAATGTTACAGGGGGGCGATGAGATCGGCCGGACCCAATCTGGAAACAACAACGCCTATTGCCAGGACAACCCCCTAACGTGGCTCGATTGGAAACATGCCGATACAAACCTGCTCGATTTCTGCGGCGGTCTGATCGCGTTGCGCCATCGGTTCCCGCAGTTGCGTCGCCGCGACTGGCTGACGGGGCAAGCCAACGCGGGGGCATTGCGCGACGTTGTCTGGTGGCATGAGGCCGGCCATGAAATGCGCGTGGAGGACTGGCAATCGGCTAACCTGCCGCGCCTTGGCCTTCTGCTGGCACCACTGAGCGGTGCCGCGACATCCGCGCTTCTGATGGTTCTTTTCAACCGTCACGCCGAATCAACGACATTCCAGCTTCCCACCGGAAACTGGCAAGGTCTGTGCAACACCGCTGCGGACGAGCCGTTCAAATCATTTTCGATCACTGACCGGTGCCATCTGGACGGGCGCAGCGTCCAACTTCTGACCCAGGGGTGATTCATGGCAGCCAAACGTCGCAGCGGCATCCTGCTGCATCCCACGTCCCTTCCCGGCCCGCACGGCTCCGGAGACCTTGGACTCTCTGCCTATCACTTCATCGACTGGCTGGCAATTGGCAAGCAAACACTCTGGCAAATACTCCCGCTCGGCGGCGTTGGCCCGGGCAATTCGCCTTACATGAGTCCCTCGGCGTTCGCCGGTAACGAGTTACTGATCAGCCTCACCCCGCTCCGCGATGCCGGCTGGCTGACCGCCGCGGACATCGAGCCCGACACGCTGTTCCGCGAGGACCGCGTCAATTATCCGGCCATTCGCCTCTATCGCATGGCCCGTCTGCGCCTCGCGGCCGAACGTTTCTTCGCCGAGGGAAACACGAAGAACCGTCTGGATTTCGACGCATTCCAGGCCGCCACGTCAGACTGGCTCGACGACTATGCCTTATTCATGGCTCTCGACCGCAATCACGGGAGCAACGGCAGGTGCTGGCAAGACTGGCCAGCGCCGCTGGCGCAACGCAAACCCAAGGCCCTAAGAGACGCAGCCGCCTCCTTGACTGACGAGTGCAATTTCTGGAAGTTCTGCCAGTGGATTTTCTACGCTCAGTGGCAAGCGCTCAAGCACTATGCCAATCAGCGCGGCATCCTAATCGTCGGCGACATGCCGATCTTCGTCTCGGCCCATAGTGCCGATGTCTGGTCCCATCAAAAGCTCTTCGATCTCGACGACACCGGACACCCACGGGTCATCGCTGGCGTCCCGCCAGACTACTTCAGCGCCACCGGACAACGCTGGGGCAACCCGCTGTACGACTGGGCCACGCATGCACAGGACAGCTACCACTGGTGGGCGGCCCGCATTCGCTCGACACTGTCGTTGTGCGACATTATCCGCATCGACCATTTCCGTGGGTTTGAATCCTATTGGGAAATTCCTGCCAAATCCGAAACCGCCATCAACGGCACCTGGAAAGCCGGCCCAGGAAAGGCTTTCTTTGACGCCATGCAAAAGGCGCTCGGCAAACCCATCAACACGGGCATCGGAACACCGAGCATCATCGCAGAAGACCTTGGCATCATCACGCGCGAAGTCACGGCACTGCGCGATGCTGTTGGACTGCCTGGAATGCGTATTATGCAATTCGCTTTTGACGGCAAGAGCGACAACCTCTACTTGCCCCATAACTTCGAGGCCAACACGGTCGTCTATACCGGCACCCACGACAATGACACCAGCGTTGGGTGGTGGCGATCTCTGTCCGGGCAAGACCAGGACTATGTGCGGAAATACCTCGGCATCTCCGGAGAATCGATCCACTGGGACCTCATCCATGCGGCGTCAGCTTCGGTTGCCGCCATCAGCATCGTTCCGATGCAGGATGTGCTTGGACTCGCCTCGTCCCACCGCATGAACCAGCCCGGACAAGCCACGGGCTACTGGGAATGGCGCTTCAACTGGAACCAAGTAGAATCTTGGCATGCTGATCGGCTAGCGGAGTTGGCGCGTCTGCATGGGCGCTCGCCTGACGCCCCGACCCCTGTGACCTGATCGAACCAGACAAATTGCAATATACGTTTTGTATAGTATAGTCAGTAGAGTGAGCTCGTTCCTTACGTGCCCACATTTATGAAAGGAATGAACATGGCTGAAACGATCAGCAGGACGAAAAAGACTGCGAGTGCCACAAAACCTTCCGCCAAGCCCGTCGCCAAAAAGACCACGACAAAGGCTACCGAAACCGCGGTGAAAAAACCAGGAACCGCAAAAACGACCGTCAGCAAACCAACGGCGAAAAAGCCGGCCGTCAAGAAGGTCGCGGCGACGCCAAAACCTGCCCCCGACAAGAAGCCTGTCGCGAAAAAGACCGTGACGCGCGGCGTGCTCGAGTTCGAATCGCCGAAGGTCATGATCGTCACAGACGAGCAGCGCTATCGCATGATTGCCGAGGCCGCCTATTATCGGGCCGAAGCCAATAATTTCCGCAGCGATTCGGTGCGCGACTGGATTGAAGCGGAGAAGGATATCGCCGCATTGTTGAGCGGCACCTCTCGATAAGCTGAAAGCAACGTCCCTTTTGCTGCCCCCGCGTCTCTCACGGCCATCAAGGCCTGAGAGACTCAAAGACGGTGGTGTCAGGTTCAGAGAACTAGGACATCAGCCATGCGGCCGCAGCGAACGATACAGCGCCTCATAGTTGGCCGCAGAATCTTCCCAGGAAAAGTCCTGCACCATCCCCCGGCGTTGTACGCGTTGCCATGCTTCCGTGTCGTGATAAAAGGCACAGGCATCGCGAATCCGCGCCCCAAGGGCATAACGCGAAGGCTCGTCAAACACAAACCCTGTTGCGCGATCAGCGCCAAGGGTCTCTGGGGTCGTATCAACCACGGTGTCGGCCAAACCGCCGACACGCCGCACGAGCGGAAGCGTGCCGTAGCGAAGCGCATAAAGCTGCGTCAGGCCACATGGCTCGAAGCGCGAAGGCACCAGCAACACATCCGCGCCTGCCATGACGCGGTGAGACAACGCTTCGTCATAACCGACGTGAACCGCGACATTGCCTGGGTTTACCGATGCCGCATAACGAAAACCGGACTCAAGGTCGCTGTCGCCGGAACCGAGAACCACCAACTGTCCCCCCTCGCGCAACAGGTCCGGCAGCGCTGCCAACAGGAGATCCATGCCTTTTTGCGAAGTCAGGCGACTGACCACGGCAAAGAGCGGACCCGGTGCGGAAGGTGACAATCCGAACTCGGCCTGCAAGGCCTGTTTGCAGACATGTTTTCCGTCGAGATCCTGAGCAGAATAGGTTCTGGCGATCGCCGGATCTCCCGGGGTCCACACGGCATAATCGACGCCGTTGAGAATACCGGAAAGATCGCCCCCCCGATCGCGCATCACGCCCTCCAGCCCACAGCCGAATTCCGGCGTGCAGATTTCCCGGGCGTAGGTCGGACTCACCGTTGTGACCTTGTTCGAATAGACGAGCCCTGATTTCATGAACGAAATGTTGCCGTGGAACTCCATCCCCAGCGGGGTCAGCTTGCGTACCGGCAACCCGATGTCGTGATGGCAATCCATGGCAAAGAGACCGCGGAAAGCCATGTTGTGGATCGTGAACACCGTTCCGGTCTGCAGCGCAGGATTTTGCACGATATAGGCGGCCGCCAACCCGGCATGCCAGTCATGCGCATGCACGGTATCAGGAACCCAACCGGGATCGAGTTCCCCAGAGGCCAGATGTGCCGCTACCCACCCGAGCAATGCGAAGCGCCGGTGGTTGTCGCTCCAGTCATGCCCATCCGGTCCGACATACGGGTTGCCTTCGCGCCCATAGAGAAACGGCGCATCGATGACGTAAGCGAACAATCCGCTATCCGGCAACTTGCCGAGAAGCAGGCGAACGGTCGCCGCGCCGAAGACCGGCCCAATGTTCGTCACCGACTTGAGTGTCGCCATACCGCCGAGGATTCCTGGCAGCCCTGGAAGCAACACGCGCGCATCCAGCCCGCGCTTGACCAGCGCCGGCGGCAGCGCAGCGACCACATCAGCCAGCCCGCCGGTTTTTACCAGCGGGAAAATTTCAGAAGCAACGTGAAGAATTCTCATGGTCTATGAATATAAGAGGGCTCATGAAATCCGTTCGATCATCTTGCGCGTGACCAAGGTGATGCCGTTCGGCGTCCGCCGGAAACGACGGGCGTCATCCTCGGGGTCCTCCCCGATCACCATGCCCGAAGGAATATTCACGCCATGATCGATGATGCAACGGCTCAGCCGCGCCCGACGGCCCACTTCAACATCAGGCAGCAGGACCGACCAATCGACGCGCGCGTGCGAATGGACGCGACATGACGAAAACAATACGGTCCGATTTAACTCGCCGGAAACAATGCATCCGCCGGAGACAGACGACTCAATCGCAATCCCCCGCCGGTCAATCTGGTTGTGTACGAATTTCGCCGGTGGAATCTGCTGCTGATAGGTCCAGATCGGCCAGCTGCGGTCATAGAGGTTGAGCGCCGGATCGGTCGCCGTCAGATCAATATTAGCTTCCCAGTAGGCATCGACGGTTCCGACGTCGCGCCAGTAGTTCTCTTTGTTTGGACCTTCTTCCGGCGCGTGCACACAACTGCGATCAAACGAATGCGCCTTCGCCAAACCGTTTTTCACCGCAGCAGGGATGATGTCCTTGCCAAAATCGTGACTCGATGTCGGATCGGCGATATCGCGCTGCAATTCCGCATAGAGATATTTGGCGTTGAAAATGTAGATTCCCATGCTGCACAATGCATAGTCTGGCTTGCCCGGCATCGCAGGGGGGTCGGCCGGTTTCTCGACGAATTGGGTGATCTTCATGTCATCATCGACCGCCATGACGCCGAAACCGGTCGCATCCTTGCGCGGAACTTCGATGCAGGCGATCGAACATTCAGCGCCACTCTCGACATGGTCAACCAGCATCGCCGCATAATTCATCTTGTAGATATGGTCCCCCGCAAGAATGACGATGTACTCCGGCCCCGGACGGTAGTTTTGAAGAATGTCCAGATTCTGATAGATTGCATCGGCGGTGCCGCGATACCAGGACTCCTCGTCAACACGCTGCTGAGCCGGCATCAGATCGACAAACTCATTCACCTCGCCACGCAGGAACCCCCATCCACGCTGCAAGTGGCGCAACAAGCTGTGCGACTTGTATTGGGTAACTACGCCAATCCGCCGCATCCCCGAATTGACACAGTTCGAGAGCGCAAAATCAACAATCCGGAACTTCCCTCCGAAATAAACCGCCGGCTTGGCTCGCGTGTCAGTCAGTTCGTATAGACGACTGCCACGCCCGCCTGCCAGAACCAATGCCACAGCCCGACCGGGCAACTGAAATGTGCGCCTGTCAATCATGATTTTTCTCCCTCGAAATTCCCTGCTCCATGGCTCTGCGACTGATCCTGCTAACTGATGACATCCGGACGTTCCCTCCCTGTCATTTCAACAATCGTTGCCACCGACTCGGCTAGGGCAATCAGCGGGGCCAGCGCTTCCTGTGTCGGTACGCCATGCTGTGCCGGATCGGCGACATAGCGCTCGAGATAGACCCGCATCGTCGCGCCTTCGGTACCGGTCCCCGACAGTCGGAAAACCACACGGGAACCGTCATCGAGAAGAATTCGTACGCCCTGCCGGTCGCTGCGCGAGCCATCTACGGGATCAATGTAACTAAAGTCATCCGCCGCACGAACGCGCATTCCGCTGATCGTCTGCCCAGCCAGCGTCGGCAATTTCGCGCGTAATGCGGCAAAGAGCGCCTCGGCCTTGACCGTTTCGACGCCCTCGTAGTCGTGCCGCGAATAAACGTTACGCCCGAATTTACGCCAGTGATCGCACACAACTTGCTCGACCGTTTCGTTGCGCGCCGCCAAGATATTGAGCCAGTACAACACGGCCCACAAACCGTCTTTTTCGCGTACGTGGCTGGAACCGGTACCCGCGCTTTCTTCACCACACAACGTCGCCTTGCCAGCGTCAAGCAGCGTACCGAAAAATTTCCACCCCGTCGGCGTCTCGAAGCACGGAATTCCCAAGGCCGCCGCCACACGATCGACCGCGCAGCTCGTCGGCATCGAGCGGGCCACACCGGCCAACCCATGCGCATACGCAGGAATCAGTTGGTAGTTGGCCGCAATGACGGCCAGGCTGTCGCTTGGACTGACGATGAAATTGCGCCCGACAATCATGTTGCGGTCACCATCGCCATCAGACGCCGCGCCGAAGGACAGGCCAAGTTTCGGATCGGCCATGGCCGCCACGAGGTCGGCGGCATAGACCGGATTGGGATCGGGATGCCCGCCGCCGAAGTCGGGTAGCGGCGTACCATTGACCACAGTTCCGGCCGGAGCACCGAGTCGTTTTTCCAGGATTTCTTTGGCGTACGGCCCGGTCACCGCGTGCATCGCGTCAAAGCGCATGCGAAATTCCGGACGCGCCAGCAGATTTCCGATCGCCTTGAAATCGAACAACGACTCGAGCAACTCGGCATAGTCAGCAACCGGATCGATGATTTCCACCACCATATCGCCAATGCGCGTCTCGCCCAGCCGTGCCAGATCGACGTCGGCGGCCTCGATCAGATGATACTGTTCGATCTCCTGCGTGCGCTTGAACACTGCGTCGGTGAAGGCCTCATTGGCCGGCCCGCCGTTGCCTAGATTGTACTTGATACCAAAATCATCATCGGGACCACCCGGATTGTGACTGGCCGACAGGATAATGCCTCCGAACGCCGCGCGCATTCGGATCACTGCGCTCGCTGCCGGCGTCCACAGGATGCCGCCGCGTCCGCCCAGGCCACGCCCAAAACGCGCGGCTGCGGCCAAGCGCAGGATGATCTGGATCGCCACATCGTTGAAATAGCGGCCATCGCCACCCAGTACCAGCGTTTTTCCCTGATGCCCGTTCAGGTTATCAAAAATCGACTGCACGAAATTCTCAAGATACCCCGGTTGGCTGAATACCTTGACTTTCTTTCGCAGGCCCGAAGTTCCCGGCTTCTGACCGGAAAAAGGCCGGGTAATGACGGTTTTGACGCTCATTTCACCCCCTTGACTAGACATTCGCTGCCGTGACGCCCGCCACGCTCAGCCGAGATACCTGCGGCTAAAGGCCAGCAGTGACTGTGTCGAAGCATCCAGCGATTGCGCCCGCTCCGGTTCATGTACCGCCGGCAGAATCAGACTGGCCATGGCCTTGCCGAGCTCAACCCCCCACTGGTCGAAAGAATTGACTCCCCAGATCAGGCCTTGCACGAATACCTTGTGCTCATACAGTGCCACCAGCGCGCCCAATGTCGCCGGCGTCAGACTACTCAGTAGCAACGTCGATGACGGCTGATTCCCTTTGAATATTCGGTGTGGCAACAATGCGGCAATCTCTTCAGCACTTTGCAGGGCGCTTTCCATTTCCTTGCGCACTTCGCCCTCGGTTTTGCCGAAAGCCAGTGCGGCACTTTGCGCGAAACAATTCGCCAACAACGCCTCTTGATGTTCGGGCAACGGAAAATCGGATCGGACTGCCGCAATGAAGTCACACGGAATCAGTCGCCCCCCCTGGTGCAGCAATTGGAAGAATGCGTGTTGGCCGTTGTTGCCGAGTTCCCCCCAGACGATCGGACACGCTGGCAACGAGAGTGACAGCCCATTCGAAGTCACCGATTTCCCGTTGCTTTCCATCTCGAGTTGTTGCAGGAATGACGGAAAGTACTTGAGCGACTCGTTATAGGGAAGTACGGCGAGACTCTCCGCCTTGAGGAAGCTGGTATTCCAAAGCCCCACCAGCGCCATCATCACCGGCAGATTGCGCTCGAACGGCGCCGACGTGAAGTGCTTATCCATCCGCTCTGCGCCTTGCAGCATCTCGGCAAAGGCGTGCGGACCAATGGCGATCATCAGGGCCAGACCGACCGCCGACCACAGGGAGTAACGCCCGCCCACCCAATCCCAGATCGGAAAAACGAGATCGGGCTTCACCCCGAACAAGACGGCGCGTTCCGGCTCGCTCGACACCGCGGCAAAACGGTTTTGCAACACCACATCGTCGCCGAGATTGGCGCGGAGCCAGTTACGCGCCGTGCGGGCGTTGAACAGTGTCTCCTGGGTAGTAAAGGTCTTGCTCACAACGATAAACAGCGTGGTGCGCGGATCGAGTGTTTGCAACAACGGCGCCATCTGGGCGCCGTCGAGGTTGGAAACATAATGAATACCCAACGTCGGATGACTGATGGCGCGTAAGGCACACCCCATCATCTTCGGACCGAGATCGGACCCCCCGATGCCGATATTCACCACATCCTTGATCGGCATCCCCTTGTAACCGGTGCATTTCCCATTGCGCAAACGCTCGGCAAAAACTGCCATGCGCTGCCGGGTCACAATAATTTCCGGCATCACGTCGGCGCTCCCGCCGGGAAATGGCCCTGCGGAACGCCGCAAGGCGGCATGTAGGACCGCACGATCCTCGGTGTTATTGATCCGCTCGCCGGCAAACATCCGCCGGATGCCTTCGGCCACCCCGGCCTCTTGCGCCAGCGCGACCAACAGCTTGATCGTTTCCGGTGTCAGCCGCTGCTTGGAGAAATCGTAATGCAATCCGTCGAAATCCATTGAAAGGGCGGACACGCGTTGCGGGTCACCCGCAAACAACTCGCGCAAATGAGTTCCGGTCAATGTTTCGCGGTGCTTCTCCAGATCCTCCCAAGATTTCAAGCGTGTGAGCGACATCCCGTTCATCCTTTCTCTCGTTGTCATCCCCTGCCAAGCCGCGCAATCAAGCAGAGCAGCCTCGCAGTCGTTATCCAGCCGACGGCAAAAAGAGACACGGAACGTTCAGCGAGCGCAATAAATCACCAACAGCGGTGCCGGCCCCCAGACGCTTGCTGCGCCCGTAAAACCACGCACATCCTGACGCCCCACAATACAACCAGCTCAAGCTCCAACCCGCTCGGTTGGCTCGCTCAGTCGGCTCGTATTGCCACTTGCATTCAGTGTTTCCTAGAGCCTGTGCGTTCATTCTATGCCAAAGTTTTGCCTGACAGCGACAACTCCGTTAAAAAATTTCCAGGACATTCCGTCCCCCCAAGCCCGGCATTCCGATCAACACAACAAATGTTGTTTTGCAAATACAAATGTACTACACTAGCCAATGTTCCGGGACGTGCTGCCGCTCGTTTCCGAACGGCAGCACCCGACCCTCCTCACGGCTACTATCCACTAACGGCAAGCGACTGGAATTACCGGAGGCTTTGGAGGACAATCGGTCGCAGGCAACAATCGCGCGCACAACCGCAGCCGTGGCTCGTGCGCAGGCAACACTGTTCGCCACGATCAATCCGCCGACGAGGTGACGCCACTATTGTTGAAGTGCGTTTTTTTATTGAATAAGGGAAATCATCATGGCAATCAAAGTAGGCATCAACGGTTTTGGTCGTATCGGGAGAATGGTCTTCCGCGCAGCTGTTCAGAACTTCAAGAACGACATTGAGATTGTTGGCATCAACGATCTGCTTGAACCTGACTATGTCGCCTACATGCTGTCGTTCGACTCCGTCCATGGCCGCTTCAAGGGCCAGGTTTCCGTTGAGGGCAACACCCTGGTCGTCAACGGCAAGAAGATCCGCCTGACCGCCGTCAAGGATCCGGCCGAACTGAAGTGGAACGAAGTCGGCGCCGATATCGTCGTTGAATCGACCGGCCTGTTCCTGACCAAGGAAACCTGCGAGAAGCACATCGCCGCCGGCGCCAAGAAGGTCATCCAGAGCGCCCCGTCGAAGGACGACACCCCGATGTTCGTCTATGGCGTTAACCACACCAGCTACGCCGGCCAGACGATCATCTCCAACGCTTCCTGCACGACCAACTGTCTCGCCCCCCTGGCCAAGGTCATCAATGACACCTTCGGCATCAAGCGCGGCCTGATGACCACGGTTCACGCTGCAACCGCCACCCAGAAGACCGTTGACGGCCCGTCCAACAAGG
>RRZU011792458.1_pt1 | contig 11791 bp, 10 predicted proteins | sample 2165561 | NCBI WGS metagenome assembly RRZU01 (sample SAMN10456909, study PRJNA506462) | wastewater metagenome | isolation source: wastewater sludge | place: USA: Moscow, Idaho | reverse complement strand
GCCACCGGATGTTCGGCGATTTCCTTGCGCAGCAGGCGGTCGCGCGGCCCATGGATGATCGCGGGCGCGGTCACCATTTCCGTAAACAGCAGCGTCCGGCGCGACAGAACACGGTGAAACCCCCGGCAATAACGGTCGGTCCAGTCCATCATCGGGGCGACGGACAGGCGGGCGGCATCACAGATCGCGGGATCGTTTGGGTTTTTCGGCATCGACATGCGCGCGATCTAGCAAAATCCAAGGACCAAGTCACGCCGTCAACCGCAGCTTAACGGGTTGCGGCTATCGTCGGTCAGATGCGATTCGTGATGATCCTTCTGCTTGCCCTGATGCCCCTGCCCGCCCTCGCGGAAGCAGAAGAACCCGCCGCGCTGTGCGAATGGGCCGCCCAGACCGCGGCGGCAGAGGCGGGCGTCCCCCCCGACATCCTCGGCGCGCTGACGCTGACCGAAACCGGCCGGCGGCGTGACGGCGTCGTCCGCCCCTGGGCGTGGAGCGCGAATTCCGAAGGCGAAGGCACCTGGTTTGACGATCCCAATGCCGCGCTTGCCTTTGCGGAAGAACGCGTGGCGACGGGGCGCACCAATCTGGATATCGGCTGCTTTCAGCTGAACTATCGTTGGCATGGCGAACATTTCGGCTCGGTCGCCGAGATGTTCGATCCGCTGAACAATGCCCGCTATGCGGCGCGCTTCGTCAGCCAGCTGTATGCCGAAACCGGCGATTGGCGGCAGGCGGCGGGGGCATTCCATTCGCGCACGCAGGTCCATGCGACGCGCTATCTGGCGCGTTTCGACGAATTGCGCGCAGGCCTGCGCGCGGGCGGATTCGAAGGCATGCGCGACATGTCCGAGACCTATAACCGCTTCGCCTCCGCCGATCCTACGACGGTTGCGCGTTTGCCCAAGCCCTCGCGTCAGGCCCGGATCGTGGAAAAGCGCATGCTGCTGGGGGCGCCATTGGGCACGGCCACCACCGGTATGCCCGGATCATTGGCCGCGATTGGCGGCGAACGGGTGGCGCTGCTGTCGTCGGGGACGGGCCTGCTGGACGGTCAGCGCGGGCCGCTGATTGGGCCGGGGGCTGCGCCGCGTTCATCCCCGGAAGAACGCAGGCAAAGGCGACGGGTGCTGGACGGGCGCGGCGACCTGCAAGCCGTGGATCAATCCGACGGCGAACTGGTCGCAAACCCCGATGCTTTGGCAGAATATCCCGCCGATTTGCCGAATGCGGGCGACGCCCCGGCAGATCTGCAATTGGCCGGAGAGGAATTGTTATGACCGGCGGGCAGGCTTTGGTCCGCCGGTCCAAATGGACGGGCGCCACACGATGTGGTGGCGTCCTGCCCGGTTCAGACCTTCCAGTCCGGCGCGATCGAGGCCGCGATGGACGCATCCAGCGCCTCGAAATCACCAAGGCCGATGGTGGCGTACAGCTCGGATCGGGTCTGCATTTCCGGCAGCATGGCCGTGGTGGCGCCATCGCGCACCAAAGTCGCATACAGCTTTTCTTGCGCCTTGTTCGCGACCCGCAGCGAGGACACCGGCCAGATCACCATGTCATAGCCCAGATCCTCAAACTCCTGCGCGGTCAGCGCGGGCGTCCGGCCGAATTCGGTCATATTGGCCAGCAGCTTGACGCCCGGCAGGGCCGCGCGCACTTCCTTGAACATCTCGACCGAGGTCAGCGCCTCGGGGAAGATCGCATCGGCCCCGGCTTCGACATACAGTTTCGCGCGGGCGATGGCGCCTTCCAGCCCTTCGCTGGCGGCCGCGTCGGTGCGCGCGATGATCCGCAGATGCCGGCGCGCCGTTGCGGCGGCAGCGACCTTGGCGGCCATATCCGACGCCGTTGCCAGCTTTTTATCGTTCAGATGGCCGCATTTCTTCGGCAAAAGCTGGTCTTCCAGATGCACCGCACCCGCGCCCGCTTCTTCAAAGGTACGGACCATGTGCATGACGTTCAGCGCCTCGCCATACCCGGTATCGCCGTCGACCAGCAGCGGCAGGCCGGTCGCGCGGGCGATCTGGCGGATGAAGAAGGCGACCTCGTCCACGGTGATAATGCCCAGATCGGGCAGGCCCATGGATGCGGTCATCGCCGCACCCGACAGATACAGCGCATCAAAGCCCGCCGCCTTGGCCTGAAGCGCCGCTTGGCCATTATGGGCGCCGGGCAGGCGCAGGATGCCGGGGTCGTCCAGCAATTGCTGGAACCGCAGACCCGCAGGCTGATCGGGAAGTTCCGATCCGACAAGATAAGGCATGGTCTTTCCTTCCTAGCCGCGTTCCGACAGCGGCACGAATTTGCGATTCTCCGGCCCGGTGTAATGGGCCGAGGGGCGGATGATCTTGCCGTCCTCGCGCTGTTCGATCACATGCGCGCCCCAACCCGAGGTGCGCGAGATCACGAAAAGCGGTGTGAACATGGCCGTGGGCACCCCCATGCGGTGATAGGACACGGCGCTGAACCAGTCGAGGTTGGGGAACATCTTGCGTTCCTGATCCATCACCGTCTCGATCCGTTCGGCGATGTCGTAAAGACGGCGGTCGCCCGCCTCGTCCGACAGCTGCTTCGCCACCCGCTTGATCACCACATTGCGCGGGTCCGAGATCGTATAGACCGGGTGCCCGAAGCCGATGATGATCTGCTTTTCGGCCACGCGGGCGCGAATATCCTCGGCCGCCGCGTCCGGGGTCGCATAGCGCGACTGGATCTCATAGGCGACCTCGTTCGCGCCGCCATGTTTGGGGCCACGCAGCGCGCCGATGGCACCGGTCACCGCCGAATACATATCCGAACCCGTCCCCGCGATCATCCGCGCGGTGAAGGTCGAGGCGTTGAATTCGTGTTCCGCATACAGGATCAGCGAGGTTTGCATGGCCCGGATATGGCTATCCGAAGGCTTGCGCCCATGCAGCAGCCGCAACAGGTGCTCGGCGATGGAACGCTCGTCGCCCTCGACCTCGATCCGGCGGCCATTATGGCTGAAGTGATACCAATACATCAGCATCGACCCCAGCGAGGCCATCAGCCGGTCGACGATATCGCGCGCACCTGCGGGGTTGTGATCCCCCACCTCGGGCAGCACGCTGCCAAGCGCCGACACGCCCGTGCGCATCACATCCATCGGATGGGCGGCGGCCGGAAGGGTTTCCAGCACCGCGCGGACGGTGGCGGGAAGCCCGCGCAAACGCGCGAGCTTCGTTTCATATGCGGCCAGCTGCGCCTTGTCGGGCAGCGTGCCGTGGACCAGCAGATAGGCGACTTCCTCAAACGTCGCCGTTTCGGCGAAATCGAGGATGTCATAACCGCGATAATGCAGGTCGTTTCCGGTTTGACCAACCGAGCAGAGCGCGGAATTGCCCGCCTCTACCCCGGAAAGCGCGACGGACTTCTTGGGCTTAAGCGTCAATTTCGCCTCCCTTACGCCTTGAAATCAAAGATGCCGGTCGGACGCGGACCGCCCAGCTTGCCGGGTTCCACAACGAAGTTCAGCGCCGCCAGATCGCCCGCCTTCAGATCGGCCAAAGCCTCGGCCGCTTGCAGGAAGCGGGTCTGTTCGGCCGGCGCGATGATGCCGTCCGACAAGGTCAGGAACTTCTGCTTGTAGTTTTCGCGCACGAAGGGGCGGGCGCCATCGGGGTGGGCGTCGGCCAAAGCCAGCTCATCCTCGATCACGGTGCCGTTCTTCAGCGTCACCACCACGCGGCCGCCGAAGGCCTTTTCCTTCGGATCCTGCGAGTGATAGCGGCGCGTCCATTCCGGGTCTTCGGTGGTCGAGATCTTGTGCCACAGCGCCACGGTTTCGGGACGGTCGGCGCGCTCCGGCGCATAGGATTTCTCGTGATGCCAGCCGCCGTCTTCCAGTGCCACCGCGAAGATATACATGATCGAATGGTCCAGCGTCTCACGGCTGGCCTTCGGGTCCATCTTCTGCGGGTCATTCGCGCCGGTGCCGATCACATAATGCGTGTGGTGGCTGGTATGGATGACGATGTTGTCGATCTGGCTGATGTCACCGATCTTCGGCCCCATCCGGCGGGCGAGGTCGATCAGCGCCTGCGATTGATATTCCGCCGAGTGTTCCTTGGTGTAGGTGTCCAGGATCGCGCGCTTGGCCTCGCCCTTGCCGGGCAGCGGGACGCGATACAGCGCCGAGGGGCCGGACAGCAGATAGGCGATGAAACCGTCTTCGCCTTCCCAAGCGGGCGACGGTGCGCCTTCGCCACGCATCACGCGGTCCACGGCCTCGATCGCCATCTTGCCGGCGAAGGCGGGGGCATAGGCTTTCCAGGACGAAATCTCGCCCTTGCGCGACTGGCGCGTGGTGGTGGTGATGTGCAGCGCCTGTTGGACGGCCTGATAGATGGTTTCCGTGTCCAGCCCCAGCAGCGTGCCGATACCTGCCGCCGCCGACGGCCCCAGATGGGCGATGTGGTCGATCTTGTGTTCGTGCAGGCAGATGCCGGTGACCAGATCGACCTGGATTTCATAGCCGGTGGCAAGGCCGCGGATCAGGTCAGCGCCGGATTTGCCGGTATGCTGGGCGACGGCCAGAATCGGCGGGATGTTGTCGCCGGGATGCGAGTAATCCGCCGCCAGATAGGTGTCGTGGAAGTCCAGTTCGCGCACCGCCACACCGTTGGCATAGGCCGCCCATTCCGGCGAAACGGTGGTGCCGCTGTCGACGCCGAAGACGGTCGCGCCGGGCTTGTAGGGATGGGCCATCGCCTGCGCACGGGCCGAGGCGACCGGGCGGCGCGCAACGGACGCCGCCGCGACGGATGCGTTGTCGATGATGCGGTTGATGATCATGTCGGTGACATCGGCGTCAACCGCGACGGGATCAGCGGCGACCTCGGCGATTTTCCACGCCAGTTGGTCTTCGCGGGCCAGTTTCTCGGCCGATTTATAGGTGCGGACGTCATGGGTCTTCATGTGCTGATCTCCTGAGCGGTGATTTTCTGCGGCCGTCCGTGTTCGTTCACGGCGACCATCTGGAACTGTCCTTGCGCGACCGGGGCGCGGGCGCCGGTCTGCGGATCTTCGTGGCTGGCGATCACCTCGACCACCATCGAACTGCGCCCGGCGCTGATCACGCGGGCGGCCATGATGAACAGGTTGCCCACCGGCACCGGCGCGGTGAAACGCAGGTTCTCAACCCCCGCCAGCACCACATTGCTGCGGGCGTGACGGCTGGCGGCGGTAAAGGCGGCCTGCGCCAGCATCGACAGCGCCTGCCCCGCGAACAGCGTGCCGTAGTGGTTTGCCTGTGCGGGCAGGACCAGCTCGGTCAGTTCGGTGATGGCGGCGTCCTGCATGGCGATCCTTCGCAAGATTTGCACAGGCAGTTTCCACCTGCGCGCGCCTCTGGTAAACAACAGACTTGCATCAAGTTGCGAAAGCGCCTTGGCGGTTTTGCGAATATTGCGAAGGGTTGCGAATGAAGAATGCCTATCTTGGTGGACAGCTGAAGCGGCTGCGTGAAACCCATGCGATGACGCAGGCGGCGCTGGCGCGCAGTCTGGAAATCTCGCCCAGCTACCTCAACCAGATCGAGCGGAACCAGCGCCCGCTGACACTGGCCGTGCTGGCCAAACTGGACGAGCTGTTCGGGGCAGAGGCCCAGCCCTTCCACGATGCGGGCGACGGGCGGCTGGCGTCACGCCTGCGCGCCGCACTGGCAGATCAGGGCGCCCAGCTGAGCCTGTCGGAGCTGCACGATCTGGCCGATAACTCGCCCGGACTGGCCAAGGTGATTCTGGATATGCGCCGCCGGTTGCGGGCGGCGACGGAGCGCGCCAACCTGCTGGCCGAACAGGTGTCTGGCCCCGCAGGCGCGCCCGCCGCGCCGACCGCATTCGAGGCCGTGCGCGATTACTTCTATACCCGTCGCAACCATATCGCGGAACTCGACCGCGCCGCCGAACCGCTTGGCGCGCTGCTGCCCGTCATCGGGCGGGCCGATGCGCTGACCACCTATCTGGCCGACCGCCACAAGATCCGGGTCGAGACCACGACTGAACCCGGCACCCTGCGCCAATATGATCCCGCGACGCGGGTGCTGCGCATCAATGGCCAGCTGTCGGAATCGCAGCAGGCCTTTCAGATGGGCACCCAGCTTGGCCTGATCGAGGAAGCCGCGACCATCGACCGCCTGTGCCGGAAATCCGGCCTCACGCCCGAGGATCAACCGTTATTGCGGATCGGGCTGGCCAACTACTATGCGGGCGCCCTGATCCTGCCTTACGAGACCTTCCTGACCGCCGCCGAGGCCGAGCGTTACGACATCGCGCTTTTGTCCCAACGCTTCGATGTCGGGTTTGAGACCACCTGCCACCGCCTCTCGACCCTGCAACGGCCGGGCGCGCAGGGGGTGCCGTTCTTCTTCATCCGGGTGGACCGGGCGGGCAATATCTCGAAACGGCAATCGGCGACCGATTTCCATTTCTCGCGCTTTGGCGGATCGTGTCCGCTGTGGACGATCTATGACGCGTTTTCCCATCCGGGCGAGGTTTTGCGCCAGGTCGCCCAGATGCCCGACGGGCGGCGTTACCTGTGGGTGGCGCGCACCGTCAGCCATGGGCGCGGCGGCTTCGGCACGCCGGTCAAGCATTTCGCCGTGGCGCTTGGCTGCGACATCGCCCACGCCGACCGGCTGGTTTACGGGCGGGGCTTGGACCTGCTGGGGCCGGATGCGGCCACGCCCATCGGCCCCGGCTGCAAGCTGTGCGAACGCGAGGCCTGCCCGCAGCGCGCCTTCCCGATGATCGGCCGCCCCGCCCTGGCCGAACCGGGGCGCAGCAGCTTCGCGCCTTATTCGTCCGAGTCGTTGCCGTAGAACATCTTCCCCAGCTCGATCTGGCCGCGTCCGACCTCGCGCCGGTGGCGGTTGGTGTCGCGCAGGCTGTACACGCAGCCGCAATATTCCTGCATGTAGAATTCCTCGCGCTTGGAAATCTCGATCATGCGGCTGGAACCGCCGCCCTTGCGCCAGTTGTAATCCCAATATTCCAGCCCGTCATAAGGCCGGACCGCGCGTTCGCCGCAGCCGTTGATCTGCTTCATGTCCTTCCAGCGCGAGATGCCAAGGCTGGAGGTCATCACCGGAAACCCGTGTTCATGCGCATACAGCGCCGTGCGTTCAAAGCGCATGTCAAAGCACATGGTGCAGCGGATGCCGCGCTCGGGCTCCCACTCCATCCCTTTGGCGCGGGCATACCAGTTTTCGGTGTCGTAATCGGCATCGACGAAGGGGACGTTATGGGTTTCGGCGAAGCGGATGTTTTCATCCTTACGCAGAAGGTATTCCTTCTTGGGGTGGATGTTGGGGTTGTAGAAGAAGATCGTATAGTCGATGCCGGATGCCGTCATCGCCTCCATCACCTCGCCCGAACAGGGGGCGCAGCAGGAATGCAGCAGCACCTTTTTCTCGCCCTTGGGCGGCATCAGGATGGGGCGGTCAAGATCGGTGGTCATGGCGGCGGGCCTTGCGGGATACGGGATCAAACGGAGTATGTAGGTAGCGTGGAACGAGCTGTCGAGGAAGGGATAAGGTCAGTTTTGCCGGATATTGCTGTCGTTCAGCAACTTGTCGCGCTCGGCGCGTTCGTTAGGATATCCGGATGAACCCACCTTACCGCCTTCCTGACGCGTTCGATACTGACCGCTATCACCTTCGGCGCGTGAACGTGTATGATGCCCCGGCCATCTTCGAAAATTATGCGACCGATACGGAAGTCACCCGCTTCCTTGGGTAGGCGCCGCACCAAAGCGTCACTGACACGACTGAATTCCTTACGATCACAGCGTCGGAATGGGATTCGGGAAAGGGCTTCCCGTTGGTCGCGTTTGATCGTCGACAACCTGCCGAGCTTTTGGGGATGTTTCATCCTCATCTGATAGGTCACAGGGTGAGCTACGGCTACGTTTTACGGGCATCGGCTTGGGGTAAAGGCTGCGCATCTGAGGTCATGAGCTGGCTGGTGGATCATGCGCTGTCGCATCCCGGCATTCACAGAGCCGAGGCGTTCTGTGATGTGGAAAATTCAGCTTCTGCCCGGGTGATGGAGAAAGCCGGCATGGTGCGCGAGGGCATCCTGCGCCGCTTCTTCCGGCACCCCAACATCTCAGACGCTCCGCGCGATCGCTTCATCTACTCCAAGGTCCAGTAAGGGCTCAGAGCCGGTATCCAGAATTTGGCGACTTTCTATAGCGCGGCCTTTTTCAAAAAAAAAAGCGGGCCGCAATGGCCCGCCCCACTTTGTCGCTTGGCTGAAGATCAGTCCTTGGCGTCTTCAGCCTTGGCGCCGGTGCCGCGGATCGTCGGGACGACCTGGTCGCCCCAGGCGCCCGCGCCGTTATGGATACGCGAGACGCGGATCACCTCGACCGAAACGCCCTCGTGGACGGCGCGCTGCACGGCGTCGTTCAGGCGGTGCACCGCCTCGGCGACGCGGTGAATGGCACGGGTTTCGCGGTCGCCTTCGGGCAGGTCGATGCGCTGGAATTCGGTATCTGCGTTCATGTCTCGCTCCTCCTGGTAGGGGTCCCCGCCAGCTTACCGGCGGGGACCGAGAGTTTACAGAGGCTTATTCAGCGGCAAATTGATGCGCCGCCTGCTTGCGGCTTATTCAGCCGCGAACTGGTTCGTCGGGCTTTGCCCGCTCGCAGCCGTTACTCGGCTGCGAACTGGTTCATGGTATTGGCGTGGCCGCCCGCTTTCAGCGCGCGCTCGCCGCCGACCATTTCCTTGAAGGTGTCGCCCAGATCGGAACCGACCTCGTGCTGGTGCTTGACCGCCGAGATGCCGCGACGGATCTCTTCGCGCTGCACGGTTTTGACGTAAGCCAGCATCTTGTCTTCGCCGAAATAGCCGCGCGACAGCTCGTCCATGGACTTCGCGGTCAGGTGGAAGGTCGGCAGCGTGATCAGGTTGTGGAACACACCGGCCTGGGTCGAGATGTCGTGCTGGAACTGGCGCAGACGGGCATCGGCTTCCTGGCCGATCTCGGTTGCGTCATATTCGGCCTTCATCAGCTCGTTCCCTTCCGGGTAGTCGCTGGCCTGGATCTTGCCTTCGGCGATCCACTGGTCGCGGACCTGTTTGCGCAGGTTCAGCGTCCAGTTGAAGCTGGGCGAGTTGTTATAGGTCAGCTTGGCGTTCGGCACGACCTCGCGGATTTCGTTCACCATCCCGGCGATCTCGGCGACATTCGGGGTGTCGGTTTCGATCCACAGCATGTCCGCGCCGCCCTGCGTCAGCGAGGCGATGCAGTCTTCGACGACGCGCGCCCGGCCCGAGTCCTTCTTGAACGGGAACAGACCGTTCGGCAGACGCTTCGGCTTGACGAATTCGCCGTTCAGCACGATGGCCAGTTCGCCGTCGCGGATCGGGTTGGCGTCGCTGATGGCTTCGGTATCCAGCCATTTGATGTAATCCGAGGCCAGATCGCCCGGCTCGCGGCTGACCGGAACCTTCTGGGTCAGACCTGCACCAAGGCTGTCGGTGCGCGCCACGATGACGCCTTCGTCAACGCCCAGCTCTTCCAGCGCCAGACGGCAGGCGCGCAGTTTCTCGATGAAATCTTCGCGCGGCACGGTGACCTTGCCGTCCTGGTGGCCGCACTGTTTCGCGTCCGAGACCTGATTTTCGATCTGGATACAGCAGGCGCCGGCCTGGATCAGTTCCTTCGCCAGCAGATAGGTGGCATGTTCGTTGCCGAAGCCCGCGTCGATGTCGGCGATGATCGGAACGACATGGGTTTCAAAGTTGTCGATGGCCTCGATGGCCTTCTTCTCGGCGCTCGCATCACCGGCCTTGCGGGCGGCGCGCAGATCCTTGAACAGGTCGTTCATCGCCACTTCGTCGGCCTGGCGCAGCGAGACGTAGATCTCGCGGATCAGGTCGGCGACGGCGGTTTTTTCATGCATCGACTGGTCCGGCAGGTGGCCCCAAGTGTTGCGCAGACCGGCAACCATCCAGCCCGACAGATAGACATAGGCGCGCTTGGTGGTGCCGCGCAGACGCTTGACCGATTTGATCATCTGCTGGGCATGGAAGCCCGACCAGCACCCCAGCGACTGCGTCGACAGCGTCGGATCGGCGTCATAGGCGGCCATATCGGCGCGCATGACCTTCGCCATGTCGCGGGCGATGTCCAGATGGGTGTCATAGGTGTTTTGCAGCCGCAGCTGGACGATATCGTCGACGCTGACCCCGCCCGGCGTCTGACCCGAGGGGTAGCGCTTGGAAACTTCGGCGTGCAGTTCGGCGTAGCTTTTGCGGTTTGCCATGGTCTTTCCTTTCGAGAGCATTGTTCAGGTGGGGTTGGCCCGCCATGGGCCGCGGCCGGATCTCCTCAATCCAGCGCGTTCAGCACGTCATAGGCGGGGGTGGTGATGAATTCGGGCATTGTGTCAGCCGTGGCCGCATCGTGCAGGATGCGCGCGGCCGAGGCGTAATGCCCACGGTGGAACCCGGCCGGGCCAAGCCGGTCCAGGATGGCGGCGATTTCGGCCTGCACCATCTCGCCCAGCCATGCCGCATCCATGCGGCGGCTGGACCCGTCGGGCAGGCGGATATCGGTGTGATGGCGGATCCATTGCCAGATCTGGGCGCGGCTGATTTCGGCGGTGGCCGCGTCCTCCATCAGGTTATGGATCGGGACCGCGCCCCGGCCTTGCAGCCAGTTCGCCAGATATTCGATCGCGACCGAGACATTGGTGCGCAGACCGGCTTCGGTGATCTGGCCGCGATGGGGTTGCAGCAGCTTGGCAGGTTCGATCCGGTAGGTCTGGCGTTGCAGGCGGATCTGGTTGGGGCCGGGCATTTCGGCGTCAAAGACCTCCATCGCCACGGGGACCAGATCGGGATGGGCGACCCAGGTGCCGTCATGGCCAAGGCTGACTTCGCGCAGCTTGTCGGCGCGGACCTTGGCGAAAGCCTCGGCATTCGCGGCATCGTCGCCCTTGACCGGGATTTGTGCTGCCATGCCGCCCATGGCGTGAATGCCCCGGCGGTGGCAGACCTTAATCAGCCGCGCGGCATAGGTGGCAAGGAAGGCGTCATCCATGGTGACCTGCGCGCGGTCGGGCAGGACATAGGCCGAATGCTGGCGCAGGGTCTTGATATAGCTGAAGATATAGTCCCAGCGACCGCAGTTCAGCCCGGCGATATGGTCGCGCAGTTCCCAGACGATCTCGTCCATCTCAAACGCCGCGGGCAGCGTTTCGATCAGGACGGTGGCCTTGATGGTGCCATGCGCCAGACCCACGCGGTCCTGTGCGAAGGTGAAGACCTCGTTCCAGAACGCCGCCTCGCGGTGGCTTTCCAGCTTGGGCAGGTAATAGAACGGCCCGCGCCCATCGGCGGCGAAAGCCCGCCCGCAATGGAAGATGCTCAGGCCAAAGTCGAACAGCGCCGCCGACATCGGCTGGCCGCCGATCAGCACGTTCGCCTCGGCCATGTGCAGGCCGCGCGGGCGCAGGATCAGGACGGCGGGCTTGTCGTTAACGCGGTAGGATTTGCCGGTCTCGGCGTCGTCATGTTCCAGCGCGCCGTCGCGATAGTCGATGACGTTCAGGTGCCCGGCAATGATGTTGCGGAAACTGGGCGCGGTGGCGTCTTCAAAATCCGCCATGAAGACCTTGGCGCCGGAATTCAGCGCGTTGATCATCATCTTGCGGACGACCGGGCCGGTGATCTCGACGCGGCGATCCTCAAGGATTTCGGGGATTTCGGCGGCGCGCCAGATGCCCTGACGGATTTCCTTGGTCTGGGGCAGAT
>RRZU012319351.1_pt1 | contig 11792 bp, 8 predicted proteins | sample 2165561 | NCBI WGS metagenome assembly RRZU01 (sample SAMN10456909, study PRJNA506462) | wastewater metagenome | isolation source: wastewater sludge | place: USA: Moscow, Idaho | reverse complement strand
ATGGCACGGAATCATACGTAAAGATGGAAGGTACTCTTCCATCTGCCAATCAATATGCTCACGATGCAATCAAACGTGGGCTTAATAAACGTATGCAAGCTACAGCATTAAAGAATTCTGAAAATCTAAAGCACTATATTTCTAAGTTGGCAGAAGCTAATGGGATTACCGGAACTAAAGCAACACAGATATTCCACGACTATCAACAAACGGAAACTACTGCACGTCGTATCTTAAGTTATGCTATGAGTAACGTCGGTAAAGCTGCATATAATGCCGCTCATCAAAGTGCCAAAATGATGCGTGACACAGGTTATAATCACGGTATTGGTGCAGGTACTACTTATGTAAGTCCTAAAGATATGGAACGAGCTACATTCGGTCCAGAAGACGCTATGACTAAGCAACAAATAATGAGAGAACGTAAAGACTTAGGATTTACTCAACCAGACAAGCAGGGTCATAATTATCAAACTATTGTGGCAGGTACTATATTTAATGTAATGGCGAAAACATTCCAGAAGCGTGGTGGTGTTGATAGGTGGATGAATGTAGCTAAAGATGAAGCTATTAACGATCCAAATAAAATATACCTAAGGCAACTTCATGACAAGGTAGAAGGTTATCGGAATGGTGAAAAGTTAGGTGAAACATATTTTGCTGACTTCTTCCATCCTGATGGCAGACCTAACAAGATACCAAAAGCATTAAGGAATGAACAGTTGTGGCAAACACTACAAACCAATACCTTACCAAAGCACTTAGCTACCGAACTTACAGGTGCATTAGCTTCTAATATAGGTAAGTACCTAAGCAATGTAATGAAGGAAAAACACGGTATAGATATTTCTCCGGATATTATAGCTCCGAGACTGATTTATGGAACTTATGGTGAAAAGGACAAAACAAGTGGTCAGTATGTCCAAAAAGAAGTTCAGACTTACTTACCGGATACTGATTGGTCGCTAGATGGTGAAATACTATCTAAGAAAAAGGATATACCTAAGCAAAATGAGGTAGATAAAATCAATATGGGAATTATGGGTTTACCGGAACAATTTGAGAAATACGGTATAAAAGCGAAGGTTCTCGGTACTCAACAAGGTAGTGTTATGGATTTCAATGATAATATTAAAAGAACTGTAAATGATACCGTTGAAATGATGTACAATAAAAAAGGATTAATTGAATCCATGTACCAAAAAAGAAAGGATGCTCCACAAGTACACGCAATATCATTGAAGACTATCTCCGGTATGCGTGGCAGAGACGGTGTAAGTAGAACTGATGTTATGGACTTATTCAAAAAGAACATCGCAGGTTCCACAGACTTCGATAAAGCCGATGGTACAAAAGCTACATTACACGAGATAGTAGAAAATCCTGAAATGTACAAAGCGTTTCACAAAAAGGTAATTGCTCCTGCTATTAATCAATTGTTAGGTTCTAAGGTAGAAAATAGAGACCTAATGATGGAAACGCTAATCAATGCCTATTCCCCTGAGAAGATGGATTCTATCGAAAGCATGACACATAGAGGGCAGAATACAGTAACTGCTCTCAAAGGACTTGCATTGGCTGAATTAGGACAACATATCAATCGTCTCAATCAAGCTGATAAATTTCAAAGAATGGGTAGCTTTACTGATTTTTCTTTAATCCATTCTACCATGCCTTGCTCTATCATTGACCGTACAGCAAGTGTCAAAAAGGATTATTACGGCGATCAAATAGTTAGCGAAAACTTTGTAATGAAAGATGGAGTATTTACCAAAGTAGAACCTACTCGTATTCTTGATTTGATTGATGAGGGTACATTGGTTGCTTCTCCTATTCAGATAAAATCACCATTAGAAGTAGAATGTATCAGACCTTTAGAATCATTGCGTACTACGATGGATGCAGCTATGCAGGTACTTGAGAATTTAGACGTAGAAAACTTGGATATAGACGGATATATCCAAAGCGGTTTAGAAGTTCACGTAGATGTAGATTCAGATGGTAACATGGGTGCCACTCGTTATCGCATCAACAAAGATGGAGTTCGTGGTGAATTAGACTATCTAACACAGGACGTTATTAAGTCTAAATATGTAGTTGGTAACGATGAACGCATGGCACACACAATTAAGTCTATGCAGGCTATAAAAGCCACAGGAGGTGCGTTACGTATTGCAGCACATAAAATGCAAGCCCTTATGGAAAATGCTCCTTCTGATATGATGCAATCAATGCAGGAACAAATGAGATCTATCAATCACCTTGCTGACAAAATGCTTGAGGGAGATATGGAATACCTATCTAATCGTTCATTAACTACCTCTATGACTAATTCGGAAATGTCTAATAAACTAGGCGATATGATTTCTTCTGTACATAAAGCTGAATCAGACAATATCCACGCAAAGCAAAGGTTGCGTACAACTATTCACGAATCATTAGGTACTCGTTTACCCATGAATATGATGTTTGATGACAACTATTCGTCTGCAATTGATGAAGTAGCTAAAATAGCTGAACACATGGTAAAATCAGAAGAAGTACATCCTGATGATTCTAGTGATTATGCTGATTACATGACTAAGGGGAATGAAGCCGGTAAGTCAATTGATGCGATGAAAGCACAGGACTATTATAAAGAAAAAGCTATTAATATATTAGAAACTGCATTCAAAGACAACGTAAATAGATACAAAGACTTTGCTCGCCCACACAGAGACGGTAGAAATCAATTAGTAGAAAATATAGTCAAAAAAGTACACAACGTTGATAGTGAACATTTACGTACTCCGGAAGGTGAAGAGTTAGTTCTTAGCTCTATGTCATCATTATTTGACAATCTTCACGAGCCAATAGACTTTACCAAAATTGACGAAGGTAGAGATAAATTTGAAGCTGACTTGAGATACGTTCGAAATGATTTAGAAAAGCTCGGAGTTGATGTCCAATTGTTTGATCAATTATTACAAGACAAGACAATGAATACCGAAGATGCTGTTAAACAGGTACTCCCACAAGGTATTCAGAATGAACTTAAAGCTACTTCTAAAGCATATCGTTACGCTAATTCATATAAGTATGGAGTTGCTGAACATGTTCGCAATGGTTGGAAATACGCTCGTAAAGCTGCTGAACAAGGATACTACGACATAGCTCATAAAGAATACGAGAAATGGTATAACTATGTACAACGTGAGACTGCCCAGATGACACAATTAAGTCGTGGAGCTGATGGTAATGCTTTACGTGCTATTGCAGAAAAAGCCTTTGATACTGCTGTCAATTCACACAGAGAAGCTGTAACTAATGGTGGTACTGCATACGAAATGATGCACAAATTAAATGTACCCGGATACCATAAGAAACCACATGAATTTGAGAATCCAAATGAATATAATGAATTAGCTAATAGAGCTAGGAATTGGCTATCTAAGTCTCGTGAACGTTTCCACAAGGAGGTTACTAATTCACTTAAAATACATGATTGGTATGGTAGCTTGAAACGAGATGAATTTGCTTATACTGATTCGGAGGGTAACATACAATCAATGCCTGAAGAATTGGTTATGGAGGGTATTACTCCGGCTATGTTATGCAAAGTATTCGATGAAATTACCGGCAAAACAGACGTAGAGTATTCACATAACAGTAAAAGTATTATTCGGAATATCAATTCTTCTATCAATCGAATAATGCACGTTATTGATGGTGAAATGGTTAAAAAGGTACATTCGTATGGTGAAACTTCACAACATGCTCTTGATGTGGCTTCTCGTGCCGTAGGACGTGGTTATAAGAACAACTTGATATTCAATAAGAACAATGAGAACTTTGTTGATGTAGAGGCTGTAAAGAGCAAAATGCTTGATGTTAATTATATGGTACACGAAAGTGCAGGTACTCCTGTATTAGTTCAGGTACGTAAATATCAAGACGGTGTTCCGAGTGGTTCACATACAGACGTTGTAGGAGACGTTGTAGGCTATTATAATCGTAAAGCTGAACAAGAAGATGGCGACATCAAAAATATCCCTACAATGGTCATCTATGATCCTCAAACACATCAACTACATAACATAGACATGGATCAAGTCGAGACATTGGTAGAAGGTACTTACAATAGCTCAACATCTAATCAGAAGTTTAGACAAGCTAAAGAAGCGTATCAACGACATTCACAGGAACTACTCAAAGGATTGTGTGATGAGAAGCTGTTACCTACAAAAGTATTCACAATGAAAGAGGAGGTTGGTCCGGTTAAGTCTGAAGCTCAACGTGGTAGAGCATTTGTTGATATTGGTTCAGAGTTTAGAGGTGCGGGTGAATTAGGTGAAGTTGCAATGGGTGCCATTTCTGCCCTTAGACAAGACCTAGAAGGCGTGAAACCCGGAGTAATGGAGAATCTTCTGACTACTGCATATAACATGCGTGTAGCGACTACTTATGGCATTGCAGGAGATGTTCTCAAATTAGCCGGTGCAGCTGTTGCATTGGGTACAGGTAATTTCGGTATAGCCGGAGGATTAGCTCTTAAGGCTGGTGGCAATATAGCTAAAAAGATTATCAGAAACCTAGTAGGTAATACTCTTGGAGTTGCTTCCGGTATCTCTAATAGGGCTATTGGTTCTAAGTCTGCAATTGGTACTATTTACAATGCCTTCAAAACTCCTGTATCAAAAGCTACTCGTATCTTTACAGGGGACGCAAGTAAGATAAAAGGTCTATCAGAGGTATTACCTACGCAAGGTGGTGATTTGATTAGAAACAGACTTGAATCCATTACTGCTGACAAAGTAGCCGCTAATGTTCTTAGCAAGGAATTCAAAAAGAAGATTAGTGAAATTAAAGCTGCTCAAGAGCAACTTAAAATTATTACTGATATATATGAAACTGATTTAAAGTATATGGACTTTGATAATGTGCGTAAACGTGTTGCAGAAGTACTCGAAGAGCATGGGCATAAATACGATGGTATTACGATAGAATCCCTTGGGAAAAACGATTGGGACTTTACAGTCAATGGTTTCCATTTTAACGATATTCGTAATTTCAAGATGTCCTTAACCGATATGATTATGCACTTCTCTACTGCCGGTGGTCGTTTCCAAAAATGGGAAAAGGTTTCTACGTTCAATGCTAAACAAACAGTTGATAGTTATGTAAAAGATTTGATTAATCGTACTCAAGCATTTGACGCAGTAATGGGCAACAATGGGCTTGAAACGTCCAATGTAGTGTTCCATACAGTAGGCAAATCGCTTATCAATAAATCAATCGGTAATTACGAAAGAACTCCTGCACAGGAAACTCTATTAGGTCGTAATCTAAGTTTATTTAGACACTTCGGTCAAGAACGTACCTTGGATAGTCAAACCTACCACATGCGTCGTAGAGATATGTGGAACTTTATGAATGAGTTTATGAAAGCAGATCCTAATTACTTGGCTATGTGCGAGGAACAAGGATTGCGTGGGCTACTCATAGATAATCAACTATTGTATGATCCAAATCAAGAGTTGATGAACAGGGTTCCAATGATGATGCTAGGTTCACTTACAAATGGGCTTCCAGCGGTACTTTTAAGTAGTAGTGTGCTTAGTGCTATAAATAACTTCTTCTGGGATGAAAAAGGTGCCGGAGAAGTAAGTATTATGCCTATTATATCTCCTAATATTACCCACGGTCAGATGATTGGTTCATTTGCCAAAACAATGCTTGATGTACTGATGATGGCTGAAAAAGGAGAGAATACTAAACTCAATGGACGTAAGATTGGTGCAGACAGGTACGAGAGAGCAGTCAATAATCTTATCACATTACCCGGAGATATGGCTAAGTCTGCATTCTCTCTTGGTGTGTCTCAATCGGACATCGCTGAAATGATGGGCATTATGTCCATTGGAGTATATCAGGCGTACAGAGGTGCAGGGCTAGGATATGCTTCCGGTAAACGTACAAAAAAAACTATTGATAATAACGCATTTTTCCTTAAATTTGCAAAGGTTTCTACGGAACTACTTGCAATGACAGTCCCTTTGCTTGATAAAACAACGTCATTGACATTGGATACATTCAAAGCAATTGAGAAAGCTAACGAAGAAGAAAAGAAAAATCGTCGCAAAAGACGTTCTGAATAATAACAATATATGAGGTATAACATGTTTGCAAAACCTATGAAGGTAACATTCTCTCCTAACGACAAAAAAGAATCAAGTCGTCCGGGTATTAGAATGGATAGCGTTTACGAAGCCTATGATGTCGTGGACGAAAGGATCTTAGTCATAGATGATAACAATGAGTTCGTATGGGCTGATTTACACAAATTTAAAGTGGTGAAAGATGATAGAACCAATCAGAGAATCCCGGATCAAGCCGGAGACGAAGGACTACAGCAAAGAGCTAAACAAGTATCCTCTGCCGGAAGCAAAACCGCTAACACAGGAACAGATGGAACAGTTGTTCGGACTAAAGCCAAACCTGCCCAATCTGTGGGAAATACTATGGACTTTGCTCAAGCATTGTCCTAAACTCTTATACTTAATTTACAAATTAATAATTTTATGGAATAATCCAATGGAAGAAAAGAAAACGACATTCGCAGCTACCGTTAAGGTAATTATCGGTATCATAGCTGCGATATTAACAATATTCAAAATTGATATGGGTCCCGGTGTTACTGAAGCTATGCAGTCTGTTGCTGTGGGTGGATACCTAATTGCATCTTGGATACAGGGTTTATTTACGAAAGATAAATAATGATTGATATAGCTGAAATATTAGATAATACAGCTAGAAAAGGAAATTATAAAGAACTTGGTATTTTTAAATTTGCCAAGTTCTTTTTTCCTGATAGGTTCAAAGATGAGTTCGCCGAACTACACTACGACATGTGTTCTCTATTGTTCAGGCTACTCGATCCTATCCACACAGAGGCTACCGATAGAAACAGTTATTTTCTCGTTCACAGAGAGGCTGCGAAGACTACTGTTGGTACATTCCTATTTCCTATATTTCTATTATATCTCAAAGGATATTCTATCTTTGTTTCCGGAGAGATGTTAGGTAGAAGGAATGTAGATGATATTGTAGAAATACCTATCAATGAGAGATTCATCATGATAGCTTCTGCGACTGCTGGTATGGCTGAAACATTCGTAACTAACCTTAGAAGTACATTAGAATCTAGAGCTGATTTAGCTCGTATGTTCGGTGAAAAGAACCCCAGAATGATGGAGATAGATGAGAGTAACATTCGTACCATTGATAAGATGTGGCGTAAACAGATGTTCATTACTGCCGATGGTACTGTTGTTCGTGGTATCGGTATGGGACAACAAGTGCGTGGTTCCAACGTTGGTGGTTCACGTCCCACTCTAATTATCTGTGATGATATTTATTCAGAGGATAATGTGAAGACTGAATACTCTCGTACAGAAGTGCGTAAGTGGTTCTTTAACGCTGTTCTAAACTCATTAGATTCACATAGTGGTAAAATGCTACTCTTAGGTACAATGGTGCATCCTGATTCGATATTTAAGCAAATACAGGGTAATCCTATGTGGTTTGGTATGGAACGTCCTATCGTCTCTGAACCTGAATTACGAAGCACAATAGAAGCTCTACGTGAAATGGGTAAAATGGACGATGATCATTGGTACGTAACTGCCGAATGTATTATGTGGTTCAAACAACGTCAAGCTGAATGTACAACTCTATCATGGCCTGAACGACATACTTTGCGTAAAATCATTATACGTTATCGTGAGAAAATGAAATCAGGAGATTTAAATTGGTTCTATCAAGAACACATGAATATGCCAATCGCTCCTGAAGTATTACTAGTACAAGAACACTCATTCTATCGTACAGATCCTGAGTTTTATATCCGTAATAATCAACAATATGTTAAATTCAAATTTGAACAAGCTATATGGTTCGGTCCTGTTAATCTATACATCGGTATCGATCCTGCATCTTCTGTCTCTACAACGTCAGATGATACTGTAATAGTCGTAGCCGGTTTAGCATACTGTACTCCTATGATCGAAGGTTATTCTCTCGAAATAACTCAAGAACAAATGGTCAAGAAAGTATTCCCTATCATAGCACATATCGAAGGTGGTAAGTATGCCATATCAGACTATGAAGGAATACCCGGAATGATTCAAGCTGTACAAAAGATATGTAATAAATATGTCATAGATAAAATTAAAATAGAAGCTATGGCAACACAAGAACAAATAGCAAGGGAAATAAGAACTGCCATGAAAAAACATATGGTAATATCTTATTGGAGTAATACTAACAAGACTGAACGTGTACTATCTATAATTCTATCAATAGTACAAAAATATCAATATATTATTTGTAAAAAAAATGATCCCCTAATCGACAAACTATTCTATCAACTCTTAACTGTTGGTATAGCTGACCATGATGATTATCCTGATGCTTTGTCAATTGCCCTCGAAGGGGCTATAGAGCCTTATGGTGCGACGTTTGCTATGGAAGTGGATGAAGACTATACACAGTCAAGATACGAACTGTTATACGAGCTTTATGGGGATAGAGCATGGGAATACTTATGATCCAAATATATTCAGAAACTCGTGGCAAAGAAGGATTCTATCCTGTATATGAAAATGCAGATGAATTTAATGCTGCCGGATTAACATACGTCGATAACTTCGATGACCTAAAAGAAGGTGAATACTTTCTAACTCGAAATGGATATTATATACCTCTTGTGGCTAAACACGAATATAGAGATGGTAAACTAACTCGCTTCACATTCCCAAGAGCTAAGTTCACAGTCGCTAGACGGAAAACAGGTATATATTATACTCCTAAAATAGTATATGAACCAAGACACAAAACACGTGATAAAATAAAAGATGGTGATGTTGCCCTATTCATTCAACTTGTATTCTCCGGATTAACTCCTACTCGTGCGTGGGGACTAATTACTGCTACTCGTAAACAATCTGCTATACATAATATTAATAGCTATTTCGCTCTATTAACCTCCGAATCTTTACACAAACAATTAAAGGAAATTATGAAAAGTGATCTAAAACAAGGTTTCATAGCCAATAAAATGGATGCTACATGGTATGCTAAAACTCTCAAAGATCTTATCGAAGGAGATAAAACACATAAAGATGTGAAACTCAAAGCTCTCGATGAAATCAAAACTATTCTTGATGCTGATGCTGAACCTGTTAATCAGTCTGCTCAAGATAAAATGAAGGAACTACGTAAAGATGTACTCAAAAAATATGAGACCACTACCGGAACTGATGGATAAAATATATTTCAAAAAATATATATATGTATTAACAGTCCCTTCCGAAAAATACCAAATCTATTAACAGTCCCTTTGAGTCTATTCCAAAAAAAAGGGGGATTACCATTTAGGCAATCTCCCTTTAATCTTATCTTATGTTCGCTAATTGAGTGTTCTCGAAATCTACGAAGTCTTCATAGATGTCTTTGTGGAACTTGATCTGCGGTTTAAATGGTTCTTCTGTGTGAACACTAAAATCTGTTCGCTTTACTCCCCACATAGACAACACAAAACAAACTGATAATTCAAATTCCTTCTCTGTCATATCTGTTACTACTATATATTCGCCTTTATACTTCTTAGTCATATTACACTTTCATCGTTAATTAAAAAAAGCTCCCTCCCGAAGGAGAGAGCTACATTTATTCAAGGAGTTATAATCGTTAGAATGGACGTTCATCATCACTGATTGTTGTATTTACTTCTGGTTGTGCTTCTTCTGCTGCTCGTTCGGCTTCTTTACGTGCCTTATAATCTGCAAGCTCTTGTTCAGAGAACTTACGCAAACCTGTAAGTTGGTTGTAATCAGGTCTGTAGTAAAATGGCCTGCTGTCTTTTTCCATCATTAACTTGTACATTTCACCGGCTTCAAGACTTGTATTAACTTCTAATAGTCTGTTTAGCTTAACTCTGTACATACCGGATTCACCTTGTTTTCTCGGTGCAATAAACTCTACTCTATCAGTAGATGTTGGGTCTGCTATAAAAGCATTTACTGTGTTGTCAAAGAACTCAATAAGTTTGGTTTCTTCAACGCGATTTTTCATTTGAGATAATTTCATAATAAGAACCTTTCGATTAATTGAGAATAAAATAGCTATACAAACATTTATAAAGTATAGCTAAAAATATATATTAAAAAAATAAATATAGTATGATTACCAATATAAGTAGGGAAATATAAAATGTATTTATAATCCCTTAGATAAAAAAAATAGTCTCTATCATAATGCAGCATAAAGGAGTAGGTAATGAATAAAGATTATGATAGAAACTAATGTAATAATATATATTAAAAAAAAAAATCAAGCTGATAGTGATTAAAATATAAATATATAGATAGATTAAGATGTAAAGTCTCAATCTATCTATATACTTTAAAATACTATATGGTCAGATAGATAATCTTTTGCTGTATTATCTTCTGATGCTATATCATCATCTATTTCCGATTGATAACGATACAAAGTCTCATAAGCCGGTAAATAACCCTGAGCTTCTAATGTGGCGAAATAATTTAATTCGTCGAAACCTAACGAAATTGCTTCACGTCTAATGGCTTCTTCTAAACTTATCTCCTGTGTTTGAATATTAACTAACATAATAAACCTCTTGAATAAAATAAAAAAAATCTAAACCAATATATTAAAACAATATAAATAGGTTAGAACTAATGCTCTAACCTATCTATCGTAAACTACATATCTTCAATTACATCTTGACCTTCGTAATTGTCTTGCGAATAGCATAAATCAAATACCGGACAACCAACGCAGTTGTCTGTACACTCACTTGCTATCTCTGCTTGCTCTGCTATAATCTGTGATCTGTAACGCATAAAAACCTCCAAATAAAGAATGAATAAAATAAATTAAACACACATATTAAAACAATTTAAATAGAATCGTAAACAGATAATGTATATACTTTGTTTATACTTGCATATATATCCTCCTGTACCTATGTGCGTTGATAAGCTGTTAGAGTAGTTTAATCAGCTGTAAGTCTATATATTAAAACAACTTACGATTTTCACTCATCGGTACAAATCGGACATATGCTATATACTATATATATTAAATAGGCATTGCGTCATACGAATAGCGTCATACGAAGTGTAGTTCTTACGGAACGTAGTAGCTATGAGTAGCAATGCGTCGCCTTGATAGGTAGTTCGTCTATGCTATGCTGTTGTGGGTCGTATAATATAGTGAGCGTCATTTGACTGAGCGTAGCGAAGGAATAGCGAACGGTTACTCATCATCGGGTGTACATAGAAGGGGGTAGGTTTAGGGTACGGGGGGGTGTTATAATTCCCGAACGAGTCTTCGAGTGAAGGGTACCTACACACAAATATTTTGATTTTAGATTATTCTCTGTACCTACACACAAATATTTTGGTTTTGAGTTATCTGTACGTATGCGTAGATATTTTGGTTTATTTTTCTTTCCTTCTTTTTTTTTATTTTTTTCTCCCTATACTATATACTATACTATATTATTTTTTTAATATATATTATTGTATTACTTATTTTATGTATATTGTTTATATGTATTATATGGAGTATATATTCTTATATATACGTAATATAATACATATAAAGAATATATATAGAATAAGTATAGTATATATTATATATATGTTTTATTTATATATATGTTTTATATATATTATTTATATTAATTTTATTTATATATATTATTTATTTATATAGGTATTATATAT
>RRZU011102686.1_pt1 | contig 11795 bp, 6 predicted proteins | sample 2165561 | NCBI WGS metagenome assembly RRZU01 (sample SAMN10456909, study PRJNA506462) | wastewater metagenome | isolation source: wastewater sludge | place: USA: Moscow, Idaho | reverse complement strand
GATGACGGCCAGCAGGTGCGCCGGCGCGATCTGGTAGAGGGCGACGTGCGGCATCAGCGCCTTCATGACCGGATGCGTCGGCTCGCCGGAGAAAGCGCGCTGCACCTCGGTGCGCCACCACGCCAGCTTGGTGGCGGCCACGCCTGCGTCGCTGGTCTCGTCGACCACGTCGTCGACCTCGCGGCAGAAGGCATAGAACGCGGTGATCGCCGCGCGGCGCTCCGGCGGCAGGAAGAGAAAGGCGTAGTAGAAGCTCGAGCCGCTGCCGGCCGCCTTCTCCTGGACGTAGTGCTCGGGGGAGGTGGTCATGGGGGGCGATTGTCTCAGCGAATCGGCTCCAGTCGCCGACCCGGTCGCGCGCATCAGATTTCACGGGGCATGGGTCTTTGTTCTTGCTCCATCCGTTCTTCGAGGTTTCTGAATGAACGATATGCGCCTGTTTTGATAGTCTTTTCGCATCAACAGGGAGAAATCATGGGATGGGGTAGCTACAACGAGGACAACGAGAGTCGGCATCACAACGCCACCATCGTTCGGAAAAAAGAGCACGATGCCCTGATGCCGGCCTCGACGCATCCGGCAAAGGCAACACAGGCGGCGACCAAGCTGAAATCGTTTGCCGCACCACAACCCAGGCCACTGCCTGTCATCGTCCTGGCCGATGTCAGCGGCAGCATGACCGAGGGCAACAAGATCGAGTTGCTGAACGTGGCGCTGCGGGAAATGGTCAGCAGCTTCGCGAAGGAGTCGCGTCTGAGGGCGGAGATTCAGGTCGGGCTGATCACGTTTGGCGGCAGGGCGGCGGAGGAGCATCTGCCGCTCGTCGCGGCCCATGAGGTCTCGGCCATGAAACCGCTGGCGGCCAGTGGTCCGACCCCGATGGGCAAGGCGTTCGATCTGGCTTGCCGCTTGCTCGAAGACAAGGAGCGCATCCCGTCGCGGGCTTACCGACCCGTGCTGGTGCTCGTGTCCGACGGGGCGCCGACGGATGACTGGGAGCAGCCGCTACAGGCCTTGTGCAGCAGCGAGCGTGGCAGCAAGGCGTCCCGCTTCGCGATGGCGATCGGCGCCGATGCCGATCGCGAGATGCTCAGGCAGTTTCCGAATGGACCCGAGGCGACGCTGTTCGAGGCACACGATGCCCGCGACATCGTGCGCTTCTTCCGCGCGGTGACGATGAGCGTGGCGTCCAGGTCGGCGAGCGCGACGCCTGATCAGTCGGCCGGGCTTGATCTGGGCATGGTGCCGCCGGACGACGATCTGGATCTGGACGCGCTGTAAATGCTGCGTGCGGCAGGCGCCTGCGTGACAGGGCCGGCCCATCTGCAGGCGTTCCAGCCAGGTCAGGATGCGCTGGCCTTGCGGGGATGGCGCGGGGGCTGGATCGTTGCGGTGGCGGATGGACTGGGTTCCCGCGCACGCAGTGCAACAGGTTCCCGGCTGGCGGTGCAGGCCGCGCAGCAGATCGCTCGCCAGTGGTCGCCTGCATCCTGGCATGAGCTGCCTGCCCGCCAGTGCGCCACCGATCTGTATCGGCGGTGGCTGGCGCTGGTGCCTTGGCAGGACAAGTCCTGTGCTGCGACCACGCTGCTGTGGCTGGTGTGCGATGCCGAGGGACGTGCCCGGGTGTGGCAGCTCGGTGACGGAATGGTGTTGTGCCGGCTCGGAGGGCGGGTGCAGGTGATCACGCCGGACCGTCCTGGCTTCGGCAACCAGACCCGCGCTTTGGGTACGCACCGGGCGTGGTCTGACTGGCACACGGCGAGTTTCACGCTGCGTGAGCCGGGAGATCTGGTGCTGCTGATGACCGATGGTGTGTCAGACGATCTGGCGGCTCCGTCGCTGGACGGTTTCACGCAGGTCGTTCATCGGCAGATCCGGCAGCGCAGCCGCCGGCAGGGGCGACGCTGGTTGACGCATGAATTGACCCATTGGGCCACGCCGCTGCATTCGGATGACAAGACCGTGGCGGTGGTTTTCAGAGAGTGACGAGATGGAGTCGAGAAAGACTGCCCGAGCGGAGAAACCGCAGGGCAAGGTACAGCGTGTCTGGGATGACCGGGGCGCGGTCTATGAGTTGGGCGAGAAGCTGGCCGAAGGTGGGCAAGGACACGTGGTCACGACCCGTGCCGATGCTCGATTGCTCGTGAAGGTCAGCAAGTGGCCGAATGCGCACCCCGAATCGCTGGAATGGCAGCGCCAGATCGAGCGGGTCCATCGCCTGCCCATCACCGAGAACGACCTGCCGATCGCGATGCCCAAGGCCTTGATCGTCAAGCCTCGGGCAGGCTACGTGATGGAGCTGATGGATGGCCTGGTGCCGTTGGAGCAACTGCTCACGCAGGCCCAGCAGGCGTTTCTGGACGGGGAGGGGCTGAGCGGCTATCTGGCGTCAGGCGGCCTGCGCCGTCGTCTGCGCCTGTTGGCTCGGTTGGCGCGGGTCATGGCCAGGCTGCACGGGCTGGGCATTGCGCATGGCGATCTCTCGCCCAAGAACGTGTTCGTCTCCGAGTCGCACGAGCACGCAGAAGTCTGGCTGATCGACTGCGACAACCTGACCTACGCCGTACGGGACAGTAGCTTGCAGCTCTACACCCCGGACTACGGCGCGCCTGAGCTGTTGTGCGGCGAGCGCGGCATCAGCACGTACACCGACATCTGGAGCTTTGCCGTCATGGCCTTCCAGTTGCTCACGGTGCTGCATCCCTTCAAGAGCGGCGATCTGGTGGATCAGGACAGCGAGCGTGAAGAGCCCGCACTGCGCGGTGAACTGCCGTGGGTCGACCATCCCGAGGACGAGTCGAACCGGGCCAGCCTCGGGATACCGAGAGAGCTGGTCTGCACACCCGTCCTGCGTGATCTGTTCGACCGCTGTTTCCGGATCGGTGTTCTCGATGCGGGTGAGCGGCCATTGATGGCGGAGTGGGCCGAGGCGTTCGAGGCAGCGGTTGCGGTGCAGGTGCTGTGCGACACCGAGCACGATGGCTGTGGCAGCACGTTCCTGTGGAACCGGGATCTGTGCTGTCCTTTCTGCGACATGGCCCAGCCGGCAGGGAGCGTGCTGCGTTTGGTCCATTCGGTCTTTGCTGCCCCTGACGAGGTCGGAGATCTGGTCGATTCGAAGAATCGTCAGATCGTGACAGGCCATTTTCAGACTGTGGCCAGTGAGCCGGTCGCATTGCGCTCCGCTCCTCCCGGCACGGCTTGTTACGCAGATGGCGAGCTTGTGCTGTCCCTGCAGATCGTGGCAGACGATCTGGTGATTCAGGTCGAGCATGGGCGCCAAGTCTATTTGTCGCTCGCCGGAAGCACCAAGCTGTTGCCGCTGCGAGGCCGTGTGCCGCTGCCTAGGCGAGGCTTGGGGATGGTGCTCCATTTCGGCTCAGACGATCAAACCCACGACGTGTGGCGTTTCAAGTGGTGAGGCAGGGAGATCGACATGCAGCTCCATGAATCGCCCCTGTTGTCCCGAGGCATCCACGGCGCCCACGTCATCGGTCGTGATTTCGATGCGAAGACATGGCAGACCCAGAGCGAAGTTGTGGTGCGTTCCGTCGAGGGTGGCGGCAGGCTGTTGCTGCGGCAGGATGACCGGATCGCCGAGATCGAACTAGCGCCTGATGCCGGAGCGCTGCTGCAGCATGCCCAGAACCTTGACGTGCTGTGGGTGCTGGCCCAGGCCAGGGGCCAGGGTGCCAAGTCGGCGAGGGTCGGTTTGCGCTGTCTGGTGCCGATGCAGGCCGTCTCGTCTGAATCGGCCTTCGAGCTCGGTGTCGATCAGCGGGTGGCGGACAGCCTGCACCAGCAGATGCGCATCGACCAGCCGGTCGTCGCCTCGGCGGTGGCGTGGCTGACCGATGAGTTTGTCTGCCCGGTGGCGGGCGATGAGGCGCTGGGCCGCGTGTTCGTGTGTCCTCGGGAGCGGGGTGACGTCCGGGCGATGCAACTGATCGGACGGCGCTTTCGACTCGACCTGAAGCGCGATGACCAGCAGGTTTTCTGGGTCGAGCGCACGGCGAAGCACCGGGCGAGCGAGGACGATGCCTGCATCGTCATGACGGGCGCGATTCGGTTTGTGGACGCCAGCGCCGGGGTTCAGCCGCAGGAGCCATCCCAGCGGCTCCTGCTGGACACGGCGGTCACGTCGTTTGGCACGTATCTGGAACTGTGGGGTCTCTACGGCCAGAAGGAGTGGGTGCGCGAAATCACGCGGGCGGCCGAGTTGCAGGCGTTGTCCTACACCGCCTGCGTACCCGCCAGCGATGAAGGAGGGGGATGGCGCCTGACGGTTCAGACGGATGCGTTGAATGCGTTCCGTGATCGTTGGAAGAACTTGGCGTCTGACGATGATCAAGTCGAGCTGGATGACGAGGCGCCGGACTGGAACAGCGATTACTACACCGACCTGGAGTACCGCGATCGGCGTCGGATCTTCAGGGGCAAGCCGCAGTGGCAGCGTGATGGCCTTGTCATCGGAGGAGAGTCGAGAACCTCGCCGCCATCGAGTGGGTACGTGTATCTGTCGCTGGCAGGTCATCGGACCCAGCATGAGCGGCGTCTGAGTGCTCGGCGAGCCATCGACTCGGGTGCAGGCGTGAAGACCCTGCGGGCGTTGCTTCAGGATGTGCCGACGCCGACCCAGCGGCCATCGATACTGACCGCCCTGACGCCGTATGCACGCCAAAGCTTTCGCACCGGAAAGCCCACGCCGAAGCAGGAGGAAGCCGTTCGCGTGGCTCTGAACACCCCGGACATCGCGCTGATCATCGGCCCGCCCGGGACCGGCAAGACCCAGGTGATCGCCGCGCTGGAGCGGCGCCTGTCCGAACTCAACGAGGGGCAGCTCATCGCGCACGATGTGCTGGTGTCGAGCTTCCAGCACGACGCGGTGGAAAACGCGCTGGAGCGGACCGAGGTCTATGGCCTGCCTGCGGTCAAGGTGGGTGGATCGGCTCGCCGTCGTGACGAGTTCGACCCGGTGAGTGCGTGGCGTGAGCGCAAGGAGCAGGCGATGTCCGCCCGAGTGCAGCAGATGGAGCAGTCCGACCCTGCGGCACCCCTGCTGGTGGAACTGGATCGGCAGGTGCATCGCCTGCTGCTGCTGGGGGTGGAGCCGGGGCTGCGTCAGCGGGCACTGGATGATCTCGATGCCAGTCTCACGGCACTCGGCCGTTTGCGCATACGGCCCGGCGCCGCGTGGCAGTCCGACTGGGACAACTATCGGGAGCAGCCGCCGGAGCCGACGCAGGTGGCGCAGTCGCTGTCGCCTGCACGCCGCAGGATGCTGCTGCGGCGGGTGAGGGCGCTGCGCTGTCAGGCCGTGGCCTTTGGGGATGACGGCCCGGCCCAGGCGTACAAGGTGCTCGGTCTGCTGCGACACGAGGCAGGGCTGCTGACCGTGGCGGATCAGGCGCTGCTGCTGCGGGCGAGCGACGTGGACGCCATGCCCGATGCGGCACTGCTGGAAGCCTTGTCCAGCCTGCGCGATGCGCTGATCGACCGCTTGCAGCCCGACTGGCGCCCCGTCGTGCAGCGTCATCGGCTGGACGATCATGCGCGTGGCCTGTTGCAGCGACTGCAGACCGAACTGGCGGACAAGATGCGCGAATCGCGCCACGGCGTCCACGGCGTGCTGACCCGTTATCGGGATGCGTTGAGCGCCTATCCAGATCAGGTGAATCGGGCCGTGAAGGCCTACAGCAGCATCGTTGGCGCGACCTGCCAGCAGGCTGCCAGCCGACACATGAGTCTGCTCAAGACCGACAAGCCGGACGCTCCATCCATGAAGAGCCTGCAGTTCGGCAGCGTGATCATCGACGAGGCCGCTCGGGCCAATCCGCTGGACCTGTTTGTGCCGATGGCGCTCGCGTCGAGGCGCATCGTGCTGGTCGGCGACCACCGGCAATTGCCCCATCTGCTCGACAGCGAGATCGAGGACGAAATTCGTGCCGAGCGGGGCGACCAGGCCAGCAGCAAGGTCTATCGGGACAGCCTGTTCGAGCGGCTGTGGCGACAGCTTCAACAGCGGGCAGCGGCGGACGGCTTCTCGCGGGTCGTGATGCTCGACACCCAGTTCCGCATGCACCCCCGGCTGGGTGATTTCGTGAGCCGGCAGTTCTACGAGTCTGCTGGCCTCGGGAGGGTTCATTCAGGGCGCCCTGACAAGGACTTTGAATGGCTGGTGCCTGGACATGGGATGTCGGTGTGTGCGTGGATTGACGTGCCTCAGGCCAGGGGACTGGAGGATCGGTCGGGTTCCAGCCGTCGGCGCATGGCCGAGGTGCAGCGGGTGGCACGCGAGGTGTCGCGCTTGCTCAGGGAGCTTCCCGAGGATCGGAGCATCGGGGTCATTACCTTTTATGCCGCGCAACGTGATGCGATCGTGGCCGAGCTGGGGAAGCCGGATGCGAAGCGCCTGTACATCGGCACAGTCGATGCCTTTCAGGGGAAGGAATTCGATGTGGTGGTGATGTCCGTGGTGCGCTCCAACGCACTGCTGCTACCGCATCCGCTGCCAGCCTCCAGTGCGCGTGACGGCGAGGCCGATGAGTCCGAGCCGCACCGCCTGGCGCAAGAACGTGCCTGGAGCCGCAAGTACGGCCACTTGCGCACGGCCAACCGGCTCAACGTGGCGATGAGCCGCCAACGCCGGTTGTTGATCGCGGTTGGCGATCGGGGCATGTTTGAGGGGGAGGCGGCCCGCGCGGCCGTGCCGGAAATGTGCGCCTTCCTGGACTTCTGCGATGCCGAGGCGCGGCTGCACGCCAGGGAGACGCCATGAAATCGCCCGACCTTGTCCTGCGCTGGCCGCCGTCACGTCCGTCGAAGCAGCCGCACGTCGCGGTGTTGTGGCCAGTGCATGTGTGGCCGGTTGTCGCGCCGGATCAGGTGCCTGCGCTCAACCTGTTCCAGTCGGCGATCCTGGGTCTGCTGCGGTCCGGGATGCGTGATCTGGCCAAGGTGGCGGAACTGCTTGAGCTGGATCGGGATCTGGTCCGCTTCATCGTGAACAAGGAATTGCAGCCTTCCGGGTGGCTGGATGAACACCTGAAGCTGACCCCTGCAGGGGGGCAGATGCTCGATGGCGGCGGCCGTCGCACGCCCTGTCTGGTCCAGCAGTACGCATTTCAGGATGCCGTGTTCGGACACTGGTGGCCGCGTCTGAGTGCGGACCTGCCGGAAATCGAACCCAAGGGCGTGGACGAGAAAGGCCAGTTCGAATTTCTCCTGGAGCGAGGAAGCGGTCGAATCGAGCGGCCCGTCGTGTTGCCGGTGAAAGCACCAGCGCGTGCCGATCTGGCAGAGGTTCTGAAGGCGTGGCAGCAGCACCGCCGTGACTGCGCCGCTGCGCAAGCCGGGGGCCGGGTCGAAACGCTGTCGGACGATGTGGAGTTCGTCAGCGATGAAATCGAGTTCTGCGGCGATCTCCAGCGACCGCAGTTGGCGCATGTCTGGTGCGAGGTCTACGTCAATCCCGATGATCCGCAGCCGTGGCTGGTCAGCGATCCCTGGCGGTTCGTGCCTGCGGTGAAGTGGCTGAGAGAGCCGCTGCAACAGGGGCTGAACCAGTTCCCGGCGCTGGCCGAACGGATGCGCCGCAAGCTGATGCCGGAGGCCGACACGGGTTCGATGAACGCCACCGAGTGGCTGGCGCAACTGGAACTCCGCGTCGAGCTGGACCTGTCGGCCATGCCACACCTGAATCACCCTGAGCACGCCCGGCTGCGCGAGCACATGGGGCGCGTGCTGCGTCAACGGGATCGCCTCCGACACCAGGAACGCATCCAGGACGAAGAGCTGAACAGCTTGTTGACCGAATGCGGTGCCTTGATGGAGGCCACGGTGCAGTGGATGCTGGAGCGGTGGCCGATTGACACGCGGGACTGGCCGCGAACCGAATGGACGCGGCGGGTGCTTGGCGATTTGCTGCGGGAGCTGCCTTTGCGGGCGCCGCTGGATGACGAGGTGCTGGCGGTGTTGTCCGGCCAGAAGCTCAAGGACACCCGGCTCGCCATCGAGCGACGTAACCGACCGTTCAAGGCTCTTTGGGTTGCTGTGCTGCTGTGCTCAAGGGAGTACGACGCCCACCCGCTGCGGGAACTGCCTGCCCGCTCTCTGCAATGGGCGCGGATGCTGGCGCTGACCGACCTGCGCAACAAGGGCAGCCACGCCAGCGGCCAGCGACTCGACCGCCAGCACAGCCTCGACATGGCGGACTTCGCCGTCGATTGGCACGAGCAGTTCATTCCGTATTTTTGAATCCGTCATCTCGCCATCTGAAAGCACAAAGACCATGGGGAAGTACAAGAAAGCCGCGCCACCTGTCCGACTGACCGGCAGCACGGCTGCGAGTCCTGCATCAGCAACGCGCCCGAGCGGCTTGCTGAACAAGCTGTTTGCGACGCGGGAGCAGACCTCGCCGCTGTTGCCGGATGCACCGCCTGACACGGCATGGGACGAGGCGCGGATCCGCACCTGGGTGGCGTCCTTGTCGATGTCGGAGCATGAGCAGTTCGCTGCCTGGGTCGAGCAGTTCGCTTCCTGGGGAACTCGCCTCAAGGATGCACACGACCGCTGCGTCAGCGCGGGGCGTGCGCTGGAAGCCGATCGGGAGACGCTGCACAGGCACCAGTCCGAGGAGTCGGCCCGTCTGGCCGCTGATCGGGCGGCATTCGACATCGAGCAAGCGCAACAGCGACAGGATCGGGCGGAGCTTGAAACGGCTCGCCTTGCGCTGACTGGCGAGCGCGAGACCCTGGACGAGCAGCGGCTGGCGGTGGTGCGGCAGCAGGAGGCGCTGACACGTCAGGCGGCCGAGCTGCGCGGGCAGCTCGTGCTGGAGCGGGAGGCGTCGCTGCAGACGCTGCGCCAGCAGGTCGAGGAACTGGAGCAGCGCCGCGACCGCCTGCCCGCCGAGATCGCCCAGCACCGCGCCGTCTTGCTGGACCGTGCGCGTGAAGATGTCGAGGCGCTCAAGGCGGGTGTGCAGGCGCAGGAGGCGGTGCTGCACGAGCGTGAGCTGCAGCTCAACGTGCATGAGCTGGCGCTGGTGACCCGTGACCGGAAACTGGCGATGAACGAGGAACTGCTGCGTGTTCGGCGTAGTTCGCTCACCGATGAGATCCGAGAGGAATTCCAACGTCAGTTGGAAGATGCGCAGCGGCAGTCGCAGCGGCTTCAGACCCGGCTCGACAAGGCCCACGAACAGAGGGATCAGCTCCAGCAGGCGCTTGACGACCTCGGCGAGCTGCGCGAGCAGGTCGGTGGCGATCCACAGCGTCTTTTCGATGAGCTCGACGCGCTGCGCCAGCGCAACCGTGACCTGGACCGGCAGGTGCAGGAGCTGCTGGCTGGAGGCGCCGAGGAGGATGCCAGCCAGTTGCGTCTGCAGCGAGATGACCTGCAGCAGAGGCTGACACAGGCCGAGCAGGAACTGTTCGACTTGCGCCGCCGCCAGTCCGAGTGGCAGCGCAGCGTCACCGAGCGCGAGGACTGGCAGAAGACCCGCAAGGTGCTGGAAACGAACCGTGCCTTGCTGCAAGGGGCCGTCAGCCAGTTGCAGCAGGATGTCGATGACCTCCTCAACCGCCAGCAGCAGAAAACGGTCTTCCCCGAGCTGACGCGCATGGACGCCGAGCTGACCGTGCGGGTCCATACCGATCCGGTGCCGGACAAGCTGAGCCAGCTGGTCGACGAACTGCAATGCCGCATCGCCCACGCCGAGAAGGGCAAGCAGCTCTACTTCCGCAAGGAGGAACTGCAGCTCTTCCTTGGCGGCTTGGCGATGAGCCAGTTGCATGTCTTCCAGGGCATCAGCGGCACCGGCAAGACCAGTCTGGCCACGGCCTTTGCCAAGGCGGTCGGTGGCGTCTGCACGACAGTGCCGGTCCAGGCTGGCTGGCGTGACCGCGCCGACCTGATCGGGCACTACAACGCCTTCGAGAAGCGTTACTACGAGCGCAACACGCTGCAGGCGCTGTACCGGGCACAGACCGAAGCCGACAGCGATCGACTGCACATCGTGCTGCTCGATGAAATGAACCTGTCGCGCCCCGAGCAGTATTTCGCCGAGTTCCTGTCAGCGATGGAAATGGGTGAATCGGATCGCTGGATCAACCTGATGGAGTCTGGACCGGCTCAGGGCGGACCGAAGCACTTGCGTGATGGTCGGGACATCAAGCTGATGCCCAACGTGTGGTTCATCGGCACCGCCAATCACGACGAGACGACGAACGCCTTTGCGGACAAGACGCATGACCGGGCGTTCGTGCTGGAGCTGCCGCGACAGGAAAGTCCAGAGGCGGGGCTGCGCAGGCTGAAGCCAGTGACTTGGAGCTACCAGAGCCTAGTGGATCGGTTCGATGCCGTCTGCACTGCATACAAACCGCAGGTTGTGGACCTGATGGCATTCATCAACGACAGCAGTCTTACCCGGCTGCTGGGCGACACATTCAACCTCGGCTGGGGCAACCGGCTGGAACGCCAGATGATGCGGTTCGTGCCCGTCGTGATCGATGCAGGGGGGAGCGAGGCCTTGGCCGTTGATCACCTCCTGTCGAGTCGGATGTTCCGCGATGGCAAGGTGATTGGCCGTCACGACGTCGGGACGGATGACCTGCGGCAGGTCGAAGAGGCTTTGCTGAAGATGTGGGAAGACTGCGAGCTTGACGGTGAGCCGATCCGCTGTCTGACACCGTTGCGCCGGGATCTTCAGCGTCTGGAGCGTGGCGGATGAGGGTCTTCGACCGCTTCACGGGTGCTGAAACCGACTTGCCTCCGCAGGTCGAGCCAGGGCGATACCGGTTGCTGGTGGCCGCCCGCCTGAGTCGGTCGATCGACCTGCAAGCCGGTGAGGTGCTGTGGAGCGATGGAAGCGCCCGGTGCCTGCTGTCTTCCGGTGCGACAGAGGAGGAGTCTCTCCACGATTTCTTGCAGCCTCCGCCCGAGTCCGATGGTCACGTACCGGACTCACTGATCGACGAGGCAATCACAGCGGTGTCGAAGCTGTGGCGCGAGTGGCAGGTGGGTGCTGCCGACCAGCCTTTGCCCTCTCCCGTGATGCCCGCGCAGCTCGGGCATCTGGCCGAGATGAACCGGCTCGAAATCCAGTTGCAGCAGACCCTGAAGGCCGGGCACCTGCAGACCATCGCCCAGCGTCCCCGCATGGACATGCGCTACGACACCGAGCTGCTGCCGGTGTCGCGGGCGCGGCGGGTGGCCTCGGGTGCCCAAGTGCGGCTTGCCGCGCATTCCGAAGACTGGGCACGACGCGAGATCACGGGTGTGGTGCCGTCAAGGCTGCTGGCCGAGGTCAGCGAGGATGAACTGGCGATCTACGAGAACCGCGTGTTCGCCCACTTGCTCGATCGACTCGCGCAGTTGCTGAGGCACCGCATCCGTGAACTCTCGGCGCTTCTGGCCAAGCGTGAGGAAGCCGCGAGCCTGGGCAATGCCGAGCGCCTCGACTACCGGCTGCGCGAAGCCTTGTGCCGCCTCTGGGGACAAGCGTTCGATGCCGATGAAACCCAGTCTGCGCAGCAGGTGCTGCAGACACTCCAGCGCCAGCTTGGCAAGGTGCGGCAGATGCAGCGCAGCCCTGTGGCGCAGGTGGCCTCGCTGGGCTTCACGGGGCTGACGCTGCGCAACACCAACATCCTGCAGCACGATCCGCACTACCGGCATCTGCGCCCGCTGTGGCAACTGGCTCATGCCGGACTGGAGAACGTTGCCCTAACTCCCGCCGAGCGTTTCGAGCAGTCACGCCAGGCGGGTGAGGCGCACAGCGAGCAGGTGGG
>RRZU010269183.1_pt1 | contig 11796 bp, 11 predicted proteins | sample 2165561 | NCBI WGS metagenome assembly RRZU01 (sample SAMN10456909, study PRJNA506462) | wastewater metagenome | isolation source: wastewater sludge | place: USA: Moscow, Idaho | reverse complement strand
GGCAGCGCGAATGTGCGTACGGAATAGCGCTCGCTGCCACTCTGGCGCATCCGTGGGCCAGTAGGAATCCATCCCGGTCTCGCCGTGGGCGATGATCTGCGGATGGCGAGCCAGTTCGACGAGTTCGGCAAGCGTCGGTTCGCGCACCCCGGTGGTCTCGGGATGCACGCCAACCGACGCCAGGATCGTTGGCCAGGCCTCGGCGAGCGCCAGCACCCGTGGCAGGTCTTCGAGGGTGACGCCGATGCATACGGCGCAACCCACGCCATTGTCGTGCATCAGTTCGAGCACCTGCTCGATATGGGCAGACAACTTCGGGAAGTCGAGGTGACAGTGCGAATCGACCAGCATCCCCATCAGACGGTATGCGTCGGGCGACCGGACTGCATCACTCCACCGAGCAGTCCCTCGATGCGTTTGCGTGCCTCCATGCCACTCTCGTCGTTCTTGAAGTGCACACCAATCCCCTGGACCTTGTTGTTATGCGCACCAACCGGGGTAATCCAGACGACCGTACCGGCGATCGGCAGTTTGGCCGGATCCTCCATCAGCGACAACAGCATGAACACCTCATCGCCCATGCCATAGTTGCGGGTGGTCGGAATGAAGATTCCACCGTTGCGCAAGAGCGGCATGTACGCTGCGTATAACGCCGACTTCGAGTTGATGTTCAGCGACAATACGCTCGGGCGCGGTGCTGCGGGGGCAACTGGCTTGCTGGTGTTTGCTTCTGCCATATCCCTCTCAGGAAGTTCGGAACAGCCGCACGTAACTCAGAAAAAACTCTTCGAGAAAGAGGCGGCTGTTCAAGGGTTGCTCGCAATGGGCCTTGTATTGTATCGCCTTTCTGTGGAATGCCAAGAGTTTGCGGGTGTCGGTGGTTTGCGCCAGGTCTTGCAGCAGCGGTCTCTGCGCCAGGAAATAGCGTGCTGGCAGACCTTCGCTCGCCAAAACGAGGTCGAACAGCCACTTCTGCCCCCAGTCGATAACGCGCTTCAAGGGCGCCGGGCGCTTTTCGGCCTTGACCAGCTTGTCGAGGCTGGCGGCGGCGGCCAAAGGGTCTAGCCCCTGCCCACGCGAGACCTGCGCGAGCAGCGAATCGAGCAGCACGCGCTCGCCGCTGCCGCTGAGTTCAAGCGCCAGCAGTGGCGAACCACCAGCCAGTGCCAGCCAGTTTCCGGCATCGCTGACCCCCGCATCGCGCAACCATCGTCCGGCAAGGTCACGCACCGGGCTGTGCACGGGTATCGCCTGACAGCGGCTACGGATGGTCGGCAGCAATCGATGCGGTTCACTGCAAACCAGGATGAACAGGGTAGAGGCGATCGGTTCTTCCAGCGATTTCAGAAGAGCATTGGCGGTCGAGCGATTCATGGCCTCGGCCGGGTTGAGCAACACCACGCGCACGCCATGGCGGTGGGTACCGACATGCAGAAAGTCATCGAGCGCCCGTACCTGATCGATCGTGATCTGCTGGCTGGGCTTCTTCTTGCCCGCATCTTCGCCCTCACCGGCCTCGGCCCCGGCCTCGGCAGCGAGCGCGTTCGGCCGCAATAGACGCAGATCCGGGTGATTGCCTTGCGCAAGCCAACCGCAGGCCAGGCATTTGCCGCAGGCCAAACCGGAGGCATCGAGGTCTTCACAGAGCAGTGATTCGGCGAAGGCGCTGGCCAGCTCGAATTTTCCGATACCCCGCGGGCCGGCCATCAGCAACGCATGCGCCAACTGTGCTCGCCGTGCACACAATTGTTGCCAGACTGTGGAATGCAATTCAATCATGTTCATGAGGCGTGTCTTGCAATCGTATCCTGAATCAGTTTCCGGATCACTTCCGGGGCCTGATCCGCATCGATGACGCGGATGCGCTGTGGCGCCGCGGCTGCACGTTCCAGATACGCCTGGCGCACGCGCTCATGGAAATCTGTACGCTCCCTTTCGAAACGGTCGAGGTCGCGCGCCTGGGCAACGATGCGCCGAGCAGCGATGGCCGACGGCAAATCGAAAAGCAGTGTCAGATCCGGTTGCAGATGGGGATGCACCCACTGTTCGAGCTGCGCGAATTTCACCCGGTCGAGGCCACGTCCGCCGCTCTGGTAGGCGTAGCTAGCGTCGCTGAAACGGTCGCAGATCACCCAGTCACCGCGATCGAGGGCCGGTTCGATGACCCGTTCGAGGTGCTCACGGCGAGCCGCAAACAACAGCAACGCTTCCGTCTCGAGGTGCATCGCCTGATGCAGCAGCAGTTCCCGGAGTTTTTCGCCAAGCGGCGTCCCTCCTGGTTCACGGGTGGACAGCACCGTCCGGCCCTGGTCAGCAAGAAAGGCTACTGCGTCGGCCATATGACTGCTCTTGCCGGCACCGTCGATGCCCTCAAAGGTGATGAATTTTCCGCGCGACTTGTACTCCCCTGGACTCAAGGCTTGCCACCTTTTTGATAGCGAGTCACCGCCTGCCTGTGTTCAGGCAGCGTATGTGAAAAATGGCTCGTTCCATCGCCACGGGCAACAAAATACAGCGCCTCGCTGAGCTCCGGATGCAGTGTGGCCCGCAAGGAAGCCAGGCCGGGCATGGCGATCGGCGTCGGCGGCAGACCGGCACGTGTGTAGGTATTGTAGGGCGTATCGGCAAGCAGGTCGCTTTTGCGCAGATTGCCGTCGAAATTCTCGCCCAGACCGTAGATCACGGTCGGGTCGGTCTGCAGGAGCATTCCCTGGCGCAAACGGTTTACGAACACCGCGGCCACCAGTGAGCGATCCTGTTCGCGCCCGGTCTCCTTTTCGACGATCGAAGCCATGATCAAGGCCTGGTAGGGATCACGATACGGCAGAGCAGCCGCCCGCGCGGACCATTCGCGCGCCAGATGCCGCTGCATCGCGCGGTAGGCACGCGCCAGCAGTTCGACATCGCTACTGCGTTTGGCAAAAAGATAGGTGTCGGGAAAGAAGAGTCCCTCGGCGGCCACCTGTGGTGCGCCCAGCAGGCGCATGATCTCGGCTTCGGGAATACCCGTGGTTTCATGGCGAAGGTCCGGATGCGCATCGAGGCGCTCGCGCATTTGCCGGAAGGTCCACCCTTCGATGAATGCCAGTTCCGCCTGCGTGAAGTCGCCATGGGTCAGTTTCCTCAACAATTGCAGTTGTGTCACGCCGCGGGCGATTTCGTAGCTGCCGGCCTTGATCGAAGCTTCGACGCCCAGCAGCCTGGCGAGCAGGACCAGCGCCCAGGGATCGAGTTCGACACCGGCCGCAGCGATCTCTCGGATCGCGGTACGCAGGCTGCTACCGGGCGTGATCGTGAAATCGACCGTCGCACGTTCCAGACCGATCGGCGTCAGCAGCACGCTGGCGATCAGCGCACTCAGCAGCGCGCACACAACGGCAATTAAAACGAACAGGCGACTGAGGAGTTTGCGCATCAATCCGGCGAACCGACAGGCTGCGGGGCTGGAACAGGGAGAATGGACTTCGAGTGGCTATATAATAGCCGAAACACCCCGCCCTGAACCGAACTCCCGCGTTTCTGATCGCAGTCCATGCGGGCAAGGGCCGCAGGCCAGGGGTTTGTACGCTCACTACTGGATGAAGATGAGGCAACAATGAGCTCGATCTGGCAGGAAATTCTGGGTACTTCCGGTGCACGCATCGAGAAGGATTGGGTCACCGATTTCGGCGATGCCGCTGCAGAACTGGCGGCAGCCGCGGCGACGACAATCGTCGTGCCATTGAGTCATCTCGGCGTGATCCAGGTCAGCGGCCCTGAAGCGGCCACTTTTCTGCACAATCAATTGACCAGCGACGTCAAGCATCTGAACAGCGACGCGGCGCAGCATTCGGCCTGGTGCTCGGCCAAAGGCCGGATGCTCGCCAGCTTCCTGCTTTTCCGCATCGGCTCCGACTACCTGTTACAGTTGTCTGCCGACCTGTTGCCAGCGATCCACAAGCGCCTGCAGATGTTCATTCTACGCAGCAAGGTGAGCATCATTGACCTGTCCGGCGCTTGCGCACTGATCGGTCTCGCCGGTCCGCAAGCTGAAGCGGTATTGCAGACCGCCATGCTGCCGGTTCCAGCGACGCCCTTGAGCACTGCCGTTTTCGCTGCGGGGGCCGTCGTCCGCCTCGACGAAAGCCGCTTCGAGATCCTCGTCGATCGCGATGCCGCCCTGGCGGTATGGCAGGAATTGTCGTCGCAGGCCCGCCCGGTCGGCACTACCGTCTGGCAATGGCTCGATATTCAGGCCGGCGTGCCGCTGATCAGCGAGCGAACCAAAGAGGAGTTCGTTCCGCAAATGGCCAATTTCGAGCAGCTCGGGGCGATCAGCTTCCACAAGGGCTGCTATCCTGGTCAGGAAATCGTCGCCCGCACACAGTATCTCGGCAAGGTCAAGCGCCACCTCTATCATGCACACGCGGCCACACCGATGGCTGCTGGCGATGCCATCTATTCCCCGGCCAACCCCCAGCATCCTTGTGGCATGATCGTCAATGCCGCGCCGGCACCCCTCGATGGGTATGATGCCCTGGCCATCGTCCAGGAGAATTTCGTCGCTGCGGGGGACCTCGAACTCTCCGCCGCAGGTGGCCCGCACCTTGACCTTCAGCCCGTGCGTCACCCCGTCACTACGACTTGAGCATCCCACGATGTGTCTGATTGTCCTCGCCTGGCAGGTGCACTCCGACTATCCGCTGGTCGTCGCAGCCAACCGCGACGAGTTCTTCGCCCGCCCAGCAGCGCCCGCCGCATTCTGGCCAGAAGCCCCACAGGTGCTCGCCGGGCGCGACCTCGAAGCCGGTGGCACCTGGCTGGGCGTCAGCCGTGCGCGGCGTTTCGCCGCCCTGACGAACTACCGTGAAGGCGGCAAACAAGACCCCGATGCGCGCTCGCGCGGCGCCCTGGTAGCCGATTTCCTGATCGGCAAGGCCAGCCCGGCGGCGTACCTGGCAGAGGTCGCGGCGGCGGCGGCCGACTACAACGGCTTCAATCTCTTCGTCGGCGATGAGCAGCACCTCGGCTATTTCAGCAACCGCGGCGACGGCCAGCCGCACTGGCTTGAACCGGGCATCTACGGCCTATCCAACCATCTCATCGACACCCCCTGGCCGAAGCTGGCCAGCGCCAAGGCGACCTTTGCCGCAGCCCTGTCGGGACTGCCGGCGCCGGCGCCGTTCTTCGCGCTGCTCGCCGATCAGGAAATCGTTCCCGATGCCCACCTGCCCGAAACCGGCGTGCCGCTCGAATGGGAGCGCATCCTCTCGGCGGTTTTCGTTCGCTCCGAAAACTACGGCACCCGCGCCTCGACGCTGCTCACCAGGCAGCGCGACGGGCAGACCACGCTGATCGAGCGCAGTTTCGATGCCGACGCATGCGCAATCGGCGAAGTGTACGAACGCTGCGAAACCTTCAGCGCTAACGGTCATGACTTCTCCAGCGCCCTTGATCATGAAAGTCATGACCGTCTCCCTCTCCCCCGACCCATCCCTCGCGAGATGGGAGGGGGAGACCTTACAGTCCAAGCGTGGTCGGACTGAGTGGCTCGCCGCCGGCGGCGACGATTTCTTCGAAGCGCTTGGTATGGGGAGTGCACTCGTGGACGTCATCGAGGATCAGTCGGGCGCGTGCATGATCGCGATGGAAACGGATGAGCGTGTGCCTGCCATCGGCGATCAGCAGGGAATCCTTGAACTTATCGAGGTGGGGTGGTGAGTGGATGACCGTCAGCGACGGCGCATAAACGGTCAGCAGGTGCATCAACTGCGGGCTGTACTGTCTGACGAAATCCGGCTTCTGCACGACGATCGTCAATCGCTGATGGGATTCCCGCGCCACCAGCAAACCACGCAGCACGGCAATTCGCTCAGGACTTTCGAGTCTGAGCGGCGCCAGGTCTTCATCGAAAATCTGTAGCGTCGCGGTCGACCGATCCAGGATTTCCTGCACGGCGCCGTCATAGTCGCTCCAGGTGGTGATCAGTCTGCTGCTCATCGAGGCGGTCCGTCTGCTTGTTGGCAGATATCATACTGCGATCTCCGGGCAAATTCGCAAACGTTAGAGAACGACCTGTGTTCCCAACTCGACCACGCGATTGGCCGGCAGACCGAAGAAGCTTGCTGCGCTGCCCCCATTGCGGAACATGGCGACAAAGATCTTGGCCCGCCAGGACCACATGTCGGACTTCAAATGTGGAATCAGCGTTTCCCGCCCGAGGAAGAACGAGGTGTCCATCGGGTCGAAACGGAGCCCGGAATCGGCGCATCCTGCAAGAGCGTCTGGCAGGTTTGGCTGCTCCATGAAACCGTAGAATACCCTCACCTGCCAGAAGTCACCCGGCAGGCGCACCACGGCCAGCCTGCGGTTTGGCTCCGCACGGGGGATGTCCAGGATGTTGACCGAAACCAGCACGACGCGCTGGTGCAAGGCCTTGTAATGTTTCAGACTGTGCAGCAAGGCGTGGGGAAGGTTGTCTGGATTGTGCGTGAGAAACACCGCCGTGCCGGGTACGCGCGTCACTCCTTCAAGACCGTGGATGAAGCCCGTGGTCTCCATCACATCTGCAGCCAGGCGTTCATTGAGCAGATCGCGGCCGCGCTTCCAGGTGGACAGCAGCAGATAGACGCCGAGGCCAAAAATCAGGGGGAACCAGCCGCCATCGGCGATCTTGACCGAGTTGGCCGAGAAAAAGGCCAAATCGATGAACGCGAAGGGCAAGGCGCCGAGAAACGCGCGCCAGAACGACCAGCCCCAGAGGTATCTCGCCACGACAAAAGCCAGCAGGTTGGTGATGAACATCGTGCCGGTGACGGCGATGCCATACGCCGCGGCCAGATTCGACGAACTGCCAAAGCCGATGACCAGTGCAAGCACGGCTAGCAGCAGCGTCCAGTTGATTGCCGGCAGGTAGATTTGCCCGATCTGCTGGTCCGAGGTATGGCTGATCTCCATGCGCGGCGAGAAACCGAGCTGCATGGCCTGTTGGGTAATCGAGAAAGCGCCGGAGATCACCGCCTGCGAGGCAATCACCGTCGCTACCGAGGCCAGCACGACCATCGGATACAGCAGCCAAGCTGGAGCCAGCAGGTAAAAGGGGTTGGCGATGGCTTCCGGATCGCGCAGCAGCAGCGCGCCCTGGCCGAAGTAGTTGAGCAGCAGCGCTGGCAGGACCAGGCCAAACCAGGCGAGCTGGATCGGCCTGCGCCCGAAATGCCCCATGTCCGCATACAGCGCTTCGGCTCCGGTCAGTGCCAGCACGGAAGCGCCCAGGGAAAAGAATCCGAGGATCGGGTTGTCCTCGAAGAAAGCGAAGGCGTGCCATGGACCCAGCGCACGCAGCACCTGTGGGTTGTCGGCGATGCTGAGGATTCCGAGTATGCCCAGCGTCAAGAACCAGAGCACCATGATCGGCCCGAAAAGATTGCCTACCGTGCCGGTTCCGTGCCGCTGAACTGCGAACAGTCCGATCAGGATGATCAACGAGATCGGCAATATGTAAGGCGTGAAGGCAGGGGTCGCCACCTCCAGGCCCTCGACCGCCGAGAGTACAGAAATCGCCGGCGTGATGACTCCGTCACCGTAGAACAGAGCAGCTCCGAACAGGCCGAGAATGACGATGATCCGGCGCTGCGTCGATCCCAGCTCGGCTGGCCGCAAAGCCAGCGCCATCAGGGCCATGATGCCGCCTTCGCCCCTGTTGTCGGCACGCGAGATGAAGGTTACATACTTCAGGCTGACGACGATCATCAACGACCAGAAGATCAGCGAGAGAATCCCGAGCACGTTGTCCGGCGTGATCGGCACGGGATGGTGCGCGCCACCGAAGACCTCTTTCAGCGCATACAGCGGGCTGGTGCCGATGTCGCCATAAACGACGCCAAGGGCAGACAGCGACAGCGCGGACAGGCGGCTTTGTGCCGTAGTTGAAGACATGATGCTTACCTCGGTTCTCAGGATTGAAAGCGGTAGCCGACACCGGTCTCGGTCAGAATGTGTTGCGGTTGCGCTGGGTCGATCTCCAGCTTCTGGCGCAAGCGACCGACGTAGATACGCAGGTAATGCGCCTGTTCGCTATGTCCCGGCCCCCAGACTTCCTGCATCAGATGGCGATGGGTCATCACCTTGCCGCTGTTGGCGAGCATCACCGCCAGCAGGCGATACTCGATCTGCGTCAGGTGAATCTCGACGCCGCCCTTGCTGACAACGTGGCGGGCGAGGTCCACCTCGACGTCGCCGAAGCGATGTTGAGGTTTGGTTTCACCGCTGTGCCAATGGCGTCTAAGCAGGGCACGCGCCCGCGCGAGCAGTTCGCCAACGCCGAAGGGTTTGCAAAGATAGTCGTCGGCACCGGCATCGAGGGAAGAGATCTTGTCACGTTCCGCCGAGCGTGCCGACAGGATGAGAATCGGCAGTGGTGACCAGGCTCGCAAATCACGGATGAAGTCAATCCCATTCATGTCGGGCAGGCCCAGGTCGAGGATCAGCAGATCGGCCTGGCCGCGAGCGGCTTCGTCCAGCCCCTGTCTTGCCGTAGCCGCCTCGAGCGAAGCCCAACCCTCGCTGCGCAAGGCTTCGCATACGAATCGGCGAATTTGCGGTTCGTCCTCGACGACGATCACGCTCGCCTGCGTCTCGCTCATCTCGTAGCCTCTTCTTCCATGGCGGGCGGCGTGCCGAGGGGTAGAGTGAAACGCACCCAAGCTCCGCCGGGACGGTTTTCGGCGACAATCGTGCCAGCATGGGCAATGATGATCGCCTTGCAGATCGCCAGCCCGAGGCCCGTGCCGGCAACCGCCGGCTCCTGCTCGCCCCTGGCAAACAGCTCGAAGACCTGGTCGAGTCGATCCACGGGAAAGCCGGCGCCGTCGTTGCCGACCGCGACTTCCAGGAAGCTGTCGCGTGTGCGCGCGACCAACTGGATACGCGATCCCTCGGGGGAATACTTGGCGGCGTTTTCAAGCAAATTGCACAGCACTCGTTCCAGTAGTACGGCGTCGAAGTGCAGCAGCGGCAGATCCTTCGGCAAGTCGATTTCAAGCTTACGACTGGCGAGAAGTCCTGCGAGCAGGCGTGTGCTCGACCCGACAATCTCCTCGAAGGCTTGCCATTCCTTGTTCAAGGGGATGTTGCCCGCCTGCAGGCGGGCCATTTCAAGAAGATTCGACAGCAGATGGTGCATCGCGCGGGCCTGATCACGAATGATGGTGGCCGTCTCGATGGCATTTTCGGGCAGGGGTGGCTTCGCCAGGGTATCGGCGAGTCCGACCAGGCTCGTCAACGGGGTGCGCAAGTCATGCGACAGCGACGACAGAATCGATGTGCGCAACTGCTCCGCCGCAACCTGCACTTCCCCGCGCTGCGCTGCAGCGGCGAAGTGCAGACGCTCGAGGGTGATCGCCAGCAGCGATGCCACCGCTTCCAGCAGGGGCCGTTGCGAGTGCAGGCTATCGACGTCATCGCTGCGCGGCGCCAGTGCCAGGACACCGAGAATATGCGTCGGTGCCACTAGGGGCAGAAAGACGATCGCCACGCCGAGGCCAGCGAGGGCATCGGTTTCGACCAGGGTGTGGTGTTCGTAGGTCGAACGTGCGAAAGTCAGTTCCAGTTCGCTCAGGCGGCGACCGCCATATTGCTGAAACAGGAGGCCCGGCCGGGAGTTGTCGGCAACCAGCACGATGACATCCAGATCGAGGCGACCGAGAAAGCACTGTGCGATGTCTCTGGCCTGGTCGACGGTCAGGGTGCCGCCAAGGTCTCGGGCCAGATCGTAGAGCGCTTGCGTATCATGTTCGCGCGCTTGCGCCTCTTGGGTGCGCTCCGAAAGCAGGGCGGCCAGTTGGGAAGTGATCAGCCCGACGGCCAGCATGACGGCGAAGGTCACCAGATACTGTGCGTCGGCCACGGCAAACGAAAGGTGTGGTGGAACGAAAAAGAAGTCGAACAAGGCCACACCAAGGAACGCCGCCATTACCGCCGGGCCGCGTCCCAGCCATGCCGCGGTGACGAACACCGTCAGCAGGAAGATCATCACGATGTTGGCAAGATCGAGCACCTCGCGCAGCGGAACTGTAGCCAGCGTCGTCAGAACGCAGAGCACCGCAGCCAGTAAATAACGGGCGCGCTGCCAATTCGATGGTGACCGGGTTTTCATGGCTGGACTGCCGAGTCAAGGGGAGATGCCTGTAGTGTCGTCAACAGGACGTAAAAATGGTGTAAACATTTCGGCTGCTGATCATCGTGGCGATGTGATCGTCACCACCAGAATCATTGCCATGGCCGCTGCAAAGCCAGAAAGGGATACCGGCAGCGACCAATCAGCTTGACTGCTGTTACTGCGGACGGCCAGGGTCGGTTCGTTCTTTGCACGCAAACCTGTGACCCTGGCCCTTTGCTTCTGTCCCCCTTCGCTTGCCTCCTCCGATTGACGTCTACTTGCAGTGCTTGGGCTGCGCTATACCGGTCTGGACAACGGAATTGTAGCCAGCGCCTTCGCCTACCGCCTGTTGCGCTGCAGGTGCCGCCGCTGCTTGCATCGCCGCAGGCAGGGCCTTGTTGAGCTTGTCATACTGATTGTCGAGGCATTGGGTGTTCAGGGGGGTTTGCTGCGAGCAGGAAGCCTCTCCTGCCAGTGCATCCTTGACCTCCGGAACGCCGGCCAGGTAGGCGCCCCACTTGAACTCGAGGAAGTAGGCGTCAGCGCAGGTCACATTCGGAAACTTGTCCGCACAACTCAGGTCGTCCTCGTCCTTGGCGGCCCCGGGCGGATCGCACTTGACGTAACCACAGCTTCCTCTCACCCAGGCCGAGAGGGTCCGCAGCGGGTCATCCTGCAAGCTGCCGATGCTCTTGGGAAGCTGGGCGGGGGTGATGTCCTGGCCAGCGGGATCCTTCAGCCAGGTGTCGTGCTGTTTGACCATCTGCTGCCAGAAAGCATCTTCCTTCATGTTCGACCAGTCGGCGAGAAGGAAGGCATAGACCTTCTTGTCCTTGTCCTTGATATCGGCATTCCAGACGGCGGTCGAGAGATGGTGGTGGTCGGTCAGGTAGAAGATGCCGCCCGGACCGCGCACCATCGGAACCCAGCGATTGTCCTCGCGCAGATAGTCGTCGAGTTTTCCGGCCTTGGCCTTGCTCGATATCTTTGCTGCCTTGCACTCGACAGCGTCCATTCCCACCGCCGACTGCGTCGGATGGAGCGCTTTCACGTCGATGATGCAACCTCTTTTCTTCTTTTCCTTGAGGGTGATGATCCCCTCATCATTGAGCCGAGCGACCTTGGTGTTCTTGCCGCATTCGGGGACTGCTGCACCCCCGTCGTCCTTGCCTTTCTTGGCCTCGGCGGTGCCGGCGAGGCCCAGTACCAGAAATCCCGAAAGCATTATAGTGACTGCGCGCATGTCTTCCCTCCTTTGTTAAACCAATGTACAAGAAAAGATATCCCTGTAGGCATTGCAACTGCCCGCACGCAGTATCGGTGGCGTTGCAGGCGAAGTCAATCTCGTTCTGAATGGTGCCAACCAACGGCCAGCAAAGCAGGATAATGGGGACCAGGGTTGCCTTGTTGGGGGCAATCCAGGGTAAACGATTCGTTTTCCACCTGCTTCGTCGCCTCGCCGGAAAGTCGGGCGACTCGGAATCTGTGGGCTTTTTGAGATTTCTTGCGACAAGCCCTGCCTGGAAGGCAATTATTTGCTACTTTGTCGTGGCTTGGCCCAATTCAACTCAGCAAAGGAGAGAATCACGATGTTCAAGGGAATCCTGATCACCAAAGACGACGCCGCTTACCAGGCCCAAGTCCAGCAGATCGACGAT
>RRZU012590405.1_pt1 | contig 11798 bp, 10 predicted proteins | sample 2165561 | NCBI WGS metagenome assembly RRZU01 (sample SAMN10456909, study PRJNA506462) | wastewater metagenome | isolation source: wastewater sludge | place: USA: Moscow, Idaho | reverse complement strand
CATCGGAGAAAGAATAGGTTTACAGGTTGATTTCCCTATGATATATTAGGTATTAACTAAATAATTAAGGTAATGCCTAATAAAAGTGGGTGCTAAATGGTGAGCAGTAATAACTTTAGTATTATCAGTGGAATAAATGTTCAGAGTAAGGAACCTACTTTAGAGGAATCTGTTAGGTTTCAGGCAAATTTAATTGGTTTATGGGAACAACAGCAAAATATATTGGGATATACCAAGGCCACTATTGCCTTGAACATTCGGAATGTAAATGAGATACTTGATTTAAGTGATAAATTTATATGGGAACTAGCGAATGTGGATATGGATAGATTTTATGAAGAACTAGTGGGAAAAGGGCTTGCTTACTCCACCCTAAGGAAGTACCAGTCCAATATATCTGCCTTTTTCAATTTTCTTAATTCCAGGCATAGTAGAGATATTTACGAGCAGTATGGGGTAAATGTTCCCAATATCATTGATAAGTTCAATCGACATATGCATCGTAAAGATGATGTAGAGTCCTATGTGTTGCCACCAGAGCCTGAAATATTGGAACGGTTTTGGAATGGCCTAAAGCAAGAAATGATGTCTGCAAGGAAATATGCTACGATAGCAAGAGATTATATGGTATTTCGAATGATGGAAAAATCAGGATTAAGATCGTTTGAATGTATCATGCTTGATGTTAGAGATTTACGGTTTGATTTAGGCGATAACGGGAAAACCCATGTAAGATATGGAAAAGGGTCAAGAGGAACCGGATATAAGGAACGTTTAATACCAATGCTTTTTAGTTTAGATGAATTATTGAAATGGTATTTGAAGCAGGTGCGACCGCTTTTTTCAAAAGAGAAAGAAGGACCATTATTTTATAGTGAGTCAGGAATAAGATTAGGGCGCGATGTGGCAAGAGGTGCGTTGAGAAGAAGACAGCAGGATTTAGGTTTTAAGGAAAATGAAATCTTCAGTCCACATCAATTGAGACATGCTTTTGCAACCAATCTTGCGGAAAAGGGAGTAGATTTATTAACCATAAAAACATTACTTGGGCACAGCAAAATACAGACAACGTTTGAGTATGTTTCTCCTAATGATAATTTTCTGGAAAAACGTATCCGAATGGCACAAGAAAAATGGCAAAAACAGCTGCTAGAGTATCAGGGCAGAAAGGATGTATAGTTATGGCACTAAAGTGGAATTTACGAAAAGTAATGGCAGGGAAAAATATTTGGTCTGGAGCAGAACTTGGTCGATTATTAATGGATCTCGCTGGATACAAGTTATCAGCACCATCTATCAGTGTACTGATAAATGAACAGCCTAAACAGGTTAAAGCTGAAACTATGGATGCATTATGCATCGCTCTGGAATGTACTCCAAATGATTTATGGGAATTCACAATGACATCATACAAAAAGAAAAAACAAGAAAAAGTTGTGCTAATTGCTAAGGTCGCAAATGGCAAGCTGCCACCATTATAAATGTTTTGCTATTTTTCACTGGAAATACCGGTATATAAAACATGGGTGGCAAATCTGCTCAGGGAGTACAAGGATTTCCTAATTGCTCATCATAAACAACAAAAATCAGTCCGGAAGCATTTGATGAATGCATCTGCTATTTTTATGGATATGGAAGATGTGTTGCCACATGAACTCACATTTTATTGGTTAGAATCTAGCTTTCAAAAGCATGAGACTACCATAGCAAAGAAAAGTATGAAAGGATTTCTTCTAGGAAAAGGGCTGATTAAGGAGCCAGATGAAGAGTATCGATATAGGAAAAAATTTGATAATTATTTAAAAGAGTGCCCTACAGGTTTTAGAAAGTGTGTTATTTGGTATTACGATGAAAAGTTCAGTCTGCGCAAAAAGCAGATATCCAATAATGCAAGCAAACCAATACAGGTTAGAACGATTGATAATGATGTATGCTTCCTAAGCCGAATGATAAAGTGGATGACTGGGAATTACCCTAATTCACGGTCATGGCTTGATGTATCAGAAGAAATGGTTAATCAGTTTTTACTTTCATTAACACCTGCGAATCGGGAATGTATGAGAAAAGATCTGTATCAGTTCTTTAAATTTGCAGTAAGAAAAAGAAGTATTTTTATTATCCCGATGACCGACTATAAGGCTCGCGAGACTACGAGAGTTAATTATGTGCTTACATTTAAGGAACAAAGCAGGTTAGCACAAAAAATACAGTTGGAAGGATTGAGTTTTCCATATGAGGCGTTGATGACGTCGCTGGCGTTTTATCATGCGTTACCAGTGCGATATATTTGTTCTATTTTATTGTCTGACCTTGATCTTCAAAAAAACGTAATTAATATGAAAGATATACCAAATTTGTATTTAACCACAATAGATATGTTGTTGCTGAAGGAGTATTTGCTGTTAAGGAATAACTTTCCTAATAATGAAGACAGAAAGTATCTATTTATTCAAAGAAAGCAAACCGTGTATTATGACGAGTCAATTGGAGCGCATTTTGCAAGCAGGACGGTATATTCTTTTTCTGGTTTTAATCCGCGAACATTAAGGATTACTTGTTTAATGGCAATGTCAAATCTATATGGCCCACAGTTTTTGCGTGAAGCTTATGGTGTATCACAAACACATGCAAGCCGTTTTGGTAAGTATGAAGATTACTTATTAGAAGAAACTTTAAACGATGTGTTAAATGAATAATAATTTGGAGGATTAAGAGTAAGTATTTTGAACAGGCTCATTAGAAGGAGTCTGTTTTTTGTTGCGTAAAAAATGTATAAAAATAGAAAAAATTAAGAATGTAGTTATGTTCCGGGTTAAGGATAAACTTGCTTGAAACGAACATGCACATTTCCATCCATCGGGCGACCCTACCCCAAGCAATGAAGATATTGCTCTCACCAAGAAATTAGCCGAAGCTGGCAAGGTAATGGACATTGCAGTCCTCGACCATGTCATTGTCGGCAAGGGGCGATATGTAAGTTTTAAGGAGAAGGGCCTGCTCTAGGGTTGAATGTAAATATGTGGGGAGGTGGCAGTGAAGATGCCTTGGATTGAAATTGCAATCCTTATTCTAAAGACCATTCTAGAAGAACGCGATTAGAGTTGTGAATATGTCATGAGGCCCTCCTTGCAGTAAGGGGGAGGGCTAATTTTTTTCGGGGAGGTAGAAAGATGGATAAGACAAAAAATGCAGAGTATCACTACGAGATGGTTGTCAATATTGTGGCGGAAATGGTTGTGGAGTATCTGAAGACTACCGCCCGTGCTATAGATAAAGAAAATGAAAGGGCTGTCACCCGTGACAAAATAGAGGGCAATCAGGGCGAAGGGCATCAGCCGAGGAAAGCCGCTTAGGAAGGTGACTAAAAATGCCAAAGGAACAACAAGTTGCTCTCTATGTAAGAGTAAGTACTGAAGACCAAGTCGAAGGCCACAGCCTGGCGGCTCAGGAGGCTTTGCTCAGGAATGACGCAAAACTGCGTGGCAAGCTGGTGCACAAGGTCTATCAGGATGCAGGTGTGTCTGGTGTTCGGGAAGACAGAAAAGGTCTCAATGAACTGCTGAGAGACGCGAAGAAAGGCTGCTTTGGGGAGGTTCTGGTATGGACAGTGAGCCGCGTCAGTCGTAAGCTGTCCTACCTGCTCCATATAGTTGAGGAATTGAAATCACTGGGTATTGCCTTCCGCAGTATAAGCGAGCAGTTTGACATTACTACCCCGATGGGTCAGTTTGCCTTGACCATGATGGGAGCTGTAGCGCAGATGCAGCGCGAATCCTGGATGGAGTCGTCACATATTAGTATGGAAAAGCGGGCCAAGTCTGGTCGGTGGGGTGGCGGTATGATGCTTGGCTACCAGATGGTGCCTGATGAAGAAGACCCAAGAGGCGGCGGTAAGCTAGAGATTGTACCCGATGAGGCCGAAACAGTAAAGAATATATTTACCATGTATGCTGATGGATTAGGCTATAAGGCCATCGTCAACCGTCTTAATGCCGAAGGTAAGGTAGGCAAGAATGGCAGTGCGTTCACCAATAACACAGTGAGAGGTATTCTTGCCAATGCCGTCTATGTTGGCAAAACACGGTTTGGTGACGAATATTATGATGGCATACATGAGCCGATTATTAGTGAAGAGATATGGACGGTCGTACAAAATATAATGAATAACCGCTCCAAGCCTGTCCGTAAGAAGATTGACCGAGAGTATCTCCTGTCAGGAGTGTTGAAATGCCCCGTATGTGGTAACGGTATGATACCGACACATACAAAGAATAGGCGAAGTGATGGCAGCTATCGCTATAACTACTACTATGCTTGCGGCGCATATCTCAATAGAGGCAGTGCTGCTTGTAAGCCTAACAGCGTTCGTGCCGACAATGCCGAAGATAAAGTAATGGCCTGGCTGCAAGAGTTTCTCACAAGTCCATTCTGGCTGCGTCGTGTGGCAGAATCTATTCGACAAAGATATGAGGCGATAGCCAAGCCCAGGCTGGATGAGCGGAAGCAGGCAGAAGAGCGCCTTGCCAACATTGCCAAAAGCCAAAGCGAGCTGCTAAGGCGATATGAAGATGATGTATTGGATAGGGAGTCTTTTATGGCAGAAATGCAGCGCCTCAAGGCCGAGAAAGAAGGGTGGCAGGCTGAGTTAACTAATAGCGGGCCAGTAGCCGAAGTTTCTGCCTCTTGGTCAATGGATGACATACGGGGAGCATTCCGCTCTTTTCGTCAGGTGTTGGTGCAGGCTAAGGCCGACCAGAAGCGGCAGCTAATACGAAATCTTATTGCAAGTATAAAGGTCAATGCTGAACGTCAAGTGTCGGAACTAGAGTTGCACCTACTACCGTCACTAGCCGCTGCTGGTGAGGTAGAAGCCATGTCCATGCAAGTGGCAATCTAGTCCTTGGTTGATGTAAATGCAGGGCGATGAGGGTGAAGTAGGTTTCGCCCTGACTGCCCTCCAGAGAAATGATGGGAATGTTCAATATGGAGGTGCTGTGAAGATGTTGGGGACGGAGAAACTGGAGAAAGTGATACGAGTTGCAATATATGCCAGGGTTTCGACGGAGGAACAGGCGGAGCATGGCTACTCCATAGATGCGCAGCTAGACAATCTGCGGCAATATTGCAAGCTATATAATAAGGAAGTCGTTGGTGAGTACGTCGATAGGGGCGTCAGCGGTAAGGAAATGACCAAGCGGCACGAATTGCAGAAGCTGCTAAGGGATGCTGAGGGTGGCATGTTTGATGAGGTCATTGTCTGGAAGTTCAACCGTATGTCAAGGAAGACTAAAGACCTCTTGGAAATCGTCGAGCGGCTAGACAAAAATAATGTGTACTTCCGCTCTTTCTCTGAAAGCTTCGATACATCGACGCCTATGGGGAAATTTGCCTTACAGATGATGGGTGCTGTCGGTGAGCTAGAGCGAAACACCATTGTCGATAACGTCAAGATGGGCATGAAGCAACGGGCCAGAATGGGCTACCATAACGGCGGTGCATGCCTCGGTTACAAGACGGTAGAGGTGCCAGGCGGTGACCGCAAGAACAAGAAAACAACTCTGGTGATTGTGCCAGAAGAGGCGGTCATCATAAGGAAAATATTTGAACTGTATGCGGCAGGCAAGGGCTTTCGGGCCATAGCCAATCAGCTCAACCGCGAAGGCCACAGGACAAAGAAAGGTAATACCTTTGGCACTGATTCCATTCGGGAAATCATCACTAATCCTGTATATAATGGCATCGTTAGGTATAATCGCTTTGAGGGCTGGAGTGAGAAACGGCGGCGCGGCAAGAACTCCAATCCAATTATGACCGAAGGTAAGCATGCGGCTATTATTAGCAATGACCTATGGGGGAAGGTGCAGGCGCTCTTTGCACAAAAGTCAAAGGCATGTCCAAGGGTTTATGACAGTGAAAATCTACTGACTGGAATCATTCGCTGCCCTGAATGCGGCACACCGATGGTCATTAGCAGGTCGCACTATCGGCTGAAAGACGGAACAATGGTTGCCCAGCGGTACTATTCCTGCGGTAGCTTCAAGGCTAAGGGCAGTTCTGTATGCCATGCAAACTCGGTAAGGGCAGACTATGCCGAGGAATATGTGTTGAGCCGTATCAAGAAGGTGCTCAAGCAACCGAGAATGTTGGTTGATATTGTGTCGGCGGTGAACAGAAAGCGTGTCGGCGGTGCCAGCGGCCTTGCTCAAGAACTGATAGCAATTGAAACTAATCTAGAACAGTTGGCGTATAAGAGACGAAAAATCCTTGATGTGTACGAACTGGACGGAATGGACAGGGATACGCTATCCATGAGGCTGGAGGAACTGGCCGAGGAAAGCGGTCGGCTGCATGCCAGAAAATCGGAAATTGAGTTTGAAATGGGAGGAGATGCTACTCAAGAGGTTTCTTTGGAGCTTGTGCGAGAACTGCTGGAAAGGTTAGACGGAGCGATTGAGAAGTCACTGCCTGAGCAGCGAAAAGCAATGTTACACCTTGCCATAAGCGAAATCACTCTCGCGGAGGGTAGGAAAATAGACAAGATTGTACTGACGTTCGATAGCAAATTGCAAAAGCTTTTCATGCAAGAAGACCCATCAGCCAATGCGGCGGATGGGTCTTTGTGTGCGCCCAGCATGGGCGCTTACTAGTCGGTGTAAGTCCGATACGGGGGTTGATAGTGCCAACCGTTAGCTTAAGACAAGGGTGTCCACCGTGAGGCGGAATCTGAAGGAAGTCGGCGGCAAAACTCTGGTCTGAGGAACACGAACTACATATAAGGCATGTGTCCGCTGGGTGAGTTTGCACAACAGAACGAAGCCCAAAACTATTCGAAGTGGACAGTGTAGATGTAGCAGATAGATGGAGTGAAAGTAAGCGTTCTTACCTGGGGAGATCTGACAGATACGCTGTGGACATAGATTTTGAAACAGCAACCCATGCAGTGATGTATGGCTGAGCGGTCAGAAGTCAGCAGAGGTCATAGTACCATGGTGGATATATACGCTATGGGAAGGACTGAACAATAGGAGGTTTTGGAATTTTGAAAGACACGATGAAATGCGTTGAAAGCAGACAACTTCATAAAGAAGACTGCCTACAGGAAATAAGAGTGGAACTCAAAGACAATGTAGGAGTGCGGAGTATTTCGTCCATGTCAGAAAAAGGAAGAAACGATGTCAATGAATATGCCAGTAAACTGCTTGAGGAAATTCTTGAACCAAGCAATATGAATTTAGCATTTAAAAGGGTCAAGGCAAACAAAGGAAGCCATGGAGTTGATGGAATGACAGTAAATGAACTTTTACAATTCCTAAAACAAAATGGTAAACAACTCAGACAGTCATTACTGGAAGGTAAATACAAGCCTCAACCTGTCAGAAGGGTAGAAATACCGAAACCAGATGGTGGAATAAGATTGCTAGGAATACCTACTGTAGTGGATAGAGTAATTCAACAATCCATAGCTCAAATATTAAGCCCTATATATGAACAAAAATTCTCGAAAACCAGCTACGGATTCAGGCCTAACAAGAGTGCGAAAGAGGCAGTATTAAAATGCAAAGAATACATAGATGCAGGTTACAAATGGGCTGTAGATATTGATCTTGCCAAGTACTTTGACACCGTAAATCATGACAAACTAATGCGCCTGCTATCGGAAACCGTTAAAGATGGTCGGGTACTATCCCTGATACGAAAATACTTAAGATCAGGGGTTATGATAAATGGAACGGTAGAAGAAACAGAGATCGGCTGCCCTCAAGGGGGCAATTTGTCTCCACTTTTGAGTAACGTTATGTTAAACGAGTTGGATAAAGAGCTTGTTCGGAGGGATTTAAAATTTTGCCGTTATGCGGATGATGCAAACATATACGTCAAAAGCAAAAAGTCGGCAGAGCGAGTGATGGCAAGTATTACTCGATTTATTGAAGAAAAGCTAAAACTTAAAGTCAATAAAGAAAAGAGCGCAGTAGATAGACCATGGAAGTTGAAATTTCTAGGCTTCTCGTTCTACGCTAAGAAAGGTGGAACTGGAATTCGGGTACATCCAAAGCCTGTTGAGAAATTTAAGCAAAAGCTTAAAGAGATAACAGGGAGAAGCAAGAGTATGAGTATGGAGCAAAGAATGGAGAAACTCAGACAGTGCATAATCGGCTGGGTGAACTATTTTAATATGGCAGATATGAATAATCTTGTGAAAACCTTGGATAAGTGGCTCAGAAGGCGGATTAGGATGTGCTTTTGGAAACAATGGAAGAAAGTCAAAACCAAGCACGAAAATCTTGTAAAACTGGGTATTGCCAAGTCTAAAGCATGGGAATATGCCAATACAAGAAAGAGCTACTGGCACACAGCCAATAGCCCAATTCTCTCAAGAACACTAACCAACGAATACCTAAAGAAAATCGGTTTCGTATCAATCAGTGAAAGATATTCATTAGGACATTAATTCTATTGAACCGCCGTATACCGAACGGTACGTACGGTGGTGTGAGAGGTCGGCTATTCAAATAATGGGTAGCCTCCTACTCGATCGCGTTCTGGAGCGGGTAAGATGAGGTTTCCAATGATTAGTATAGTAATCTAAATTTAGGTAATGGAGGGAATATCATGAGAAAGATAGCGCATGTGAGGGAATTGACGGGCCTGTCGGATTTGCCTCTAGAAGTGGTTAGCGTAATTCGGGATGCAGTAACAATTCTGGATGCTGAGTATGGAGAAAACAGGGATGTCGATAGTGATTATGGTGGGTATGTACTTGTGATTGAAAATGAGGAAGATTTGGCTTGCTTGCAGGAATTTCGCATTGACGTAGAGACAGCAATTCCTGAGTATGTCGATGTTGTGACTTGCGACTATGGGCAGGTATTTGCAAGTTGTCTAATATTGAAGGGGAATGATTTTGGGGTGCTGCTAGTAATGCCATTCCTGTTGTTGACGGAGAACCTAAAGCTTGTAATTTGACACAGGAAATGAAAAAACAGTTTGTTTACGATACTTTTATAATTTTCAGAAGGATATTGGTGGAATTTGGCGAAAGTAATTCTTTGGCAGAACCAATTCTCTGGTTAATAGGATAAAAGTCCTGTTTGGTGGAAGTGAGCTTCGTAGTCACCTTTGCGGATTTTGCTCGTCATGATTGAGAATGAGTGCGAATATAAGGGAAATATGTTTCCCGTGAAGGGGTGAAAATGGGTAGATTTGGTTGATATCGTTTGAATAGTAGATAGTTGTAAGCGGTATAATAAAAGGGAAGAAAATTGGCCATCTAAAATGGAATACAAATAACATGTCGAAGTTCTTTCTAGCTTAATATAAAGACAGCTAGAAAGGGTGGACGCAGGATGTTGAGGTGGCCAATGTATAGTAAAATTCAGCAGTATAAATTAGAAAAGTGTAACAAGTCGCAAGTCGCTCGCAGATTAGGGATAAATATAAAAACGGTAATTAAGTATTGGGATATCACGCCTGATGAGTATAGTGACATTATAAAAACCGGCAAAAGTCGTTCCCGTAAACTAGATAGCTATCGCGCCCAAATACTTAGTCGTTTGCAAAAGCATCCCGATTTTAGTGCAGCTCAAATTCATGACTGGCTTAAAGAAAATTATCCTGAAGCCAAGTTTCGCGAACGTACAGTACGTCGCTATGTCGCATTGTTACGTCAAATCCATCATCTGTTTAAAGACACTCATTACCGGCAATGTGAAGCTGTTGATGAATTGCCGCCAGGTTTGCAGATACAGGTTGATTTTGGTGAGATTAGCGTACCGTCAGCTGGTGGTCATAGACAAAAGTTGTATTGCATGGCTGCAGTACTAGCTCATTCCCGCTACAAATATGCTGAGTGGAGTAATCAGCCTTTTACCGCAGTCCGCCTAAGTCTTATGCTCCGGCGGTGCTTTGAATATATGGGCGGTATGCCTCAAGAACTGGTATTTGATCAGGACAAGCTGGTAGCCGTTAGTGAAAATCATGGCGATATCATCTATACGGATGAATTTGAACGGTTTAAGCGGGCAATGCGATTTAAAGTTTACCTATGCCGCAAGAGTGATCCCGAATCCAAAGGTAAAGTAGAAGCCGTTGTTAAATATCTAAAGAACAACTTTGCTAAGCACCGTCTATTCACAACACTGAGCGATTGGAATAAAGCTCAACTTGATTGGCTGGCGCGTACCGGAAACCGAAATGAGCATGGAACAACAAAGAAGGTACCAGCAGAAGTGCACGTCCTAGAAAAACCGCACCTCAAACTGATACCATCAATAGACCTAACTGAGAATATTGTAACAGTCACAGTGCGAAAAGACAATACTATCTTGTACAAGGGAAATCGGTATTCTGTACCACTCGGAACCTATCATCCCGGACGTAAATTGCGCCTAGATGCCAAAGAAGATGTGCTCATTCTTGCTGATAGACAAACTAACAGTATAGTTTCCGAGCATCAGATAGCACTAGGTAGAGGGCTATTGATCAAGAATAACAATCACCGTCGGGATAATTCTGTTGCAATTGACAAGTTCCAGGAAAAAGCACTAGACGCTCTTGGCAACACGGCTAATGTGGCTCAATTTCTTGCTGCTATCCGAGAAGAAAAGAGTCGCTATGCCCGTGATCAGTTTCAGTTGTTAATTCAACTAACCAATCAATACCCCGTTACCTTAGTACAGCAAGCCATTGCTCAATGCTTAATCCTAAAACTAAACAGTGCAGTAAGCTGCCGCGATATTACTAAATTTTTGCTTCAGTCATCAACAACCGCCCCAGTAGAGAAGCAGCCAGGTGCTGCAGAAGCAGTACTGTCCTCCGACAGCATTACACCGGTGATACGTACAGAACACCGGTCTATAGCAGCCTATTTAGCGCTATATGGGGTGATATCATCATGAGCACAAACGCGGCAGTCAACAAGATGCTTTCTGACCTTCATCTTAATGAGTTTAGAAAATCCTTAGCAGAGCTACTTAATCAAGCCATTCAGAAGCAACCATCTTACCTTGAATTCCTCAAAATATGCTTGGAGGCAGAGGTGGCCGCCCGGCAAGATAAATCTCTACTAATGCGTATGAAACAAGCTCGTTTTCCTTACGAGGGGGTACTTGATAAGTTTGATTTCGGATTTCAAACATCGGTATCCAAGCGTCAGATTGAAACGCTTAAGGAAATGCACTGGTTAAAGGATGCATACAACCTCATATTTCTAGGGCCGCCCGGCATTGGTAAAACGCATTTGGCGGTAGGCCTAGGGATAGAAGCCGTCCGACTCGGCTACCACGCTTATTTCATAACCCTTGATGAACTGCTAACCGTATTAAAAACTCAGCCAATGCTTCAGCGTAGCCAACGTAGAGCCAAGCAATTATTAGCCGCCGACTTAGTTATTTTAGATGAGGTTGGCTATGGAGAAGTCAATAAGCATGAGGCTAATTTGCTATTTCAATTCATATCCAGCCTTTATCAAAATATATCTGTTATCGTAACTACTAATAAAGGATTCGATGAGTGGCCTAGTTTCTTGGGTGATGCTGTCATTACAACGGCCATACTGGATCGTCTAGTTCATAAGAGCGAGATATTTAATATGGTCGGCGACAGCTATCGACTACAGCACCGTAATACCATCTTTAAGTGACCAAATTTATTCCAAAAAAGATGGCCATTTTTTTACCGAAGTACTTGACCGCTTACAACCCTTTATAGTTAAGGTCATAAAGATGGATAAGTTCGATTTCAGCACCTTGTGATTTTGCTCCCTCCAGTGCTTTGTTTAGTAAGATTGCGGTATTCCCGTT
>RRZU013448300.1_pt1 | contig 11800 bp, 10 predicted proteins | sample 2165561 | NCBI WGS metagenome assembly RRZU01 (sample SAMN10456909, study PRJNA506462) | wastewater metagenome | isolation source: wastewater sludge | place: USA: Moscow, Idaho | reverse complement strand
TTTTTGATGTCCGGTGTTGTTGCTGCATACAGGCGACACATCCGGGCAATGCCCTGAAAAAGAAGTGCATTACACCTCGCTCAAAGCGTAGGGCTGTGTGTAGTGTTGCAACACGGCTCCGTCAGCACTGCCCAGATGCAATTGCCCCTGTTGCTGCTGCACCGCTTCCAAGGCTGTGGTCTGCAGCGAAATCAACGCCACACCGCATTCCCCTTGACTGGCGGCTTGCACCACCGTGCCACAGGGATCGGCTGTAGGCAGATGGTTGGATGATGCCGGGTTATCGGCATGGGACGCATGAGGCGTGTTGGGCGTCAACCAAACTTCGCTTCCTGCCTGCAGTTGCGCATGGCTGCCGTGTGGCATGTGCAGCATGGCGATGTGCCCACGCCGTTTGATGGCGCCACGAAACTGGCTGCGCGCCACCACCTCTTGCCCGGGGTAGCAGCCTTTTTTGAAACTGACGCCACCCACGCTCTCGAAATTGACCATTTGCGGCACAAACAGCTCGGTACAGGCTTGCCCGATGCTGGCAACACCGCTGGCAGCCTCTGCCCATTCCCACTGCCACAGCGGCAAAAAGCTGCCTTGCGGGGCAGGCACATTGGCAATTTGCAGGCACAAAACGCGCGGTACAGCCGCCGCTTGCGCCGATGCAGCAGCCGGATACAAGTTGATCAGATAGCGCGAGCAACCTGCTGCAGTATCTTGCACACTCAGGCACTGCCAAGGCGCATCCGGCAGGCCGCTACCGCTGGTTTGCCAGGCGTGCTGGGCGGCATCGCCCAGCAGCCCGTATGCGGCCATGCTGGCGCTGACATCTTCCAATACAACCTTGCTGCGCAGCACATACATTTTCAGTTTGCGGATAAAGGTGGGCAATATATCGCGTCGGCACAGCAGCAGATACGAGGCACTGCTTGTTGTGCCATCCGCTGCCCCCTGTTCGCGCACCAGCACGCAACTGGCCACCATGCGCCCCTTGGCATTGCACCAAGCCGTCAACCGAGCCGTGTTGGCCGACATATGGATAACATCCTGGCTGAGTTGGGCATGCAAAAAAGTGGTGGCATCGGCACCGTGCACACGCAGCAGCGCCCAGTTGCTGTCTGGGTCGGCTTGCGGCCCGACCAGCGCAACCACGCCATGATCGGCATGGTGAGCGGGGCGGGAACCTGCAAGGGATTGTGCAGGAGAAAAGGAAGTGTCAATCATGGCAGGAAAAGCAAAAGAATGCGCAAGCGCGTTACTCTGAATTATGATTCCTAGTTCCCGGGCTGCCAAAGCCTGCTGTTCTTTTGTTCGTATTCCACGCGATTTTTCATACAGGATTTTGAGGTGCGCACCTTCTGGAAAAAATTGGCCGCTGCTGTTTTGGCGTTTGCGGTGCTCATGGTCATTGCGGGCGCTGGTATTTTTTGGTGGTCCAGGCAACCCTTGCAACTGCAAGGCAATGTGGCCGAGTTTTCGGTCAAGCCCGGAGACAACGCACGCAGCATTGCGCACAACATCACGCAAGCGGGCGTGCAATCATCCCCCATGCTGCTGCAAGCCTGGTTGAGCTTGACGGGGCAGGCCAGCCGCTTCAAGGCGGGCGATTACGAGCTGCGTAAAAAAGACACGCCCTTGAGCCTGCTGCGCAAGTTGGTGCGTGGTGACTTTGCCCTGAAAAAATTTCGTATTGGTGAAGGCTGGAACATGCGCCAATTGCGCGCGGCCCTGCGCAATGCCGAAGGGCTGAAAAACGACAGCGCCAATCTGGATGATGCCGCCTTGTTGCAGGCGATAGGCGTTGAAAAAGCCGCCATGGCGCCCACGGCCGAGGGGCTGTTTTTTCCCGATACCTACAAATACGCGCCCAATACGTCTGATCTGCAAATTCTGCGGCAGTCATACCAAACCATGCAACGCAAGCTCGAGGCCGCATGGGCCAGCCGCGCTGATGACTTGCCCCTGAAAACGCCTTACGATTTGCTCAAACTGGCCAGCATCGTGGAAAAAGAAACAGGCTACGGGCCTGACCGCGCCATGGTGTCCGGCGTAATGGTGAACCGTCTGCGCATCAATATGCGCTTGCAAACTGATCCGACCGTGATTTATGGCATGGGCAGCGCATATGATGGTTCGATCAGGCGTGCCGATCTGCTGCAAGACACCCCTTACAACACTTACACCCGCCAGGGGCTGCCGCCCACCCCCATTGCCATGCCCAGCGAGTCCGCTTTGGCGGCAGCCGCCAGCCCGGCAGAAACCAAGGCGCTGTACTTTGTGGCGCGCAACGATGGCACGGGCGCCAGCGAATTCAGCGAAACCCTGCAGCAACACAACCGCGCCGTCCAACGCTTTATTCTGAAAAAACCATGACAACCGCATCCACACCAGCCTTGTGCCATGGTTTGTTCATCAGCTTTGAAGGCATCGACGGCGCAGGCAAAAGCACCCATATCGCCGCCTTGGCACAGGCGTTTACCGCACACGGCCGCGAAGTGTGTTGCAGCCGCGAGCCCGGTGGTACTCCTTTGGCCGAAAGCCTGCGCCAATTGGTGCTGCACGAAAAAATGGATGCGCTGACCGAAGCCTTGCTGGTATTTGCCGCCCGGCGCGACCACTTGCAGCAACGCATTGCACCGGCGCTGGCCAGCGGCCAAGTCGTGCTGTGTGACCGTTTTGCCGATGCCACCTTTGCCTACCAAGGCAGCGGACGCGGGTTTGACTGGCACACGCTGCTGGCGCTTGAACAGATGGTTTTGGCGCGAACCAACGCAGCTTTTTCGACTGAATCTTCTGCTGTATCTTCGGCCACATCTGCCAAAGCAGCGAGCAAGACAGGGCAGAGCAGCGGAACCTTGCAAGAACCCGATTTGACGCTCTGGTTCGATTTGCCGGCCAGCGTGGCCGCGGCACGCCTGAGCGCCGCGCGCGCGCCCGACAAGTTTGAGGCAGAGCCCGAGCAGTTTTTTGAAAACGTCAATCGCGGCTACGCCCGCCGTGCTGCAGAAAACCCGCAACGCTTCGTGCGTATTGATGCCGCACAATCCGTCGAAGCCGTGCGCCAGCAGGTGCTGGATGCGGTACGTGCCAAGGGGTGGTTATGAGTGCAGCGACCGATACCGCACAGGTGCTGTCGCCCTGGATCGAGCAACAGGCCATTGCTCTGTTGCAACAACGTGGCCACGCCTGGCTGCTGCAAGGCCCTTCTGGCCTGGGGCAGCAGGCACTGGGCATGGCGCTGGTGCAAGCCTGGCTGTGCGAGCAGCCGCAAGCCCATGGCTTGGCCTGTGGCAGCTGCCCGAGCTGCCATGCGATCAGCGCCCGCACCCATGCAGACTTGTATGTATTGATGCCCGAAGTGCAGGCGCTGGAACAAGGCTGGCCGCTGGACGACAAAGCGCAAAAAGAAATCAACGACAAAAAACGCAAGCCCAGCAAAGAAATCCGTATCGAGGCCATGCGCGCTGCCATCGAATTTGCCCAACGCACCAGCAGCCGCAATCTGGGCAAGGCCGTGCTGATTTATCCGGCCGAACGCATGAATGCCGTTACCGCCAATGCCTTGCTCAAAACGCTTGAAGAGCCTGCGGGCGATACCCGTTTTGTTCTGGCCAGCGAGGCGGCGCACTTGCTGCTGCCTACCATCCGCAGCCGCTGCCTGCTGCACACCATGCACTGGCCCGCATCTGCAGCCGCATTGGAGTGGTTGCAAACGCAGGGGCTGACGCCGGAAGATGCCGGCGTTTTATTGACCGCGGCAGGCGGTCGCCCGCAAGATGCGATCGACTTGGCACAGCAGGGCATTCATGGTGCGCAATGGAAAAATCTGCCACGCGCGGCCTTGACGGAGCAAAGCGCCGCTTTTGCCGCACTTTTGCCCATGCAAACCATCACCGTACTGCAAAAAATCTGCCACGATCTGCTCGCCATCAAAGCGGGCGGGCAGCCCCGTTTTTTTACCGCCAGCGATCTGCCACGCGCCCAAACCCTGCAAGACTGGGCCGCGCTCACCGCTTGGGCACAAAGCCTTGCCCGAGCCGCCCGCACGGCCGAGCATCCCTATATGGCCGGGCTGTTTCTGGAAGATTTGCTGGCGCAGGCTGCCCGCATGGCGCGTGTTGCATCCGCCAAACCAAAGCGTACCCCTGCCGCGGCTTGATGTATGGGCCAATCATGGCAAAACCGTGGTGGTGTTCGTGGCACGGGATGCCTGCGGTGCCGCACACAAAGTAGCCATAATCGTGACAAAAACATGCAAACCGTTGGTTTTCAAGTAACAGTTTTTTGCATACTGGCTGCGGGGCTGCTACCATACTATGCATTCCTATACAAGGCCTGACATCCATGTCTGATCCAACTACCCCTTCTGGCGCAAGCAACCCCTCATCTGTTTTGGATCCTACCGATCGGGTAGTGGTGCTACCGTTCAATATCAAGGAAAAAGGGTTGCTCTACGCGACCTATATGTCCATGATCCAGAATGGTGCGATTTTTGTGCCCACCAACAAGGATTTGCGTCTGGGCGACTCGGTTTTTGTCATGCTGACTTTGCCTGAAAAACTCACGGGTGACGAGCGCTTCCCCATCCACGGCAAAGTCATTTGGTGGACGCCGCCGCGCGCCATGTATCAGCGCGTGCAAGGCGTGGGCGTGCAGTTCCCCGCTTCGCCCGAATCGGAACAGCTGCGCGCCAAAATCGAATCCATACTGGGCGCACATATCGGCTCCGAGCGCGAAACCCAAACATTCTGATGTTTGATATGGGCGGGCGGGGCGTTTAATCGCGCCTCCAAGCCCGCAAGCCATTTCCGCGCACTAGTCATTCACCATAAATTGCGTTTGGGGTGCGTTAAGGCGCAAATTCTCTGCGGTTTTGTTGCATCCTCCAGCCTGCTGGCCGCCTTTTGTCTGCCCTCATCCATCTGCCCATCCATCTTGCCGATTGCGGTACAAACCATCGTTGGCAATTGCGCCTTTCTTGTGGCGTCTTTTGCAACATGCAGCATGGCGTGGTGTGGTGTGCATCATCCTTTGCATGGCTGACTGCCAAGATATAAGTGTCATATAGCTGCTACATGGAAATGACACATAATGACGGCACACAGCAGGCACAGGCAATATCCATCAACCATTACCTTCAGTCCGCCCATATCTTTTGCCATTTCACCATGTTCATTGATTCGCACTGCCACCTGAATTTTCCCGAACTGCGCCCGAATATGGATGCCATTCGGCAAGCCATGCAACAGACCAAGGTGGGGGGCGCACTGGTCATCAGCATCAGCCTGGAAGAGTTTGACGAAGTGCACCAACTGGCAATGGACTATTCGAACTTCTGGGCCAGTGCAGGTGTGCATCCGGATACCGAAACCGGCCAGGAACCCACGCTGGATGACCTGTTGCAACGCGGCAGCCGCCCCAAAGTGCTAGCCATTGGTGAAACCGGGTTGGACTATTACCGCCTCAATGGCCGCAGCGTGGCCGATATGCACTGGCAACGCGAGCGCTTCCGTACCCATATTCGTGCGGCACGACAGCTGGGCAAGCCGTTGATCATCCATACCCGCAGCGCCGCTGACGACACCTTGGCCATTCTGCGCGAAGAAGGCGAAACCGAGGGGCAGGGCGCGGATTGCTGTGGCGGTGTGTTCCATTGCTTTACCGAAACGCTGGACGTTGCCCGCGCCGCATTGGATATAGGGTACTACATCTCTTTTTCGGGCATCATCACCTTCCGCAATGCGCAGGATTTGCGTGATATTGCCGCTTATGTGCCACTGGAGCGCATGCTCATCGAAACCGATAGCCCCTATTTAGCCCCCGTGCCGTATCGAGGCAAAACCAATACACCCGCTTACGTGGTGCATGTAGCCGAACAAATCGCGGCCGTCAAAAATCTGCCGCTGACCGAAGTGGCGCAAGCCACCACGCACAACTTTCGGCAACTCTTCAGGCCAGAGATTATCAATTGATAGAAAACAGATGAGATAACAACTTTATCTATATAATTTTATTTAGTTTTTTAAAAATACTTTATCTTTCAAGCTTGCTGCACGCGTTCAAATTCTTTCTTGCAGGAGGAAATTTCATGAAAAACTTTAAAAATCTTAAAAAACCATTTGTTTTTTCAGGACTATTGTCGCTTTCCTTGGTGGCATCCGCCGCTTCGATTGATGAACTGATTGCGGCGGTTCTGCGCAACAATGCTTCCGGCGTGCGTTCGCAAATTGCAGCAGGCATCAACCCCAACCAGGAAGACTCACAAGGGCGCACAGCACTCACGCTGGCCATTCACCAGCAATCCGAAAAGGCGATCCCTGTATTGCTGCAAACACGCCAAATCGATGTCAATGCGCCCAATAAGGCAGGGGAGTCGCCCCTGATGCTGGCCATCATCACCGAGCAAGACGATTTGGCCCGGCAACTCATCGCCCGCGGAGCCGCCGTCAATAAGCATGGCTGGACGCCTTTGCATTACGCTGCCACCAAAGGCAACATCGGCATCATGCAATTGCTGCTTGATAAAGACGCCTTTATCGATACCGAATCACCCAACCGCAGCACGCCACTCATGATGGCTGCGCAATACAGCGGCAACGAGCAAGCCGTGAAATTTCTGCTGCAACAAGGCGCCGACCCTTGGGTCAAAAACCAATTGGGACTCACCGCTCTTGACTTTGCCCGCCAAGGCGGCAATCCGGGCATCATTCAGGCTATACAAGCGGCCCAACGCCAGCGCAAACCTGCCTACAACGTGCAGCCTGCTGCGCCACTGTCGCCCGCTTCAGCGGCTGAACTGAAAGGGCTGCCTATCCCCGAAAACCCGGAGCCGGTTGAAATGATTTATCCGGAAGGCATGGAACCACCCGTCGCACCGCCGCCCGCGGCTGTAGAAGCTGGTGGGGAAGAGTAAGTTGGCAACTGCACATGATGCATGCGCAATCCGGCACGCTCCATTCCAAACGAAGTTAAAGCAGGGCACTGATGTGGATGTGTGTATTTATCCCAGCGCCGTATCAAGCACCATCATGATGGCAAAGCCAGCCATCAACCCCAATGTGGCAGCGGTTTGGTGCCCATTGCGGTGCGTTTCGGGAATAACCTCGTGCGACACAACAAACAACATCGCGCCAGCAGCCAACGATAAGCCAATAGGGTAGGCCAAAACCAAGCCACTGGATAGGCCAAGACCCAACAAAGCCCCCAAAGGCTCCAGCAATCCCGTTGCGGCAGCAACCCATACCGATTTTTTTGCCGAAAAACCAGCGCTTTGCAACGCCAAAGCCACCGCCAGCCCTTCGGGTATATCTTGCAGCGCAATGGCTGTAGTCAGCGGTATACCTACATGCAGATCCGCTTGCGCAAAACTCGCTCCAATCGCCATCCCCTCGGGCAAATTGTGCACGGCAATGGCAAAAACAAATAGCCAAAGGCGTGACAGCCGTTCATGACCCACGCCAACCGTGCCAACCACCGCGTGCTCGTGGGGCAACAAGGCATCCATGCCCAGCATCAGCAATACACCCAAGGTCATGCCCATAACCACCGTGCCCGACGCCCAAGCTTTGCTTGTCAGCACATTACCAGCCGCATCTAGCGCAGGCACAAGCAACGAAAATGCCGTAGCTGCAAGCATCATTCCTGCAGCCAAACCCAGCATCACATCTTCCGTGCGCTGCGGCAGCCTGCGTAAAAACAAAGCGGGCACAGTGCCCAAGGCTGTTGCGAAAAATGCAACCATGCCACCTTGGAATGCAAGGCGCAATCCTTCCAGTTGCTGCCGACCTGAAGCAATTTGCAGCACGCTGTAGCCCAGCAAAAACAGCACACTCACAAACGCCAGCAACAAACCCGTTGCAACAAACGGTCGAGCCTGCATCTGCGCCCAGACTTGGTGGCGCAACGAAGACCTAGCCGCAGGCTGTTCAATCGCCGAAAGTGTTGTATCTGAGTCTGAAAGCATATGAGTCATTTTAACGATGCAGCGAAAATCAAATAATTGATACGATGTATATTTCACATCAGAGATAATCGTTTTGAAGGATTTTCCAGCTACAGCCGAATAATAACCGACATGCCGATTGAATAATCCATCCAAACACGTGGAATAAGCGGGCAGGGGATTATCAAAACCTGCACTTACAAAAACATCCAAATGCTTTCCATGGCGCGATGCACCCACAGGAGCACGCAAAGCCCCCGCCACGCGAGCAACATCATGCCCAACGCACCCCTCGGGCTGGCCATCAGGGGCTACGCCCCCGATACCCCCTGCAAGGCGTTTACGTTCACGCCACAATGCATTACACTTCAAAGAGTCCATGATTCAAATCCTTTTTTGCATCGAATTGCGGATAGAAGACCCCAGACCCTGCCAGGCTGGGGTTTTCGCTTTCTGGGACGTTCTGAACCCCCACAGCACCTAGAACACAGGCAGGAGGCATCCAGAGCACCCGACAACTCACCCCAAACCCCCTTTCTTGTTAGTGACCACTGACCAAAAGGGGAGGTGTCCAGCCCCTGCCGGAAGCCGCATGGTTGCTGGATTTCTGCCTTGTAGTTTTGAATAGTGTCCTTTGGATAAATCTACGGCGCTTCGCGCCGCACTCCGCGGCGGAGTGTCCCCCGCATACGCTGCGGCCCCCTCCGCCGCAGCGTGCACGCGCGATGCCCCAGCATCGGGCTGCTGCGCAGCCACGCGCCTTCTCAATTCTATGTTTTCTCGCAAAAATTCTTCCATCAACTGCGCGCGACGGCTCAGATTGCGCCAGCAAGCCGCGTCATGGGGCGTCAAGCCGTGACCCTCAGGCGTCCACAGCTTGCCACTGTGAAAGACCCAACCATTCCATTCCTGACCGGGTAACTCATACCGTGCATGAATACGCAGCAGCTTCAGTACTGCATAGGGGATTGCCGTGGCACCGCTTTCCCAGTTATGTAAAGTCCTGGCGCTGACGTGAAAAAATTGCGCACACTCGCTACGTTTCCACCCCAAAGAACGATACAAAGCACGCAGCCGCAAGCCTTGTTCCATGCGGCAACGCCTACGCAACTGCCGCCTTCGAGTCTCATGCGTTTCTTGATACGATGTATATTATGTCAAGTTATTATCCTTGCAATGCTGAACAAGATCATTCGTACTCTGGAGTTACAAACAAACTGACAAGCTTGTAAATTGTCAGTCTTACGTTCTTTGCCGCACCGCCTCATACAAGCAAACACCGCTGGCAACAGATACGTTCAGGCTTTCTACCGCACCGTGCATGGGGATGGAGATGAGTGCATCGCAGGTTTTGCGCGTGAGTTGGCGCATGCCCTTGCCTTCTGCGCCCAGCACCAACGCCAGCGGGCCGCGGAGATCCGCCTGATAAAGGGTTTGAGGCGCATCATCGCTGGTGCCGATGACCCAGATATTGCGCTCTTTCAGCTCGTTTAGGGTGCGTACCAAATTCGTCACCATGAAGTACGGTACGGTTTCTGCTGCACCGCAGGCCACTTTGGCGACAACAGCACTGATGCCCGCTGCGTGGTCTTTGGGAGCGATGACGGCGTGCACGCCTGCGCCATCTGCCACGCGCAGGCAGGCGCCCAAATTGTGCGGGTCGGTCACGCCGTCCAACACCAGCAGCAGGGGCGGCTCTTGCAGATTGTCCAGAAAATCATCCAGCGAATGGGTTGGCGGCGCTGCGGTGACGCGCGCCACAACGCCTTGGTGATTGAAGCTGCCCGCCAGACGCGAGAGCCGTGCGCTATCAGCCTCTATCGGGGTAATTTCTGCTTCTTGCAAGCGTTGCAGAAATTGGCGCATGCGGGCATCCCGCCGCGATGGATCGAACCATATCTCCTGCACGGCTTGCGGCGCGGTTTTGAGATGCACACCCACGGCGTGAAAGCCATAAACCATGCGGGTTTGAGAAAGTGACTGGGAAGTTTTGTTGTTCATATAAAGAAAGACGGGGCGTTTCTTGTCAAACGCAGGAATTGCATAGAACCGATAAAGGCGACTTGCGAGGGCAGCTTGCAAACGGCCAACAGGGCGGAAAGCAGAGCGCTGGATAGGCGCTTTGCCGTCCTGCTAAAGTTTGCGCCCTTGCAAGGGTTGTTTATGCAGATAATTATCTGCTTGATTGCCGCCCCGATCGTATCGTTTTTCTTGCCTAGCATGCCTGATACAGACCTTTTTTCCCATGCAGACGCCCATGGCTCTGCGCCTACGCCCCAACAAACGGCGCGCGCCCAGTGGCTGCGCGAACAATTGCACCGCCATGCGCATTTGTATTACGTGCTGGACGCACCGGAAATTCCCGATGTGGAATACGACAGGCTGTTTACCGAATTGCAGCAACTGGAAGAGGCCTGCCCTGCTCTGCGCACACCCGATTCGCCCACGCAACGCGTGATCGGCCAAGTGCTGGACGGCTTTGCCCCAGTACGCCATGCCGTGCCCATGCGTTCTATCCGTACCGAAACGGATTACAGCAGCGGTGGCGCAGAGGCATTTGATCAAAGAATGCGCAAAGAACTGGGCTTGCAGGTGGATGATGCGCCCGTGTCATACGACACCGAGCTGAAGTTTGACGGCCTGGCCGTGAGCCTGCGCTATGAAAACGGCGTGCTGGTACAAGCAGCCACGCGTGGGGATGGCGAAACGGGGGAAGATGTCACGCAAAACATCCGCACCATTCGGCAAATTCCTTTGCAGCTGCACACAGCCAATCCGCCTGCCGTGCTGGAAGTACGCGGCGAGGTGTACATGCGGCGTGATGACTTCGAGACACTCAATGAACAGCAGCGCCAGAAAATCGCCCAAGGTAAAAAGAACGAAAAAACCTTTGTCAATCCACGCAATGCGGCAGCAGGCGCTTTGCGTCAGCTGGACCCTGCCATTGCCCAACAGCGGCCATTGAGCTTTTTTGCTTATGGCAAAGGCGAAGTGCAGCAATGGCCGAGCCAGCCCGATAGCCAAAGCGGCATGCTGGATGCGTTCAAGCGCATGGGTTTGCCCGTGTGCGATCACCGCGCGGTTGTGCAAGGCGCGCAAGGCTTGGTTGCGTTCCATCAAAAAATGGCTGCTTTGCGCGATACATTGCCGTTTGATATTGATGGCGTGGTGTACAAAATCGACAGCTTTGCCCAACAAGACCAACTGGGCTATGTGAGCCGTGAGCCGCGTTGGGCCGTTGCACACAAATACCCGGCGCAAGAGCAAATGACGATGGTGCAGGCCATTGACATACAGGTAGGCCGTACCGGCAAACTCACGCCGGTTGCCAAGCTGGAACCCGTATTTGTGGGCGGCGTAACCGTTACCAATGCCACCTTACATAACGAAGACGAAGTGCAGCGCAAAGACGTGCGCGTGGGCGACACCGTGGTTGTGCGGCGCGCAGGCGATGTGATTCCCGAAGTGGTTTCTGTCGTGATCGACAAACGCCCTGCCGCTACAAACTTATTTGTGATGCCTACCGCCTGCCCCGTTTGCGGCAGCGCAATCGAACGGCTCGAAGGCGAGGTGGATACGCGCTGTACCGCCGGTCTGTTCTGTTTGGCGCAACGCAAGCAGGCAATTTTGCTTTTTTCTAAACGGCGCGCGCTGGATATTGAAAACCTGGGCGAAAAACTGGTAGACCAACTGGTGGAAAGTGGCTTGGTGCAAACCCTGCCCGACCTATATCACCTGCAACTGGCGCAGTTGGCCGCTTTGGATCGGATGGCGGGAAAATCGGCCCAAAACCTGCTGGATAGCCTGGAAAAAAGCAAAGTCACCACTCTGGCGCGCTTTGTTTATGGCTTGGGCATTCGCCATGTG
>RRZU012717010.1_pt1 | contig 11800 bp, 9 predicted proteins | sample 2165561 | NCBI WGS metagenome assembly RRZU01 (sample SAMN10456909, study PRJNA506462) | wastewater metagenome | isolation source: wastewater sludge | place: USA: Moscow, Idaho | reverse complement strand
GGCAAGCCGCGAGAACGTGCGCGCGGCCACGGCGACGCTCAGTTCCTACGCCCGAAGGCTCCACGAGGCCAATGGTGCAGGACTGTCCATGTACGGTGCCGAAACCGCCCGCCAAGCGCTCGAATCGGGGCCGACCCTCAGCATTCCACCCCACGCCGTGGCTCCCGGCACCGCTGACCAGATGGACGAACTCCGCAAGCTCGTCATCCACCTTCCGAACGTGGCCGATGCTGCCGCGCCTGGTACATCAGGCCCGTGGTCCTTCTGCCAGGTCGACACCGGCATCGTCGACGTCGTCGCTGTCGGCCACGCGAGCCGGGACATCAGCGAGCTCGACCAGCAACTGCGGGCGATGGGCCCGGTGGCAGGCGTCGCGGATGGTGCCCGTACTGTGGCCGACCTCACTCTCCTGGCCGACCTGCTGGAAGGCGGTCGACCCCCCATCGCCTTGCTGGACGAGGTGCGTCAGCCGAGGTGGGAGCAGGCTGTGGCCGATGCGCTGCGCGCCGTGAGCGCGCTGCGGTCCCGCGCCGAGCAGTCCCTCGCCCCGGCACTGCCCGAGTCGCTCGAGGCGCCCCTCTTCGAGATCGCGCAGCGCGCGCAAGCGGCACTGCGTTCGTCGTGGTTCGGACGCCGCAAGCGCGTCCTCGCTGTCCTGGACGAGCTCCGAGCTGCGCTCCAGCCGGAGGCGACCATCCCCTACAAGCAGGTCCCGGCCTTCCTGACCGCGCTGTTGGAACTCCAGACACACATTCGCGCCACCGCCGACGCGCTCCGGGTCATCCCCGGACTCAGCATTGCTGGCGGCTGGAACGCTCTGCGCAACGGCGAGCTCGACCGCGTCGAGAAGGAGATCGCGTGGCTCCGGTGGGCGGCTGCGACCACCGCGCCCGGGCAGGGCACTTTCGTGGACGGCGTCCGCACATTCCTGGGTCAGCAGACACAGCCACCAGTCGGGACGAGTCGGACGCTGCGCAATCTGGCGGACGCCTTCGGCTTCGTCCAAGGCGCACTGTTGGCGTCCGACGACGACGTGAGGGCATGGGCGAGCGACACGGGGCTGCTGCCCCGATGGCGCGAAACCGCTACCGCCCGCGATGTCACCGACCCTGCCCTGGGCAGCCTCATGCGGTGGCTGGCCTTCCGCCGACACATCGCCCCGCTGCGCTCCTGGGGCTTGGACGCCGCGCACCGCGAGATCCTCACCGGCGAGATCCCCAGCTTCGAGGCGGCGCTCGCCGTCGAGCGCGGCGTCGCCGAGGCGTCCCTGACCGAGCGTCGGCGAGCACAGAGCCTCACCGCTTTCCAGGACGAGGTTCACAACCTCGCTGTCCAACGCTTCACCGAGCACTCGGCCAAGGTGCGCTCCGCGCTGGTGGCGACCCTCGCGTCCGAGGCCCTCGATCGCCGTTCCTTCTCGAGCCAGGCGACGTCCGGTCAGATCGGCGAACTGCGACGGGAACTGAACCGACAGAGGCGCGGCCTGAGTGTCCGGGAGCTGATGGCCACGTACGGACGGCTCGTCACCGAGATCATGCCATGTGTCCTTGTCAGCCCCGATTCGCTGTCACGATTCTTCCCCGTCGGAGCAGTCGACTTCGACCTCGTCGTCTTCGACGAGGCCTCCCAGATCCGGGTGGCCGACGCGATCGGCGCCATCGGCAGGGCGCGCAGCGTCGTCGTCGTCGGGGACAGCAAGCAGATGCCTCCCACCTCCGTCGCCGAGATCTCGGTGCCGGTGGACGACGACGACACCGAGGTGGAGGGTGCCGTTGAGGATGAGGAGTCGATCCTGTCCGAGTGCGTCCAGGCACGAGTCCACCGGCGGTGGTTGACCTGGCACTACCGAAGCCAGGACGAGTCGCTCATCGCGTTCAGCAACGCGCACTACTACGAGGGTCGCCTGTCCTCTTTCCCGGCACCCAACCGGGGAGTCGCGGACGCCGGCGTCCAAGGGCACGGAATCAACCGGGTGAAGGTCGACGGCACCTTCCACCGATCCGGCAAAGGCAAGACGCTGCGCACGAACCCGGAGGAGGCAGCCGCCATCCTGGCGGACATCCGACGGCGGTTCGACGCCGCACCCGCCGGCACCATGCCGTCAATCGGCGTGGTGACGTTCAACCTTCAACAGCGCGCCCTGATCGAGTCGCTGATCAGAGACAGCGGCGATGCGCGTCTCGTGGCAGCGTTGGAGGCCACGTCGGGCGACGGCATCTTCGTCAAGAACCTGGAGAACGTCCAGGGAGACGAGCGCGACGTCATCCTTTTCTCGACAGCGTTCAGCGTGAACGAACGCGGGGTGCTGCCGCTCAATTTCGGCCCCCTGAACCTGTCGGGAGGCGAACGGCGTCTGAATGTGGCGGTAACGCGGGCCCGACGACAGATCGTGCTGTACTCGTCGTTTGAGCCGGGCCAGCTCCGCGCCGACGAGACGAGCTCCGTGGGCATCAAGCACCTGCGCGAGTATCTCGACGTCGCGGCAGGTGCGGAGGACGAACTGGAGCGAACGTCGGCACGACGCCTGGTGAAGGACCGGCATCGCGATGACATCGCTGAGCAGCTGCGGGGTCGAGGACTGTCGGTGAGAACAGACGTGGGCCTGTCCGACTTCAGGATCGACCTCCAACTCGCCAGGGCGACTGCACCCGACGATCCTGTGGTGGCCGTGCTCCTCGACGGGCCGGCGTGGGCAGGTCGGCTGACCGTGAACGACCGGGACGGACTTCCCGGCCAGGTGCTCGACCAGCTGATGGGCTGGCCGGCTGTCGAGCGAGTCTGGCTTCCGACATGGCTCGACCATCCGGAGCAGGTTCTGGACCACCTCGTGGAGCGGGTGGAAAGCGCCACCCTGCGGCCTCTGCACCAGGAAGCCACGCCGATTCCCGTCGCGGATGAGCCCGAACCCCCGTCTCCTGCACCGACGCTCTCCCACCAGGTGGCAGCACCCGCCCCGGCAGCCTCCACCTCGGAGAAGTCACCCGCCGCCAGCCCGCTCCGCGCGGCACCGCCCGCCTCGGCGTCCGGCACGACGGCGGGGCGCTTTCGGGCGTGGCGGGCGCCAGCGAGCGGTGGCGTCACCGACCTCGACGGCCTGCCCCACAACCGGCACGCTCGTCGGCAGGTACGAGACCTGATGGAAGAGTGCATCGAGGCAGAGGGCCCCGTGCACAGGGACAGACTCGCCAAGGCAGTCGCCCACTCGTTCGGACTGAGCCGTGTCGTGCCGTCGAGAATGGAGTCGATCCTCGCCACCGCCCGGGCAAGGCCCGACCGGCACGGATTCTTCTGGCCCACCGACGTCACACCCGCGTCCTATCGTGAGTTCAGGCTCGACCCGGGGCAGCAGCGTCCGATCGAACACATCAGTCCGTACGAGCTGGGGAACGCGATGCGTGACGTAGCGCGTCGGTCGGGGGGCATCAACGAGGCGGAACTGATGAAGGAGACGAGCGAGCTGTTCGGGTTCCATCGCCTGACGCCCCGCACCGGGAACGTGCTTGATGCTGCGCTCTTGGTGGCACTGGAGACCGGGAGGCTCGTCCTGGATCGGCATCTGTTGCGCGCCCGCGGTTAGGCCGTACGGGCGGCGTCCCGCCTTCACAGGGAGCCCACAGAATCCCCACAAGGTCCCCCCACCCACGGGTTCCAGGCTGGAGTCATCAGCGACACCGAACCCACGAAGGACCTCACCATGAACCGCTTCTCCCGCACGATCGCCACCGGAATCGCCGCCGCTGCCCTAGGGCTGGGCCTCACCGCTTGCGGCGTGGCCACGACCCAGTCCGCGCAGACCCCCACCACGACGTCGACGGCCTCGAGCACGGCTGCCAGCCTCTCCACGACGGTCGACACCCACTTCGACAGCGACGACCTCACCTGGTCGGCGTCCGACGAGGTGGCGATCAAGCTCGCCGACGGGGCGTCGACCGGCGGCGCGGGCGTCACGGTCAACGGCAACACGGTCACGATCACGGCCGGCGGGGTCTACCGGCTCTCGGGAATCCTCACCGACGGGCAGGTCATCGTGGATGCACCCGATGACGAGACGGTCACCCTGATCCTCGACGGCGTGACGATCACCAACGCGGACGGCACGGCCGTCGGCGTCACGTCGGCCGACGAGGTCACTGTGTTTCTGGCCGAGGGGACGACCAACTCCCTGGCCGACGGGAGCGGCTACACCGTCGCCGGCGACTCGACCCCCGTCGCGGCCCTCGCGTCGGCGTCCGACCTCACGATTGCGGGCAGCGGCACGCTGACCGTGACCGGCAACACGAACGACGCCATCAACTCCTCCGACGGGCTCGTCATCGCGTCGGGCACGACCACCGTGACGGCCGTCGACGACGGCGTCCGGGGCAAGGACTACGTCTATCTGCTCGACGGCACCCTCACCGTGTCGGCAAGCGGCGACGGGGTGAAGTCCGACAATGTCGAGGACGCCGACCGCGGCTGGATCCGAATCGACGGCGGCACGCTGACCGTTTCCCAGTCCGACGAGGGCCTGGAGTCCCGGAACATCGGGATCAACGGAGGCACCGTCGCGGTCACCGCGTCCGACGACGGCATCAACGCGACGGCCGGCACCGAGGCCGGCGGCACCGAGCAGGATGACGGCTCGCTGCTCTCAATCACGGGCGGCAACGTGACCGTGAACGCCGGCTCCGACGGCATCGACTCCAACGGGTCGGCCAGCTTCACCGGCGGCACCATCACAGTGACCAGCGGCTCCGGCGGGGGCACGGGTGCTGTGGACGCCAACGGCACCGTCACCCTGCAGGGCGCCACCCTGGTCGCGAACGGCACGCAGATCACCTCGGCAGATCAGCTCGCGACCCGCGGGCCGGGCGGGGGTGGACGCCGCTGATCCGGGCTCGGCGAGGAGTCGCCGATCCGCTTGTCACCCAGGGGCTCAAGGGGCGGCGCGCGTCAGTACCTGCTGATGCGCGTCGCCCCTTCCCCATTGCTCCACATGGGCGCGTGGACTGGGAGTTCAGGCACCACCGGGAATCCGCCGCACGAATCCGCCCCGCGTCAGACGCCGATCGCCACACGAACGACGCGTCGACAGCTAGGTTGACAGTCAGGGCATGTCCTCCACCGTGCATAGCAAGACTCGCGCCATCGACAGCGCGGTGTCCCACTACCGGCACCCCGTCCTGTTCTACGCACTGGCGACGGCGATCCCGTGGGCCCTGTGGCTGACGGCCGGCGCCCTGTCGCGCCAGGCAGCCACGCCGGCGTCCGAGATCGCCGTCGCCACCCTCGGCCTTGTCGGTCTCGCCGCGCCCGTCGGCGTGGCCGCCGCGATGGTGGCGCGCGACCCATGGCTGCGCCGCGACACCCTGCACCGGCTCGTGAACGTGCGCGATGCGCCGGCCTGGGTGTGGATCCTGACCGTGGTGCTGATGCCGGGCGCCCTGCTGGTCGCGACCACGCTCTCGATCGGGCTCGGCTATCCGATCGAGCAGTTCCTGCTACGCGGCGGCGCGTCGTTCACGACGGGACTGGTGCCGGCGGTCGTCACGCTGACGCTCGCTCCCCTGCTGGAGGAGCTCGCCTGGCACTCATACGGCACTGACGCGTTGGCGTCGTGTTGGAGCGTCTGGAAGACGTCGATCGTGTTCGCGTTCCTCTGGGCGATCTGGCACATTCCGCTGGCGACGATCGAGGGCAACTACCAGTCGGAGGTCGTCGAGAACGGCGCGCTGGCAACGTTCACGTTCCTGGGGTCGGTGTTTCCGTTCGTGATCCTGATGAACTGGCTCTACTACCGCGGCGGGGCAACATCTGGGTGGCCGTGGTGTTCCACCTCGTCCACGGCGTGCGCGACGAGCGAGCGGGCGACGCCCGCGGGCACAGGCCCGACCCCGGGGATGAGCGCGGGCTCAGGATCACCCTGCAGCAGTGCCGCGTCGGTCATCACGAGGTGGACGCCCACCGCCACGTCAGCAGCCGACGCCTGCCCGGTGAGCCGCTCGACGAGGGTGTTGTCCATCACCTGCCCGCGCGGCCGGGGCTCGCCCGCCGCTCGCGCGGTATAGGCGGCGGAGCCGAGCGCCGCGAGGCAGGCCACGCCTTGGGCGAGCGGCAGCAGCGCGGTGAGGTACGTCATCGAGTCGGGCGCCGGGCGCAGCGACACCCCGCGCTCGCCGACCGCCCGCTCATACACCGCAGACGAACAGGTCGAGGCGCTCTTCGCGGAAGGGTGGAACGCCGGGGACATCGCGCTGATCACGCTGGGCGCACGCCACCCGGTCCAGAGCGAGCGGCAGGAGTCGCTCGGGCAGCGGGGCTATTGGGACCTCTACCGGGACGGCGACCACATCTTCTACGGGCGCGTCCTCGGCTTCAAAGGCATGGAACGTCGTGCCGTTGTGCTGTGCGTCAATGAGGACGGAACCCGCGACCGCGCCTCCGAGCGCCTGTACGTCGGCCTGTCGCGGGCGACCGACCGGCTGATCGTCGTGGGGGACCCCGATGCGATCACGCGGATGGGAGGGGCGGAGGTGCGACGCCGCCTGGGGATCGCTCCGTGACAGCGCCGCCCCGATCATCCTGCACTGACGCACCCGCGATCAGCGACGCCGGCACGGCCCAGAGCCGCTCCCCCAGCGGATAGACATCAGCTCCGGTGTGGACCACGTAGCCACCGCGGAATCGCTCAGGCCATTGGTCGCGCAGCCAGGCGAGCTGCTTGGCTTCCTCGTGTTTCGGGCGTGCGACGTGCTTCACTTCGAAAGCGAAGAGGTGATCGCCCAACTCCACCACGGCGTCCACCTCACGTTCGCCCGCACCCGTCCGCAGATGAGAAGCATGGCCACCCAGGGCGTCCACCTGTGGCCTGAGCTGCTGCATGACGAACGACTCCAGGTAGCCACCGGCGGCTCGCGGATCGTTCCGGAGCCGCTCGGCGTCCAGATCGGCGAGGCTGCAGGCCAACGCAACGTCTGCGAGAAACCTCTTGGGGTACGAGGTGAGCCGCTTGAGCCTGTTGCTCTCGAAGGCCGCCAGCGGCACTGACAGGTGGGTGCGCTGCAAGAGGTCGTCGTAGGCCCTCCAGGTGATCTTGTTGATGTCCGCCGCGTTCCAGATCGTCTGGTCGGGAACCGCCTGACCTTCCAGCGTCGCGAGCACACGCATCGCCCGCAGCAGCCTGGTGGCGTCGCGCCCCTCATCACCGGCCCGTTGCGCAACGGTGACGGCGTAGGCGTCCAGCAGAAGCGAGGGATCCGTCATGCCACGGGTGGCGGGGAAGCCCGATTCGGTGAGCTGCTCCAGCCGGAATGGCTCGGCCTTCGGCCCTCCTGGTGGGCGTCCCGATTCGAGAATGTGGGCGAGAAAAGTCCGCTCTGTGCCGCGCCCCGCCAGCTCCGCCCGATTCATGGGACGCATCAGGATGCGGGCGGAGCGACCCGTCAGAGGATAGGTAGGCCCGTACGTCGCCGGCTCAACGCTCCCTGTCAACAGAAATCGACGGGGCAGGGGATCCTGGTCGACGATGCCCTTGATGGTCCACAGCAGGTCAACCCCGGCCAACTGCCACTCGTCGATCAGGACTGGCGGCTCCAGCCCCGCCAGGTAGTGTCCGGGGTCCGATTGCAGGAGGGGCAGGTCCCTTGGAAGCAACAGCTCGGACGCCGCGTGCCGTCTCGCGGTCGTCGTCTTCCCCGACGCACGCGCCCCGTCGAGAATCACGACCGGAACCGACGCCAACGCCGCCTCGAGCCGCGACTCAACGATGCGGGGCAGGTAGACCATGCAAAAAAGACTACTCCTTATCCGCATTTGCGGCCACTGAATGACGGTTTCTGCACCGCCGCACTGAGCCGGATCCGAGACTCATGGCGCGCCCCTTGGCGAGAACGCGTTCAAGTGATGGACTCTGCTCAGCGACAGCAGCGTAGATGGAGGCTCCGATGACGATTCCGAAGAACCGGGTCTGCTTGTGGTTCGACAAGGACGCCGAGGAGGCCGCCACCTTCTACACGTCCGTCTTCCCCGACTCGTCCGTGAGCGCCGTGCACCGCGCGCCCGGCGCCTACCCGGGGGGCGAGCAGGGCGCGGTGCTTCTCGTGGAGTTCACAGTCCTCGGGACGCCGTGCGTCGGGCTGAACGGCGGGAACGCGTTCCAGCAGACCGAGGCGTTCTCGTTCCTCGTCGCGACCGAGGATCAGGCCGAGACCGACCGCTACTGGGACGCCATCGTCGGCAACGGCGGCCAGGAGAGCGACTGCGGCTGGTGCAAGGACAAGTGGGGCGTCTCGTGGCAGATCACGCCTCGGGTGCTGCTCGAGGCGCTGAACTCACCCGACTTCGGCGTCACTGAGCGCGCCTTCGCCGCGATGATGACGATGCAGCGCATCGACGTCGCCACCATCGAGGCGGCCATCGCCGCCGGGTGAGTCCCGCTACGCCGGCGTCTCCCTCGACAGCGCTCGCCAACCCATCACGACCAGCATGACCACACCCGCCGCGACAGCGGCGACGGCCGCCGCGGCGTCCCCGATGCAAGGACGAACACCGTGGCGCCGATCGCTCCGATGATGCTGCCGATTCTGTAGGGGTGCATGGGGAGCCATGCTGTCAGGCGTCCGCGCTCTCTGGACGCACGCCACGGGCGCGGCGCACAATCGGGTAGTCGATCAAACTGCGGAGGAATGACCATGCTCGGCCTGAGGTCACCTTTCGGCTGGCCGCCGAGAACAACGGCGCCCTGAGCTGGATCACCCCCGAGATCGACACCGTCGAGATGGTCAACCAGATTCTGAACGACAGCAGGCCAAGTGCGAGCGTCGCCGGCATCATCACGGCAGCCCCCACTCCCAGCAACGCCCGCGCGGCGATGAGCCACCACACGCCCGGCGCGAAAGCGGCGGCCAGCGAGGCGAGCCCGAAGATCACGAGCCCGGTCTGGAACATCAGGCGGTGGCCGATGCGGTCGCCGAGCGATCCGGTGCCGAGCAGCAGGCCAGCCAGCACGAGCGGGTAGGCGTTGATGATCCACAGGCCCTGGTCTCGGTCATGTGCAGCTGCTCGCGCACAACGATGTTGCCATCAGGACGCCGCCCAGCGCTACGCCGAACACGAGCAGCGTCGACAACGCTCCGAGCACTACCGGACGCCCACCAACCCGGCGCAGGACGTCGGCCCGCACCCCGGTGCCGAGCGCGAACATGGACGCCGCGAGCAGCAGGCTCTGCACCACCTGGGCGCCGCCCAGCACCTCGTGCGGCAGAGAGACGAGCGACGCGACCAGACACGCGGCGAGGAAACCCGCAACGAACAGCGGGACGAGCGGCGGCCGGCGCCCGGGTAGCCCGCGGCCCGTCCGCCTCCGGACGCCACCCACCACGACCAGCACCGGCGCGAGCAGCAGCACCCGGGCCAGCTTCACGACCACGGCCGCCGCGAGCGCCTGGCCGCCGATGAGGCCACCGACCGCCACGACCTGGGCCACCTCGTGAATGGACGCGCCTGCCACCAACCCCTGCTGCCGCTCCGTCAGCGGCAACGCGCCGAGCACGAGCGGCGCGAGCGCGATCATGGCCGTCCCGTAGACGACCACGAGCCCGATCGCGGCGGCGACGTCCTCCTCCTCGGCGTCCACCGACCCTTCGACCGCCGCGATCGCGGCCGCACCGCAGATCGAGAATCCGCACGCGATGAGCAGCCGCTGCATGGGTGGGACGCCGAGCGCCCGGCCCATCAGCAGAGTCCCGCCGATGCCGAGCCCGACCACCGCCACGACAACGGCAATCATCCCGCCACCCAGTCCGGCAATCTCCCGCAGGCTCACCTGCAACCCCAGCAGCACGATGCCGAGCCGCAGCAGCCGCTTGCCGCTGACCGCCAGGCCGGGCGCGAAACGCGCCGACGGCGTCCAGATGTTGCCGACGACGACGCCGAGCACGATCGCCACCAGCAGCGGGCTCACCGCAGACACCAGCCCCTGGACGCCCAGCGCCACCGCCGCCGCACCCAGGCAGAGGGCGACCCCCGGCCACGCCGGGTGCCGCACGGGCTCGCAGGTGGACGCCGCCGCGCGGCTCGGTGTCGTGGTCAGGGCTGGCACGACATCAACTCTGGACGCCGCGGGCGCCCGCCAGTAGCCCGGAAATCCGCATGGAGCCATAGCCGTCGGCTATGGCTGAGGATAGCGTGGTGGCATGCCCGACCGCTGGCCCGACCTGTCCGTCCTCGAGTTGCTCGTCACCGTCGCCGAGCTCGGGAGCCTCGGCGCGGCGTCCGAGAAGCTCGGCATCACCCAACCCAGCGCGAGCCGGTCGCTGGCCCGGTTCGAGCGCCGGCTGGGCATCACGCTGCTCGAGCGGTCGACCCGCGGGTCGCGGGTGACGCCCGAGGGTGCGATCTACGTCGACTGGTCACGCGAGGTTCTGGACGCCGCCGAACGCCTCGTCGCGGCGACCGGCGCCCTGCGCCGTGAGCATGCGTCGCACCTGCGGGTGGCCGCCAGCATGACGGTTGCCGAGTATCTGGTGCCGCGCTGGCTGGCCGACTTCCGCCGCAGCCACCCGGGCGTCGACGCCGAACTGACCGTCACCAACTCCGACCACGTCGGCGAGGCCCTGCGCGAGGGGACCGCCGATGTAGGCTTCATCGAAACCTCCCGCGTGCCGCACGGTCCGCACTGGACGCCCATCGGCCGCGATCGCCTCGTCGTCGTGGTGGCCCCCGGCCACCCGTGGACGCGGCGGCGGCGTCCACTCACCGCCCAGGAACTCGCAGCCACCGCGCTGGTCGTGCGCGAGGAAGGGTCGGGGACGCGTCGCACCCTGCACGACGCCTGCGCGGACGCCGGGCTGGCCCTCGCCGCCCCTGCGCAGGAGCTCGCGAGCAACGCGGCCGTCCGGATCTCGGCGATGGCGGGCACGGCGCCGGCGGTGCTGTCGGAGTTGGCCGTCCGCGAACAGGTCGAGTCGGGCTCACTGGTCGCGGTGCGCGTCGACGGCATCGATCTCGGGCGTATCCTTCGCGCCGGGTGGATGGGCGGGTCCAGCCCGATCGGCCAGGCGTCCGACCTCATCGCGATCGCGACCCGGCAGGATCGTCGCTGACGGTCCATCCTGAACCCTTGACATCAGTGCTACACCGATCCGGTGTTACACTGGCCGCATGGCGAACCTCACGATCAGCGTCGACGACGCGACACTGAAGCGCGCCCGGCTGCGCGCTCTCCAGCGCGACGAGTCGGTGAACGCGTACCTCGCGGAGTCGCTGAGGCGGTACGCGGACGCCTCTGACGCCGACGACCACATGAGCCGGGCGCTGGACGCCGCCCGCGGCAGCACCTACGGCTCGGGTCCGGCGGGCCGAACGTGGACGCGGGACGAACTGCACCGTGGCTGAGTTCTTCGACACCAACGTCCTGGCCTACGTCTTCGATGCCGACGAGCCGGTCAAGCAGCAACGCGCCCAGCGGCTCCTCGCCGATCACCCCAACGCGGTCATCAGCACGCAGGTGCTCCTCGAGTGGTACTCGGTGGTCACCCGGAAGTTCTCTCCCCCCATGCCTGCCGAGACGGCCAGCGGGGCGCTCGCAGCGCTTGCCGAACTCGACGTCATCGGGGCCGACGCGGAGCTGGTGGTGCGCGCAGCCGAAACCTCTCAGCGGCATCAGCTGTCCATCTGGGACGCCATGATCATTGAGAGCGCGGTCCTGGCCGGGTGTTCGACGTTGTACAGCGAGGACCTCAACGACGGGGCCACGATTCGCGGCGTCACGGTTCGCAACCCGTTTGCAGAGGCGCTCTCGGCCACCACCTCACCATCGACG
>RRZU012773525.1_pt1 | contig 11801 bp, 12 predicted proteins | sample 2165561 | NCBI WGS metagenome assembly RRZU01 (sample SAMN10456909, study PRJNA506462) | wastewater metagenome | isolation source: wastewater sludge | place: USA: Moscow, Idaho | reverse complement strand
GCGGGTTTGCAGAGTGCTGTTATTCTTCCCGCAGGCAAGATCGCCGCAGGCAAGCTGGCGCAGGCGATTGTGCATGGCGCCCACCTTGTGGCCATTGACGGTAATTTTGATGATTGTTTGGATATCACGCGTGAGCTGACCGAGCGTTACCCGGTGGCGCTGGTGAACTCCGTCAATCCTTACCGTCTGCAGGGTCAGAAGACCGCCGCTTTTGAGATCGTTGATGCCCTGGGCGATGCCCCGGATATTCACGTTCTTCCTGTTGGCAACGCGGGCAACATTTCCGCGTATTGGATGGGCTACAACGAATACGCGGGCCGTACCACGCTCGCTTCGATCGACGATTCCGCACTGCACCTGGATGCGGTGTCCACGAAGGTTCCGCAGATGTGGGGCGTGCAGGCGTGGGGTGCTGCCCCGCTCGTTCTGGGCCACCCGGTTGAAAAGCCGGAGACGATCGCCACCGCCATCCGTATCGGTAACCCCGCCTCGTGGAAGTTCGCCGAGGCTGCGCGGGATGATTCGCAGGGGTGGATCGACCGCGTGACGGACGAGCAGATCCTTGAAGCTCAGGCTATTTTGGCTGCTGAAGCCGGTGTGTTTATCGAGCCGGGTTCCGCGGCGTCGATCGCTGGGCTGCTTAAGGCAGCCGAGGAAGGCAAGGTTCCCGAGGGCGCCACCATTGTCTGCACCGTGACCGGTAACGGCCTCAAGGACACGGCGACCGCCCTGGGCGGGCGCGATCTGGACATTACCCCGATCGCCCCCACGCTGGAAGCCGCCGCTGCCGCATTGGGTCTGTGATGCGGATCGTTCATTCCAGCGCGCGAGTGCGCGTTCCGGCCACCTCGGGAAACCTGGGGCCGGGATTTGATTCTATGGGCATGGCCCACAACCTGTGGGACGACGTCTCGGTGCGAATCACCGGCTCGCTCGCGGATGGCCGCGAGGATATCCCGTCAGCCCTTGTTCACGTACGTGGTGAGGGCGCGGATGCGTTACCTACGGACGAATCCCATCTCATTGTTCGCGCGTTGCGTTATGCACTTAATTTTGTGGGTGCTGAGCAGCCACGCATTGAGCTGACCTGCGAGAATGGTATTTTGCAGGGGCGTGGTTTGGGCTCGTCTGCTGCGGCTACCGTCGCCGGGCTGTTGCTTGCGCGTGAGTTGATTGAGGATCCGCAGGCGCTCGATTCGTTCGTTGTGCTTCAGCTAGCCACAGAGTTCGAGGGCCATCCGGACAACGCGGCGCCAGCTATTTTCGGTGGTGCTGTTGTGGCCTGGATTGACGACGACGGCGCCCAGTCAGTTCCGATTTCTGTCCACGAGAATATTCGTACCACGTTGTTAATTCCCGATACCGAATTGTTGACGGAAAAGGCGCGTTCGGTTCTTCCCGCTCAGGTTCCGCACAAGGATGCTGCTTTTAATGCGTCGCGTACGGCCTTGCTGGTGCTAGCTCTTGAGCATCATCCGGAGTATTTGCTGCGTGCGACCGAAGAGAAGCTACATCAAGGGTATCGTGCAGAATCTATGCGGGCGTCAGCCGATGCTATGGCAGAACTTCGCGAGGCTGGCTGGCCCACGGTGGTTTCGGGCGCTGGCCCATCATTGCTGGTGTTTGCTGAGCTTGATGAGCCCACCCGGGAACGCATGGAGGCGGCAGGATTCCTGGTGGTGACAGGTTCGTCCGCACCGGGAGCATACGCGGTGAAATAACTGAGGTGGCGGTCGGATCGAGAATATCGATCCGACCGCCACTTTTCTGCTTTTCTTGCGGGATCTCGCTGAGTTTTCCACATCACGTCACAATGTGGTGCGAGTAAGCTCATGTTGCTGCTAGAGTACACACGTGCCGGTGAGCACGGTTCCGAGTTCAATGGAGCCGGATGAGATGCCCCGGTAAAGACAAAACACGCCCCAGGATTGACAGGTCCTGTATGCACGTGTTTGATGTTCATCCCTGAGGAAAAAGCCAGTGTACTTCTGGCTACAGGTAAAGCTCGATTATTCAGCTTTGCAAGGAAGGAACCTCGTGAGCGAATCTCGCACGAGTGGCGCCATCTCAACGATGCGCCTGCCTGAGCTCAAAGAGCTCGCCCAAGGCTTGGGAATTGAGGTAGACCCCAAGGCACGCAAGGCAGACCTCATTGCCGCTATCCGCGAAGTGCGCGGCCCGGCCACCCGCGGTCGTCCGCCGAAAAGCAAGGATGCTGGCGAGGAATACAGTGAATCCGGAGCGCGGTCCTCTCAGGAGTCAACGTCCTCGAATGAGCCTGCAGTAAATAAAAAGTCGGCGAAGTCCGAAAATTCTAGGGACTCAGAGAAGGGTGCTGAACAGGCATCGTTCGATATTGAATTTCCTTCGCGTAAGCGTGAGCGTCCGGCGCGTAAGCAGCGCGTGCAGGTGGAGGCGGAGTTCGGTGATGCTGAGTCCTCTCAGTCCGCTGATCACGCCTCTCACCGGCCGTCGTCGCCAGATGAAATTGTCCTGCCCGATCGTTCCGACGAGGCTCCGCGCCGCCAGCGCGGGGATCGTCAGAGTCGTGGCGAGCGTCAGACCCGTGGAAATCGCGAAAATACTCGCGGTACGCGCCATGACCGCAACGATAATGTCTCTGCTGAAGATCGTCGTGCCGCTCTCGACGCTATTGGTGAAGCCGCTGAGCGCCGCTCCGCCGAGACTACGGAGGACGAAGGCACCGGCCGTCGCAACCGTCGTAACCGCCGTGAGCGGGGTCGTAACGGACGCGACAACCAAAGAGACAATCAGCGCGATAACCAGCGGGACAATCAGAACCGCAACCCGCGTCAGCGTGACAACCAGCGCGATGAAGCACCCGAGGCATTGGAGGACGATGTCCTCATCCCGGTGGCAGGTATCCTCGATATCGAAGGAAATCAGGCCTTCTTGCGCACCGGCGGATATTTGCCCGGAAGCAATGACGCCGCTGTCACTCCGCAGATCATTAAGCAGTATGGACTGCGCCGCGGTGATGCCATCGTTGGTGCTGTGCGCCAGCGGACAGAGCGCGAGCAGCAGAACAACCGCGGTCGTAATCCACACCGCAAGTTTGGGCCGAAGCTCAATCCGCTCGTTCAGGTTGATTCCATCAACTCGTTGGAGCCGCAGCGTTCCATGGAGCGCCCTGAGTTTGGCAAGTTGACGCCGCTTTACCCGCAGGAAATGCTGCGTATGGAAACCAGTGCGAAGGCCCTCACTCCTCGCGCCATTGATTTGGTTGCCCCCATTGGTAAGGGCCAGCGTGGCCTCATCGTGTCGCCGCCCAAGGCTGGCAAGACGATGGTTATGCAGCAGATTGCCATGGCGATCGCGGCGAACAACCCGCAGGTACACCTCATGGTTGTTCTCGTGGACGAGCGTCCCGAGGAAGTCACGGACATGAAGCGCCTGGTCAAGGGTGAGGTTATTGCTTCCACCTTCGACCGTCCGGCCTCCGATCACACGATCGTCGCCGAACTGGCTATCGAGCGTGCTAAGCGCCTCGTGGAGCTGGGCCAGGACGTCGTCGTTCTTCTTGACTCGATTACTCGACTCTCACGCGCGTACAACCTCGCGGCCCCGGCCTCCGGTCGAATTCTTTCCGGTGGTGTGGATGCCGGTGCGCTCTATCCGCCCAAGAAGTTCTTTGGCGCGGCCCGCAACATCGAAAATGGCGGCTCGCTCACCATCATCGCCTCGGCGCTGGTGGAGACAGGCTCCAAGATGGACGAGGTCATTTTCGAGGAGTTCAAGGGGACGGGCAATATGGAATTGCGTCTGTCCCGTCAGCTCGCCGATCGCCGTATTTTCCCGGCTATCGACGTCAACGCTTCGGGTACCCGTCGTGAGGAGCTACTCTTCACGCAGGAGGAGCTCAAGGTTATTTGGCAGCTGCGCCGGGCCATGGGCACGCTGGATGTCAATGAGGCCTCGGACTTCCTGCTTGGGCGCTTGCGCAAGACAGAGAACAACGCCGAGTTCCTCGTGTCGATCCTCCGGTCGATGCAGGCATCGGGCCAGTAACCGGATATCGGTTCGAGTGGGAACATCCGGTACAGGGCATTCGCTCCGGCGCCCATGTTCCTCGCCATCAACTACATAGTCGCGCCATCAAGGCGTGCACTTGCTCACCCGCACCTGCCATCTCTGGCAGCCGTGCGGGTGAGCGTGTCATAATGTTTCGTCGGCTTTCGGTTCACCGGTTCGTCGCTCGTCAAACGGGCAGAGTACGCGGCGTCAATACGCTACGGCTTGCGGATTGGACCCGGGGCGCAAAACGATCCAAGGAGATATGCCATGAAGCAGGGAATCCACCCTGATTACCACACCGTCAAGGTCACCTGCACCTGCGGTAACGAGTTCGAGACCCGCTCCACCATTGCTCGTGACGAGCTGCGCGTGGACGTCTGCAACGCATGCCACCCGTTCTACACCGGCAAGCAGAAGATTCTCGATACCGGCGGCCGTGTTGCTCGCTTCGAGGCTCGCTACGGCAAGCGCAAGAAGTAATTTTCTCATCGTGGGGACGCCGACACAGCTCAGCTGTGTCGGCGTCTGCCGTGAAACGAGTGAATCACCAGCGTTCATCACGAGCGCGTATTGCAAGCCTCAGTAGGTAGCATCGAGAAGTGGCGGCGGGCGGTGGTAAGAAATGCCAGGTCCACCCGCGAAGGAGTAGAACATGAGTAATCAGGTCGATTTAGCCGAACAGATGATGGCCGAGTTCGAGCGTATTGAGGGCGAGATGTCCTCTCCCGAGGTTCTCAGTTCTCCGGACAAGATGCGTTCGCTGGGGCGCCGTTACGCGGAACTAGGGCGTGTGGTCCGCGTCTACCGCGCGTACAAAACCGCGGCAGAGGATGTAGCAGAAGCACGCGAGATCGTGGCGGCAGGCGGCGAGGATGCCGAACTGTTCAAGCCCGAACTTCCCGGACTTGAAGCTACCTTTACCGAGCTTGAAGCACAGTTACGTGACGTCCTCATCTCGCGCGACCCAGATGACGCCCGCGATGCCATCGTTGAGGTCAAGGCAGGCGAGGGCGGAGAGGAGTCGGCGCTCTTTGCCGCGGACCTCGAGCGTATGTACGAGCGTTATGCCGAATCCAAGGGTTGGAGCGTCCAGGTACTCTCCTCGACGAGCACCGACATGGGCGGCTACAAGGATATCCAGCTTGCAGTTCGTACCAAGGGAACCATCGAGGATCCTGCCGATGGAGTGTGGGCCCACCTCAAGTACGAGGCCGGAGTGCATCGCGTGCAGCGTGTGCCCGTCACGGAATCGCAGGGCCGTATCCACACCTCCGCTGCCGGCGTGCTGGTGTTTGCCGAGGTAGATGACCCGGGCGAGGTGGAGATTAACGATAATGACTTGCGCATCGACGTCTACCGTTCCTCCGGCCCCGGCGGTCAGTCCGTGAACACTACCGATTCGGCCGTCCGCATCACGCATCTTCCCACCGGCGTGGTGGTGTCGATGCAGGATGAGAAGTCGCAAATCCAGAACCGCGAGGCGGCTATGCGTGTGCTGCGCGCGCGTTTGCGCCAGATGCAGCTGGATCAGCAGGCTGAGGAGAACGCGGCGCTGCGGCGCAGCCAGGTGCGCACTGTGGATCGCTCGGAACGTATCCGTACGTACAATTTCCCTGAGAATCGCATTTCCGACCATCGCACCGGATACAAGGCATACAACCTCGATCAGGTCCTCGCTGGCAATCTGGAGCCGCTTATTGATTCGGCTCGCACGATGGACGAGGCCGAACGGCTGGCCAACGCGGAGGAGTGATGAGCTGGAATGAGCTCATCGCCGGGGCGACGGCGGCTTTCCGCGCGGCGGGTCTGGAATCTCCCGAGGCTGACGCGCGCGAACTTGCGGAGGTCGCCGGGGGAGAACGCCTGCACGCACTTCTCGCGTCCGGTTCATTCCCCACACCTGAGCAACGCGCGCGTTTTGATTCCATGGTGGCCGAGCGTGCCGTACGGGTCCCGCTCCAGCACATCACCGGCGTCATGTATTTTCGCTATCTCGAACTGCTGAGCCGTCCCGGCTGTTTTATCGTCCGCCCGGAGACCGAACTTGTCGCCGAAGAGGCGATCACGGCTTTGCGTGCGGTTGTTTCTCAACGCGGCGCCGCCGCTAGACAATCTCCAATATCTCTTTCGAACGACGACGTCAGATCGCGGCTTCCTGAAGCCTCACCTGAGAGCGAAGGCACAGCCCCCACTCCTCTCGCCGTGGATCTATGCACCGGCAGTGGTGCCATTGCGTTAGCCCTGGCCACAGAGGTTGCGAATGCCCGAGTCATTGGCGTCGAACTCTCGGAGACCGCCATGGAGGTGGCACGTGAGAACAACGTGCGCTATGGCTCCGTCGTCGATCTCGTTCAGGGGGATGCGCGGACGGAACTGTCGAACCTCTTAGGGCAGGTCGACGTCGTCGTTACTAATCCTCCCTACGTTCCACTCACGCACAACGTGAGCGTGGAAGCGCTCTCGGACCCTGCGCTGGCGCTATGGGGCGGAGGCGTGGATGGTACCGATCTTCCGCGCGAGCTCATCGCCCGCGCGGCTGAGCTGCTGCGTCCGGGCGGTACGCTGGTTATGGAGCACGCTGAGGAGCAGGCAGAAGCGCTGGTCAGCGCGGCCCTCGCGGTTGGATTTGCCCAGGCGCACACCGGATACGATTACACCGGCCGCCCCCGTTGGTTGTGGGCGCGGCTTGGATGCGACAGTGTCGAATCGAAAGGACACCAATGATTGTCGATTGTCTGACGAATGAAGATGAAGCCCTTGCGGCCGCCATCGACGCGATTCGCGCTGGTGAACTTGTCGTCCTCCCCACGGATACCGTCTACGGCGTGGGAGCCGACGCCTTCTCCCCGAAAGCGGTGGACAAGCTACTTACCGCGAAGGGGCGAGGGCGCGATAAGCCGTCGCCTGTTCTCGTCGCGAGCATTGAGGACGCCGAGAAGCTCGCCGTCTCCATCCCGCCGGTGGCGCGCGCCCTCATGAAGGAATACTGGCCCGGCGCGCTGACGATCATCCTGCCAGCCCGCGAAGAAATTGGCTGGGATCTTGGTGAGACGAACGGAACCGTCGCGCTGCGTATGCCCAATAATCCCATCGCTCTCGAACTACTGCGCCGCACCGGTCCGCTAGCGGTCTCCAGTGCTAATCTCACTGCTCGCCACCCTGCGGCTACCGTGACCCAGGCCAGCGATCAGCTAGGTGAGAAGATCGCCGTTTACCTCGACGGTGGAGAGTGCGGCGGTGGTGTTCCCTCCACTATTGTGATTGTCGGAGATACTTTGACAATCGTTCGCCACGGAGCAATTGAGGCGCAGGACATCGCCCGCTTTGGTACCGTCGAGAGCCCGTCTAAGAACTGAGCTGAGATTTGCGCGTCTACCTGCTGGTCATGATTCTCGCCGCGGCCATCACCTATTTGATGGTTCCCGCGCTGCGGCGTCTTGCGCTCAAAATGGGTGCGGTGAGTCAGGTTCGCGCGCGTGACGTCAACACCATTCCGATCCCGCGGCTGGGTGGAGTGGCGATGTACCTTGGGCTCCTGCTTTCGCTTCTTGTCGCCTCCCAGATTCCCTATTTGTACTGGGTGTTTCGCCCCGGTTCGGGGGTGTGGGGCGTGCTCATTGGGGCCGGGCTCATGTGCCTCGTGGGAGCCCTTGACGATATCTGGCAGCTCGACTGGTACACGAAGCTGGCGGGTGAGGTACTCGCGGCAGGAGTGATGGCCTGGCAGGGAGTACAGCTCATGTCGATCCCATTGATGGGGTTGACGGTCGGCTCAAGTCGCATGTCGCTCTTCGTGACAATCATTGTGGTTCTTGTGGTGGTCAATGCTGTCAATTTCATGGACGGCTTGGACGGACTCGCCGCGGGGATCGTAGGTATCGCGGGCTTGGCCTTCTTCGCGTATTCCTACTACCTGGCGCGTGATGCCAGCCCGGATAACTATGCGGCGGTCTCCTCCGTGGTGGTAGCCGCGCTGGTGGGGGTGTGCCTTGGTTTTCTCCCTCACAACTTCCATCCCGCGCGGATATTTATGGGTGATTCCGGCGCGTACATGCTGGGCGTGGTGATCGCCGGCGCGGGTATTCTCGTCACCGGCCAGATTGATCCGGCCAATACCTCGGTGGGTCACGCGTTGCCCGCTTACGTGCCCATTCTCGTTCCCGCGGTAGTGATCCTCCTTCCCCTTATTGACCTGGTGTGGGCAGTGGTGCGACGCGTGGCCAAGGGGCAGAGTCCCTTCCATGCCGACGCTGGCCACCTCCATCACCGCCTCCTCCGCCGTGGGCACTCGCATTCGGGGGCGGTGCTCGTGCTCTACATCTGGGCTGCCATCGCCTCGGTGGGTGGTGTGGCCATGGTTATTTGGCCCGCGAAGTATGTCATTGCTGCGGTGGGTGTGGCCGCGCTTATCGGCATTATTCTCACCCGGCAGCAACTTCTATCAGGAAAAAATTCCGACGACGACGATGCCACCACGAGAATTCCTGACGTCAACGTGATTGGTGACAACTGATCATGGCACAGTCACACAAGGGGGGCTTTCTCCGACGCCAGCCGGGCCAGCAACGCACTGTCTGTCAGCTTTTCTTGTTGGTCTTCGTATGGACACTTGTCTGCGTGGGAGGCGCAGGGGGAATCGGCGCGGGTATTTTTGCCGCGATTGGTGAATCTCAGACGGCTCTCGCGATTGTTGTGGCCGCTGCCGCGGTTCTTCTCTCGGGCCTAATTACCACCGTCGCTGCGGCCATTGATGTGATTCCCGGGGTGGTTGTTGCCGTTGCCGGGTATCTTGTGAAGATCGTTGTGATTGTCGGGTGTGTGGCTCTGGCATTGAACTCTCTGGAGATGAATGGGCGAGCGCTTGTCATTTCCCTGATCGTGCTGGAAATTGTATCGCTTATCACAATGAGCGTTGTGGTTGTGCGGGGTGAAGGTCCTGGCTTGGATGTTTCTGACCGGGATATAGGGGAGAACTAGTGAAGGTTGACTTGGCTGCGAGGTAAATGTGGCCAATTCAGGTACTTTTATGCCCTTCTTAAGGTTCACTACAGGCGGGAATTCTCGGTATGATGGGGCGCGTACCTGAGGAACGTTGTTGCTCCTCTAGTTGAACACCTCGATATGTTCGGAGGACGGGCTTGTCGCTCACATTCCAAGCCGCCGCTGCGGTGTTAGCCGCCGGTGACGATTCCTGGCACGTGCCCGGACTTGAAGAGTTCTTCCCCACCCCATTCTTGTTCGAAGGAACCCCCTTCGAGATCAATCGCCTCATCATGGTGCGATTGATTGCGGTGGTGGCATTGGTCCTCGTGTTCGGGCTATACGCTCGCCGCGCCAAGTTAGTGCCGGGCCGAGCTCAAGCTGGCGTCGAATATCTCATGGATTTCGTCCGCAAGCAGATCGGCTATGAGATTATCGGCGAGGATAAAGCCGACCGTTACTTGCCACTTCTGGCCACGCTGTTCTTTGGCGTCTTGTTCATGAACGTCACGGGTGTGATCCCGGGATTGCAGATTGCTGCCACATCCGTCATTGGAATGCCGCTCGTATACGCTCTGGTTGCCTACGTTGGCTTCATTGCCGCCGGTATTCGTGAACAGGGTGTGCTGCACTTCTTCAAGAACCAGCTCATGCCCAAGGGCATGCCGTGGGTTCTCTACTTCCTGATGATTCCCATTGAGTTCCTCTCGAACTTCATTATTCGTCCGGCAACTCTGACGATCCGACTCATGGCAAACATGATTGCCGGCCATCTCATCCTCGTGCTGTGTTTCGTGGGCACGAACTTCCTGTACACAGGACTGAGTGGCGTGATGGGCATCAGCCTTGGCACTGTCACGTTGCTGGCGGGAATTGCGTTTGTCGCGTTCGAGATTTTCATTGCCGCGTTGCAGGCATACATTTTTGCTTTGTTGACATCGATCTACATCTCGTTGTCCATCGAAGAGCACTGATCTTTTCCACAACCAACCAAAAGGAAGAAACATTATGATCGGCAATATCGCAACCATCGGTTACGGCCTCGCCACCATTGGACCTGGCATTGGTATTGGACTCCTTGCCGCCGGCACGCAGGAAGCAACCGCTCGCCAGCCTGAGGTCAAGAGCTTCCTCCGCGTTAACATGCTTATTGCTACCGCATTCGTTGAGGCTCTCGGCCTGATCGGCTTCGTGGCTGGACTCGTCTTCGGAGCATGATGACTGCGAACATTCTGGCAGCAGGGGAGGAGCACAATATCCTCCTTCCGGCGTGGCCGGATCTCATTTGGGGCAGCATTGCCTTCGTGATCGTCGCTTTCGTCATGTACAAGATGGCGTGGCCGACGTTCGTCCGGATTCTGGATGAGCGCCGCACGCAAATCGAGGACGGACTTTCTGCCGCGGCACGCGCCAAAGAAGAGATGGCCCGCGATCGAGAGATCTTGGCTGAAGAAGTGAACGAGGCTCATCGCGAGGCTGCTCACATTCGTAACCAGGCCAAGGTCAACGCCGCGGATATTGTCGAGAAGGCAAAGAAGGACGCCGTCGTTGGTGCGCAGCGTATTGCCGAAACGGCGCATCGCCAGCTCGAAGTCGATACCGAAGCCGCCAAGCGCGTCCTGCGCTCCGAAGTGGGGTCGCTCGCTATTGAACTGGCCGAGAAGATCGTCGGTGCCCAGGCCCTTGATCCTCAGGTGTCTGAGGATATCGTTGATCGTTTCCTTGATGAGCTGGAGCAGCAGAACAATGCGGCTCCGGTCGCAGCAAAGTCTCGGGAGGGCTAATGCGGTCGAGCAGTGCGGGAGCTCTCGCGGATATGCGGGATACATGGGAAGCGTTGCTTCGTGAGCACGAGGGCGAGGAACTTGCCCTCGCTCGAGAGATCTTCGCGGCGGCCAATACCCTGGCCGCTCACCGCGGTCTCTCGCGCGCGCTGACCGATCCGTCCCGTGACGATGACGACCGCGCCCAGCTGGCGCGTGATGTCTTTGCGTCCGCCGTCACCGAGGAAGTTCTTGACCTCCTCGTCGGAATGGCGCGGGAGCGGTGGTCGAAACCTGGAGATCTCCGGGCCGCTCTCGACGAACTTGGCCTCTTTACGGCCATCTTCGGCGCGGAGCGTCAGGATGAACTCGTCATGCTGGAAGAGCAGCTGTACCGCACGATCCGTGTGCTACGCCGCACCCGCGATCTCCGTGTGGCTCTTTCTGATCGGTCGAGGTCCTCCTCAGATCGCATTGGTTTGGCTCAGCGGGTGTTCACGGGAGTTACTCCCACGGTGCGCCTGCTGCTGGGCAGGGCTGTGGAAGTTGCACCGGGTGAGCCACTGGTTCGCTCGCTGTCCCATTACATCGACGCCGTCGCCGAACGCGCCCATCACCTGGTCGCTTCCGTGACAGTTGCGGCACCCTTGACTCGGGCGCAGCAGGATCGGCTCACCCGCATCCTCAATGCCCGCTACGGTCAAGAGGTGAGCGTTCATACCAAGATCGATACGTCGGTTATTGGGGGGATGCGCATCCGCGTGGGTGAGGACGTCATTGACGGTACTCTCCGCACCCGTATTAAAGGGGTTCGTCAAACGCTGGGCGTCTAGCTCCGTAACGTACTCCCGGTGGGGCAATCACGTTCCACGAAATTTGAAGATCGTCCGGACAAGGGCCGGTCAGAGCAACTGGCGAGAGCCGCTGAACGAAGGAATGAGGAATGGCTGAACTGACGATCCAGCCGGATGAGATCCGGGCTGCGCTTGACAGCTTCGTGAGCTCCTACGAGCCTGCCCAGTC
>RRZU013179818.1_pt1 | contig 11802 bp, 6 predicted proteins | sample 2165561 | NCBI WGS metagenome assembly RRZU01 (sample SAMN10456909, study PRJNA506462) | wastewater metagenome | isolation source: wastewater sludge | place: USA: Moscow, Idaho | reverse complement strand
TTGGTGGTGGATGGCGAAGCGGCTTTCCGTGCCGACAGTGGTCACGCCGCGCTGGCCGAAGCCTATGCTCGCGACGAGAACGACGAGTTTGTAAAGCCCACCGCTATTGGCCAAGTGAGCCGTATCGAAGACGGTGACGTGGTGCTGTTTATGAACTTCCGTGCCGACCGTGCCCGCGAGTTCACCAGCGCGTTGACCGATATCGACTTTGAAGGCTTCTCTGCGCGGCAGCCGAACTTGGCGCTGTTTGCCTCGCTAACCAGCTACGGCGAAGCCTACCCCAACCCCGTGCTGTATCCGCCCCAAACCCTGCACAACGGGCTGGGCGAATACCTGTCCCACTTGGGGCTGAAGCAATTGCGGATTGCCGAAACCGAAAAATACCCGCACGTCACCTATTTCTTTAATGGTGGTGAAGAAGCCGTCTATGTCGGCGAAGACCGCATTCTCGTCCCCTCGCCCAAAGTGGCGACCTACGACTTGCAGCCGGAGATGAGCGCGGTAGAAGTCACCGACAAGCTGGTGGATGCGATTACCTCGCGCCGCTACCACGCCATGATGTGCAACTACGCCAACGGCGATATGGTGGGGCATACCGGCGACTTCGAGGCCGCCATCAAGGCCGTCGAAACGCTGGATGTCTGTATCCACCGCTGTGTGGTGGCCATGCAGGCGGTGGGTGGCGAGGTGCTGATTACTGCCGACCACGGCAATGTGGAGCAGATGTTTGATGCCCTGCACCACCAACGCCACACCCAACACACCACCAACAAAGTCCCGCTGCTCTACATTGGGCGGACGGCGACCCTTAGCGAAGGCGGGGCGTTAAAAGACATTGCCCCCACCTTGCTGTCGATGATGGGCTTGCCCCAGCCGGTCGAAATGACCGGCCATGCGCTGGTGAACTTCAGCTAACGCTCGTGAAAACCTCTCTCACTCTTCTTGTGCTGTTTCCGTGGTGGGCACACGCTGCCCCTACCGAAACCGCCGCGCCCCAGCAGGATTTAAAAGAAATCCGCCAGCAAATCAACACGCTAAAAAAGGATGTACAAGGGAAAGAGGTTGACCGTGCCGAGGCCACCGATGCCCTGCGCGAATCTGAGCAGGCCATTAGTGAAGCCAACCACGCCCTCCATGCCTTAAACGCGCAACAACAGCACACCGAGCAGTCTTTGGGGCGGATTCACGGCGACATGAATCAAGCCCGCAGCACGATCCAACGCGCTAAAACCCGTCTGGCGCGGGTGCTCAAAGCCCAATATCTGAACGGTGAACACGATGCCTTAGCCTTGGTGTTTCGCCAGCAAGACCCTAACCAAACCGCGCGGGATTTGGCCTATTACCAGCGCATTGCCAAAGCTCAGCAGGGGGTGGGTGAGCGGCTCAAAACCCAGTTGGCTGAACTCGAACGGCTCTCCAAACAGCTTGACGAAGAACGGGCACAGCTTAACCAGATTGCGACCCAGCGTGCACAACACAAAACCAAGCTGGAGCAAGAAAAGCAGTCTCACCAAGCGGTCGTGGTCAAGCTGTCTGGCGAAATCAAAAACCGCCATCAGCAAATTGACAAGCTGCACTCGGACGAAAAATCCCTCTCTGAGCTGATAGAGCGGATTAACCGCGAAATCGAAGCCCGCCGCGTGGCCGAAGCCAAAAAAGCCGCTGAAAAGGCGGCTGAAGCCAAACGCAAAGCGGCTGAAGCCGCTGCCCAAGCCGCCCGCGAGGAAAAAGCCCGTCAGGCGAAGCTGGCGCAGCAAAAAGCCGAAGCGGCTGCAACCGCGCGGGCTGAACGCGCCGAAAAACTGGCCGCCAAGTCTGCTCGCAAAGCAGACACCCCGCCCGTCGCCCCGCCGCCGCCCAAGCCGCTGCCGCCCCCAGAGCCCGAACCTGCACCGCCGCCCAAACCCAAGCCATCCCCCGCCCCCAGCCCAGAACCTGAGCCGCCTGCGGAAGTCCAACCGAATGGCAAGTCGTTTGCCAGCTTGCAAGGCAAAATGCGCTTACCGGTGCGTGGTGAGCTGCTTGGCCGCTTTGGCACGCCGCGTGCCGAGGGCATGAGCTGGCGCGGTATTTTTATTCGCAGTGCCGCAGGTCAAACCGTGTCAGCCATCGGTGAAGGGCGTGTGGTCTACGCCGATTGGTTGCGCGGATTTGGCAATATGTTGATTATTGACCACGGCGGCGGCTATATGAGCCTCTACGGCAATGGCGAATCCCTCCTGAAACGTCCTGGCGACAAGGTGCGTGCGGGGGACAAAATCGCCACCACCGGCAATAGCGGTGGCAGCGCAGAAACCGGCCTGTATTTTGAAATTCGCCATCTTGGCCGCCCGCTGAATCCCGCTAGCTGGGTGCAGTAAACCCCTTTAGGCGGCTGTAATCAGCCGCCTCGACCCTATTCCACCCATCCGACACCCTTGTCGGGGAGATGTTATGCAAACTTTGCAAAAAATGGCCTTGGTCAGCGCGGGCGCGATTGCCGGCACCATTCTGAGCCTGAGCCTGCAAGCGATGGCAGAAAAAGAACCCGCGACCACAGCCCTGCCGCTGTCCGAACTCCGCACGTTTACCGAGGTGTTTGGGCGCATCAAGCAAGATTATGTTGAGCCTGTCGAAGACAAAAAGCTGATTAACGAAGCCATCAACGGCATGTTGTCAGGGCTAGACCCCCATTCGTCCTACTTGGATGCCGAGGCGTTCAAAGAGCTGCGCGAAGGTACGCAGGGCGAGTTTGGCGGGCTGGGAATTGAGATTGGCACCGAAGACGGGCTGATTAAGGTCATCGCCCCCATCGAAGACACACCAGCCTTCCGTGCGGGGATGAAGTCGGGCGATTTGATTGTCAAAATCAACGAGGCTTCGGTACGGGGCATGAACACCAACGAGGCGGTCAAACGGATGCGCGGCAAGCCCGGCACCAGTGTCACGCTGACCTTGGCCCGCAAAGGCGAAGCCAAGCCGCTGGTGTTGACCATTACCCGTGCCATTATCAAGACCAAGAGCGTCAAATTTAAGCTGCTCGAACCCGATTACGGCTATGTCCGCATCGCTCAGTTCCAAGAGCACACCACAGAAAACCTCGCCCAAGCCCTTGAAACCCTCTACAAGGACAATGGCAAGCCGCTGAAAGGCGTGCTGCTTGATTTGCGGGATGATCCTGGCGGCTTGTTAAACAGCGCGGTGGGCGTGTCGGCGGCCTTTTTGCCGCGTGATGTGCTGGTGGTCTACACCGATGGGCGTGCCGCCGATGCCAAAATGCGCTTAACCGCCACGCCAACCCACTATATGCGTGACCAAAGCAAGCCCGACCTGTTCCGCAACACGCCTGCTGGGGTAAAGACCGTGCCGCTGGTGGTGCTGGTGAATGCGGGTACGGCTTCGGCCTCCGAAATCGTGGCGGGGGCGTTGCAAGACCACAAACGCGCCATCGTGGTGGGCGTGCAAACCTTTGGTAAGGGCTCGGTGCAGTCGGTATTGCCGCTGGGTAATCAGGGCGGGATTAAGCTGACCACGGCACGGTATTACACCCCCAATGGCCGGTCTATCCAAGCCAAGGGCATTACCCCCGATGTGGCGGTAGAAGAAAGCACCGTGGTGGCCAATGGGGCTGCCGCACCGTCGCTGCGGGTGCGAGAAGCTGACCTCGAACACCATTTGTCCAACCCCAACGGCGAAGACAAAACCAAGCCCGCCGCCTCGCCCGAAAAATCTGCGCCTAGCAAAGAAAATGGCAAAGACAAAGGCAGTAACAAGGACGAGGACAAGCCCGAAGCCAGCGTGAATCCGCGTGACCCCAATCCCAAAACCGACTACCAGCTGGGACAAGCCCTGAATATTTTGAAAGTACAGCAGATGCTGGAAAACCAAAAAGGGGCGACCAAGCCCAGCATTAAGTAAGCCCGTTCCACGTCAGGTAGGGGGGTATTTCCCCCTTCCCGCCCCTTCCCGCCCTCGCTTTGGAAATTTGCTTTGCCTGATACCTGCCCCATGACCACACCGCACTTTGTCCAATGGTTTCGCGAAGCCGCCCCCTATATCCATGCCTTTCGGGGGCGGGTCTTTGTCATTGCTTTTGGCGGCGAAGTGCTGTCGGACGGCAAGTTTGCCAATCTGTCTCACGACCTCAACGTGCTGGTCAGCCTCGGGGTGCGGATTGTGTTGGTGCATGGTGCCCGCCCCCAAGTTGAGGCGATTTTGCAGCAGTATGGGCAGGGGCAGCGGTTTCACCTGAGCCGCCGTGTGACCGACTTGGCGGGGCTGGAAATCGTCAAACAGGCAGTGGGCTATACCCGTGCCGAAATCGAATCGTGGCTGTCGATGGCACTGCCAAACTCGCCGATGGCGGGGGCGAATCTGCGGGTGGCCAGCGGTAACTATGTGATTGCCAAGCCGCTGGGGGTGCTAGAAGGGGTCGATATGCAGTACACCGGCCAAGTCCGCAAGCTGGAAACCGCTGCAATTACCGCCCGCCTCGAAGCCGGTGAGCTGGTCATGCTGTCGCCGCTGGGCTATTCCCCTACCGGCGAAATGTTTAACCTGACGCTAGAAGACGTGGCCACCGCTGCGGCCATTGGGCTTAAAGCCGAGAAGCTGGTGTTTTTGACCGATGCCGATGGTGTGCTAGATGAGGCGGGGGTGCTGAAACACCAAATCACCGCCAGCGAAGCAGAGGGGCTGCTGGCCAGCCAAGTCCCTCTGAGCGAAGACATTGCGGTGTATTTGCCCTGTGCGCTGCGGGCGATTCGGCAGGGCGTAAACCGTGCCCACTTTATCAACTACCACACCGATGGCGGCTTGCTGACCGAGCTGTTCACCCATGATGGCTTGGGCTCGATGGTGTCGCCTGCACCGCTGGATCGCCTGCGCGAAGCCACTATTGATGATGTCGGCGATATTCTGTCGTTGATAGAGCCGCTGGAGCGTGAAGGGATTTTGGTCAAGCGCAGCCGCGAGCTGCTCGAAATGGAAATCCAGAAGTTTTCGGTGCTGGCGCACGATGGGCGGATTGTCGGTTGTGTGGCAATGAATTTATTTGGCGAGGCGGGGATGGCTGAATTGGCCTGTTTGGCCGTTTCGCCAGAATGGGCGGGCGAGGGCTACGGTGAGGCCTTGTTGCACCACGTTGAATCCCAAGCGCGTGCCAGCGGGGTGTTCCGGTTGTTTGTGCTGACCACCCGCACGGCGCACTGGTTTATTGAGCGGGGCTTTGCTGAGAGTGCACTCTCGGCACTGCCGCCCGCTAAACAACAGTTTTACAACTACCAGCGACGCTCCAAGGTTTTTCTGAAAAATTTATAGACAGTATGGTGTATTGAGATAAGAATTCTCGACACTTCTCCCGCTGTCGTCCTGATTAGGGATTCAACAATGGGCTATCCTGACCGAAAATGGCATATTGCCACTTGCCACTTGGTTTTTTTTCGCCCCATGCTCTTTTTTGACGTCACCGCCATCCCATGAGAATTTTTGCACTGCACTTTCCACGCTTGTCCTCCCTGCGTTTTCGCTTAACGGGGTTAGGGCTGGTTTTAAGTATGCTTATTGTTGGGGCGATGTCTTACGTGATGGTGTCGGCGCTTCATGGTGCAGCCCAGCGCGATGTAGCCAACCGCATCGAAACCATGGACACCCTGATGGTGTCGTTGCTGCTAGACCATGTGGTTTCCAACGACCTTAACGACATTTACAACCATCTTGAGCGTTTTACGGGTCAAGGCAATGTGGCCTATGTGGCGGTACGCAATGTTGCCGGTGAAGTGATGGCCACCAGTGCGTGGAATCCCATTACACCTTACCCCGCAGCAGATAATCTCACCCGTTTCCCGTTTTTTATCTCGGATCAAAACGTCTTTACCCAAGTGCTGCCGCTCCGGCGTGGCGATGAGCAAGTCGGTGATCTGATTTACGGCCTATCGGTGGCAGACACCAAGGCCAGCCTGCGCCAAGCGGTGTGGTACTGCGCATGGGTGGCTTTGGCCAGCTTAGGGCTGCTGATAGGCTTACAGTTTTTGATTGGCTCATGGCTGCTCACCCCCCTTGATAAGCTGGGCAAGGCCGCACGGTCGATTGCGGATGGGGACTATCACGCCACCCTCCCCGCCCCGAGTACCGATGAAATGAGCGAACTGACCCAGCATTTTTCAAACATGCAAACCGCGCTCAATGCCCGCATGGCTGAGGTACACGAACAACAAAACATGTTGCACGCGGTGTCGGACTATGCCTATGCGTGGGAACTCTGGATTAACCCTAGCGGCCAGCTTTACTGGAGCAATGCCGCCGCAGAGCGCGTGGTAGGCTATACCCGCGAAGAATGTTTGATTTTAATCGGGGGGCTGACAGGGCTGACCCACCCTGATGACCAGCCCCGCTTGCTGCGTTCTTTGTCCCACGCGGCAGAAACCCGCACCGCAGGCGAAGGTTTTGAGTTTAGGGTGCGCCACCGCCGAGGCGATTGGATTTGGCTGACGGCCAACTGGCACCCCATCTATTCCATTGACCACGACTACCAAGGGATGCGCCTGAGCCTGCTGGATTGCACGCAACAACGCTACAGCCGCGAGGCTCTGAACCAAGCCTTTGATGATTTGCAAGAAATGCAGGTTACCGACGAACAGCATCTGCGCGAAACCGTACGAGAACGGGCGCGGCTCAGTGCCCTGTTGTCCGCACTCAGCATTGGTATTGTGCTGGTGGATGAACATGACAAAGTGGTTTACGCCAACTCTATGTTTATCAATATGTGGGGCTTGTCGTCAGAAGCGGCGATTATTGGGGTGTATCTGCCCGACCTCGTCCCCCGCATCTTTAACCTACGCCCAACCTTTAGCGAAGAACAAGGCGAAACCGCCGTCAGCGAGTGCCATCTAGATGATGGGCGCGTGGTGACGTTCCAACAAGTACCGATTCCCGACTTAGACCACGACAGCCTGTGGATTTTTGCCGATGTTACCGCCGAACGTGCCACGGCCGAGCAGTTGATGTTCTTGGCCGAGCGCGACACCCTGACGGGGGTGTATAACCGCCGCCGCTTCCAAAGTGATCTCGACAAAAACGTTAAACGTGCGGTGCGCCGCGAGCAGCCGATGGCACTGCTGATGTTTGACCTCAATGACTTTAAAATCATCAACGACATGCACGGCCATGCCGCCGGCGACCAAGTGCTGATTGATATTGCCCGTGCCGTCAGCAAAACCATCCGCACCAATGAGGTCTTCTGCCGCTTGGGTGGCGATGAATTTGCCATTCTGCTACCCGAAGCCAGCACCTACGATGCCACGATGCTGGCCAAGCGGATTGAAGCCATTATCACTGAGCTGCGCTTTGAATTTGATGGTTGTGAGCGGCGCACCAGTGCCAGCATCGGTATTGCCGTGTACCCCAACCATGCCGAGAATGCGGACACGCTAGTTCACGCCGCCGATACCGCCATGTACGAAGCCAAAAAGCTCAAGACCGACAAACGGGGCAGCTGGGTGGTATTTGATGCCACCATGGATTTGACCGCCCGACACGCGCTGCACCCAACCCAGTATGTAAACGAGCAGCGCCTAGAGCCGACGGTGATTGCAGATGCACTACACGATACCTTCCAGCCTGCCGATATTGACGAATTGTTTGGCTGAAAACCTATTCGCGCCTGCGAAGGGTTAGCCTGCACGGTTGGCTGACCTGCGTGAACCGCTTCTAAAAACCTGTTTACGAACTGCGAAACTCGGGTGATTCTGCGTTGAAATTCGGAAAAAACATGCGTGTGGATTCAAGTCCAATGGCGTTTTTTCCCGAATTTCGCCTTGGCTGACCCTTCGTTCGCAAGACTTTGAACCGTTTCTAAGTTCCTCGCCAGTACGAAAAAAGCGGCACATTCTCAGCGTGGAATGTGCCGCTTTTGCATGGTGACGGGGGGTTTGCCCAAGGTTGGTTGCGGTCTGGGAACGCGTGCAGCGCCAGCGCGGGGCGGTCTGCGGCACAACGGGGTGATTTGCCACTGGGTTGTACGGTGCAACTCGCCTTGGCAGGACGACAAGCTGAGGCAGGGCGGTATAATCTGCGCTTTCTTTTCTCTATCAGGCCTTATCCCTATGCACATCCCCCGCGTCGGTTTTGTCTCGCTTGGCTGCCCCAAGGCATTGGTTGACTCTGAACACATCCTGACCCGCCTGCGTGCCGAAGGGTACGAGATTGCGCCCAGCTACGAAGGGGCGGATTTGGTTGTGGTCAACACCTGCGGCTTTATTGACTCGGCGGTGGCGGAATCGCTGGATGCGATTGGCGAAGCCCTGAACGAAAACGGTAAAGTGATTGTGACCGGCTGCCTCGGGGCACGCCAAGACGGCAATATGGTGCGCGACATCCACCCTTCGGTGCTGGCGGTGACCGGCCCCCATGCCACCACCGAGGTCATGGATCATATTCACCAGCACCTCCCCAAGCCGCATGACCCCTTTACCGACCTCGTCCCTGCTGGCGGGGTTAAGCTCACGCCACGGCACTACGCTTACCTCAAAATCTCTGAGGGCTGTAACCACCGCTGCACCTTCTGCATCATCCCCAGCCTGCGCGGTGACTTGGAGAGCCGCCCCATCCATGACGTGCTGAAAGAAGCCGAAGCCCTCGCCAAGGCGGGGGTGAAGGAGCTGCTCGTGGTGTCGCAAGACACCAGTGCCTATGGCGTGGATATTAAATACCGAACCGGCTTTTGGCAGGGTCGTCCAGTAAAAACCCGTATGACCGAGCTGTGCGAAGCGCTGGGTAAACTCGGCATCTGGGTGCGGCTGCACTACGTTTACCCTTATCCCCATGTCGATGAAGTCATCCCGCTAATGGCCGAGGGCAAAATCTTGCCGTATCTGGACATCCCCTTTCAACATGCCTCGCAACGTGTGCTCAAGGCGATGAAACGCCCTGCCAATGCGGATAACGTCTTGCAGCGGATTCGCCGCTGGCGCGAAATCTGCCCCGAGTTGGTAATTCGCAGCACGTTTATCGTCGGCTTCCCTGGCGAAACCGAAGAAGACTTTGCCATCCTTCTCGACTTCTTGCGTGAGGCCGAGCTGGACCGCGTGGGCTGCTTTACCTATTCCGCTGTTGAAGGCGCGACAGCCAACGCACTGCCCAACCCTGTGCCTGAAGCGGTCAAAGAGGATCGCAAAGCACGCTTTATGGCGGTGCAAGCTGAAATCAGCGCGAAAAAGCTCGCGGCACAAATCGGCAAAACGCTGACGGTGATTGTGGATGAGCTGGACGAAGAAGGTGCGGTCTGCCGTAGCTACGCCGATGCACCCGAGATTGATGGTGTGGTGTTTGTTGCCAATAGCACAGGACTGAAAGAGGGCGACTTTATTCAAGTGCAGGTGGTGGATTCGGACGACTACGACCTGTGGGCTGAACGTATCCTTTGAAGTTAGAAGCCCCGTCCTTATAGGTCGGGGTAATACGCCTCTGTATGCCCCGCCCCATTGGGCACTGTGGTGGGGAGGCTGGGGCAAATGTTGCCATATAGTGAGCCTCGCCCTCTCTAATCTACATGACAAAAAAAACCAACAGGAATAGGATAAGAAAAAATTCATTGATTTACGGTAAATAAGGAGCTTGAGATGACCGAATCCACTGTATTGACCCCCACTGCCAAAAAGCCAGAAGAAAATCAGCCTGCAGAGCACCAACACAATACCTTGGTGGCTGAGCCGCCGGTGACCGAAGCCAGCAAGCCCGCTGCTCGCCGTCGTGCCAAGCCCGCCAAAGAAGATGAGTCCGGTGCAGAAGCGATTTTGGCCGTGAGCCATGCCCCTGCCGCCATGGCCGTGGCCACTGCCCCCCACGGCACGGACGAAAACAGTGACTTTGCCCCCCTCCCAGCAGACTACCCCTACAAAACCCGTTTGCGCCGCGCTGAGTACGAAAGAACCAAAGCCGAGCTGCAAACTGAACTGCTTAAAGTGCAGAGCTGGGCCAAAGAGACCGGTCAGCGCATTGTGATTTTGTTTGAAGGCCGTGATGCTGCAGGCAAGGGCGGCACGATTAAACGCTATATGGAACACCTCAACCCACGCGGCGCACGGGTGATTGCCTTGGACAAACCCACCGAAGCCGAACGCGGCCAGTGGTATTTCCAACGCTATATTCAGCACCTGCCGTCTGCTGGCGAAATCGTATTTTTTGACCGCTCTTGGTATAACCGAGCCGGTGTTGAGCGCGTGATGGGCTTTTGCAACCCAAGCGAATACCTCGAATTTTTGCGCCAAGCCCCACAGCTTGAGCGGATGCTGAACAATAGCGGGATTCGTCTGTTTAAGTTCTGGTTCTCGGTTAGCCGTGAAGAGCAGCTCCGCCGCTTTGTGTCGCGCCGTGATGACCCGCTCAAGCACTGGAAGCTGTCGCCTATCGACATCCAGTCCCTCGACCGCTGGGACGATTACACCGCTGCCAAAAAGGCGATGTTCTTCCACACTGATACCGCCGATGCGCCGTGGACCGTGGTGAAGTCGGACGACAAAAAACGGGCGCGGCTGAACTGCATCCGCCACTTCTTGCACGCGCTAGATTACCCAGGCAAGAACCTCAAGGTGGCTTGTGCCCCTGACCCCTTGTTGACGGGCAACGCGTCTAGCATGTTGAGCCGTGATGAACAGATTGGCGATTCGTTCTAACGCCATTTTCAGTCCAATAAAAACCGCCCACACGTTGCAACGTGTGGGCGGTTTTTATTGGGTAGAGTGGGGATAATGAGCGGGACTGCCTAAAAAACAATCAACTTTGTTTTTGTCTTGTTTATCAGCTGATTAGACTGGTTTTCCACAGGCAAATCACAGCCCTACCCCCAGTTGTGGGGTGCTTTTCCCCACAGGTTTTTAGGCTTTTGCCGCCACCCATGCCGCCACACTCGCCAACGCCGCAGGCAAGTGCGCAGGCTCGGTACCGCCAGCCATCGCCATATCCGGCTTGCCACCGCCCTTGCCGCCGACTTGTTCAGCAACAAACTTGACCAAGTCACCGGCTTTAACCTTGCCTAGTAGGTCAGGGGTCACACCTGCGGCCAGCTGCACTTTGCCTTCGGCACGGCTGCCCAACACAATCACGGCAGACTTCAGCTTGTCTTTCAGCTTGTCCATGGTTTCGCGCAGTGCCGCCGCATCTGCACCTTCTAGCTCGGTGGCCAGTACGGTGATGCCGTTGGCGTTGACGGCTTGCTCAACCAAGGCATCCCCTGCACTCGCGGCCAGCTTGCCGTTGAGGCGGGCGACTTCTTTTTCTAGGGCTTTGAGGCTGTCTTGCACCGCCGCAATTTTAGGCGCGAGTTCTTCCGCGCTTTGCGCTTTGAGTGCAGCCGCCGCTTCGCGCAGCAGCTTGTCTTGGGCTTGAACGTGCAGCAACGCGCCTTCGCCGGTGACGGCTTCAATCCGGCGCACACCAGCAGCGACACCGCCTTCACTCAAAATTTTAAACAAGCCGATATCACCGGTGCGGGTGACGTGCGTGCCGCCGCATAGTTCAACTGAGAATTCACCCATCGCCAGTACACGGACTTCGTCGCCGTATTTCTCGCCAAATAGGGCCATCGCGCCGGACTTCAGCGCGTCTTCTTGGTTCATCAGCGTGGCGGTGACAGGGGTGTTGGCGAGGATGGCGTGGTTAACCAGCCGTTCGACTTCGACCAAATCCACCGGTGTCATGCCGTGGCTGTGGGCAAAGTCAAAGCGGGCGCGGTCGGGGTTCACCAACGAGCCTTTTTGCTGAACGTGCGACCCCAGTACACGGCGCAAAGCACTGTGCAGCAAGTGGGTGGCAGAGTGGTTGCGCTCG